>Ga0335397_10003232_pt1 | contig 21904 bp, 20 predicted proteins | sample MAT04_FD_205740 | JGI IMG/M metagenome (GOLD analysis project Ga0335397, IMG submission 205740) | Freshwater microbial communities from Lake Fryxell liftoff mats and glacier meltwater in Antarctica - MAT-04 (spades assembly) (version 2) ... | reverse complement strand
TGGTACTGATTCGTTCCACACGCCGACTTCATTATCGGATATGGTATGCGAGCTGTTTCGCGCGTGCGGTTATACGCTTGAGATGAATCGCCCGTTTGCTGGAAGTCTCGTACCGAGCGCATACTACGCGAAGGACGCGCGTGTTTCCTCAATCATGATTGAGGTGAACAGGGGGTTGTACATGTCATACTACACGAAGGACGCGCGTGTTTCCTCAATCATGATTGAGGTGAACAGGGGGTTGTACATGTCATACTACACGAAGGACGCGCGTGTTTCCTCAATCATGATTGAGGTGAACAGGGGGTTGTACATGTAATGAAGTGACAGGGCAGCGATCGGATCAGTTTGGCGTGGTGGCCGAGGTGGTAGCAAGCGTTCTTGAGCAACTTGATGTCGGTGATGAATGATGCGCGTCGTCCACTGTGCAAATTCTGATTCGTTCGCGGTCAACCCTGCGAAACACCGCATCCACGCAAGCGAAGTTCGTGGGCAAGGTCGCGCGCCGCCACGGTGTCTGTGCACTCTCCGTCGGACACTACGCCCCCGGAACCTCGCAAAGCGATCATCGAGAAATTCCCGATTCGGCCTCCACGATTCACGCCGAGGAACCCGCAGCGCCCGTCCCGCCATCGCCTCAAGACCGTGCTCCAACATTGGTCCATCTATTTCGCGCAAAATATCTTCTCGCACATGAACCGTGAGATCCGGTGAATTGCCCCGGATGTTCACATCATACGCTGAATGATGAATCTTGCAGAGAGTGAGTCCATTCGAAATTTCCGGCAAACCGCGCTCGTCCCGATCCTCCATAATGTGCGCAGCATCCAGCAGCGATGCGTGTCCGAGTTCACAGATCGCGCAGCGGCGCGTATACGCTTTGAGCACCAACTCACGAAAACGATGCTGATGAACACGACGTTTCTCCGCGACCGTTTGATACTCGCGGCGTGGCGCGTTGACTTCCAGCGAGAGATCCGAGAATGCAACGACGCGGTCAGAAACATCAGCCTGAAGTCTGAACGTCAGTGACGCCGGATCATCTTCAACGATATAGACCGGAAAGATCGGTTCGTATACTCCCTTATCGAGACCGTACAGATAAATGAGCGGTCGGCGATAGAGTTTAGCATTGCGCACCGCAACGTTGCTCCAATTCTCAGGGTCCCTTGCGTTCGGAGTGAGATGTGGGGCGGGATCGTGAGTGGCGAGCTGTGCTTGGGGTAGCGAGCTCTGCATGGGGTCAGAGGAGGCATTTTGACCTATGGTTCATTTGATTCGGGGTCTGAGAGGAGACATTTTGGTAGTGATTGTGCGGGTTGTCGCAGCGAGCTCTGCTTGGGGTTCTGCTTGGGGTCAGAGTGGACATTTTGTCCGATTTCAGAATTGGTTCAGATTAGACATTTGAGCGATTACCGTCGTGCGACGTCGCAAAATCGTTGAGAGCGCGGTTGGAGAGTTGGGCTCTCGTCGACGCCGTGTCGGATCGCCAGATTGCCGTAGTCGCAGAGCCTCGGCGGATCGGCCGCCCAACGCCGACGCGCCTTTGGAGTGCAAGGAAGCGACTCGCCTGGCGAGAATACTGCAAACGCTGCGCGCCACGATGGATGCGCCAAGCGTGCCCGTCGAAGTTTCGATCATGGGTCTGCCGGTAGCGCGCGCGACCGACAGTCTGAATGTGTTGCCGGTGGCAGTCACGTCGCAAACACATTCGTTCAAATCACGCGGCTACGTCGTGGGGGATACCTGGTATGGCACGATGCATCCATCAGAAATTGAATTGCAGCGACGCGATCCACACACGCAGGATTTCAACTCGGGCATTCGCTATCGTCTCTGGCGTTCGCCGTTGCGCGACACGTTCGATCGTATGCGTCAACCCGCGCGGCTTCCGCGCGATTTCGCACCACTCGCGGCCAGTCCGGAGTTTCTGAACGGCGGGCTGCTGACGGCGCCGGATGTTCGTGGACGCAATGGCGTGATTGGTATTGCAAATCCAACGCGGTTTCTCGTGTTGCATCAGGATCGCATCGACGACGCCGCGAAACAGACGTTGACCTGTATCACACTCGAAGGGCGTGTGTGCTGGGAGGCGTCGCTTGGGATGCGTATCGCGACGGGTTTTTCGTTGTTGACGAAAGGTCCTGCGCAGGATTGGGCGTGGATCGTCACGCGCGAGGCGAAGCCACAACAGGGCGACCGGATGGTAGATAGTGCCGGTGATGACATGGTGTTGCTGGCACGCGTCGACATCGAGAGTGGGAAAGTCAAGCGGTTTCGTTTTGCCGATGTCGATTTTGAAGCACTTGACAAGGTTCTCAATCCGTTCCGCAGCCGTACCGTCAAGCAATAGCGGAACGCACGGATGGCTGGGCATTCGCGGGCAATAGTTGGACTCGATGATGCACAGTGGTGCAGGCGGATGCGACATCATTCTGTTGCGTGGTGAAGCAATACGTTGCGTGGGTGGGGGCGTTCTTTTGGTACTGGGGTCAGAGTCGTCATTTTGACCGAATTGCTTTGGTACTGGGGTCAGAGTCGTTTGGTACTGGGGTCAGAGTCGTCATTTTGACCGAATTCCTTTGGTACTGGGGTCAGAGTCGTCATTCTGATCGCGCTTTTCTGATTCTGGGTTCAGAGTCGTCGTCCTGATCGCCGACAGGCTTGCCAGTCCTGGTAGCCTGACGAAACGCATCGAGCACCGCCGGGTCCAAGTGGTGGGCAAAGAGTTGTTGATAGGCCACGTGCCGTGCAGCGGCCGACGCTCCGAGTGATTCGTAGAGCGGGTGCGGCGTGACGAGCGGGTCGACGTCGCCGAATGCATTGCAACGGAAACTCGAGCGGACATAGTCGCCCGGATTCGCAGCCATCAGTGCACGGACCGGATTCATCTCTACGTACCGACTGCAGTCGAAAAAATATCGTTCGGACGTAATCGGAAACGAGCCGTATCGACCCTCCCAGAGCGTTCCGGTCCGCCCGTAGCGATCGTTGAAGTACCGTACGTAACTTGTGCCGAATGATTGCATGAATGTGGCGGGACCATGCTCATCCACTGGCGTTGCCACCAGATGAAAATGATTGTCCATCAGGACATAACCGTGAACAGGACACTGACTACGAAGGCTCGTTGAACAGAGCAGCGAGATACACTTGTCAAAGTCAGCAGCGTCGCGGAAGATCGTCATGCGATCGTTGCCACGGTGAATGAAGTGGAGCGGTTGGCCCGGAAGAATGAGCCTCGGTTTTCTTGCCACAATGAACTCCTCTTGACGTTGCCTGAGCCTATCGTCAGTCGGATTCGCAATTGGCATCGGAACTGCTCCAACCGAATCAATCCATTGCCGGGATGAATCCATTGCGACGATATTCCATTCAGAAACCCTCGTTCATATTGACGACTCAGACCCCGGACTACCTTCCCACACGCGCCTTGAAAGTCGGAAACCCCCGTTTCGCCACCACTGACGACATCCCGCATCTTGTCGACGTCATTAATCGCGCGTACGTCGCCGAAGCACCGTTCGTGCACGGCCCGCGAACCAGTGGAGAAACCGTCCATGAGCGAATGTTGATGCCGAATACGTGGTTCATTGTGATCGAAGCGAACGCGACCCGCGGCCCGCGCCAGATTGCTGGGTGCGTCTGCCTCGATTGCGATGGCCACCGCGGGCACATTGGGCTGCTGTCAGTCGAGCCGGATTTCCAAGGACGCGGACTAGGCGCGAAATTGCTGCGCGCCGCTGAATCGCAGTGCCAAATGGAGATGTGTTGTCCGGAGATTGAACTCGAAGTCGTCAGTGTGCGCGACGACCTGTTCCCGTTCTACGCAAAAATGGGATACGAACGCGTCGGCACAGTGCCGTTTCCGATCGAGTCCCTGCTGAAACAGCCCGCCCATCTGGTGGTGATGCGTCGGTCAAAAGGACGACTCTAAAAGGACGACTCTGACCCCAGTACCAAAACAATTCGGTCAAAATGACGACTCTGACCCCAGTACCAAACCAGTTCGGTCACAATGACGACTCTGACCCCAGTATCAATTCCCCGCAATCGTTTCCAACTGCTCCCACCGCTCGGTGAGCGCCGAAATTTCCTTCTCCAACGCGGCCAATCGCGCCGTCGCCTGCAGCAATGCGTTCCCATCCCGCGTGAACGCGGGATCCGCCAACTTCTCGTACAACGCCGTCCGCTCCATCTCCAGCACGTCAATGCGGTCGGGCAACGTTGCAAGCTCCTTCTGCTCATTAAACGACAACTTCTTTTTCTTCTCGGTCTTCGCTGGCGCGACAGCCTCAACACGCTTTGCAACGGGCGCCGCGACATCCTCCGCCACCTTGCGCTGGCGCAACCAATCCGTGTACCCACCCACGTATTCGTTCACACGACCGCCACCCTCAAACACCAACGTACTCGTCACCACATTGTCGAGAAACGCGCGATCGTGACTGACCACGAGCAACGTTCCGGCAAACTCTGTCAGCATTTCTTCCAGCAGATCGAGTGTCTCGATATCGAGATCGTTGGTCGGTTCATCGAGCACCAACACATTGAACGAACGCGTGAACAATCGCGCCAGCAATAGCCGATTGCGTTCACCACCCGACAACGCTCGCACCGGCGTGCGCGCTCGGTCCGACGGAAAGAGAAAATTGCTGAGGTATCCGTTGACATGCATCTTGTTGCCGCCAACCTCCACGAAATCCATGCCGTCGGCAATACTGTCAAACACGCTGCGATCGGGATCGAGCTGCTCGCGCAACTGATCGAAGTATGCGACTTCGAGATTGGTGCCCAAACGAATCGTGCCGACATCGGGTCCCAGTTGCCCCAGCAACAAACGCAACAGCGTAGTCTTGCCCGATCCGTTCGGGCCCACCAATCCCACGCGATCACCACGCGAAATAGTTGTCGTCAAGTCCCGGACAATCAACCGGTCCCCGCGCGAAAAGCTCACCATGGTTGCCTCGGCCACCAGCTTTCCCGAACGATCGGCTTCGGTTGTTTGAAGCCTGACCGTCCCACTGCGCTCGCGTCGCGCACTGCGTTCGACGCGCAATGATTCCAGCGCGCGCACCCGCCCTTCGTTGCGCGTGCGGCGCGCTTGAATGCCCGTGCGAATCCACACCTCTTCCTTCGCCAGCTTCTTGTCGAACTCCGACCACTCCCTGCTCTCAGCGTGCAACATCCCTTCTTTGCGCTCGAGATACGTGTCGTAGTCTGTGCCCCAATCCACGAGCTGACCGCGATCAAGTTCGACAATACGCGTCGCCACTTTGCGAAGAAACGCGCGATCATGCGTGACAAACAACATCGTGATGCCACGTTCGACGAGAAACTCTTCCATCCACTCAACGGCACTGACGTCCAGATGGTTGGTGGGTTCGTCCAGCAACAACACGTCCGGTTGACGCACTAACGCGCGCGCCAACAGCGTTTGCCGCTTGCGGCCAACCGATGCTTTGTCAAATGGCGCATCGGCGTCGAGACCGAGATGTTCCAGCACTGTATCCACGCGTGTTTGTATCTGCCACGCATTGGCCGCATCCAGCGCGTGGTGCAGGCGATCCATCTCGCGCAGCGCGCTGTCCCGCTCGACACTGTCGTCGCCCGCTACGCTCACGCGATGACTGGCGGCGTGATACCGCGACAACAGACCACCCATTTCGCCCAGTCCGGCTGCAACAACATCAAACGTGCTACCGGTGACGTCGTCGGGAACCTCCTGCTCCAGTCGCGTCACGCTGGTGCCAGTTTGACGCGTGATGACGCCGGTGTCTGGCGTCATTGTGCCATCCAGCAGTTTCATCACCGTGCTTTTGCCAGCGCCGTTCCGGCCCAGCAGGCACACACGTTCGCCGCGCTCAATGGCGAAGTTCGCGTTCGTCAAAATGGCGGGTCCGCCAAATGCGATGTTGATGTCCTGCATACCCAGCAACGCCATGTCGTGTCGATAACCGGTGATTGGAACGGAAATGTGCGCAACGCGACGTAAAGTTAACGCCGGAGGTGAAACATCCCACAGGTGCACCCATCGCAAGGCGGTGACGGTTGGGAGTCCTGCCGTGAATGCCGCCATCCTCCGTAGAAACTCTGATTCGCGCGATCGCGAGGCCGCCGACGTAGCCGAGTCGCCGAAATGAACTTTACATCTGATTCGTCCGACCACATCGTTGGAGTGCGGCCCGCCCGACTGGTTTCACGCCAGCCAGATCCGCCGTCCGACCAGGTGCTATCGCGCAATGACTCGTCGTTTCGCTCGACTCGGTTTCGGCTCGCTGGCGACGATTGCCGTCGCATTCACTTTCGCGTTTGTAACAAGCGCACACGCACAGCGCAAAGTGCCGTCCCCCGCCTCTACACTCGGCTTCGAACCGGGTGCAGATCGCAAACTTCCCACGTGGAAGCAGGTTACCAACTATTTCGCGGCGCTCGACAAAGCGAGTCCGCGCGTTTCCACACGTGTGTTGGGCCGGACAGTGTTGGGGCGTCCGTTTCACGTCGCGTCTATTACCGACTCGTCGACGCTCGTGAACCTGGAGAAGTATCGGCTGATTCAGCGCAAGCTCATGGATCCGCGGCTGCCGGCGAAGGGTGAACTGGAATCGCTGCTGAATACGGGCAAGAATGTCACTCTGATTACGTCGGCGATTCACTCGACCGAAGTTGGTGGATTTACTGCACCGTTGGGGTTGGCCGACCGTCTGGCGCGTGCCGATACACCAGAAGCGCGCAGCATTCTCGCGAATACCATCATCATGCTGGTGCCCAGTCAGAATCCGGACGGCGTCGACATTGTGGGCGATTGGTACCGCGAAACACCTGGCACCATATCTGAGGGCACATCACCGCCCGAGTTGTATCGCAAGTACACCGGTCACGACAACAATCGCGATTGGTATGCGTTCACACAACCGGAAACACGCTACATGGTTGATTCACTTTGCACGCCGTGGGATTCGCAGTTGTCAACGACATTCGTCAACAGGGTTCGTGAGCGCGTCGTGGGCGATGCGGGTCGAAGCCGCCAACAATCGCTGTGGCTGGAGAGTTATGAATCGATGGGGTGTCGCGCGCTGTCACCCGAACATCCGTGGACCAATCATCATTCCCGACCAGTCGGCCGGCGCAATCACGCGCGACGCTGGCGCGAACGATCCGGACTCGTTGCGCGGTGGGCTGGGCGAGGTTGGCGCTTCTGCACGCAACGCGTTTGTGCAGAACGGCGGAACGTTGCTGGCGTTCAACGCCGCGAGCGGATTCGCGATTGATGCATTCAAACTACCGGTCAAGAATGTGTTAGCCGGCGTGCGCAACACCGAATTCTACGCGCCGGGTTCACTCATCCCCGTTGAAATCAACAGATCACACGCAATGGCGAGCGGGGTAACGGCGCCGGTTCCGGCGATCTGGTTCGAGGATAGTCCCGCTTTCGAGATCACCGACCCAACGCGCGCTACTGCAGTGGTCACGTATCAGGCCAGCGGCGATCCACTGCTCTCCGGTTGGTTGTTGGGCGGATCGAAACACAACGGGAAAGCCGCGATGGTCGATGTCACACTCGGTAAGGGTCATGTCGTGTTGTACGGATTTCGTCCGCAGTATCGGGGGCAAACGTTGGGCACACAGCCGCTGATCTGGGATGCGATTGCACGCGTGCGGCAGTAGGTACCGTTACCGTCGAGTTCCGCGATGACAACGAACAGGAGCGCGCCCATGCAATTCTATTTCAGGCGGCTGACAATTACGCTGCTGTTGATGATCGCACCGACTACCGTGGCTGCTTGTTCCGGAAGCGACGGTGGTGTGACAGGTGGGTTGCCAGCTGCAGCGCCCGCGGTCGAGCGCATCATCAATGATGTTTCGTACGGTACAAATCCGGCGCAACGTTTCGACGTGTTGTTGCCCGCCGGTCGCACCGATTCAACGCCGGTTGTGTTTGTGTTGCATGGCGGCGGATTCGTAGCCGGCTCGCGCGCCGAATTCGATGTGCTGTCGCGGGCGCTGCTGGCCAAAAGGCTGGCGGTGGTAAATGTCGACTATCGACTGGTCGACACCACAGGGCTGCTCTCGCTGCCGCCCCTTCATCGGGCAAGCCCTGTGCGTATCGCGGAACAGGTGGCTGATATCAAGGCGGCGATGGATCGCGTTGCGGCAAACGCCGCCGATTGGAAAATTCGCACCACGCGCTGGGCGGTGGTCGGTCACAGCGCCGGCGCTACGCTTGCTCTACTCCACGCGTACAATTTTGGCGGGTACAACAGCGATGGTCGCGTAACCGTCGCTGGTAACTGGGCGGGGGTTACCACGTTTGATTTTGTCGACGAAACCGCAGTAGCCGGCCTCGACCCGCGTTTGAAAGAGCTGTACTTCCTGGCAATTGGCAGCCGGTGATAGACGAAACGGCGAAGTTTATTTTCGCGCAGCGATAGCCTACGGCACTCGGCGCAGCAACACGCGGCACTCGGCGCAGCAACACGCGGCAATTCGACGCAGCACTGCGCTGCAATAATGCTCGATTGATGTAGGGCTTTGCCTGACCGCCACGCGGAGGTTTCCCCTGCGGCGTTGCCTTTGACCCCTCCTCATACTTCTCGCGTCCCCGATTCCAAACCCTATCCCGCGCGGGACGTGATTGTTGTGGAGACCATCGTGAATACCGCCTCATTCCTGTTCAATTCTCGGCGCCCGCTGTTGATGGCCGCTCTCGCGGCAGCAGTTGGCGCCTGCACGGCCAAGGATTCCTCCGACAATCCTCTTGCAGACCGCCCAAGTGGCGCGTTGCCGGTAGAGACACTGACGGTTTCGCACGCGCCTGCCGTTCCCAGTGTCATCACGCGCAGGACGCCCGCAAAAGTGATCATCAACCTCGAGACGCGCGAAGTCAGGAAACGCCTCGCCGATGGCGTCGAGTACACGTTCTGGACGTTCGGCGGATCAGTGCCGGGGCCAATGCTTCGCGTCCGGGCCGGTGATGAGGTGGAGTTTCATCTCAACAATCATCCGGACAACAAGATGCCGCACAACATCGACCTGCACGCCGTCACCGGGCCCGGTGGTGGTGCGGCTTCGTCGTTTACGGCACCAGGTCACAGTTCACAGTTCACCTTCGCGGCGCTCAACCCCGGTTTGTACGTCTATCACTGCGCCACGGCGCCGGTCGGCATGCACATCGCGAACGGGATGTACGGATTGATTCTGGTGGAGCCGAAGGAAGGACTGCCAAAGGTCGACCGCGAGTTCTACATCTTTCAAAGCGAGTTTTACACAGCCGGTCGATACGGAGCAGCAGGACTGCAGTCGTTCGACATGGAGAAGGCGCTGCATGAGGACCCGGATTATGTGGTCTTCAACGGATCGGTCGGCGCGTTGATTGGCGACCATGCACTCAAGGCGAAAGTCGGTGAGACGGTGCGCATGTTTGTGGGCAACGGCGGACCGAACCTGATCTCGAGCTTCCACGTCATCGGCGAGATCTTCGACAACGTTCATACGGAAGGCGGGACATTGGCCAACCAGCACAACGTGCAAACGACGCTGGTGCCCGCTGGGGGAGCGGCCTTCCTCGACATGAAACTGGAAGCGCCGGGCACGTTTATTCTCGTTGACCACTCGATTTTCCGGGCGTTCAACAAGGGCGCGCTTGGCATGCTGACCGTCGAAGGCGCGGCCAACCCGATTGTCTATTCGGGCAAGGAGAACGACGCAGTCTATCTGCCCGAGGGTGGAGCGATTCAGAATATCGCACCAGATTCCGCCGAACTCGTCGAGACAGCACTGCCCCGCGAAGCCTTGCTCGCTCGTGGGAAGACGGTCTTCACCGCGAACTGCGCGGCCTGTCACCAACTGGCAGGCGAAGGTATTCCCGGTGCATTTCCGCCACTCGCCAAAAGCGACTTCCTGATGGCGAACAAGGAGCGCGCGATCGGCGTCGTCCTGAACGGTCTCTCAGGCGGAATTGTCGTGAACGGTCAGAAGTACAACGGTGTCATGCCCAGCCTGGCCCTCCGCGCTGGCGACATTGCCGCCGTCCTTTCCTACATCCGAATGAACTTCGGCAACAACGCGACCGATCTGGTCACACTTGACGAAGTCAGGAAGATCCGCGCGGCAACCGCCCCCAAAACCTCGGCACCACCTCCCAATGGCGCGGCAGCCGCCGCCAAGAAATAGAGAGCCGGGATATGAATAGCACGCTGCGTTGCCTGTTGCAGCGCGTATTGCTGATCGCAGGATTTGTTGCAGGCACTACCTCCGACGTCGTCGCGCAACGCGTGGCGTCGGGGGGGTCGTTTCGCACAATCGCCGCGGGGCGTCTGCGACCGCTGTTTGTCGCTGGCGTCCCCGATGGCGGTGTCGTTGTCCCCGCATTTCTTCTGGCAACGCAACCGGTTACGAACGCCGACTACTTGCGTTTCGTGATGGCAAACCCCGAGTGGCGCCGATCACGCGTGCCACGCATCGCTGCCGATTCGCAGTATCTGCGACAGTGGTTGGGCGAGCTGCAGTTGGGGCCCGACGCACCGCCAACGGCGGCGGTGGTCAACGTGTCATGGTTTGCCGCGAGTGCGTACGCGAGCTGGGTTGGCGCTCGACTGCCCTCCACGATGGAATGGGAGCTGGCCGCGAGTCGGTTTCGGAAGACGTTTGGCGACAATCCTGAGCGCCTGAACGCGCAGGTGCTGGCGTGGTATGGCGCTGCGTCTGACACGCCGCAGCCGGTCGGGCGTGGTGTCATCAGCGATGACGGCATTGCCGACTTGCACGGCGTGATCTGGGAGTGGGTGGACGATTTCAACGCCGTCGTCACCAGCGGAGAGTCGCGCGGCGACAGTGGTCCCGACACCGGTCTGTTCTGTGCCGGCGGCGCCGCGCTCGCCGCCGATCCTTCCAATTATTCCGCCTTCATGCGCTACGCGCTGCGCGGTTCGTTACGCGGCGCGTACACCTTGGGCACGCTTGGCTTTCGCGTGGCGCGCGATCTGCCTTCTGCCTCCAAACGGAGTACTCGATGACGTTCCGATCGGTTATAACACGCTCAACAGCGGCGCTGCTTCTTGGCGCCATGGCAGTCGCGAACGGTGCGGCACAAACACCGACGACACGTTCAGAGTTACCCGCGACGTCCGTCTATCGCATGAAGGGTTCGTGGACGTCTCAGGATGGTGCCGTTCACACATTGGCGAGTCTCCGTGGTGAAGTCACGGTGCTGGCCATGGTCTACACGTCCTGCACCATGACGTGCCCGCTCATCACGAGCGAGATGCAGGCCGTGCAGCGCGCGCTGTCACCGGAACTCAAAAAACATGTGCGATTCGTGCTCGCCTCATTCGATCCCGCGCGCGACTCGCTGCCTGCGTTGCGCGCGCACGTTTCCAAGATGGGGCTCGATGCAAACTGGTTGGTGATGCGCGCATCGCCGGTTGACGTGCGCACACTCGCCGTCGTGCTGGGCGTTTCCTATCGCCAGCTACCGTCTGGCGATTTCGACCACTCCAACATCATCACCGTTCTGGACGCCAATGGTGTGGTGCGATTCCAATCCCCACGCATTCCCGCCGATCGACCGGCGCTCGTTGCGGCCGTCATCGCTGCGGCCCGCTCGCCGGGTTCCTGAACACAACTCACTGTTCTTCCACGGTCCAAACGACCACCGAGGCAATACATGTTTCGCCCGCGCCACGCTCGTCAAGTGCTCCTCTGCGCGTCGTTCGCATCAGGTGTCGGCGTCGTACACAACGCGCACGCACAACAACCAGCACCGGCAGCTCCTGCACGTCCCGCGTACGAAGGTCTGCCTTTTCGTGAAGACTGGTCGCACAAGCTCACTGGCGATGTTTTCGACCCCATCAAACACATCGCGCTAAGTCCCGCCGGACGCGTATGGCTTTCACTTGGTGGACAGCTTCGTGTGCGCGGCGAAAGTGACAAGAATTACCTGGGTGGCGGAACAGGAGACCGCGATGATGCGTTTATGCTCGCCCGCGCGCATCTGCATGCCGACTTGCACCTGGGTCCATCAGTACGCCTGTTCGTTGAGGGGCGTCAGAGCTACGCAAATGGACGAGAACTTCCGGGCGGCATTCGTCTCATCGATCGCAACGATCTCGATTTTGGCAACGCGTTCGCCGAGGTCGCGTTCAACTCGGCGAAACAGGGTTTCTCGGCGCGCATGGGCCGGCTGGAGTTGTTACTGGGCCGTGAACGTATTGTCTCGCCGTTGGATTGGGTCAACGTGCGCCGTGTGTTCGAAGGCGCGACGGTTGACGTGCGCCGCGGTGCGCTCACGATTGGAGCATTCACCACCCATCCGCTGGCAGTAAGCCGCTCGCGCCTCGACGTGCCAGACCGTCGCACGACCTTCTGGGGCACGACTGCGACATGGCATCAGGCAAAGAGCCCGCGAATCGTCGAGGGTGCCCTTCTAATCAAGTCCACGCAGGCGAAGGGGACTGACCCATTCGCCGAGCGTGCGAGTGCCGTCGCCCGTCTCGTGACGCCGCTGATCGCGCGCGGGGTGCTGCTGGAGGTGGAGGGTGGCGTGCAGCAAGCGCGTCGGGCTGGCGAAAGTTCGCTGTCATCAATGCTGGCAACGGACCTCACGTGGTCGCGCACAAAATCGTGGGCGCCGTCGGTGGGTATCGGGTTCGATCGCGCCAGTGGCACCGGAGCCGGTGAACGCGCGCAAAGCCGAACGTGGGATCAGCTGTATCCGCTGGCGCATGCGTACGTGGGGTTTGCCGATGTATTGGGGCGCCGCAACCTGCTGGAAGAACGAGTGGTCGCGCAACTGTCGCCAACGACAACGGTCCGCGTGCGGTTCTCAGCACACGCATTTCAACGAGCATCGTCGTTCGATGCGATCTACGACGCGACGGGCGCCGTGCTGCGTGCCGCGGGCACCGGTGCGTCCAATAACATCGGCACCGAAGGTGACGCGACGGTGCAGTGGCGCATTGGACGTCATGTGCGTCTGGACGGCGGTGGCGCGCGATTCACCCCGGGTCAGTTCATGCGTGACACGGGAGCGGCGCGACCGTACACCTGGTTGTTCTCGTCCGTTACGGCGACGTTTTGATTGACGGGCCGCCGTTGCGTCAGTATTTCACTCATTGCACGGCCGCCGGTTGACCGCACTCTTCAAGGCGGCCGTTGCTGAACTGCGCATCGCTCAACATCACGTCGAGGCGTACACGGGAACTCGGCAACAAGCGCTGCTGACGCGCCTGCACAAAATCGCGCTGCGCGAAACACCGGCGCTGTTGCAGTACTACGACTGCCTGTTGTTCATGCGCGCCTATCCGGCGACTCAGGATATTCTGACGGCAGTAGAGGCCGAGCTGTTGCGCTTGCAACGATATCTGCGTGCGCGACGCGGTCGACATGCCACGCTGTTACTGAACACCGGACTGCCGTATGTCAGTACTACCATGCGGTTTTCGCATGATTGCGCGCGATGGCTTTTGCAACAACCGGACTGCCGTGTCGCGTTGGACGCGTTCGAAGACGCGACACTCAGTCTCAACGCGGTGTTGCAGTTGACGCTGCCGCTGATGGAGCGCCCGCACACCACTGCGGAATTGTCCAACGATGAGTTGTTCGACGTGTTGAACATTCGCCCGTCGCGCCGACTGCAAACGATTGTGGCCGAGCTGAGTCGGTTGGACGATCGGCCGTTTGTGAAAGACCATCTGTACGATGCATTGGGAGTGCAGCTCGCTGTCACTCCAACCACTGCGCGCTTTTCACTGACCGGCAACCAGTTGCCAATGGCGCGCACGTTCCTGCACTCGGCGCCTGCCGAAACGTTTAATGCCCAGGCGTTGATGAACAGTACGTTGCCGCCGGTGCGAAAGCTCAACACGAATCGACGTGACGCGGTCATGTCCGTTGTGCGTACCGCGATGGTGCTCACCAGTCGCGAGACCGATCCAACCACTTTTCTTGACGCCGCATCGCTCCGCCTGTTTGATCTGGAACGCGGCGTATCGGTGGCCGTGTACGGCATGACGCCCGATCGCCAGTTGGGATTGGAGTCGTATGTGGGATTTACAGCATTCAAGAATGGCATGCCGGTGGCGTACGGCGGCGCGTGGGTATTGGGACACCGGTCGGAGTTCGGAATGAATATTTTCGAACCGTATCGCGGCGGTGAATCGGGGTTCTTGATGTGTCAGCTGTTGCGGGTGTACCGACAACTTTTTGGCGTGTCGTATTTCGAAATTGACGCGCATCAGTTTGGTCTCGACAACCCCGACGGCATCAATAGCGGCGCGTTCTGGTTTTACTACAAGTACGGTTTCCGGCCGGTGAGTGCCAGGTTGGCAACGTTGGCGCGTCGGGAGAAAACGCGGTTGAAAACGCGTCGCGGCCTGCGCACGCCCAAGCCTATGTTGCGGCAATTCACCAACAGCAATGTCGCGCTGCAATTCAGCGACACGGTGCCGCCTGCTCTGGCATCGGTGATGACGCGAATTACCCGCATGACAGGTCGGTCCTACAAGGGAAATCGCGTGAATGCCGAGCAGGATTGTGTAGGCAGGTTTGCAAAACTGGTATCACTGCCACGGCGGCTGAATGCCGCTCAGCGGCTCGTGCTGGTAGATGTGGCGTTGATCGCGTCTGCGCTCAACGTCGTTGACAAAAAACAACTGCAACTATTGGCGGCAATGATTACCGTCAAGCCCAAAGATGTATATCGATATCAGCAGCTGGTGACGGAATTCTTTGCGTAACCACTATCGTGTCGCGGCCTGGAGTGACGACTAGTCCACGCCAACACGAAACGTCTGGAACAAGCGTCCGCCGCTGATGGACGCGCCATGATGTCGTGACGCCGCGTGCAGGATGCCCGATGGAAATGCGACCATGCGGTTGAATCCGTATCCAATGCGATCTACTTCCACCCAGCGCGAGCGCAACCGACGGTCGCGTTCCAGAATGTCGACCAGTTGCGTGCGTGTTTTGCCGAGGCGTTTGGCATCTCGGGCCGATGGCGGATCGGTCAATCCCGTTTGCCGGTGCATGAACAACGAAGTGCCGCAATCAACGGGCAGTCCAGGTGTCAGGTAGATGACGATCGTCGTGTCATTCCATGGCAAGTCGGAGTGCACACCCGGCACTTCTTTGCGTTTGCCCGATGACAAGCCCATGTAGAACACACCGTTCTCATGAACGGGATCGGTATCCCACCACGTGATGCGTACGCCGTAAAAAGTGTCCTTCGCGAGTAAAAAGCGGTGGTAACGTGTGACGTTCATTGAGTTCGCCGATTTGGAGTTGCCTCACACTGATTGCGTGCGAAGTATTCACGTCATGGCCACTCACGATACGAATGCAATGGTCGGTGTGTGAGTCGCGGAAACCCTGACGCGTTGCAGTCAACGGCAACGTGCCGGGAACGGCAAGCGTTACGGCGCCTTACGGTCAGTCGCCCGTTGCATCGCGCGAATGGTGATCCACGGCTATCCGGTTGGTTGCAGGGGTGGATCAAAACTCAACGGAAAGGCCACTCGTGCTGCTTTCGCGGTGGCGCCTTCACACACGTCGGAGACACCGACCCGTCTCACGGGTGCGGACGAGGGTTAACGCGGGAAGTCGGCGAGCGCAGCAGCTCGAAGTCGCCATGTCGGCCTTCCCGGGTTGCGGTCCGCGCGCGACCGTACTGATGCGTTCACCGCCAGCGTTGCGCGCCGCCCGTTCCGTTCGCTCCGTTCGCTCCTCCCACCGAGCACGATGATCCTGCCGGTCCGACCGACCTCGCCGGCGTTCCTGCCCGGCCTTTTCCGGCGTGGCGTTCTTGCGGTCGCCGTCGCGCTGCTCTCGGGTCTCGGCGCCCCAGCGGAGGCACAGCCGCCGACTTCACCCGTCGTTCCCGACACACTATCTGCCGCGCAGGGCGGGGTGGCGGTGAAGCCCGCCGTACGCGACGACGAGATCCGCGCTCGACTCCAACGCGTGCTCGAGGCCACGGGCTGGTTTACGGCGCCGCAGGTGCGGGTGCAGGAAGGCGTCGTCTTCCTCACCGGCGAAGCCAAGACGGAGAGCCTGCGGGTCTGGGCGGGAAACCTCGCCGGCAAGACGGAGGGGGTGGCAGCGGTCGTAAACCGCATTGACGTCCCGACACCGTCGGCGTGGGATTTCTCGTCGGGTCAGAGCGCGCTCGCCATGCTCTGGCACGATACGGTGCGCGCCATTCCGGTGTTCCTGCTCGGACTCGCGATCCTCACGCTGTCGGCGTTCTTCGCGTGGCTGGCGGCGCGGCGCACGCGCGCGTTGCTCTCCACCCGCGTGCCCGCGAAGCTGCTGCGCGGCGTGCTGGCCTGGGGGGTCGGCGCGCTCGTGTTTCTCACGGGCACCTACGTCGTGCTGCGGGTGGCGGGGCTCACGCAACTCGCGCTTACGCTTGTGGGCGGCACAGGCCTGCTCGGCCTGGCGGTCGGCATCGCCTTCCGCGACATCACCGAGAACTTCCTCGCGAGCATTTTCCTCAGCGTGCAACGGCCGTTCGAAACGGGCGACCTCGTGGAGGTGTCGGCCGTGACCGGCTACGTGCAACAGCTCAACGTGCGCACGACAGTGCTGATGACCCTCGACGGCAACCTCGTGCAGATCCCGAACGCGACGATCTACAAAAGCACGTTGGTGAACTTCTCGGCGAACCCGAACCGCCGCGAATCGTTCGTGGTCGGCATCGGCTACGACGACTCGATCGACGAGGCGCAGGAGGTGGCACGCGAGGTCCTGGCGAAGCACCCCGCGGTGCTCGACGATCCCGAGCCCTGGGTGCTGGCGAGCGACCTCGGGAAGGCCACCGTCAACCTCAGAATCTATTTTTGGCTGGACGGTCATCAGCACAGCTGGCTCAAGGTGCGTTCGTCGGTGATCCGGCTGATGAAGCGCGCCTTCCAGGAGCGCGGGATCAGCATGCCGGACGAGGCACGCGAGGTGATTTTCCCGCAGGGCGTGCCCGTGACGATGCTCGGCGAGTCGCGCGACGTGGATCGCGACTTCGCCGCCGCTGGCGCGGCCTCCGTCCACACGCGCGAACCCTCACCGCCCGCTGCGTCGGCGGCGGTGGCGACGAAGGCAGAGGGTGGGTTGGGGAGCGAGAAGGGCACGCTCCAGGAACAAGCGCGGCAGGCCAAGCCGCTTGGTGAAACGGAGAACCTGCTTGACCCATCTGGTAATGCGACGGCAGTGGGGTAGCCGGCTGCTGTCCCGTGTTCCCACCGCCCGTCCGGACAGAAGCCGCGCTATCGTGAAGAGGTTACCCCCACCGGCTATTAGCCGTTTATCGCTTCCTGATTGATGCTGCGTTCGGCGATGCTGGTCAACTTCTTGTCGGCCGCCCCTTCTTCATCCAGCGTCTTCTGCAGCAGATCGGCGATTTTATCCAAGCCCAACTGTCGTGCGAACGTTCGGGCGCAGCCGTAGCCCGCCATCTCGTAATGCTCGACTCGCTGCGCGGCGGTGATGAGTCCGGCGTCCTTCACGTCGTCGGGCGCGTCCTCCTCCACCATGTCCTCACCTTCCGCAATGAGCCCTTCCATCCCTTTGCAGTGCTGGCCGCCGGGCTCGTAATCCAGTCCTTCGAAGATCGTCTCAAGACGACGGACATGTTCTCGTGTCTCTTCGAGATGAGAGCGGAACGCGGTAGCAAGTTGCGAATGTTTGGCTGCTTGGGCCATCTGCGGCAGCGCTTTCAACAATTGTGTTTCGGCACTGTACAAGTCTTTAAGCTCGTGTACCAACAGCGTGTGTAGGTCCGTGATTTTCATCGGCATGGGAAGCTCCTTTATTGGGTATCCGAAAAAGTCGGCTTGTCGATAATTACCCCATGCCAGGAACGAAAGACCTCTATGACACCGTTGATCAAGTCAATCGCCGACGAGTTCCGCCGCTACAAGGCTATGGGTGAGGGAACGTTGGCGCGGGTTGCCGATCCCCTGTTGTCTGAACCGGGACCGGGAAACGGGAATTCTCTCGCCATCATTTGCTGGCACATGGCCGGCAATTTTCAATCGCGCTTTTCGGATTCCCTGACGGCCGACGGCGAGAAAGCTGACCGCGATCGCGAAAATGAATTTGCTCCCCGATCCGTGACGCGCGAAGAGCTGATGACAAAATGGCACCTCGGCTGGAGCATTGTGCTTTCAGCGCTTGATGCACTAACCGATGATGATCTGTTCAAGACCGTAGCAATTCGCGAACAACCCGTGGCCGTTCATGAGGCACTTCATCGCTCACTCGCGCACGCGAGTTATCACATTGGACAACTTGTTTATGTCGCGCACTACTTCTGCGGGCCTGAGTGGAAGTACCTGACGATTCCATCCGGGCAACCGGATGGATACAACAAGGCGCCGACCTTTGATAAACCAACTACGCATGCCCAACATGTGAAGGAAGTTTCGCGGAGGTAGCTCGTTTGGACAGAAACTCGGGGTTCTGTGGGCCGGGACGCAAGGCATCTCGTCCACTTCACCGTGCGTCACCGCCGCAACCATTTGTGTGCCCCTTATCGCGGCACCACCGGTAACACGATCTGCGTGGGATGGTCCTTGTCGTGCGCCAACCGCTGTTGCGCCACCACAAACGTGGTTCCGGCTTCGTTGTTCGCGCCGGTATTCAAATTGCGATCGTATTTCGGAAACAGCGCAGAGCTCACGCTGACACGAAGCCGGTGACCGGGCGCAAACACGCGCGACGTGAACCACAAGTCGATGACGTACTTCTCCAGGGTGCCGGGCGTCAACAGTACTTCCTGATTCCATCCTTTGCGAAATGGCGCGCGCGCGATGCCGTCCTGAACGCGTTCTGCGTGACCGTCCGGAAACACATCGAGCAACATCACGATCCAGTCGGTGTCCTTCGCACTGCTTTCCGCCCAGAGTGAGGCCGACATTTGTCCGGTTACTTCAAGAGCTTTTGTAAGGGGCTTCGACGTAAATACGAGAGCATCGTGACGGGTTTTGTTGAGTTCCGTGTAGTCTTCGTTGAGCGACGTTTCGAGCTCGCGCGAATCGATCAGAAACGGCGTTGGTTTCGCCGGATCGCAGGTAAACGTGTCGGCGGACGCGCCGGTTGGTGGAAGCGTGTCGAGCACGCCGTTGCCCGCGCTGGTATTCGCGCTGCCGCCCGACGAGAGGTACCAGTTGGTGTTGACGGCGCGCGCGAGTGGCCACGCATCTTCCTGCCGCCACGTGTTGTCGCCAAACACGAAAATGTCCACAGGCTTCTCGCGATCGACCCCGTTATCCCGTCCCAACAAATAGTGATCGAACCAGCGCAACTGCAAACGACGCGTATCGACCCGTGATTGCGGGCCGAATTCACCCGCGACGTAATCAACACCTTTGTGCGCGCCCGGGCCCATCACCAAGCGAATGAATGGATGACCCTTCACGCTATTCAGCGCGTTTGTGTAATCGATAGGTCCGCGCGAATCGTCGTACCAACCGGAAATCTGCAGCACCGGTGCTTTCACGCCCGCGATGTTCGTCGTAACCGCGTGCGCGCGCCAATACGCATCGAGTGTCGGATGCGCGAGCCGCCGGTCCCACAATGGCACTTGGCCGCAGCCGAGTTGCTCGGGCAGTTCGCTGAGCGGCAGGCGTTGGAGTGCGGAGCCGATGTCGAGGTCGCTGATGTTCTCCAGTGTTCGTGAACGCATGAGGCAGGCCCACGCGACGTTGATGGGCGAAAACACTATGTCTTCGTACGGCACGATTCTCCAGGGATCGCCCGTGGTCGCCGACGGTGCGATCGCCGAGAGATGTGGCGGTGAACTGGTGGCGGCGTACCAGGCGAGACGTCCTTCGTCGGAGTGTCCAATCATGCCAACGTGTCCGTTCGCACCGGGCAACTTCGCGGCCCATTCGACGGCGTCGTAGCCATCGCGTACATCGGTGTCGTAATCACCGAAGTCACCGCCATCCGACACGTCGCGTCCACGCACATGTTGCGCGACGAAGTTGTACCCATGCGACGCCCAATACCGGCTCGCGGGATGCAGAATGCGCGCGTACGGCGTGCGCTGCAGCACGACACCAAACGGGCCCGGGCCAACGGGGCGCGCGATGTAACTCGCAAGCTTTGCACCGTCGCGCGTTTTCATGAAGACCAGCGTGTCTTCAGTCACCGCGTATTGCGAATCGGAAACGGCACCAGGCCACAGTGAATAGTTTTGTTCGGCAACAAACGGTGTGCTGCGACGCACGAGGCGCATGCGGCGATCGGTCGGCTTTCCGCCGGTACTGATCACGCCCGAAAGCGTGTCGCCGTGCCAGCGCGCGATCACCGATTGATTATTCGTGCCTGTCAACACCATCGAATCGCCCGCAGCTGCAGCCTGCGTCACCACGAGCATTGGCTCGCCGGTTCGACGGCGAATGCTGCCGACCCCGTTCGAATCGGCGGCGAAATGCGCAAAGCCCATTCTGCGCCAGCCCTCGAAGCCTGGGCGCTCGGTGTTGCCGAGTGCGACGTAGGCATCCCAATCACCCGCGAGCGTTGGTGATTTGCTTGGCGGTTCTGTGCACGCCGCGGCCAGCAACGTGAGCGTTGCACACAGGAAATGGCGGCGCGCGACACCGCATTGCAGGACAGCGGAGAACGAAATGCAAGAGACGGTATGCAAGGGCGCGAGCTTCGAATAAAGAGCGAGCAGCGGCGGAAGAGGTAGCAGCCTTTTTGTAACACGGCTGAGGGTGTTTTTTTTGACCTGATAGCGTCCTTGACCTGCAGCATCCCACGACTAGAAAAGAGAGAACGATTTCTTCAAATCCTGTGGGCAGTCCGCAGCAAACGCAATGCTATTGAAGTCGTTGGGCCGGACCGTTTTGTAGTCCGTATTCAGGAACAGGATCGTGGTGACGCCACTTCCCGCCTTCGCTTTATCGACGCGACCATCGCTAACGATGGCCCTCCCGCCTGCGCGTTGCGTTTCCTGATAGTGCTTGATCGCACGAACAGTAATAGGTCCGGCAATGCCGTCGACCCTGAAAACTTCGCCGGGCTTTAGCGGCAGTGGCGAAAGTGGCTTGCTGGATGCACTCGGATTGTCGAAGATCGTCTTTAAGAAATACTGAACAAGCAATACGTCGTCCCTAACGTTTGCTGAGCCTAGCCCCACCGCATTGTCGAGGTTGTAGAAGAATCGACTCGTCGCCGATTGCGGAAAAAGGATGACGCGCGCCATGTTCTCAAATCTCCACTTTTGGGTTTCAGCGATGGGGGACCACTCACTTGTCCCCGACACTTGAAGAACATCCACCGCACTTCGAAGCACCCCACCAGTGCGCACGATACTTCGGCGGGAATGCAAATCGAGTCCGGGATAGGAAATTCAATCGGGGCCTGTCGAGTATACGGAGAGGTGCCCCTCCGCGCGAGAGCTGGGCGGCCGGCGGTGGCGCGGGTGCGGAGGTGCGCGGATCTGGTCTATCACCGACGCCCGGGTGATGCATGCGATGCTGGTCTATCACCGACGCCCGGGTGATGCATGCGATGCTGGTCTATCACCGACGCCCGGGTGATGCATGCGATGATCGGCATGGGCCCGCGGCACGTCGGACACGCGAGGGGATCGACCTCGAAGATCTGCTGGAGGAGGGCCGGCACTTGCAGGAGAAGGCCAACAGATACTCGTGCGCGCAGGCGTCGCAGCGGATGCGCGCGAAGCCGTGCGCGAGCACGCCGCACGCCAGAAACTTGTCGGCTACTTGAGCGATGACGGGACGCCACGGGCCGTACTCGCGGGCGAAGCGGTGGTCATAGACCGTAGGCACGCCCAGCAACGATTGGTACGGCGGCGAGCGCAAAGGCGCGAATTTTTTTGCCGAGACGTTGCTGTGTCTCGATGCGCGCACCGGCAAACATGTGTGGCACTTTCAGGTCGCGC
>Ga0335397_10003231_pt1 | contig 21907 bp, 20 predicted proteins | sample MAT04_FD_205740 | JGI IMG/M metagenome (GOLD analysis project Ga0335397, IMG submission 205740) | Freshwater microbial communities from Lake Fryxell liftoff mats and glacier meltwater in Antarctica - MAT-04 (spades assembly) (version 2) ... | reverse complement strand
CGGCGCCCGCGCGCAAGCGGCCGGCCCGCTTCGGCACCCTGCCCACGCTGCTGCTGGCGCTGGCGCTGCTGGTGGCCGCCAGCCTGTGGACGCTGGCCTCGGAGGACGAGCTGAGCCTGGGCCGCAAACCCTGGCAGAACCTGAAGGCCACCGTGGCCGAAATGTCGGAGCCCAGCTTCCTGCGCGTCTGGTTCGGCAATCCGCGCCTGGAAGCGCGCGACGCGGATGGACGCCTGCTGCGCGTCGAAGACCAGCGCGCCAGCGAACGACAGTACCTCGCGGGTGTCGGCCGCGCGCTGTGGACGACGCTGCGCATCGCCACGCTGGGCACCGTGCTCGCCGCCCTGCTGGCGCTGCCGCTGGGCCTGCTGGCGGCGCGCAACTTGCGGGCGCCGCGCGCGCTCTTCTACGGCGCCAAGGCCGTGCTCGACAGCCTGCGTGCCATCCACACCCTGGTCTTCGGGCTGCTCTTCGTGGGCATCGTCGGCCTGGGCGCCACCGCGGGCATCCTGGCCGTGGCCGCGCACTCGGCCGGCACGCTGGGCAAGCTGCTGGCCGAGGCCATCGAGTCGCTGGACATGCAGCCGGTCGACGCCGTGCGCAGCACCGGCGCCGGCGCCGCGCAAGTGTTTTTCCTCGGCGTCTGGCCGGCGGTGCTGCCGCAGTTCGTCTCGCAGACGCTCTACGTGTGGGAATTCAACCTGCGCGACTCCACCATCCTGGGCCTGGTCGGCGCGGGCGGGCTGGGGCTGCTGCTGTCGGAGGCGATGTCGCTCTTCCAGTGGGGCCGGCTGGCGACGCTGCTGCTCGCCATCGTGGCCATGGTCACGCTCTTCGACAGCCTGAGCCGCGCTGTGCGCGCGCGCCTCGTATGAACGACGCCGTCGTGCACGCCCAGGGGCTGCAGGTGCGCGCGGGCGGCAAGCTGCTGCTGCACGACATCGTGCTGCGCATCGCGCCCGGCGAACGGGTGGCGCTGGTGGGCCACAACGGCGCCGGCAAGTCGACGCTGCTGCGCGCGCTGACGGGTTTCATCGCCGTCAGCCGCGGCAGCCTGCAGGTGCTGGGCACCGAGCTCGCAGGCCCGCCGCCTGCGGCGCGGCTGCGTGCGCTGCGCTGCCGCGTGGCGCAGGTGCACCAGGGCCTGCACCTGGTGGCGCGCCTGAGCGTGCTCGACAACGTGCTCATTGGCGGCGCCGGACGCCACCGTTCGCCGCTGAGCTGGCTGCGTCGCTGGCCGGCCGCCGAGTGCCGTGCGGCGCAGATCGCGCTTACACGTGTGGGCCTGGGCTGGGCGGCGCAGCGGCGCACCGACACGCTGTCGGGCGGCGAGCGCCAGAAGGTCGCCATCGCCCGCGCGCTGCACCAGCAGCCGGCGCTGCTGCTGGCCGACGAACCCACCGCCAGCCTCGACGCCCAGGCCGCCGACGAGATCGTGCGCCTGCTCACCGAAGTGGCGGCCGAGCGCGGCGCTGCGCTGCTGACCGTGGTGCACGACCTCGACCTGCTGCCGCGCCTGGCCGACCGCGCCATCGCGCTGCGCCAGGGTGTGCTTGTCGCCGACGTGCCGGTCGACGCCCACACCGCGGCACGGATGAAGGGCCTGCTGGCATGACGGCCGCGCCCGGCCGCGCCTGCCCGCTGCACTACCGCTATGGCGCGGCGGCGATCGCAACCGCACCCGAACGTGCCGTGGACACGCTCTATGTGATCGGCGGCCTCTACGGCAACCGGCCCGCGCTGGACGCCGTCGACGCCCTGGTGCGCGCCGAGAGCGCGGCCGGTGCCACGCCGACGCTGTGCTTCAACGGCGACTTCAACTGGTTCGACGTCGACGACCGCACCTTCGCCGAGATCAACACGCGGGTGCTGGACCACGACGCCCTGCTGGGCAACGTCGAGGCCGAGTTCGACGCGGCCAGCGACGACGCCGGCTGCGGCTGCGCCTACCCCGAGAGCGTCGACGCGGGCACGGTGGACCGTTCCAACCACATCCACCGCCTGCTGAAAACCACGGCGGCACGCCATCCGGTGCTGCGCGAACGCATCGCCAGGCTGCCGATGCTGGCGCGTTACCGCGTCGGCGCCTGCCGCGTCGGCGTGGTGCACGGCGACGCCGAATCGCTGGCCGGCTGGCGCTTCGACGTCGCCGCGCTGGACGAGCCGCAGGCCGCGCCCTGGCTGCGCGAAGTGTTCGGCGCCGCCGCGGTGGACGTCTTCGCCAGCACCCACACCTGCCTGCCGGCGCTGCGCGGGGTGGCCCTGCCAGGCGGCCGGCACGGCTGCGTGGTCAACAACGGCGCCGCCGGCATGCCCAACTTCAGCGGCGACCTGCGCGGGCTGGTGACACGCATCGCGCACACACCCGCCACCGGGCCGGTGCTGCACGAGGTGGTGGTGGCTGGCGCGCATGTCGCGCTGCTGCCGCTGGCCTTCGACAACCCGCGCTGGGTGGCCGAATTCACGGCGCAATGGCCGCCCGGTTCTGCGGCCTGGAAGTCCTACTTCCAGCGCATCACGCGGGGCCCGGCCTACACGCCGGCGCAGGCCGTCGCGGGGCCGCGCTGAGGCGCCGCCGCGGCTCCGGCGCGCGGATGCAGGCGCAGGCGCAGGCGCAGGCGCAGGCGCTGCTCGATCGCATGGTCGAGCGAGAACCTGCCGGCGCCGCCGAGCATCAGGTAGAGCAGCAGCGCGGCCCAGGTGCCGTGGGTGGCGCAGGCCCCCGGGAAGACGAAGAGCGGGATGACCAGCGGCGTGAGCAGCAGGCCGAAGGCCGTCTTGCGCGTGGCCAGCCCGACGAGCAGCAGCAGCGGCAACAGGTGTTCGGCCAGCGCCGCCAGCGGCGCGGCCACGGCGGGCGACAGCAGCGGCAGCGTGTACCCGTCCTCGAACAGCGCCGGCACCGGATCGGACAGGCGCGGCCAGCCGAACGGGAAGTCGCCGCCGACGAGGTTGAGCCCAAAACCCTGCACCTTGGTCTGGCCGGAATTCCAGAATACGGCTGCGCTGAAAATGCGCGCGACGCAGGCGATGAGGCTGTGCGGGATGGGCTGGAAGCGCGCATGCACGACGTCGACGGACCGCAGCAGCGGCGCGAAGCGGCCCGCAGGCGTGCCGGCGCGGCGGGTGGCGGGGTACTCATGGCGTTCTCCTGTTAGCGTTGACACTGCCAGGATGCCCGGCGAGTGGCCGCTTTCGACGCGGTGTGTATCCAGAGCCCCACAACGCGAGGCCTTCGTGCTGCTTGGACCCCTGGGCACGGCCCACCCTCACATGCGCCAGCGCACAGATACCGAGAGCGCTGCGCCCGGTGGCGTGCAAGAAGCACGGCCGGTCAGCGTCTACCCAGGAGTCTCGCGCCCGCGCCTGCAGGCCCTGCCGGCCCGGCCCAGCCCCAGAAAGCCCCAGATGGCCATGAACAAACGTGTCGGTGTCGTGTTGCTGCTGCTGGCGCTGCTGGCCGCCTTCTTCGTGCTCGACCTCGGCCAGTACCTGAACCTGGCCAGCTTCAAGGCGCGCCAGGCCGAACTCGAGGCCTGGCGCGCGGCGCAGCCGCTGGCCGCCGGGCTCGTGTTTTTCGCCCTCTACGTGGCCGTCGCCACGCTGTCGCTGCCCGGTGCGGCGCTCATGACGCTGGCCGCCGGCGCGCTCTTCGGCCTGGGCTGGGGGCTGCTGATCGTCTCGTTTGCGTCGAGCATCGGCGCCACGCTGGCCTTCCTGGCCTCACGCTGGCTGTTGCGCGACTGGGTGCAGGCGCATTTCGGCCCCCGCCTGGCCGCGCTGAACGCCGGCATCGCCAAGGAGGGCGGCTTCTACCTCTTCACGCTGCGCCTGGTGCCGGTCGTGCCCTTCTTCGTCATCAACCTGGCGATGGGGCTGACGCCGATCAGGCCGCTGACCTACTACTGGGTCAGCCAGCTCGGCATGCTGGCCGGCACGCTGGTCTACGTGAACGCCGGCACGCAGCTGGCGCGTATCGAGTCGCTCTCGGGCATCGTCTCGCCGGGGCTGCTGGGTTCGCTCGTGCTGCTGGGGGTGTTCCCGCTCTTCGCCAAGAAGGCGGTCGATGTCGTGAAGGCCAACAAGGTCTACGCGAAGTGGAAGAAGCCGGCGCGCTTCGACCGCAACCTCGTGGTCATCGGCGGCGGCTCGGCCGGGCTGGTGACGGCCTACATCGCTGCGGCGGTCAAGGCCAAGGTCACGCTGGTCGAGCAGCACAAGCTCGGCGGCGACTGCCTGAACACTGGTTGCGTGCCTTCGAAGGCGCTCATCCGTTCCGCCAAGTTCCTGTCTCACGTGCAGCGCGCGCAAGAGTTCGGCATGCGCAGCGCCAGCGCCGACTTCGACTTCGCCGAAGTCATGGAACGTGTGCAGCGTGTCATCACGGCCATCGAGCCGCACGACTCCGTGGCGCGCTACACCGGCCTGGGTGTCGACGTGGCCCTGGGCAGCGCGCGCATCGTCAGCCCCTGGGAAGTGGACATCACGCACGCCGACGGCCGGGTGCAGCGCCTGAGCACACGCGCCATCGTCATCGCCGCCGGCGCCAGGCCCTTCGTGCCGCCCATCCCCGGCATCGAGCAGATGAACCCGCTGACCTCCGACAACGTCTGGGCACTGCGCCAGCGCCCCGAGCGCCTGCTGGTGCTGGGCGGCGGGCCCATCGGCAGCGAACTGACGCAGGCCTTCGCGCGGCTGGGCTGCAAGGTGACGCAGGTGGAGATGGCGCCGCGCCTGCTGATGCGCGAAGACCCCGAGGTCTCGGCGCTGGTGGCCGCGCGTTTCATCGCCGAAGGGGTGGACCTGAAGCTGGGCCACAAGGCCACACGCTTCGAGCAGGTCGATGGGCAGAAGTGGCTCGTCGCCGAACACGAAGGCCGGGAAGTGCGCATCGGCTTCGACGCCGTGCTGGTGGCCGTGGGCCGGGTCGCCAACCTGAGGGGCTACGGGCTGGAAGACCTGGGCGTGACCACTGGCCGCACGGTGGAAGTCAACGGCTTCCTGCAAACCAACTTTCCCAACATCTACGCTGCCGGCGACGTGGCCGGGCCCTACCAGTTCACGCACACTGCGGCGCACCAGGCCTGGTTCGCGGCGGTCAACGCACTCTTCGACCCCTTCAAGAAGTTCCAGGCCGACTACCGCGTCATTCCGTGGGCCACCTTCACCGAGCCCGAGGTGGCGCGTGTCGGCCTGAACGAGTTGGAAGCCAGGGAACAGGGCGTGCCCTACGAAGTGACGCACTTCGGCCTGGACGAGCTCGACCGTGCCATCGCAGACAGCGAAGCCCACGGCTTCGTGAAGTTGCTGACCGTGCCGGGCAAGGACCGCATCCTGGGCGCCACCATCGTCGGTGAACACGCCGGCGACCTGTTGGCCGAATACGTGCTGGCGATGAAACACGGCCTGGGGCTGAACAAGATCCTCGGCACCATCCACACCTACCCGACGCTGGCCGAAGCCAACAAGTACGCCGCCGGCAACTGGAAGCGCGCCCATGCGCCGCAGCGGCTGCTGGCCTGGGTCGAGCGTTTCCACGGCTGGCGCCGCGGCTGAGGCGGCGGCCCGCGCGCGCCTGCACAACAAGAGGAGACTGCCTTGGCAGAAGACTACGACCTCATCGTCATCGGCGCCGGCTCGGGCGGCGTGGCCGCGTCGCGCCGCGCCGCCGCGCACGGCGCGAGGGTGCTCATCGCCGAGGCCGACCGTGTCGGCGGCACCTGCGTCATCCGCGGCTGCGTACCGAAGAAGTTGATGGCCTACGCCGCCGGCTACGCGCAGGCCTTCGCCGAGGCGCGGGGCTTCGGCTGGGCCGACGCGGGCGGACGTTTCGAGATGGGCCGCTGGGCGGCCGCCAAGGCGGAGGAGACGGCGCGGCTGGAGGGCATCTACCGGCAGATGCTGGCCGACGGCGGCGTCGAGCTGGTGCAGGGCCGTGCGCGACTGCTGGGGGCGGGCCGTGTGGCCCTCGGCGAGCGTGTACTGCAGGCGCCGCGGGTGCTCGTTGCCACCGGCGGCGCGCCCGCGCAGGACGCGCTGCCCGGCCTGGCGCTGGCCATGACGTCCAACGAGGTGCTCGACCTGCAGCAACTGCCAGCGACGCTGCTGGTGGTGGGCGGCGGCTACATCGCGGTGGAATTCGCCAGCATCCTGGCCGGCCTGGGCGTGCAGGTGACGCTGGCCTACCGCGACACCGATCCGCTACGCGGCTTCGACACCGACCTGCGCACACGTTTGGCCGACGCGCTGATGGCGCGCGGTATCACGCTGGCCGGTGGCGTGGGGCTGAAAGCGCTGCAACGCAGCGCCGCGGACTTCACGCTGCAGCGCGCCGACGGCTCTGAACTGCATGCCGACGCCGCGCTCAACGCCACCGGCCGCCGGCCGAACACCGCCGGCCTGGGGCTGGTCGAGGCCGGCGTACAACTCGACGCCCGCGGCGCGATCACGGTCGACGCCGACGGCCGCAGCAGCGCTGTCGGCGTGTGGGCCATCGGAGACGTCACCGACCGCGTCAACCTGACGCCCGTGGCCATCGCAGAAGGACGCGCCTTCGCCGACACCGAGTTCGGCCGCCGCCCGCACCGTGTCGACCACCGCCAGGTGCCCAGCGCGGTTTTCACCGACCCACCCATCGGGACGGTCGGTCTCACCGAAACCGCAGCCGCCGAGCGCGGCGCGGTGGACGTCTACACGGCTGACTTTCGGCCGATGAAGACGGCCTTTGCGGGTGGCGGCGTACGCAGCTACATGAAGCTGGTGGTCGACGGCCTGAACGGGCGCGTGCTGGGTGTGCACATGATCGGCACCGACGCCCCCGAGATCGTGCAGTGCCTGGCCGTGGCGCTGACCGCCGGCGCCACCAAGGACGACTTCGACCGCACGCTCGCCGTGCACCCCACGGCGGCGGAAGAGTTCGTGCTCATGCGCGCCCCGGTGCGCCGCATTCCAGCGCCGCCGCGCGGGCCGAATTGAAGGCGGCGGCCCACACGCCGCCGCAGCCTCACCAGGCGAGCTTGCCGCTGCCGACGTCCATCACCATGCGCGTGGCCAGGTAGAGCTTGGGCGCGATCGAGTTGACGAAGATGTACTCGTTGTCGTTCGAGTGCGCGCCGTAACCGCGCAGGCCGAAGCTCTCGAGCACGCCGCCCTTGGGGCGCAGGCCGGCGAAGGCCGCGTCGGTGCCACCGCCGGTGGCGCGGTCGCGCACCTGCAGCGGCAGACCCATCTCCTTGAACACCGACTGCGCGTGAGCCGCCAGCACCTTCGAGACGGCGTTGGCCACGAAGGCCGGGCGGCTGCGGTAGAAGGACAGCTCGATCGTGGTGTCGGGGATCAGCTTGCTCTTGACCGACTCGCGCAACGCGGTTTCCATCAGGTCGAGGTCTTCGTTGGTCAGCGAGCGCACGTCGGCGATGGCCGTCGCCGAGGCGGGAATGACGTTGCGCGTCTCGCCCGAGTTGGCCACCGTCCAGTTGATCTTCAGGCCCTTGTCCGGGTCGCCGAAGCTGCGGCTCTTCAGGATCTGGTGCGCCATCTCGTAGAGCGCGTTGCGGCCGCCTTCCGGATTCGAGCCGGCGTGCGAAGCCTTGCCGGTGACCTTCATCTCGACGATGGCGATGCTGCTGGTGGCCAGGCGCACCATGTCCCGGTCGAAGCCACCGCCCTCGAAGGACAGCACGGCGTCGTACTCGCTGCCGAGCTGGGTGATGGTGGCGCCCGAGCCGGGCGAGCCGATCTCCTCGTCGGCGTTGATCAGCACGCCCAGCTGCGCGTAATCGGTGTTGCCGAGATCGTTGAGCAGCTTGACGGTGTGCAGGATCAGCGCCACGCCACCCTTGTCGTCGGAGATGCCCAGACCGTAGGCCTTGTCGCCTTCGACGCGGAAAGGCTGCTTGGCGCCCATGCCACGCGCGTAGACGGTGTCCATGTGCGCGATCAGCAGCACCTTCTTCTGGCCCGTGCCGGTGCGCGTGGCGTAGACCATGGCGCCCAGCTTGGCGCCCTTGAGTTGCGGATGGAAGTCGGGCGCCTGCGTGGGCAGGATCTGCACCGTCATGCCCGAGGCCTGCAGGCGGCCGGCGATCAGTTCGCCGACCTTGCCCAGGCCTTCCAGGTCGCGGCTGCCAGACTCGATGCCGACCAGTTCCTTCAGGCTGTCCAGCAACGGCGGCACCTGCTCGGCCACCTTGGCCTGCAGCGCCTGCGGCGACAGCGCCTGCGCAGGCGCCAGCACCGGCAGCGCCAGCGCGGCGGACAGCAGGCAGGGGCGCAGCCAGCGCAACAGCGGGCGTGCAACGGGTCGGGTCAGGAAGCTCATCGGGGTGCTTTCTTCAGTGAACGACGGGCCTCTTCGGCCGTCTCGTAGATGTGCGGTGCGACGCCCCGCGCCTTCAGCGCCGGGCCCAGCTTTGCACGCAGGAAACCGCTGGTGGTGTAGCGCGCGACGTCGAGGTAGTGGCGGTCGACGAGCTCGCGCACCATCGCCGCCCAGTCGTCTTCGACGGCAGGGTCGAGCGCAAAGTGGTCGTAGTTCACCACGCCCCAGACCTTGTGGCCCAGCGGCACGACATGGCGTTCGACCTCGCGCCGCACGGCCTCCACGTCTTCGGGCGTGCGGATGTTCAGGCGCTCGAAGTTGATGAAAAGCGTGCGCGACGTGGCGTCGTAGGTGAAGCGGCTGTCCAGCGGCAGCAGGAGCAGGCGCGCACGCAGGCCCAGCGTGGCCTCGGCGAAGAGCGCGGCTTCCATGCGCGACGGCTCGCGCTCGCGCACCGGCGCGAAGGCCATGCGGTCGAGCACGTCGCGCTGCAAGTCGAGGCCGGGCGCGATCTCGAGCAGCGCGATGCCGTCGGCGTGCAGCCCGAACACGGCGCGCTCGGTGACGTAGAGCACGTCCTGCCCACGCCGGAAGGCCTCGCGGCCCGAGAAGGTGCGTTGCTCGACCTGGGCCACGAACTTCGGCACCCCCGCGGCCATGAAGTTGCCAACGAAGACGACGCGCCGCGCGTTCTGGCTGATGTTGATGAAGCCCCCCGCGCCGGCCAGGCGCGACCCGAAGCGGCTGACGTTGACGTTGCCCTCGGCATCGGCCTGGGCCAGGCCGAGGAAGGCGATGTCGAGGCCGCCGCCGTCGTAGAAGTCGAACTGGTAGGGCTGGTCGATGACGGCCTGCGTGTTCACCGCCGCGCCGAAGTTCAGCCCGCCGGCCGGAATGCCGCCGATGACGCCGGGCTCGGCCGTCAGCGTGATGAGGTCGATGACCCGTTCCTCGGCGGCCACCGCGGCGATGCCCTCGGGCATGCCGATGCCCAGGTTGACGACGCTGTTCGGCCGCAGCTCCAGCGCCGCGCGGCGGGCGATGATCTTGCGGTCGTTCAGCGCCATCGGCGCCACGTCGGCCACCGGCACGCGCAACTCGCCGGCGAAGGCCGCGCTGTAGGGCTCGGCAAAGGTCTGCTGGTGGTATTCGGGCTTCTCGGCCAGCACCACGCAGTCGACCAGCACACCCGGGATCTTCACCTGCCGCGGGTTCAGCGTATGGGTCTCGGCCAGGCGCTCGACCTGCGCGATGACCACACCGCCGCTGTTGTGCACGGCCATCGCGATGGCCAGCGATTCCAGCGTCAGCGCTTCGCGCTCCATCGTCAGGTTGCCGTCCGCGTCGGCCGTCGTCGCGCGGATCAGGCCCACGTGAATGGGGAAGGCCTTGTAGAAGAGGTAGTCCTCGCCGTCGACAGTCATCAGCCGCACCAGCTCTTCGGTGGTGCGGCTGTTGATGCGGCCGCCGCCGTGGCGAGGGTCGACGAAGGTGCCCAGGCCGACGCGGCTCAGGTGCCCCGGCTTGCCGGCGGCGATGTCCCGGAACAGGTGCGAGATGACGCCCTGCGGCAGGTTCCAGGCCTCGATGCGGTTCTCGACCGCCAGCTTCTGCAGCTTGGGCACCAGGCCCCAGTGGCCACCGATCACCCGTGCCACCAGCCGTTCATGGCCCAGGTGGTTCAGCCCACGGTCCTTGCCGTCGCCCTGCCCCGCGGCATAGACCAGCGTGAGACCCCGCGGGCTGCCGTGGGCGAGGAAACGTTTCTCCAGCGCCACCGCCAGGTTCTCGGCAAAGCCGATGCCGACGAAGCCGCTGCTGGCCACGGTGTCGCCGTCGCGGACCAGCAGCAGCGCTTCGGCGGCGCTGACGACCTTGCCTTTGCCGCCGGCGCGCAGGCCGGCGATGCGCTCCATGCGCTGCACCGCCCGCCCCTAGCTGCCTTCGAAGGTGTTGCACTGCGGCACGCTGCCGCTGGCCAGCCCGCGCTTGAACCAGCTCACGCGCTGCGCACTGCTGCCGTGGGTGAAGCTGTCGGGCGCGACGCGGCCCTGCGAAGCCCGCTGCAGCGTGTCGTCACCTATTTTCGACGCGGCGTTCAGCCCTTCCTCGATGTCGCCACGGTCCAGCCAGTCCTTGCCCTGCTGCGAGTGGTGCGCCCACACGCCGGCCAGGCAGTCGGCCTGCAGTTCCACCTTCACCGACAACGCGTTCTGCTGCGCCTGCGAGACACGCCCGCGCATCGCGTCGACCTTGTCGGTGATGCCCATCTGGTTCTGCACGTGGTGCGCCACCTCGTGCGCGATGACGTAGGCCTGCGCGAAGTCACCCGGCGCGCCCAGGCGGCTGCTGAGCGTGTCGAAGAAGTCGAGGTCGATGTAGACCTGCCTGTCGCCGGGGCAGTAGAAGGGGCCCATGGCGCTTTCGCCGGTGCCGCAGGCGGTGGGCGTGGCGCCGCGGAAGAGCACCAGGCGCGGCGGCTGGTAGGTGCTGCTGCCGGCCTGGAAGAGCTTGCCCCAGACCCTTTCGGTGTCTTTCAGCACCACCGAGACGAAGGCCGCGGCCTTGTCCTCGGGCGGCGGGGCCTTGGCCGGGCCGGCGGGGGCCGTCTGCGCGACCTCGGGCCCGTCGCCGCTGAGCAGGCCCAGCACCGTCAGCGGGTTGATGCCGAAGATCCAGCCCGCCACCAGCGCCACGGCGACGGTGCCGATGCCCACACCGCGGCCGCCGATGCGCGGGCCACTGCTGCCCTGGCCACGTCGGTCGTCGACGTTGTCGCTGCGTTCCTGGTCTTCCCACTTCATGTGCCGCCCTCAGTCCGACGATGGTCGTCGGGGGGGCATTCTGCGCCCGGCAGCGGCCGGCCCCGTCCTGCGGGGAACCCGCGGGCGCACGGGGCTCAGCCCCGGTGCGTGAAATCGCGTGCCGGCTCAGTGCAGCACGGGCGCTTCGGCGTTGCGGTCGTAGGCGCCGAAGAGGGTCAGCGCGGTGCGGCGCAGGCGTTCGTCGCTGCTGGTGTGCGCCGTGGCCAGGCAGGCGTAGGCGTAGTCGGTGTCGACGCACATGCGCGCCAGGTCGACTTCCCAGCCCTCGTAGTTCATCAGCCGCCTGAAGCGCGCCATGACGCCGACGGGCAGCGCGAGGACGGGTGCGGGGGCGTTCGGGCTGTCGGCGCGGGAATCCAGCTGCGGCATCGGGGTCTCCGGGCGCCCGCGGAACGCCGGCGCGTGGCGGCATCTTGCCCCGGCCTGGGCGCACGCAGATCCACGAACAGCGCTGGCCGACCGCGGCAGTTCGGCGCATCGCGCGGCGCCGGGAGCTGGAGATAGGGCGATGCGGCCCTCAGGTCTTGGGCAGCGTCACGCCGCGCTGGCCCTGGTACTTGCCGCCACGGTCCTTGTAGCTGGTCTCGCAGACCTCGTCGCTCTCGAAGAACAGCACCTGGGCGCAGCCCTCGCCGGCGTAGATCTTGGCCGGCAGCGGCGTGGTGTTGCTGAATTCCAGCGTCACGTAGCCTTCCCATTCGGGCTCGAAGGGCGTGACATTGACGATGATGCCGCAGCGCGCGTAGGTGCTCTTGCCCAGGCAGATGGTGAGCACGTTGCGCGGGATGCGGAAGTACTCCAGTGTGCGCGCCAGCGCAAAGCTGTTGGGCGGGATGATGCAGACGTCCTGGTTGATGTCGACGAAGCTGCGCTCGTCGAAGTTCTTCGGGTCGACCACCGTGCTGTAGATGTTGGTGAAGACCTTGAACTCCGGCGCGCAGCGGATGTCATACCCGTAACTGCTGGTGCCGTAGCTGACGATGCGCTTCATCTCGCCGTTGGCGTCGGCGGCCGTGCGTACCTGGCCGGGCTCGAAGGGCTCGATCATCCCGTGCTCTTCGGCCATTCGCCGTATCCACCTGTCGCTCTTGATCGTCATGCGGCTCCCCGTCGTTTTGCACACTTCCCGTTGCGCACGATTCTAGGAGCCTGCGCTAGCATGGCTTCGTGCCGGTCTACCCCAGGAGAATCGCCATGGCGACGCCCTTTCGCAGCGCACTGCAGTTGCTGACGCAGTACGCGGCCTACCACCGCGACCGGCGCAACATCCTGACCCACTTCATCGGCGTGCCGATGATCATGTTCGGCGCGCTGGTGCTGCTGGCACGGCCGGTGTTCAACATCGGCGGCCTCAACTTGACGCCAGCGGCGCTGGCCCTGGCGCTGGTGCTGCCCTGGACGCTGAGCCGCGGCGCCCTGGCGCTGGGCAGCCTCACTGCCGCGGTGTGGCTGCTGTTGGCCGCGCTGGCCCACCTCATGGCCGGCGCCACCGGGCAGGGCGTGGCCTGGGGCGCGGGCTTTTTCATCGTTGGCTGGATGATCCAGTTCATCGGCCACTACTACGAGGGCCGCAAGCCAGCCTTCGTCGACGACCTGGTGGGCCTGTTCGTGGCACCGATGTTCGTGCTGCTGGAAGGGTTGGCGCCGCTGGGCTACTTCCGCGGCCTGATGGCCGAGGTCGAGCGCCACGCCGGCCCCACGATGCTCCGCGATCTGGCGCACCCGGCAACACGCTGAGCCAGCCGCCAAGCTCAGGCCAGCAACGCGAGCAGCACGTCACCGGCCCGCTCCACCTGCTCGGCGTTCACGTCCAGGTGCGTCACCGCACGCACGGTGCGCGTGGCAAAGGCGTTGAGCAGCACGCCCTGCGCACGGGCCAGCGCGACGAAGCGGGTGGCGTCGGGTGCGTCTTCGGCCAGCTGGAAGACGACGATGTTGGTCTGCACCGTGGCCAGGTCCAGCCGCACCTTCGGGCTGGCGGCCAGCACCTCGGCCAACGCGCGGGCATGGCGGTGGTCTTCGGCCAGGCGAGCGCGGTGGTGGTCCAGCCCGTGCAACGCCGCGGCGGCGTAGAAACCGGTCTGGCGCATTGCGCCACCCAGCATGCGGCGGTGGCGGTTGGCGGCGGCGATCAGCTCACGCCGGCCGGCCAGCAGCGAACCGCCCGGCGCACCCAGCCCCTTCGAGAAGGCCACCGCCACGAGGTCGAACGGCGCGGCAAGCTCGGCTTCGCTGCGCCCGCTGGCCACGGCGGCGTTCCACAACCGCGCGCCGTCGAGAAAGCTGGCCATGCCCCGCGCGCGGGCGCTGGCGCAGATGTGTTCGGCCTCGACCTGCGGAAAGACGCGGCCGCCGCCACGGTTGTGCGTGTTCTCGATCTGCACCACCGTGGTGGGCGGGAACACCGGCAGACCCTGCGGCTTGATCGCGGCCTCGAAGTCGGCGCAGCTGAAGAGCCCGCCCTGCCCCACTTCCACCAGTTGTACGCCGGCGTTGGCCGCAGCCCCGCCGGTCTCGTGCCAGCCGGCATGCGCCTCGCGGCTGGTGATCACCTCGTCGCCCGGCCGCGTGAGCACGCGCAGCGCCACCTGGTTGGCCATCGTGCCCGAGGGCAGCCACAGCGCAGCCTCCTTGCCCAACAGGGCCGCGCAGCGCTCCTGCAGCAGCGTCGTGAGCGTGTCTTCGCCGTACTGGTCGTCGCCCACCTGGGCCGCGGCGATGGCCGCACGCATGGCAGCCGTGGGCCGCGTGACGGTGTCGGAGCGCAGGTCGATCGGAAGCATGGCGTTCATGCGCTCGATGCTAATTCGGCGCAGCGCCGGGGTTGAGGGGCCAGGGCATCTCGCCGCGCAGGAAGAGCGCGGCCGCGGGGGGCAGCGTGTCGGCGAAGAAACGGCCGACCGGCAGGTCGACGACCAGCTGTCCCGCTTCGAGGTAGACCACGCGTGTGCACAGGCGCTTGGCCTGGCCCAGGTTGTGGGTGCTCATCACCACCGTCGTACCATCGGCGGCGATCTCGGCGATCAGCCGCTCGACCTCGTGCTTGGCGCTGGGGTCGAGGCTGGCGGTGGGTTCGTCGAGCAGCAGCAGGTCGGGCCGCAGCGACCAGGCGCGCGCCAGCGCCAGACGCTGTTGCTGGCCACCAGACAGGGCCAGGGCCCCGCGTCGCTCCAGCCCGGCCAGCCCCACACGCTGCAAGGCCTGCGTGCAGCGCGCCGCGCGCTCGGCCCGCGGTACCTTGCGCAGCCACAGCGACAGCATCATGTTGGCCTGCACCGACAGGCGCAACAGGAAGGGCCGCTGGAAGAGCATCGCCACCACTGGCGGCGTTGCCGCGTCGGCGCCGTGCAGTTCGCGTCGGCCCGCGCAAGGCAACAGGCCATGCAGCACACGCAGCAGCGTCGTCTTGCCCGAGCCGTTGGCGCCCACGAGGGCGAGGCAGTCGCCGCGGTGCAGACGCAGGTCCAGCGGCCGCAGCGCCTGCACACCGCCGAAGTCGACCGCCGCCGCATCGAGCGTGACGAGCGGCGCGCCGGCCGACACGGGCGCACCCCTGTCGAGTGGCCTCATGTGACGAGCGCGCCGACACGGGCCGTGCGGCCCTGCACGGCGCCGATACCGAGGTTGATAAGTCCGACGACGCCCAGCAGCACGGCGCCCAGCGCCAGCGCCAGCGGCAGGTCGCCCTTGCTGGTCTCCAGCGCGATGGCAGTGGTCATCACCCGCGTCAGGCCGTCGATGTTGCCGCCGACGATCATCACCGCGCCCACCTCCGATATCGCGCGGCCGAAGGCGGTGAGCACAACCGTAAGCAGCCCGACGCGGGTGTGCAGCAGCAGCAGCGCCGCGGCCTGCGCGGGGCTGGCGCCCAGCGAACGCAGCTGGTCGCCGCCTTCGTTCAGCGCGTCCAGCACCAGCTGGCGTGACAGCGCGGCGATCAGCGGCACCACCAGGATGCTCTGCGCGATGACCATCGCCGCAGGCGTGAACAGGATGCCCAGGCTGCCCAGCGGACCGGCGCGCGAAAGCAACAGGTAGACGAGCAGCCCGACAACGACCGACGGCAGGCCCAGCAGCGTATTGACGCCCCAGACCAGCACCGACCGCCCCGGGAAACACGCCACCGCCAGCGTGGCGCCCAGCGCGAGGCCGAACACGGCACCCAGCAGGCAGGCGGTGGCGCTGACACGCAGCGACAGGCCGACGATGTCCAACAGGGCACTGTCGGCGTCGGCAATCAGGTGCAGGGCCAGCCACAGGCTGTCGGACACGGTGTTCATGGAAGGGGGCGGGCGAGGTGGGCCGGGACAGCGCCGGGATTCTGCCGTCCTGGCGCAACACGGGCGATATGCAACGGCATGCCTAGGCTCACCGCCAGCAGCCCCGGTGACGCAGCGATGCAGAATCACGTCGCTGCCGGGGTGGCTGGCCTGGCCCCGGGGGCCGCCGCTGCAGCGCACAGAGCACCCGCCATGGGTGCGGGAAAGACCGATGACCGAACTTGCAGAGTCGCCACTGGCGGCGGGGGACCGCAACCTCAGTGTGGCCCAGGCGCGGGCCGCCATCGCCGCCGCGCTGCAGCCCATCGCCGACACCGAGACGGTGGCGCTGGCGCAGGCGCTGGGCCGTGTGCTCGCGGCCGACGTGATATCGCCCATCGACGTGCCGGCACACGACAACTCGGCCATGGACGGCTACGCCTTCCGCGGCAGCGAACTGCAGCCCGGCGCCACCACCACGCTGCACGCGGTGGGCACGCTGTTCGCCGGTGCGCCCTGGGCTGGCAGCGTGGGCGCCGGGCAGTGCCTGCGCATCATGACCGGCGCGGTGATGCCGGCCGGCCTGGACACCGTGGTGCCGCTGGAGCTGTGCCGCGTCGACGGCGAGGCCGTGCTGGTCGACGCCGGCGTGATGCGCCCCGGCGACAACCGCCGGCGCCGCGGTGAGGACCTGGCCGCCGGCCGGCCCGCGCTGCTGGCCGGGCGCGTGCTGAAGCCGGCCGACCTGGGCCTCGTGGCGTCGCTCGGCGTCGGCGAAGTCAGCGTGCGGCGACGGCTGCGCGTGGCGCTGTTCTCCACCGGCGACGAACTGCGTACGCTCGGCCAGCCACTCGACGCCGGCAGCGTCTACGACAGCAACCGCTACAGCCTGATGGGCGCGTTGCAGCGGCTGGGCATGGAGGTGATCGACCTCGGCCTGGTGCGCGACGACCCGCTAGCGCTGCAGGCCACGCTCGAGGCCGCGGTGGCGCAGGCCGACGTCGTGCTTACCAGCGGCGGCGTCAGCATGGGCGACGCCGACCACACGCGCGACGTGCTGGCCCGCCTGGGCGAGGTGGCGTTCTGGAAGGTGGCGATGCGGCCCGGCCGGCCCTTTGCCTTCGGCCCGCTGTCGTCCGCGGGCAAAGGCGCGGGCAAACGCGAGGGCGGCGCGCCGCCGTGCTGGCTGTTTGCGCTGCCGGGCAACCCGGTGGCCGCGCTCGTCACCTTCTACGCCTTCGCGCGGGACGCGCTGCTGCAGTTGGCCGGCGCCTCGCCGCAGCCGCTGCCGGTGCTGCAGGCGCGTTGCACCAGCGCGCTGCGCAAGCGGCCCGGCCGCACGGAGTTTCAGCGCGGCATCGTCGAGCCGGCTGGGGACGGTGGCTGGCAGGTGCGCCTGACGGGTTCACAGGGCGCCGGTGTGCTGCGCAGTATGAGTGAAGCGAACGCGCTCGTCGTGCTGGGCCACGAGCAGGGCTCGGTGGCCGAAGGCGGTTTCGTCGACGTGTGGTTGTTCGACGGCCTGGTGTGAGCGCCGCAGCGGTCGCTTACTGACCGGCGACGACCCTTACCGCGGCACGCTGTGGTTCGGGTTCCGAGTCGAAACGCTCGGCGCCGGTGTAGCAGAGGAAGTGGCGGTTCGCGGCGCGGCCGAAGAGGGTCATGCCCAAACGTGACGCCAGCTCATGGCCCATGGCGGTGACGCCGTTGCGCGAGACGACGATGGGCACGCCCATCTGCGCACCCTTCATGACCATCTCGCTGGTCAGGCGGCCCGTCGTGTAGAAGGCCTTGTCAGCGCCGGCAACGCCGTGCAGGCCCATCCAGCCGGCGATGGTGTCGATCGCGTTGTGGCGGCCCACGTCTTCGACGAAGTAGAGCATTTCGCTTCCCTGCGGCTGCAGCTGGAACAGCGCGCAGCCATGCACCGAGCCCGCCTTGCGGTGGATGCTTTCCTGCTGGCGCATGGTCTCGAGCATGCGGTGCAACGTGGTCTGGCGGATGCGTGCGGTGGCGGCGTCGGGCAGCGTCACGGTGTGCAGCTGGCTCATCACGTCGCCGAATACCGTGCCCTGGCCGCAGCCCGTGGTGACGACACGCGTGGCGGTCTTGGCAGCGAGGTCGTGCACGCCGTGGTGGGTGCGAACGGCGGCCGCGCCGACGTCCCAGTCGACGGTGATGGATTCGACTTCCTGCACGCCGGCGATCAGGCGCTGGTTGCACAGGTAACCCAGCACCAGCAGTTCGGGGCACTGGCCCAGCGTCATCAGCGTGACGAGTTCTCGCTTGTCAACGAAAACCGTAAGCGGCCGCTCGGCCGGGATGTGGATGCTGCGCCTATCGCCGTACTCGTCGAGGATCTGGATCTCGCGCAGCAACTCGCACTGCGCGCCGGTCAGGCGTGGCGCACCGGGCACCCGGAGCCGCACCTCGGCTTCGGGCGGCGGCGCTGGGGCTTGGGCCTCAGGCTGCACCGACATGGCCTGGCGGCAGCGCGCTCACTTCTTCGGCGCAGCCGCCACCGCGGGCGCCGGGGCGGCGGGTGCCGCAGCGACCGGGACACCGGATGCCGCAGCGGCCGGGGCCGCGGGTGGTGCCGGCGTGTAGACGAAGGGGCCGGGGTCGGTGCAGGGCGGCGTGGCCGCCGGCGGCTTGGTTTCCTTGCTCGCCTTCTTGGCGTTGGCGTAGTAGCTGGCCGCCGTGGCCTCCATCGTCTGGCACAGCTTGTAACCGTCGACCTTGCCGCCGTGCGCCGTCTTGGCAGCAGCTTCCGCGGCCTTGGCTTTGGCTTCATCGCTAGGCGCCGGCAGCTTGGCCGAGGCCACGGACAGCGTCAGCATCGAACCGCAGATTACGGCGCAGGCCAGCAGCATGGGGGTCTTGATCGTCTTCACGATGGGGTTCTCCACAAATCTTCTTTCGCTCAGGACCGGGTTGATACCGGGGCGATCCCAGGGGGTTGCGCACCCGAGCGAACCGCTGGGATCTTGCCGGCCTTCACGTCGTCGAACCACAGTTTGTGGTGTTCCTTGGCCCAACTCTCGTCGACATAGCCGGTCGTCATGGCGTCGAGCGCGCCCGGCACACCCAGCGAGCCCATGTAGATGTGGCCGATGAACAGCGCCATCATCAGCATCGACGCCACCGCGTGCACGATGTGGCTCACCTGCATGCCACCGCGCGTTTCGCCGAAACCGGGCACCAGGCCGTCGAGCACCAGGCCGGAAACGACGACGACGAGGCCGAAGACGATGCCGCCCATCCAGAACACGACTTTCTCGCCGGCGTTGAAGCGGTGCGAAGGCAAGTGGTGTTCGCTGAAAAGGCCACCGCCTCTCATCAGCCAGCCCACGTCGCCGGCGCGCGGTAGGTTGTCGGCCAGGAATTTGATGGAGAAGAGCACCAAGGCGACCGCAAACAGCGGGCCGGCGAAGTTGTGCGCCGTCTTCAGTGCGAAGGTCAGCCAGCCGAAGAGCGTGGCGCCAAGCACCGGCAGCATGAAAAACTTGCCGAAGGCCATCACGATGCCCGAGATGGCGAGGATGGAGAAGGTGACCGCCGTCGACCAGTGCAGCACACGCTCGTAGGGCGTGAAGCGCTCGATCTTGCGGCCGGTGTCCCTGGGCTGACTGCCAAAGGGGCCCTTCGTGTAGTACACCAGCGCCAGTGTGGCTATCGCGATGAGCAGGAGCGAGCCGCCGTAAGGGACGATCCAGTTGTTGCGGATCTGCCGCCAGGCCTCCCCGGCGGTGGTGTAGGCGGTGCCAGGGTACCGGGTGAAGGACTGGATCAACACCCCTTTCTCGGCACCCGGCAGGTTGCTCGTTCCCGGTTGCATGCCGCTTTCGCGCACTGCGCGCCAGACTGGCGCGTTGTTGCCAGGCTGGGTCTTGTCGCGCTGCGCGGCGGTCTCGTCGGCCTTCGGCTCAGGCTGGGCGACGAAACCCGCCGGCGCGCCAGTGGCCGCAGGCGCCGGCATTGCTGGCGCAGGCGGCGCCGCCTGCTGGGCCAGGCTGAGCCCGGCACAACCCAGTGTTAGCGCAAGGGCCGCCAACACGTGCTTCATCGAGCCTGTCATGAATGCTCCTTGATCTCTTGCCAGGGCTTCACTTGCCCGCGCTGCGCCCGTACTCGTTTTGCCCCGACTGCGTACGCATGCGCATGTGCTCTTCCCAACTCGTTTCGTCACCGGCCTTCCAGCCGGAGGCCGTGTAGGGCCCGCCACCCGTCCCCGCGAAAGCAGACTGGCCCACCGTCCGCTTGCCGGTGATCTGCGGCTTTTCGGTACAGCCAGACAGCGCGGCCAGGAGGGCCAGGCCGCCCAACATCCAGAGAGATCTCATGACTTGGTTGCCTTCGGTGCACTTCCACCCGGACTCGGTTTGCCGTAGGCGGTGCCCCAGCCCCAGACTTCGCTGCCCTTGTTCCGGGTCATGACGCGGGTGCGGAAGATGTCGGCGACGACGTCGCCGTCACCGCCAAGCAGCGCCTTGGTCGAGCACATCTCGGCACAGGCGGGCAACTTGCCTTCGGCAAGGCGATTGCGACCGTACTTGTCGTTTTCCGCCGCACTGCCGCTGGTCTCGGGACCCCCGGCGCAGAAGGTGCACTTGTCCATCTTGCCGCGCATGCCGAAGGTGCCGCTGCTCGGGAACTGCGGTGCTCCAAAGGGGCAGGCGTAGCTGCAGTAACCGCAGCCGATGCAGGTGTCCTTGTCGTGTAGCACCACGCCTTCCGCAGTGCGGTAGAAGCAGTCGACGGGACACACCGCCATGCAGGGTGCGTCCGAGCAGTGCATGCAGGCCACCGAGATGCTGCGCTCGCCGGGCACGCCGTCGTTCAGCGTGACGACGCGGCGGCGGTTCACCCCCCAGGGGATTTGGTGTTCCGCCTTGCAGGCCGTGACGCAACCGTTGCACTCGATGCAACGCTCGGCGTCACATATGAACTTCATTCTGGCCATTGTGAGCTCCTCAGGCTGCCTTCTCGATCTGGCAGACCGACGTCTTCGTCTCCTGCATGTTGGTCACCGGGTCGTACCCATAGGTACCCGCCGTATTGACCGACTCGCCCTTGATGATGGGCTTGGCACCGTCCGGGTAGTACTGCGTGATGTCCTCGCCCTGCCAGAGGCCGGCAAAGTGCATCGGCAGGAACACCGTCGTGCGGTCCACGCGTTCGGTCACCTGGGCCTTGACCTTCAGGCGCACGCCGGTAGGCGTCTTCACCCACACCCACTCGCCGTGGCGGATGCCGCGGTCGTTGGCCGTTGCCGGATTGATCTCGACGAACATGTCCTGCTGCAGTTCGGCCAGGTAGCGGTTGGAGCGCGTTTCGTCGCCCCCACCCTCGTACTCGACCAGACGGCCCGTGGTCATGATCAGCGGGAAGTCCTTGACGATGTCCTTGTTCTTGTCCTGCAGCGACTTGTAGAGCACCGGCAGACGCCAGCCCGTACGCCGGTCTTCGTGCGTCGGGTACTGGGCCACCAGTTCGGGCCGCGTCGAATAGATCGGCTCGCGGTGCTGCGGGATCGGATCAGGGAAGTTCCACACCACGGCACGTGCCTTGGCGTTGCCGAAGGGATGGCAACCGTGAGCCATGGTCACGCGCTGGATGCCGCCCGAAAGATCGGTCTTCCAGTTCTTGCCCTCGGCGGCCTTCTTCTCGGCTTCGGTCAGGTCGTCCCACCAGCCCAGCTTCTTCAGCAGGATGTGGTCGAACTCGGGGTAGCCCGTGGTGATCTCGGCGCCCTGGCTGTGCGATCCGTCGCCCGCCAGCAGCGATTGACCTTCACGCTCGACACCGAAGTTGGCGCGGAAGTTGCCGCCGCCTTCCATGACGTGCTTGGAGGTGTCGTACAGGTTGGGCGAACCCGGGTGCTTGAGCTCGGCGGTGCCGAAACACGGCCAGGGCAGGCCGAAGTAGTCGCCGTCGAGCTTGTAGCCGGTCTCCTTGTCGATGCCGCCCTTCGCGCGCAGCGTGTTCACGTCGAAGACGTGCATGTTGCGCATATGAGCCTTCAGCCGTTCGGGGCTCTGCCCCGTCATACCGATGGTCCAGATGGAGCGGTTCCATTCACGCGTGATGCTCTCGGGCAAGGGCTCGTCCATGCCCTTGACCTTCTGGAACTCGTAGTTCTTGCTCAGTTCCTTGCCGAAGCCGAGCTTCTCGGCCAGCTGGTGCATGATCATGTGGTCGGAGCGCGACTCGAACAGCGGCTCGATGACCTTCTCGCGCCACTGGATCGAGCGGTTGCTCGCCGTGACTGAGCCCGAGGTCTCGAACTGCGTGCAGGCCGGCAGCAGATAGACCGCACGCTTGGCGTTGACGTCCTCGGCCTTGCCTGGCATCGCCGCAATCGCCGCCGTGGCCGACGGGAAGGGGTCGATGACGACCAGCAGGTCGAGCTTGTCCATGGCCCGCTTCAGATCGGGGCCGCGGGTCTGCGAGTTGGGCGCGTGGCCCCAGTAGAACAGGCCGCGCAGGTTGCTCGGCTGGTC
>Ga0335397_10003230_pt1 | contig 21909 bp, 14 predicted proteins | sample MAT04_FD_205740 | JGI IMG/M metagenome (GOLD analysis project Ga0335397, IMG submission 205740) | Freshwater microbial communities from Lake Fryxell liftoff mats and glacier meltwater in Antarctica - MAT-04 (spades assembly) (version 2) ... | reverse complement strand
TCTTGCTGTTAAAAACATTTTGCCTTTTTCTGTTAATACATATTGCTGTTCCGGATCACTTGGTTTGTCAGGATTTGTCATAGCAATCAATCCTGTTTCCTGCAATGGCAGCAAGTAAATATCCCGAAAAGTCTTTTTGTTTCTGTAACCAATCCAGTTCATCAGATCATCTCTTTTGGTGGGTCTGGCAGTGAGACTCATGATGCTCAGGAGGTACCTTATTTTCTTGTGAAGCAGCTTGGTACCTTTTTGGGACCAGCCTGGTACCTTTTTGATTTCTTCGGCTATAACTACTTCATTTTCAGGCCAATCTAATGGTATCAGCCTGGTACCTTTTTGATTCCAGTCTGGTACCAAATGCAGCAATAAACCCTCCCAGTCGGTACCAGCAATAGCCGGATCGAGATTAATATGGCCGAAGCCAGCCTCCAGATGAGGCAAAGCTTTCTCCGACAAGTCCAGCCACTGCAACCATTTTTGAGTGTAATTTTCCATAGTAGCAGATAGCAAAGGAACTTCAATCCTAAAGATATCATTTTCAATAAAAGCAGGCTCCATACCGGGAGTATAAACTGCCAGATATTTCCTGGTATTCCTGACACCAGAACCTATTTCATCAGTCCATCCAAAGGCCATAAAGAAATGCCTGATTGTTGGATTTTTGGCATAAGGGTTAAACTTTTTTAAATCTAAAGGGCCATGAAAAAGCGCTTTGTTGGGGTTCGTGGTTACAACTTTGTCTTTATAAATTATCACTTCTGAAGAAACAGGATTATTGTACTCCCTATGAACCAGCAGATTGCCCACCACCTCACGAAATATAAGTTCCCTCAGGTCTTTTCTTTGTCCATCTTCTGTAAAGAACTTTTCAGGAAGTTGCTTTGTAATAAACTCCATTAACTGGCTATAGGAATCAATCAGGTTGGTACGTAAGGTTAATCTGTCATCATAGCGATCCAGATTTATCCTTCTGACCATTGCTTCAATCTTATAGGCAGGCAAAATGGATTGAATGGTACTGTCTTTACCAAAAATCAATGCTGCCGCTAAAGTGAGGCCTTCTTTGCCTGTTTGATAATCCTTCCGGTAAAGCATGGATGCCTGCAAAATATCCTCATTGCCGGAAGCAGCCCATGGATGAGATGGTTTTGCAGAACGAATTATTTGCCGTGCCTTGTCGAACAATGAAGGCTCCAAATCATTCATAGTTAAATGAGGAAAGATCTGCCCTTCTGAATACAGATTCTGCTTTCGTAAATAAAGATTGCTTATTCCCTGCTGATTATCGGAAATGTCAATATCCGCATCACCGTTCCGGATAAATATTCTTCCTGCATGATTGTGAACCTGTGAACTTGATGCCACCTGTAAAAGCAGTATATCTCCTTTTGCGTGATTAATTGTAATCGGTGTGATTAGATAAGGCGGCTTAATGCAGGAGGGATTGTTTAAAGCTGTTGGTATATCGGTAAGATAGGCTGTGATTAATTTACCGGTTAATCCAAGTATTGTCCCATCATTTTGTACACCAAGGAATACAGAACCGCCATCTGTATTTGCCATAGCAACCACAGATTCATATAAGTCAGACGGAATCCCTCCCTGAGCTTCTTTAAACTCAATAAGCATCCCTTCTCCTTTTTGTATTAGTATGTCTGCTTCTGCTGCAGTCATTTTAAAGTAAGTTGAATTCTTTTAATAATTTTTTAAACTTATCCTCTGCTTTCCATGCTTCATTTGCGACAGTTTCTAAATCCTTCAAGGCAACTTCTAAAGTAGGAAGGTTATCTTCCATGGTCTTTTCTATATACAAAGGGATGTTGAGGTTAAAATCTTTTTCCGCTAACTCTTTATTGGTAACCAACCTCGCATTATCAGGAATATCTTTTCCTTTTGCATACCAGTCGTAAAGTGTATCTACATGCTGCTTTTCCAAATAATTTTGCGCACGGCCAACCCTCACCTGGTCAGACCCGTCAACGATCATTACTTTTCCTTTTCTTGCTTTTGGCTTGTGCGAACGAAACACCAGGATACAGGCCGCCAGGGTAGTACCATAAAAGATATTGGCGCCTAAACCAATCACTGCTTCCAGCAGATCGTTTTCAATAAGAAACTGGCGGATTCTACCTTCAGCTCCTTTACGAAACAAAGCTCCATGAGGTAATACAACCGCCATACGCCCGGTATCTGTTTTCATAGACCGGATCATATGCTGCACCCATGCCATATCTGCATTCCCTCTGGGAGGAATACCGGCAATGTTTCTACCGAATGCATCACTGGACCATATTTCCACTCCCCATTCTTTTAGAGAGAAAGGCGGGTTTGCAATTACACAATCAAACTGGCGCATTTGATCATTTTCCAGGAATGCAGGTTGTCTTAATGTGTCGCCCCTGAATATCTGAAAGTCTTCAATGCCATGGAGGAACATGTTCATCCGGGCAATGGTAGAAGTGGTAAGGTTCTTTTCCTGTCCGAACATTTTAAGCGTTCTAAAATCCTGTCCCTTATCTTTTAAGTGATCTATACATTCCAGCAACATGCCGCCTGTACCGCAGGCCGGGTCATAAATGGATTCTCCTTCAGTTGCATCTACGATCAATCCAATCAAATGCACAACGGAACGTGGAGTATAGAATTCGCCTGCTTTCTTATTGGTAAGATCAGCAAACTGCTTAATTAAATATTCGTATGCCTGGCCAAGTATATCGGCATCAACCTGTGAGTTGGAAAGGTTGTATTGAGAAAAGTGTTCGATCAGGTTTATTAGTAATGCATCCGTTAGCTTTTCCTTGTTTGTCCAGGGCGCATCACCAAATATGCCATAGAGCAAATCGGGATTGGCTTTTTCAATTTCCCGGAATGCATGTTGGAGGGCTTTGCCAATATTAGTGGTTTTCCGTCTTACATCATTCCAATGGCACTCATTCGGTATGATAAAGCGATGAAGTTCTGCCAGTGATGCATAATCAGGATCATTACCTGATTCTTCCAGGGCTATCTGGAATTCCTCATCATATACATCTGAGATCCGCTTAAAGAATAGGAGGGGGAATATATAAATCTTAAAATCGGCCGCATCTACAGGTCCCTTCAGGATCCAGGCAGCTTTGCCGAGGTATTGTTCGAGCTGAGAGATTGTTAGTTTAGGTTTGTTTTCGTTCAAGGGTTGATAGTTTGCTGGTTAAAGGATGAAATTAAGCTATTTTGCTTTTTTAGATTATATAGTTTTAAATATCAGTGTATTTTGAATCGATATGATTTTTAAACCAGATTATTATTTCAGCCAAAGCCAAACCTGCAGACTTATAAGACAAGGAAGACCATGTATCTGTGTATCCATGTGACAAAATACTACTTATGTTCTTTAAATAATCTATGCTTCTGCCAATATGCGTAGGCACCCGGGAGGTAATTTTGGGATAAGAATTGATAATTTTATCTGCGCTATCTTTAACGTCAACATTTAAACCTGAAAGATAACGTGAACACCATTCTAAATTTGGTCTGCCATCTGCTTTGATCAGATCATTTGGAATAAAACTTACATCAATAGCATTTGCTCGCATTAAAATCGCCTCATAAATATCTCTCAGCGTATTAAAATCACTTTGTATAATAGTATCATTGTTTTCAATCAAAGAAAGTATTTGAATTATACTTGCCTCCTTGGTATTAGGAATATATTTTCCACCAACCCCATCTAAAACACTCCTATATTTATCTTTTATTTTTTTTAATCCTGATGCAGCAACTTCATCATGTAGATGAGTAAAAAACTCCTCCATTAAAGCGCTGTCGAGTGCTAACTTTTTTTTATCAAAAACTCTTACACGGCTTTCCAGGCTGTCTTTTAGTTGGTCGTACCATGCTGTATATACACATCTGGGGATGATTCTATTTTGTTCTCTTTCCAATATCTTTAATTCAGTCAAAGCCTCATGAACAAAGTCTTCCTTTTCGGACCCCTTTGTTTGATTTCTTTTTTTAAACCCTTTACCATCTAAGATCACGGAATCAATTTTTAGGTTTTCTTTAAGTTCCACAACCATATCTTCAAGGTTATCAGTAAATTTCAATTGAATTCCCTTGAACGCAGCTTTATTTTTAAGTGATAAATAATTGTCTTTATCATCATCCACCATAAGAACGGTTATCATAGCACTCATAGAAATATTGTTTTAGGTATTTTTATTTCAAATTGAACTTTAAATGTATCAGTCTTATCGATTTCATTTACAAAATCTAGACTTCCTTTGTGATTTTCTACAACTCTGTATACCAAATAACCACCTAACCCGGAATGACCATTATTTCCTGCATATTGGTAAGGTTGTTTGTATTTTTCTATTGTCATTCCTTCAGCAAATGGCTTTCCATCATTTTTAATAATTAAAATATCATAATAATCGTCGGGTATAATTTGAAACACAATATGATAATAACGGGACTCTTCTGTGAACCCATGGCGAATGGCATTCTGAATTATATTATTTATGGCTATTGAAAATTGTTTCTTATCAACATTCATTATGGGGCCATCATCAGCCGGCATGATAAACTTAATATTTGATGGATTTCCATGTACAGTTTTAAATTTTTCAATTTCTGATTTTAAATAATCTACAAGTACAGTTTTTTGTGGTTTAAATTTAGAAGGATCAGAATTGATAATTCCGCCCGCATCATCAACCATAGAGATAGTATAATTAAGGATAGTATCAACCCTCTTGAAAATATCATCGATGGAGTCTACTTCTTCGATATTCTCTCCCGGGAATAAAGGTCGGATTTTAGCATTTAACGATAAAGTGTTGTTAGTTTTTGATTGGTATATAAAAAAGTTTTTTAAATCATCGATCGTATTCTTCAATGCCGGTAGTTTGTTCCCAAGTTCATGTTGTATGGAAGATATTATTGTTATTTGGTCCGATATTGCAACTGCTTTTTGTCGGATCAATTCCTGAGTCAATTGATCAACCTCACTAACTTTTTGTTCTAGGAACTTCTGCTTTGCTTTATCGTATAACAATTTCTGTTTTTCAAGATCTGGAAGTTTGATCTTAAGTTTTAGAAAATCTCGAATCGAAAAATATGCTTGAGTACTGCCTTTACGTATTGTTCCCAGCTGGCTTATAAAATAAGGTTCATATAATTGTGAAACAAGATACTCAGGCAAAACTCTATCTTCCCTAATTTTAAATGCGCTTATGGTATTTGGAATTAGAATCTTCTTTTGTTCAAACACAAAATATGTTGGTTGAAGTGTCTTAAAGTTAGATAAGATAAGCAAAGAATTAGAGTTTACAATTGAAGCATTTTTATGATTTTCGGGGCGAGTCTCTTCAATTTCGTCAGCTGTTAATCTAAAATTTACAAGAGAGCTTTTCATGTCTTTGCTTTTTACCCATTTCAAGGATTTTTGTTTAGAAAGCGAGATCTGGTGTATGACCGCAAACAAGACTTCGCCTAATTCGATGGTACCATCCTCAAATTCTTCTCCGAAAAGTGCGAGTTGGGCATTATGCTTAGCACTGAATAAATGTCTCCCCGATGTTAGATCATAACCTTGACTTTTAATCTCAGCTCCTGAGACTGAAACAGAGTTAATTTTCAACTCTGAATCAAATTCTACTGTCCTATCTTGAAATAGTCTAACAATTTCGTCCGCCTGATCATCTCCAATAAATCGTTGTCCTTTGTCGTTTTTTAGTAATTCAACATTAGTGGCGTCAATAAAGAAAAATGACTTTTCATTTTTCTTGTTCAAATCAATACATAAAATGGCAGAAGAGATGTCTGAATATGGTTTAAATATTCCTTGGGGTAAAGTTATAATAGCATCAAGCCAGTCTTCTTCTACCATTAATGTCTTTAGTTCCTTGGCTGACGTAGTATTGCTAAAAAGGAATGCCTGGGGTATAATCACAACAGCTTTACCTTCTGCTTTTAACGCATTAATTAGGTACTGCAAATAAATGTTGGTTGAATCATTTGTGTTTACAAATGTTTCGAAATCGTAGTCTTCCTTTTTTAAGCGACCACCAAAAGGAATGTCTGTAATTATCAGATCTGCTTGTTGTTTAAATAGTCCGGAAACTTGTAAACTGTCTACGTTAAGGAAACTGAGAGAATAAATACCATTCAACATCAAATTTAATTTTCCTAAAAGCCATATCTCGCTGGATTTCTCAAATCCGAGGATTGTATGATTTACATAATTGTGTTGAAAACCTACCAAAGTTCCAGCAGACCCTGCAAATGGATCCAAAACAGAATTGCCATAATTTCCATACAACTTTATGATAATATTGTTGATGTCTTGGGGGCTCGAATGTCTTTCTGAGAATGTAATTGAGTTTGCTAAATCAGTAATCAAATTATTAAAAAGGAGCCCGAATAGATTTTTTGGAAAGTGTTTAGAGTCAAAACTATACTTATCTAGAGTGAGAAATATGTCAATTATAAGATCAGTATTGGTTTCTTTAAGTTTTGCTATCGCAGCCGTTCTGATTGAATCGATTTCCAAGTTAGCCTGGGATAGTTCATCTATGTATGATATAACTACTTGCTTAATGTCAACATTTTCACTGCTATTAGCAAAAAATTCAGACGAATTAAATTCTCCGAATATTTCATGCTTTGCAATGGTGCCATAATCTTCGCCTGCATCGGCTACTCGTTTACAGAAAAGTAATAGTGGGATAGCTATTTGCCTATCACGCAAAGGATACTGTGCGGTGTTGCCAATTACATCAGAAATTATGTCATGAAAAATTCTCTGTTGCTGAATAAGCTTAAGATTAATAAATACCTTCCCTTGCTCTACATAAAACAAATGTTTGTAATTATGAATTCTAATTTTAATTTGACTCTCCAAAATCAGTAAGCTCCCCGAACTTCCTTTTTTTTGATAAAGTTTATTTTCATTTAAACTTTGCGCTATTTCAGCATAGGTTAATCCATCATTTCTTTCTTCTAAAATCTGTTGTATTGCTTTGTGTAAAGTCATTTACTAAAAATAATTTAATATGTTACAGAATACGTCTAATTAATTACTCTGTGCTTTCGGTTGTATCTTCCGGTTCAATTCCATCTTCAAACAAAGCATATTCAATCAATGTCGGACTCAACTGCTTGCTTGTTTTCACCTGCATCCTTTTCATTTGCTCAGCCTGGCTAAGCAAGTTACCCTTTCCTTTGTGCAATTGTTTCTGTGCATCTGTCCAGGAATTATGGGCTTTCTCAATCTGTCCGCCAATTTTTTCAAAGTTCTCTACAAAACCAGCAAGTTTATCATAAATTTTACCGGCCTTATCTGCGATCTCCATCGCATTTTTTCCGATAGCATCTTTCTGCCACATATCTGCTACAAGTTTCAAAGCAGGTATAAGGTTAGTTGCGCTGATCAACATCACTCTTTTCTTAAAAGCATAGTGCCATAGTTCATGGTCTGCCTGCATGGTTTTAATATAAGCAGCTTCGTTGGGAACAAACATTAAAACTAAATCGAGGGCATCAGTAACATCATGGTAATCTTTACGGCTCAGGCCATCAATATGCTGCTTTATCGAATTCAACATTTGACTCAAATGTGTTGATTGTTCCGCCTGATTATCCGTTGAACAAAACCTGCTGTAATGCACTAATGATACTTTGGAGTCAATAACGAGCGAACGGCCATCAGGATATTTTAATATAATATCAGGCCTGATAGTCACACCTTCATTATTCTGACTTTGCTGCTGCACAAAGTATTGAATATTCTTTTGTAGCCCGGCATATTCAAGAATACTTTCCAGGATCTCTTCACCCCAGTCTCCTTGTTGTTTCACATTATTAGTTAATGCTTTTGTGAGGTTATCTGCCTGGCTGGACAAAGTTTTATTAAGATCCATCATATGCTTTATTTGCTCACGGAGAGAAATACGATCATCTGATTCAGTTTTGTATTTAGTCTCAAACTCCTCTTTGAACGTTTTAATATTATCTTTCAGTGGTTTCAAAATGGCATCAAGGCCAGCTTCCTGATTCCTATTGAATTGTTCAGTCTTTTGATCCAGTATTTGGGAGGCCAGTAGTTTGAAATTGGTTTCAAATTTTTGACCTATCTTTTCCATATCCTGAGTTTGAGTTTCCTGCTTTTCTACAAGATGGCTATTTAAAGCCTCAGCATGTATTAATTTTTCATTTATTTTTTCATAATTACTTTGGCTTTCTATTAATGAAGCCTTTAATTTTGCTTCATTTTCTTTCACAAGATTATGCCTCACTTCCAGTTTACCATTTTCGAGAGCTAATTCCTGAATTTTATTGCCATTTGCAATTAACTCTTCTTTAGCCACATAGTTTTTCTCGAAAAGTAATTTCCTAATTATCCAGGCCAATACTATCCCAATTGAGAATGAAGCGACAGCTACGAAAATTGAACTAACCATAGTTTTTTATTTAGAATGCAAATATCATGATGTATGATGCAAGCTTATTGCATGTTACTTTGAGAGTTACCAATACCATCCTTTAAAATAATTTAAAAATGATTGTTGTATTAGCCTGGAGAATAACTGATTTTAAAAAAATAAATAAAAGCACCGGAAGAGAAATCGTGGCTTTTATTTAGATAGCTCTATTAAGCTCTAAAAATAAAAAAAGACCAACATTGCTGTTGATCTTTTCCTTTTGATGCTCCCCCTGTCTGATTTGAACAGACGACCCTCTGATTAACAGTCAGATGCTCTAACCAACTGAGCTAAGGAGGAATATTTAATTATAACTGAGTCCCGATATACATCGGGATCTTGTTTTTCTATTACTCCTGCGCCGCAATGAAAAACTACGACTAAGGAGGACTGTACCCTTATTGGGGTTGCAAAAATAAGGGTTTTTAGTTTTTACAAAAAAATTTATCCAAACTATTTCATCCAATTAAAAAGATTATTTGCTTCAAAGCCTATAAATACGCCATCGGGGCGTGTTTGCAGGGGATAAGTTTTTAAAAAATAACCTTCGCCGCTTGTATTTCTGCCCTGTTGCAGGGAGAATTTATAGCGATGTACAGGACAAACAATATTCCCTATAGCATCTGTATAACCATTGGCCATGTTTCCTCCTGCATGAGGGCAGGTGGCAGCACAGGCGTAAAGCTGATCTTTGTATTGTACGATGCAGATTTTTTTACCTGCAATTTCCATTTCTGCAAAACCAGATTCAGAAAACTGCAGTGCTTCTATACTTTCTGCAAGCTTATGCCAGGTATATTCTTTTTCTACCATTGGTAAAATACCCGTTTTAATTGTTCGTGAATATTATTGGGAAAACGTTTTACAAAAACCATGCTTCTCCTAAATAAATGCTGCTGTAAATATGACGAGCAGAGTCAGGCTGTTAACTTACAGGCTCGTGGCTATCCTTTCAGCTCAATAAAAATATTCTGCTCTATACGGATACCTTATCTGGTACATTTCTCTCACTTTATTAAGAATGGTTTGCCTCAGCTCATCAAGGTTTGTCTTTTCTGTAGCGGATACAAATACACAGTTGCCCTTGGTTTCTATCTGCCATCTTTCTTTTAGCTCCCTGAATATATCCTGCTTCACTTCTTCTTCCAGCCATTGGTCAAATACCTGCTCTTCGTATTTATCCATTTTATTAAAAACGGTGATGGTAGATTTGTCTGTACAGCCCAACTCCGCTAGGGTTTTATTTACCACGGCCAGTTGCTCTTCATATTGCGGATGAGAAATATCTACTACATGTATCAATACATCTGCTTCTCTTACTTCATCCAGCGTACTCTTAAAACTTTCTACCAGGTGATGAGGCAATTTGCGGATAAAACCAACCGTATCGCTCAGTAAAAAAGGTGTTTGTTCAAATACAATTTTACGGGTAGTGGTATCCAGTGTGGCAAACAATTTATTTTCTGCAAACACTTCGCTCTTACTCAGGATAGTCATCAAGGTAGATTTGCCCACATTGGTATAACCCACCAATGCTACTCTGATAAACTCTCCCCGTTCTTTTCTTTGGGTAAATGCCTGCTTGTCAATTTCGGATAAGCGTTTACGCAAGAGCGTTATTTTATCTTTTACAATACGACGATCCGTTTCAATTTCTGTTTCACCCGGGCCCCTTGTACCTACACCACCTCCCTGCCTTTCCAGGTGTTTCCACATTCCCCTCAGGCGGGGAAGAATATATTGGTATTGCGCCAGTTCTACCTGGGTTTTGGCTTGTGCAGTTTTGGCCCTGCTCGCAAAAATATCCAGGATAAGATCACTTCGGTCAATTGTTTTTATGTTGAGTTCTTTTTCAATGTTCTGAATCTGCGAGCCGGTTAATTCATCATCAAAAATAGCTAACGTTATATTTCCTTTTAACAGGATATAGTTTTTTATTTCTTCCAGCTTGCCCTTACCTACAAAAGTTTTACTATCGGGGCGTTGCATTTTTTGTGTATAGCGTTTTACGGTTACTACCCCTGCTGTTTCTGCCAAAAAAGCCAACTCGTCCATATACTCAGTAACCTGCAATTCTGTTTGCTCTTTTTGAATAACACCAACTAAAATGGCATTTTCTATGAGCTTTTCTAAATTTTTCTTTTTTTCTATCATGATTTAAAAATCCTGCCAATGCAGGTTGTGCAAAGTTAGCGGGTATTGTAACCCGCCGGTAAATTGTTTAAAACAACAAACGTTTCGGTTTTACCCGAAACGCCTGCACTATTATTGTTATTATTAAAATTACTTTTTTCCGCTGGCTGCAGATAAACGTGATGCTTCTACCCATTTTTCCATTACTTCACAGTCCTGGTATTCAGGGTCAATCATCACATAATAGGTTCTGATTTTTTTATAAAACCATGTTTCCAGTGCCGATTCTTTTTTCTCTTCCAAAGCCCTGTTGGCTATCTTACTATAATCATCTTTCAAATTTTCCCGGTGAGGTTCTGATTGTGTTTTTATATAAACAATACGAATCCCTTTTTTGCCTTTTTCATCTGCATACTCTACGGGTTGAGAAAATTGTCCTACTTTAAGATCTTTCAACATTGTTACCATTCCTGCATCCAACTGATCAATGGTTAAAAAACTTCCGTTGGGACCCTGAAGCATACCCCCGGTAAATTTACTGCCCGGATCATCGCTATACTTTGCAACAGCCGTACCAAAATCAATAGTACCCGCTATTAATTTTGCTCTTACGCTATCCAGTTTAGAAAACCCTTCCTTCATTTCTATATTGGTAACCTGTGATACTTTTAAAATATGGCGTACCACTGCGTCATCGCCGGCACGGCTTACAAGTTGTATTATATGATATCCAAACTGTGTCTTAAAAGGTTTGCTAAGCTGTCCTTCTTTAAGCGTAAATGCTTTTGCCAGCCATGTACCATCCCAGTCTTTAGAGTTTCTGTTAATTTCGTACTGGCCATGATTTTGCTTTACACCCGGATCCTCTGAATACAGATCTGCCATATTCCTGAAATCCTTTCCGCCTTCTATCAATTTTTTATACTCATTCAATTGTTCTATTACATAATCTTCTGCATCTTTACTTGCCTTTGGATAACTCACTATCTGGCCTACTTCCACCTCGCTTTCATAAAATGCCAAACTATCTTCCGGTATTTTATCAAAAAAAGCTTTTACCTCATTGGGAGTAATCTTTACTTCATCTACAATTTTGTTACGCATGGCAGTGGCCAGTTTTTGATCCCGGATGCCTGTTTTAAAATCTTCTTTAAGTTGGTAAACAGATTTACCTGCAACCCTTTCCAGTTCTTCATTAGATCCATACTGGCTAACAAAATACCGGATACGGTTGTCAATATCTGCATCAATTTCTTCATCCGTAACAGGCAGTGAATCTTTTTCGGCTTGTAATACCAGTGCTTTTACACCAAGGGCCTGTTCCATTATAAAACAACGGGCATTGGGCGGAGCTTCCACTCCCTGGCGCTGCATATCTATTAATGCATTATCAATATCTGTTTTTAAAACAATTTTATCGCCTACCACCGCCACTATCTTATCGGCCAGTATTTTTTTAGGTTGTGCTATTACCACTGTAGCAAAAAAAACTAAAAAGCTGCTGAGTATGATTTTAATTTTCATCATTGTATAAAGTCTCTCTGATTATTAAAAAGTTGCCCAAATGTAAACCTGTATGTGGCCGTTATGGGTTATGTAATGTCATTTAACAAAAAATTGTAGTGGTTGCCCACTACAATTTTTTTAGTCTGCAACCTCACGGCAGCTATTCAATTATTTATAATGTTCGCTTCACTTCTACTTCTTCAAATGCCTCCACTATATCGCCTACTTTAATATCGTTGTAATTCCTTATTACCAATCCACACTCCATGTTGGATGTTACTTCTTTGGCATCATCACGATAGCGTTTCAAACTGGCGAGTTCGCCGGTAAAAATTACGATACCATCTCTTACCAGGCGAATGCGGTTGTTTCTTGCCACTTTACCATCCAGTACAAAACAGCCTGCAACGGTTGCTTTATCAAATCTATAGGTTTCACGAATCTCGATATTACCCAGTATTTTTTCTTCAACTCCCGGCTCAAGCATACCTTCCATTGCACTTCTTATTTCTTCGATGGCATTGTAGATAATAGAATATAATTTGATTTCTATAGATTCAGCCTCGGCCATTCTTGCAGCCTGTATACTTGGCCTAACGTTGAAACCTATAATAATGGCATCTGATGCATTGGCCAAAGTAACATCACTTTCGGTGATGGCACCCACAGCTTTATGTATCACTTTCACCACAATTTCTTCTGTACTTAATTTTTGTAATGAATCACTCAGGGCTTCTACAGAACCATCCACATCACCTTTGATGATTACATTCAGTTCTTTAAAGTTTCCAAGAGCCAAACGACGTCCAATTTCATCCAACGTAATATGTTTTTTAGCTCTCATACCCTGCTCACGCAATATCTGTCCACGTTTGTAAGCGGTTTCTCTTGCTTCTGCTTCATCAGCAAATACTTTAAAGGTTTCACCTGCCTGCGGTGCGCCATTCAAACCCAATAATAAAACAGGGGTAGATGGAGGTGCAATATCAATGCGTTGGTTGCGCTCATTGTACATGGCTTTAACCTTTCCAAAATGCTGGCCAGACACAATCATATCTCCCTGGCGTAATGTTCCGTTTTGAACCAAAATAGTAGCTACATAACCACGGCCTTTATCAAGCGATGCTTCAATAATGGTACCTGAAGCCTGCTTGCTGGCATTGGCTTTTAGTTCCAGAATATCTGTTTCTAATAATATTTTTTCCAGCAACAAGTCAATGTTCAATCCCTGTTTGGCACTGATCTCCTGGCTTTGGAATTTACCACCCCAGCTTTCTACCAGGATGTTCATGCCTGCAAGTTGTTCTTTAATTTTCTCAGGATTGGCACCATCCCTGTCAATTTTGTTGATGGCAAATATCATGGGAACATTGGCCGCCTGCGCATGGGAGATAGCTTCTTTTGTTTGAGGCATTACTGCATCATCTGCCGCTACCACAATTACTGCAATATCCGTAACCTTGGCACCACGTGCACGCATAGCCGTAAAAGCTTCGTGACCCGGTGTATCAAGGAAAGTAATAGCCCGGCCGGTTTTAGTGGTTACTTCGTAAGCACCAATATGCTGAGTGATACCACCTGCTTCACCGGCAATAACATTACTGTGGCGGATAAAATCCAGCAAAGATGTTTTACCATGATCTACGTGACCCATAATGGTAACGATCGGAGACCTTGGTTTTAAATCTTCAGGGTTATCTGCTTCATCATCTTCTTCCAGTTCTGCCGCATCTTCAACTCCTATAAATTCTACTTCAAAATTAAATTCTCCTGCCACCAATTCAATTACATCGGCTTCCAAACGCTGGTTGATAGATACCATGATCCCCAGGTTCATACATTTGCTGATTACATCTGCAAAACTCACATCCATCAAGCTTGCCAACTCACTAACAGAGATAAATTCTGTAACCTGAAGTTTGTTGCCTTCCATACCTTCGGCTCCTGTATGGTCTGCCATTTCCTCTCTTTTGGCTTTGCGGTATTTTGCTTTCAGGCTCTTGCCTCTACCACCGGAACCAGCCAGTTTGGCTTGTGTTTGCTTTAATTTTTCCTGTATTTCTTTTGCATCAATTACTTTATCTTCTCTACGGCCACCGGCACCTTGTCCTTGCCCTGGTTTTGCAAAACGATTACTTGCACCTGTTCCCCTGTTTGCCCCAGCAGAACCTGCATTTCGGTTATCCTGCATAGGTGGCCTGTTACCCCTTGGTGGAGCACCTGCGCCTTGTCCCTGCTGACCTGCACCCGGACGTTGTTGTTGTCCGCCGCCCTGGCCCTGTTGCTGGCCAGGACCTGATCCTGGTTTTTTAGGGATAGGAATACGCTTGCGCTTATGCCTTTCGTCGCTATCTTTTTTGGGTCTTGTATCGCTATCAACGGGCAACTGAATTTTACCCATTATTTTAGGACCTGTTAATCTTGCCGCTAATATATTTTCAATTTTAGCCGGAACCTCAGGAGTGATTATCTGTAGTGTTAATGGAACCTGTACTGGTGTTACTACAGGAGCAACGGCAACAGGTTCTGTTTTTTTCTTAGGTTTAGCTGCTTCTTCTAACGTTGATTTTGTGTCTGATGCTTTGGGCATTTCAGTTTTAGGAGCTTCCGGTGTTGCCTCTTCTTTTTTCCTGGTTGATTTTTTTGGACGTGTAGAAGAATCTATTGCATCCAGGTCAATCTTATCCAAAATTTTTGGACCTTCCAATTCAGGCGCTTCTATTTTTGTAATACTTGCTACTTCTTCTTTTTTTACAATTTCTTTTTCTTCTGCCTTTTCTTCCTGTTTAACCTCAACCACGGGTTGTTGTTCTGCAGGTTTTTCTTCTATAACAGGCTTTTCAACTATTATCGGCTTTTCTTCCACTACCGGTGCTTTTTCTTCTACCACCGGTTTTTCTTCCACCACTGGTACAACTACTTCTGCCACTGGTTTTTCTTCTACCTTCAGCCTGGCTTTTTCTTCTTTCCTTTTTATAGACAGATCTTCTTCGTCTTTTTTCTTTTTAGCATCGCCCGCTGCACCTTTGGGCAAATCAATCAGCTCGGCTTTTTGCTTGGCCACTTTGTCCTGCTGAAATTCTCCCTGCAGTACACGATACATTTCTTCAGAAAGCTTGGTAGTAGGCTTTAGATCGTCTCCATTAAAATTCTTAGACACAAGAAAGTCTATCAAGGTGTGAGTACCTATGTTAAACTCCTTGGCCGCAGCCATCAATCTGGGTGTGTTTACTTCTGACATTCTTTGTTTTTTGCACTTTATTTAACCTGTAAATAAATGCTATTATCTATTTTTAATATTGGAACATGCGCTAACTGCCGCTGCAGCCTGCATTATTCTTTTTCAAATTCTTCTTTTAATATCCTTCTCACATCATCAATGGTTTCTTTTTCAAGATCAGTTCTGCGTTCCAGCTCTTCCGGCGTAAGATCCAATACTGAACGGGCGGTATCGCAACCAACTCTTTTCAGTTCTTCAATTACCCATGCTTCAATTTCATCGCTAAATTCTTCCAGGTCAATATCAAAGTCATCTACTTCATCTTCACTGTCCCGGAACACATCAATCTCGTAACCTGTCAACTCGCATGCCAATTTAATGTTCACTCCTCTGCGGCCAATTGCCAGTGAAACCTGGTCGGGCTTAAGGTAAACATTAGCGTGCATTTTTTCTGTATCAAGATCTATGCTTGTAATTTTTGATGGTGTTAATGATCGCTGAATCAGCAATTGTGTATTGGCTGTCCAGTTAATTACATCAATATTTTCATTCTTCAATTCTCTTACTATGCCATGAATACGGCTACCTTTCATACCCACACATGCGCCCACCGGATCTATACGATCGTCATAACTTTCTACTGCAACCTTGGCTCTTTCGCCCGGGTCTCTCACAATTTTCTTTACTACAATCAGGCCATCAAATATTTCCGGTACTTCTATTTCAAGTAGTTTTTCCAGGAACAAAGGACTTGTTCTGGACAGGATGATGACAGCCTGGTTATTTTTTAGTTCTACTTTTTTTACTACCGCACGCACATTTTCTCCCTTCTTAAAGTAATCGGCAGGTATTTGTTCTGATTTTGGCAGCAACATTTCGTTACCGTCTTCATCCAAAATCAATACTTCTTTTTTCCACACCTGGTATACTTCGCCACTAACGATTTCGCCAACACGATCTTCGTATTTTTTAATGAGGATGTTTTTCTTTAAATCATTGATACGGGCAGCAAGGGTTTGCTTGCCTGCAAGGATTGCCCTGCGGCCAAACTCTTTCTGAATATCTACTGCTTCATACAACTCCTCACCAACCTGGTAATCGGGTTCTATCTTAATGGCATCTTTATATTCTATTTCCGTAAGGGTGTTATAAAGATCATCGTCGTCTACAATCGTTCGGCGGCGAAAGATCTCAAGATCACCTTTTTGGTCATTTACGATAACGTCGAAGTTATCGTCGCTGCCATATTTTTTACGAATCAGTGTTTTAAAAACATCTTCCATTACCTTCATTAAAGTTGGTCGGTCAATGTTTTCCGCATCTTTAAACTCCTGGAAGGATTCAATTAAATTAATACTTGCCATAATCCGCACCGGCTTCGCTGATAACCCCCGCCGGTATTGGGTTTTTGTTAATTAAAATTTTATCAGAACTTTTGTTTGTTTGATATTTGCTATTGATATTTCTTCGTTTTTTACAACCAGTTTTTTTCCTTTCCCTTCTGTTGTTTCCACTATAATTGCATCTTCTGTTACTTCCTGCAATTTACCTGTAATAACATGGTCGTCTGCCAACAGCACTTCTACATCTCTTCCCTTATTTTTAATATACTGCCTGTGTTGTTTTAGTGGCTCTCCAATACCAGGACTGGAAACTTCCAGGGAAAAATCACCCTCCGGGAAAAAACCCATTTCCTCCATTATTTTATACAAAGCCCGATTAATCTTAATACATCGCTCAATACCCAGGCCTGTGTCGGCATCAAGGTATATTTTAATATTATTGATAGGTTTTACCTTTATCTCAACTAAAAAAATGTCCTCTTCTAACATGGGCGTTAAAAGCTTCTGTACTGTTTCTATCAGGTTAAAACTGCTCATAGTGATGTAAAAAGCAGAAGGGAACAACCCTGTTCCCTTCTTTTTGTTTCTTTTTTCCGCTGCAAATATATATAACCTATTGCTATCAGCCAAACAATCACTTAAATGGAGCCGTAAAATTTAACAGCAATATATTTTTGCCGCTTAATATCTTTGCGTTATGAATATATTTAAACTGCTCTTTGAGCTTTTTATCTTTTACCTGCTTTATAAATTGGTGTTTGATTTTATTATACCTGTATATCGTGCCAGTAAACGCATGAAAGACCAGGTAGGTCAAATGCAACAAAAAATGCAGGAACAACAACAAAGAGAAACTAATAAAAAAGATGGTTTTGTAAACAATACCAGTTCCAAAACCAGCACTAATAAGGCTCCCGGCAAAGATTATATTGATTTTGAAGAAGTAAAATAACCTGCTAACTATAGCTGGTAAGCTCTTCTATTCTTTCGCCCGGCAATAACAGGTGGGTTTTAAATCCCATATTTTGTGCAGTAGCCACATTATTATAAGAATCGTCTATAAACAAACTTTGGCTGGCCTTTATACCAGCATCTTTTAATACAAACTCAAAAATATCTTCATTGGGCTTACGTAATCCCACTTCGTTGGAATAATAGGCTTTGGCGAAATAATCATCCAGTGAAGCCATGCCGGTTTGTTTGGTAAATATTTCCCGAAAAGCGGCCTGGTGAATTGCATTGGTATTACTTAAGAGATAAAGTGAATAACGTTCTCTCAGGCTATTCAAAAAATCAAGGGTTGTTATTCTAAAATCCAGCAGCATGGCATTCCAGGCATGGGTTACCTGTTGCCGTTTTATTACTCCATCAGCCGACTGAATCATATATTCATAAAAAGAATCGTTGCTTATTTTACCTGTTTCCAATTGGGCAAACACAGCGTCGGCACTGTATTGAGAATACATTTTTTTAAACTGCTCAAAACCTAATTCATTAAATGCTTTTTCTGTTTTAACATAGTCAATATTAAGCAATACACCTCCCAGGTCCAGTATAATATTTTTAAGTTCGGCCATAAATTTTAAAATTCGTTTCGGCAAATATCTGAATTCCCTTACTTTTGCAACCTGTTATTAAAAATAGCAGGGCCTATAGCTCAGTTGGTTAGAGCATCTGACTCATAATCAGAGGGTCCATGGTTCAAATCCATGTGGGCCCACATAATAAAAAAGAGTTCCGGTTGGAACTCTTTTTTATTTTCACTTCAATTTTATTTTTAATACAATCATCTCAATAACTTAATTAGGAATTAAATTTAGCGGCAGAATAATTTCCCAGCGTCCCTTTGCTGCCGGGTTTAAAAGATCGGTATCTAACAAATGGCTATACCTAATACCAATGCCGGCAGCGAGTGCATTCCATATTTTTCCATCAAAATAAATTTCTCCTCCGGCACTTCGGTTAATGATATCTGTAAGCACCCTGTTTACCCTTGCTTTTGAATTGGTATAATCAAAAAAAGCATTGGCTCTTATTCGTTGAATAAAGAAAATATTGCCAACTCCCCAATCCGGGTAAACCAATGGAAAATGATAGTTGGCGCCTAACTTAAACATCCGCCTTGTGTTTAAAGCCTCGTAGCCCCTGGAGTAGGAAAAATTATTGCTAAACAAATCCGGAAGCGAATCCCTTACCTGGAAGGCTGCATTCAACACAAGGCTGTGATTTTTAAATAAGCCTGGAAAGTATAAAGCTGAATTGCTTACTAATTTTTTTGTTTCAAAAAAAGTAAATGCCTGCCGGTAATTGAGAGAAACTGATTGCGCCCAACGGGGATTAATATGTTGCCTTGCCTTTCTGCTTACATTGCTAAAAGATAGAAATGCATTTGTATATTTTAGAGCAATGTTATCCAATACATTTTTGCCGATGCCGATATATGGAACCTGCTCGATATTATAACCCGCACCCATATTGAGGTATTTAAAAGTTTTACCACCAATAAAGCTAAGGGGAACATAAAAGCCCAGGTTGGCTTTTGCTGCATTGAAATTTATCCCCTGCCCAAGAGCCGTATCAACATTTCGGTTATAGGTATATTCCAAACCGGCAGTGAGAAAAGGGAATAATCCTGCAAACACTGCATTGTAGCCAAAACTGCTGCTTTGCTCGTTTCTGTTATAAACGTAGGTTACATTATTGCTAAACGTACTTAACACATTATCGCTGTAAAAACTGTACCCAAATTCAGGATCAGAAGCATAGGGCCTTGCACTGTGAAAATTAAACAAGTGAAAGGATTTTTTGTATGGAGAAACAGCAACTGAGGGCTTATTTAAAGAAACGTTGGTAAGCATTTTCTGTTGGTCGATTGGCACATTGCTTATATTAGAAACAATACCGGAATCGTTAGAATTTACTTCTTTCCACAACCTGTTTTCTTTATTAATTTTTACCAGTCGCTGACCAACTGCCGTAAATGCACCCGCCAACAATTCACCTTTATTATTAATGATGGGTTGATACATTCCATTTGCATTATCTGTAATCTGAAAATTTCTTTTGGTCTTTAAATCCAAAGCAAAAATCTTATCGGACAAGGCATTATTGAAACCGGCTTTTTCATTACTGGGAATATCCATCATCGAATAATAGACAGTATCATTTTTTACAGAAGGGTATCCCAAAACATTATAGGTAAAAGGAGTAAGCGGTTCAGTGACTCCGTTATCCAGATTTATTATTATCAAAGCCATTCTCCCATCTGTATGCCTTGCCGCAGTTATTACTTCGTTGTTATTGATATATTTTGTTTGAGTAAAAAAATAATTATTGGGGTTGGGCAACTGACTGATTAATTTACCAGTGCCTGCATCAAGCCTGTGCAAATAATTACTGCCTTCCGGATTTACTTTTACTGCAATTATTTCGGTGCCCGCTTCGTTAATATCAGGAGAAAAATATGTTTCCTTACTAGTGAGTTTTATTTGTTTGTTACTGTAAATATCCAGGAGGCGGATATCGCTATAATCCCTGTTGGTACGGCGGGGGTCGCTGGTATACGCTGTGTACACCACTTTGCCATTTCTGTAAGAAAAATAATCATCTAATACAAAATCTTTTACCCTTATCTTTTTTTCTTTTCCATTAATAAGAAAGTAAAAGGAATTCAATTCATTATAAGATTTTTTTGTAACAAGAATAGTATCATCATTTACAAAAGCGGGAAAAAGATAATCTACTACATTATTTTTTTGAACAGGTGTAATATAGTTGCTCCTATCTGTGGTATCCTTTGCAGCAGCCAGGGTTTTTTCTTTAAAATACAATAACGCATCTTCCCTGAATTGCTGATAACTTTTCCCGGAATGTTTTTCCACAGCTTTATTAAAAGAATAAAATAATCCCTTAAACCGCACAGCATCATTGGTCACCTTTTTCCAAAAATCATCGCCATATTTTTCATATCCATAAGCCACCAGCGGATATCCTAATTGATAGTGATCGGGCAAATAATTTCTCAATGATCCATTGCGCATTTGCATCCAGGAATATTTTTTATTGGTAAGCCAAACAGATTTTAAGCCATTAAAAAACGACGGCATTCTTCCCCTGCCTTGTTTACTTACCCATGTTTCCTGCCATACCGCATCGCCTTCAAAAAAATAATCGGGTATAGTAATCCCGTTGGCCAGCAACTGTCCTTCCTGCCCAAGCAAAAAGGAAAATACTTTGGTTAGCCCTTTATTAAAATTGCTGAATTGTTGTATATGCCTTTGTTCATGTATAATCAGGTTATCATCCCAGCGAAGAGTACCCAAAGAAAAATTATTTTGATCGGGAGTCATATAAAGTTCGCTCATAACAGGTGCCAGCCGCACATAAGCATTAGACTGGGTGGTTTGGTTAAGCAATAAAATATTCCATTTTCTTTTTTTATCTCCAAGGCTATAATGATTAGAACTGTCTAAAAGCGAAACGAGCTGATGGATCCTTCTTGCCTGACTATCTAAGCCATTAGGAAAAATGATCCTTGACTGATTATTATTTACCTGGCTCCAATTGATGGCAGCAGGGTGGCCCCCTAAATTTTGTGCTTGAGAAAACATGGGTAATAAAAAAAGCAGTTTAAAGGCAACAGCAACAGATGATTTTATCATTGAATAAAATTAAGGATTATTGCCTTCAGTTTAAAAGTCATTCCTTCATGGATATTCCTTTTTACCGCATCAATAAAAAAAGGTTTCGCTATACACGAAACCCTTTTTATTTAAACAGAACAACTAAGATTATTATTTGCAGGTATAAGTCTTTACATAGGCATTAAACTAAAATGCCATGAACAGATACCCACTTATATTCCCGCAATTGCTTTAGCTGGAACACCATTTCTGTTTCACCATATTTTTGTTCAAACAGGTGAATGAGTGCATCGGCACAATCAAAATGAAAGTCGTTGTTACAGCTTCTAATCACATTATAAGTCCATACGTATGTCTTTTCCATAAATTTAATTTTTGATGAGAGATGCTGTGTGCAGAAGAATATTTTTATACTGCACGCAGAAATAAAGAGGCTTTTTAATATACGGTAGTTATAGCCGTAAATAGCAGTTTGGTCTGCCAAAAGATGAGGTTGCTTTTTTCATGATCCTGAGGTTTAATAATTAAAAAATGATACTGATCCGTTTTTTAAATATTGGCGCAGGTCTTTCAGTGGATGACAGGAAGCTATAAGAATG
>Ga0335397_10003228_pt1 | contig 21920 bp, 11 predicted proteins | sample MAT04_FD_205740 | JGI IMG/M metagenome (GOLD analysis project Ga0335397, IMG submission 205740) | Freshwater microbial communities from Lake Fryxell liftoff mats and glacier meltwater in Antarctica - MAT-04 (spades assembly) (version 2) ... | reverse complement strand
GCAGGAGGGTTGTGGGCGGCCACCGTCACCCTCACCGATGCCACCGCCAACCGTAACGGCGGCCTCACCACCATCACGGCCGACGACGCGGTCCTGGTTCGAAGTCACGTCGACGCATCGCTGCGGCAGTCCCGTTCCAGCTCCCCCATCTCCTCGCCGCCCAGCGCGGCCGTCGTGGTCACCGCCCTCGAGCTCACCGACAGTTCGGTGGACGACAACCTTTCGTACGCCGTCTCCGTCCGGACCACCGGCAGCCGATCCGGGCATCTGACCATGACACGCTCCTCGGTGAGCCGCAATCTGGTTGGGATCGCCCTCATCCCGCAGCTCTCCCCCGCGCCGCTGCTCGCTACCGCCGAGATCACCGACTCCCACGTCGACGACAACGGGGGCTTCGCCATCAGCGGTGGGTTCACACCCTCCATCGCCAAGGCGCTCACGCCAGTGACGTTGATCCGGAGCACGGTGAACCGCAACGGGGCCGCCTATTCGTCCACCCCGGTCTGGATCTCCGGGAACCTTGTGGTGGAGGACTCCGTGTTGGACGGCAACTGGGTGGGCGGTTGCTTCGAGTGCGGCACCATCACGGTACCCACGGGCGACGTCACCATTCGCCGGTCAGCCCTTTCCAACAATGTCGGGAGAAACAACCGATCGGTGGGCGCCGTCTCCGCCGGTTGGCCGACCGACCCTGACCATCCGGCCCCGTTGCTCATCGAGGACTCCACCGTCTCCGGCAACGTCGGTGGCTACGCCGCCGTGAGCGCCGTGGCGCATTCGATCGTTGTCCGGAACTCCACCATCTCCGGCAACGTCGGCGGCGGTGTGGCCGGGGAGTACATCAACGTCGACTTGCAGGCCGCCCTGAAAGGGCACGTCACGGTGGAGCGGTCCACCATCATCGACAACGCCGGCCCGTCCGGAACTGGGGTGGAAGTGAAGGCCACCGTGGAGCTCACGGTCGACCGCTCGGTGATCGGCCGCACCACCGCGACGGCGTCGCCCGCTTGCGTGAGCCCGAGCATCGTGTCGCTCGGCTATGGCGTGGGATCCGACGCGTCCTGCGGCCTCACGGCGATTGGCGACCTCGCCAGCATCGGCGACCCGCAACTCGCGCCGCTGGCCAACAACGGCGGCGCAACGGCCACTCGACTACCGATCACCGGGTCAGCGGTGATCGACCGTATGCCCGTCGGGCTTGCCGGGTGCAGTGGCACCGACCAACGGGGGGTGAGTCGACCCCAAGGTGTCGGCTGCGACAGCGGCGCCGTCGAAGCCCCCGCTGCTGCACCCTGAGCACGTAGCGCCACGCTCAACGCTATTGCAACCAGGCCCCCAGAGGGGGCTCCCCTGCAACAACGTCGGGCAGGCGGACGGGCGGAAGGGTCAGACACCGCGGCCGAGGCGGAACGCGCTGCGCAACCGCACCGAACCGGGGACGGCTCGACGCAGCGCCGCGCGCAGCCGATCCACCTCGTCCCAGGCGCGGGCAGCGTCCTCCTCACGAACGCCGCCGTCGAAGAAGATGGCTTGGTTGGCCACGCCGCCCACCACCCCCACGGCCTGGCCCGCATCCTCACCGAACCGGTTGGCCGTCAGCGCCACCACTTCCGTGTTACTGCGCGACCGCAGCTCGGTGACCCCGCTCAACGACAGTGTGTCGAGGGTCTCATGCCACGCCCCCACCGCCTGCTCGGTGGGGGTCCCCCGTTGGCGCGACGCCCGCCGTTGCAGCCGATAGACCGGGGCCGCCGCCAGCAGGGCCAAGATGGCCAACCCGCCGAGCACCGCGAACCAGGGCACCGAACCGCCCTCGGCCGGTGGTGGCACGGCCCGCGTCACTTCCGTGTTCACCGGCTTCAGGATCGTGCCCGCCACCGCCACCCCGAGCGATGTGGTGGTTGATGCATCGGAGGCCACGATGCTCTTCACGTCGCGCTCGGCCTCCACCGACGTGCGGGTGGGTGTTGGATCCACGGCGAGCCATCCGTGCTCACGGGTGGCCACCTCCACCCAGGTCCAGGCTTGGCTGGCCTTCACCTCGAACGTGCCGGGGTCCACCACTTGCGGCACCCGCTCAACGGGGCGGAGGCGAAAGCCCGTGACCACTCGTGCTGGCACCCCGAGTTTGCGGGCGAGCAGGGCGTAGAGCGTGGCGTATTGCTCCGGCGTTCCTGAGCGCCCGGTACCGATTGCCGACGAAACCTCGGCGAACGCGGTGCCGCCACGGTTGATTCGAGGGGGCACGGTGCCGGTGGCACTCGCCGGGGTGGTGCCGTCGACGGAGGGATCGGGGGACGTGCCGTCGATCACCGCGGTGGTCGGCGAGGTGGTTGTGCGCTCGGCGTCCTCTCGCTCACCGGCGGCCCGAGCGGAAGCCAGCGCGTCCAGGGACTCCTCGGTGCGGAAGTACGACGCCTCGAAGGCATCGACCATCGTGGCGAGGAAGGCCACCGTTGGTTCGGGTCGCGCTCCAGTGGGCTTTGCCAGCTCGTCGAGCCAGGTCTGGAGGTCGGTCTGAAGATCTTGGGGAACCGCTGCGTTGGCCCGATCGCGTCGATCGATACGAGTCTCCCCACCGGCACGAACCACCGCCACCAGATCGGCGGTCGACGCTACCGACACCACATTGAACGCCGCGCCTTCGGCGAGGGGCTGTACCGGCATCACCATGCCGCTCGCCGTGGCATACCGAACATCCACGCCCCGAACCGCCGACGGCCGGCTCACGAACGGCATCCAACTGCCGTCGCCGGGCAGCGGAGCCCGCACCGTGTAGTTCTGGTCCAGCGGGGCCACACCGGAACGTTCCGTGGGCGACGCCGCCCCCCCGTCGGTCGTCGCCGGATCGGGGATACGTCCGCCCGTGGGAAGGAAGACGTTGTCGAGCCGCCACGTGTTGCCGTCGTAGGTATCAAGTTGGGCCAGGGGGACGAAGGCGGCGGTCGCTCGATCGAACGTGACCGTGAGGACGACGCTGTCACCGCCGTTCACGGCCGCTTGGCGGACGCCGGCGATGTCGGCCAACGGAGCGATGTGCTCGGGACGCTCCTCCGGGGCCTTGCGATCGGGACGCGCCGGCGGGTTGCGCAACGGCGGGAGCGACGGCACGACCAACGCGCAGGCCAGCGCCACGAAGGCCACGGCCGCGGCGCCGAACACCAGGGGCTGGAACCGGGTGGCGCGACTTCCATCGATTTCGGCGTCGATGCCCATCGCCGGGCTCTGCTCGATCGCCCAGCGCCGGACGAACACCAGCGCCCCCAGGGTCGCCAGCAACACGACCGAAGCCGCAGTGGCATCGCCCACACCCCCGGCGGTGGCGGCGTAGGCCCCCCCGAACGAGGCCACGGCCACGGCGGCCGGCGCCCCCAACGATCGTCCACGCGCCAAGAGTTCCGCCATCGTTGCGCCCGTGATCCAGCACACGACCACTGGCGTCACCTGAAGCGCCGGCGTGTCGGCCAAGGGCAGTGTGTTCGACAGGAGCTGGGTTATTCCCGACGTGAAACCCTTCGCCGCCGAGGAGAAGCCCACCGGCTCCCGGAGGACGACCACCAGTACGAACGCCGCCATCATGAGGGTGTTGACGGCCGCCGAAACAAAGAACGATCGACGGGCCACCTGGGCGACGGCCAGCACCACCCCGACGCTGGCCAACGAGGCCACCAGCAAACCCAGTGTGAGTGCGCCCGACGAGTAGCCGCGAGCCCATGGCGTCGCCGCCGAAAAGGTGGCCAGCGCCGCCAGGCCGTAACCGCCATAGGTCGCTACCACCGACGCCGTCGCGGTCGCCGTCGATCGATTCGCCGAGGTGGGGGACGGAGCAACGGAGGGCGTTGCGTAGGTGGTACCGGTCATCGGGTGACCGCCACGTTCCAGGAACCAACGAGCGAATCGGCGTCGGACCCCGACACCACTGCCACGCCCGTGGCCGCCGGGATGTGCACACCCACGCCTGCGGTCCCCACCGCCACCACGACCACCCGCTGGAAGAGGTGGCCCATACCCCCCACCAAGGAGAAGTCTTCGTCGCTGAGCGTGCCCGTGACCACGACAAGTGCGGTGCCCCCACCTGATCGACGGATATCGATGAGCTGGGCCTGCAACGAGCCGGCGTCGTCGGGTTCGACCGTGGTGAGGAAGTCGAAGATGGGCTGGATGTGGCGGCGGTTCGGGCCGCCGATCGACGCGCCCGATGTGGTGCGAAGCTGCACGGGGGCGTTGCCCCCCGACGCGCTGGCAACGGCTGACGCCGCCGCATCGAGGGAGAGCTCGAAGCTTCCGGCCGAGTGCACCTCGGGTCGGAGATCGCTGAGCACCACGGTGTAGGGCTGGCTCGTGTCGATGTTGTGCCGCACCATCAGCTGCCCGGTGCGAGCGGTGGACTTCCAATGGATCATCCGGAGGTCGTCGCCCACCACGTATTCGCGCAGCCGATGGAACGTGATGTTCCCTTGCGGTGCAGTATCCGACGTGGGGCCTTCAAGCGGACGTGTGAGGCCGGTGGGCAACGGGTGGAAGCCCAACACCTGCGGGTAGACCCAGATCTCCTCGGGTTCAGCGAGTTGTTGGGTGTGTTTCACAAAACCGAAAGGATCGCTTCGGCGAATCTCGATCGGCCCCACCGTGAAGATGCCACGCCGGGTGGTAGGCAACTTCACCGTCTTCACCGTGCGCTCCCCCGCCACCAGCTTGGGCAGCACCGTGCGCACCGGCACCGGGCCGAGATCTTGCACGGCGAGTGTGGCCGGGGATGACAGCCGGCTGGTGTTGTGGATGTCGAGGTAGGCGATGGCCAACGAGCCTTTCGACACTCGCGACGGCTGGATCTGGCGTTCGATGGTGAGCCGCGGCCGCCGGATGAGGTAGCTCACTCCCACCCCCACGAGGAGCAGACACCCGATTCCGAGCACGAGGAACGGCGCCCACGCCAGTCGCCAGCCGGCGAGGGTGACGAGGGCGCCGAAGACCAGCGCGCCGATACCGCTACGGGTCACGCGTTGACGGGGTTCCGGGGAACGGGGACGGAGTCGAGCGCTCGGACCACCACGTCGGCGCCACTGCGCCCTTGCAGTTCGGCTTCGGCGCTCACGATGATTCGGTGACCCCACACCGCTGGCGCCAGGTTCTTGAGGTCCTCGGGGGAAACGAAGGCGCGACCCACGGACGCCGCCGCCGCACGCGATGCTCGCAACAAGGCGAGGCTGCCGCGAGGAGAAACACCGAGCCGGACCTCAGGCGCCTGTCGTGTGGCCGTCGCGAGCGCCACGATGTATTCCTCCAACGCCGGTGCCACCTGAACCTGGCGCACCTGCTCGATCATCCCGGCCACGATCTCCTGGCTCATCACGGGCTGCAGGTGATCCACCGTGGCGCCGTCCTTCTGGGTGCGCAACACCATCACCTCCTGATCGGGCGACGGATAGCCCAGCGAGAGTCGCATGAGGAAGCGGTCGAGCTGTGCCTCGGGGAGTCGGTAGGTGCCCTCGAGATCGATGGGATTCTGCGTGGCCACGACCATGAAGGGACGCGGGACGGAATACATGTGCGCGTCGTTGGTGACGGTGCGTTCCTCCATCACTTCGAGCAGCGCCGATTGCGTCTTCGGAGACGCCCGGTTGATCTCGTCGGCCACCACGATGTTGGCGAAGATCGCGCCCGGGCGGAACTCGAAGTCGTGGGTGGCCTGGTTGAAGATGCTCACGCCGGTGACATCAGAGGGGAGGAGGTCCGGTGTGAACTGGATTCGGTTCCAACTCATGCTGACGGATCCCGCCAAGGCCCGGGCGAGGGAGGTCTTGCCGGTACCCGGCACGTCTTCGAGCAGCAGGTGGCCTTCGGCCATGAGGCACACGACGGCAAGGTGGACGACCTCGGGTTTGCCTTGGATCACCCGACCCATGTTGTGGGTGAGCGTTTGGAACCGCGACGCGAACGCCGCCGGGTCGAGCGCGGCCGGTGCCGACCCGGTGGGGCGCGACGGCTGCCCCGGGGGGGACGGAAGGGACGAAGACGGGTCGGTCATCAAGGCTCCAGAAATGGGCGACGAAGGGACGGGAACAACACGGGCAACGGACCGGCCAGCCGAAGGAGGCCCAGCCGAACGGGGACCGCGGATCGGCGCCGCCGCATCCGCCCTCTGAAGGCGGCAGCGCCAGCCGGGAGAAGGATCGGCGGCAGAAGGATCGGCGGCACGAGGGTCGGCGGGACGAAGGTGGTGCTCGCCACCGGTGGGGCGGTCGGTTTCGGGAGACGCGGCGCGTCCGATATCGACGGGTTGGTGGCGATCAAGCTCTGGCTCAACACGCCGAAGTATCCCGTGGTGAGGCTGAGTGCTACCGAGGACTCGGTGGTGCCATCGGGTTGCATCGGGAAACATCGGGCCGGCAGCGTGATCTCGCCAACGGGCGCTGCCAACACCACGGAGCATTCGGGGAGGCTGGAACCCACCACCACGAGACGGGTGTTGGGTCGGGGGATCTTCACGTCGTATTGCACCTTCACCACGCCGTTGTCGACCCACTCCCCCACCGCCGGTTCGGTGACGGTGGGCGTGGTGCCGTTCCATCGCCAGTAACGAGAGGCGTCGTAGATGCTGGCGCCGTCGTCGGGCAGCGGTTCCCAACCCCCCACGGTGAGCGTGCCCGTGGGTGGATCGAGGGTGGACGATGTCGTGAAGATCGGCCATTGCCCGCTGTTTCCCACCTCCGCAGGGTTGTAACGAGGTGCGTCACCGGCGGCCACCTGCTCGGCGATCGACACCACGACGTTGCATTGCGCGGGATAGGCGGCGATGTTCCACGGCAGCGGGTTGGAGCTGTTGCCAGGAGCCGCGACGATGAATGCGGTGGAGGCCAATTCGCTCACACCACACCGCACCGCGGCCGTGGCCTCGAAGTTCCCGACCGGCACGTTGGTGAACGTGACGGCTACCTGTCCGATATCGAAGTTGGGATCTCGATCGTCGGCGCTCAGCCGACCGACCGGGGTGACCGCCACGTTCGGGGTGGTCCACGGGAGGGCATTGGTATCCACCAGCTTCTCGATCGGCGGCGCCAGCCGGCCGTGGTGCGACACCTGCACGGAGGCGGAATGTCTCGATCTCGGGGCCACCCCGTCCTTGGTGGCTTGCAACGCCGTGCTGGGAATGCCGGCCGACACGTTGTCGAACCGGAACTCGAGCACGGCGTCGTGGCTTCCCACCACTCGTGGGTCCATGGCCGCCTGGTCTACTTGTGCCACCAGTCGGAAGGTGTCGCCGGTTGGGTCGGCACGGAACTCGAAGTCCGGGGTGACACGCGGCGCACGCCACCCTTCGGCGCAGTCGGTCCACGTGGTGGCGTCGGAACGAAACGATCGGTCGATCCCCACCACACCGAATCGCACGCGGGAACCAACAAAGTCGGCCGGGAGCTCGTCGAGGCTCACGAACCGACCGCGGTTGCGGCCCGCCACGGTGAGCTTCGGGGGAACCGTGGCCAACGGGAAGCTGTTGGCGCATACCGAGGCATCGATCGTGACTTCCCACTCCGTCGCCTCCCGATCACACGCATCTCCCGAGCAGGCATCCCAGCCCACGGTCCATCCCCCCTCACGAGTGGCATCGACGGTGGCGCTACGGGCGGCGTCGGGCCCGGTTTCGGTGGTATCGACGTCGATCGAATCGGACGCCGTCTCCCGCTGCCCGAGCGCCGCCACCACGGTGACCCTCCAGCGTCGATTGGGCCGGAGGCCGCCTACGACCGCCGCGTGGCGGTTCCCTGTGGAGGTCACCCACTGCGCCGCTGGCGGCGGGGTGCCGTTGCCCTCACCCGCCTGCACCTCGATCCGATACTTCGACGGGAAACAATCGCGAGGATCGTCGGGGTCGTAGGTCCACTCGATGCGGACCTCCCGAGCCGACGGCACGTAGTTGTCGGTGAGCCGGGGTTTGCGCGGCTGCTGGTCGCGCTCCTCACACGGAAGTTCCTTCTGGACGGCGATCGACGAGGTGGTGGTGCTCTCGGCGCCCGGCTGCGGGGCCGTGGTGGAGGTGGATACCGACGAGTTGTCCTGCGCCTTGTTCCCCGGGGTGGGCGGCGCCGTGGGGTCGATCTCCGGCGCTTCGGTCTTCACGATGTCGCGCCGGATGCCAGCGTCGGTTTCGTACAAGATCGCCCGCTTCGCCACGGGAACGTTCACGACGACTCGCGGGCCGGAGGTGAACAGCTCCACATCCCGGAACGCCGCAGGGTTTCCGGCCAGGTCGGTGGCGCCGTCGGCATCAGGTTTGTCGGGGTACGCCCCGCTCGCCGCACCCTCGGCCGGTTCCAGCGACGAGCCAGAGGCGGCGTCGACGCGAACGACTCGCCCGTCGGTGCGACTGGCGGCGTAGAGACTTCCGGAGTTGAGGACGGGACGGGCGGCCTCGCCGGGTTTGGCGTCGAGCGGCAACGCGTACGGGCCGACCACGGCCGAAGGTGCGGCAGCAGCACTGGCCTCACCGCCCGGTGTTGGGATACCTGTTGGCACCCCGAGCGTTTGCCAACGATCGCCGGTGTAGTAGGCGAACCATGCCACGGTGTCGGGGTTCAGGATGTCGCTCGCGCCGTTGGTGGACTGCCCTGCCGCCTGATCGGCGGGTTGCACCTCCACCGCATCGCGAAGCGACGGCAACGAGATCACGCGCTGGGCCGAACGCGGATCGGCGACGGTGGCCGACAGGACCACGGCGCTGGCGGCGTCCGGGTCGATCACCACGATTGCCGAGCCCACGGCCACCACCTGACTGCGAGAACCAAACGAGCCGACCGTGGTGGTGATCAGCAGCCGCTCGTCCGCTGCTGCCGGCTCGCTGATCCGCCGCAGTTCCTTGCCGGCGCCGTTGTTCACCAACAGCCAGAGCGAATCGTCGGCCACCGCCGAAGAGGTGTCGGTGGCCGACGAACCAGCGTCGATGGCGATGCCACTCGGGTCGTTGGGCGAGTCCGGCCCGGCGGCGCGCACCTCATCGGCTCCGATCAGCACAACGTCGGTGGCCGCCGCGCTGTGCCGGATCAGGAAGAGCCGGTCGGCGACAGCCTTCGCGGTGACGCCGTCGATCGCCGGATTCGTGTCGGCGTTGGTCGGCGGGGGCAGCTTGTAGGGGCCTTTTCGATTCACCACCAGGTGATCGCTTCGAAGCAGGTTGGTGTCGCCGTTGGTTCGGTTCACGACATAGTCGCCGGCGACACTGCGCACATACCGCAGGTTGGCTCGCTGCTCTTTGCTCTCGGAGAGCGGAAAGCCGAACGGCTCTCCCACGGTGATGATCAGCGTGGGGTTCCCACTGGCGAGGTCGACCACGGTCGGGTTGTCGCGGCTGGCGTTGCTGAGCACAAGGCTGCCGCCGAACAGCTCCGGACGAGCGGTGGAACTCGGTCGGCTGGTGAAGGCGAACCACGTGGCGGCGGCGGCAAAGAGCACCAGGATGGCCGCGCCCACCACCTTCTGGACCACCGTGAACCGCACCACCGCATCGTCGCCGACGTCGTTGAAGCCGAACCGGGGGGACGGGGACGGAGGCGCCGCACTCGTAGCAGGCGTGCCGGGGGAAGTTGGCGGCGGGCGCGTAGACGCGGGAGGATCAGCCAACGGGGCCTGTGTGCTCATGGTGTTCGCAACCCCGACAACGTGGTCACCTTCGGCGTCTCTCACCCTCGTTCTGAACGGACGTCCCACCGGCGGCGAACCGCCGAACCGTCCGCCGAAAGGATCGCCAGACTACCGCAGCAAGTGAACGTGGTTCGATCGCGCCACCGCAGCGATCCGGAACGAGAGAGGAACGGCGCGGCACGATCGACGCCACGTCAGCCCGTGAATAGCTCATCGATGAGCTTCTTCGCCGCCGAAACGGTGAGCGGCCCCCGCCCCGTGGGACTCCCCACTCCTCGATACGGCACGAAACGTTTCGGCAACTCGGCCGGCGGCGCATCGTCGGGTGCGTTTGGTGCACCCCGACCGCGAGCGGCGAGACCACCCAAACGGATTTCGAGGGCCGCCAAGCGGTCGGCGCCCGGACGGATGGGCGCCACCGGCAGGTTGGCAGCAAGACGAACCTCACCTCCCACGACAGCCGGAAAGAACCCTGCGGTGCGGAGCCCTTCCAAGAGGGCATCCGGCGCCGCCGACGAAACGGCGACGGTGGGCGCCACCACGACCATGCCGAGCTTCTTCGTCTTCTTGTGTGCCACGGCGTCGGCGAGAACGGCGGGGTCATCGGCCACCACGAAACTCGTTGCGGTACCCACCCGCAGATGCCCGTGCCGCCGCTCCACATCACGCACCAAGAAGTCGAGCGCCTTCGGTAGGGCCTTGGCGGCGTGTTCAGACAGAAAGGCAAGGAGCTCGTCGGCCGTGCGACCAGCATCGAATGCTCGACGCAACGAGACCTCGCTCACGCGATACGTGGACGCGCCACCGGTCGACTCGAGGTCGGACAGCAGGGCGAGCTCCACCTCCACCTCGCGGTCGAGCAATCCGACGGCCACGATGGTGTTGTCGGCCTGCACGGTGAATCCAGCCACCTCGTCGGGAAGGCACGCCACGAGCGCCGACTCGGCCGGACCCCGCTTTCCTTCGAACACGAGTCGACCAAAGGTGGAAAGCCGACCGTCCACCACCACACCGAGCGTTTCGGCTTCGCCGATGATGATCTCGATCGCCTCCCGAAACGGAAATCGCGGGAACGCCCAAAGCGAAGGCACCCGCCATCGCAGCGCTGCTTCGAGTGTGTCGACCGATGCGGACGCACCGTCATCAAGGTCCGTGAGCGCATGCAGCACTTGCTGGCGATGCCCGATGGCGTCGAGGTGTTCTTCGGGGGTCATGGCGGAGAACGTCTTGTCGGTCACGTCCTTGCGACCTGCCAAACCGGGATGACGCTCGGCGGTCAGCCATGCCAGCGCCAGCTGCCGCCACCGAACCTCGATCGGTCGTGCTTTCCAGAACCCGAAGTGGTCTGACGGATGCGCCTGCCACGACCACGTGGCCGATCGACCACGCCCTTGCTGCACCGGCACCCCGTCGGACAGCCCCGCAATCCAGGCCAGGTCCACGATCAGGGCCTGCTCTTCCACCGTGGTTCCCGCCGCCTTGGCCATCAACCGCAGGATCCGCACCCCCACGCCCCCGTTTTTGTTTCCTTCGAGTGGCGTGTCGGCCCACGCGCCCACCGTGTCGTCGATGCGATGCACGACGGCCCGTGCGGCCGTGGCCGCCCGGCGGTCGGCGTCGTCCTGGTCCACACGACCAAGAGAAGGATCGGCGATCGGCGGCTCCGGTGGCGGTACGACGGCGTACGGCCGACCGGAACGCAACGCCAAGCCGACCTCCCTCGGGAGCACACCGAGCGAACGTTGGTAGCGCCCATCGAGGGGCACCAGTAGCCCATGCTCCGCAAGCCAGTGGAACGGTGACCCGGGGTCCGGACGTCCCCAGCCGTAGTTGCGCTCCCACGGCCAATAGCTCCACTCGACGTAGGGCGTACTCGTGGCCAGGTCGCGGGCGGCACTCACCACACTGGTCGGCGCCGAGGTCAGCACGGCGCGCACGATGGCGGGGTCAGCCAGCGTTGCGACCACGTGCGAAATCCGGTCGGCCTTCGTGATGCTGGCCATGTTGGCGCGCCCGGGCGAGGCAACCGAGGCCTGGGACGGCACCCGATCCGTGAGCCCAACCTCCTCCACGGCCGAGAGCACCATCTTGCGATAGGCCATCACCTGATCGGCGTTGAGTGGGTCGAGGACCGAACGCAGCCGCGGACCCAGGCCAGCCGGAAAGGCATTGACCTCCTCAACGGCCGGGACGAGCCACCACGCCTTCCCATCGGGGAACACCAAACCCAAATTCGCCGCCTGCCAGAAACCCGGTTCGACGACGGCCCACTCCGCCCCTTCGGGTAGCAGGGCGCGGAGCTCGTCGGTCGTCGCTCCCGGCGGACCGCACTGCAGAACCGACAACGCGAAACGTCCGAGAGTGTCGAGCTGATCGTCGGCGGCAGCAACCACGTCCTGCTGACCGATTCGCCGCGCCAGATGGTCGCGCTGGGACGGGCGACCATACATACAGATTGTGGGATTCGCCGCCAGGATCGTGGTGAGTTGCGCCTTCGGCGCCTTCTCTACGAGATCCTCCACATCTCGCAGGGAACGCAGGACGTGGGGCGTTGGAGAGCGGGGTGCCATGGGTCGCGACCCTATTGAGTGGGCTATCGACCCGCCACGCCGACAACAACCCGCGACGCCCGTCGCCTGGCCACCCCCGCCCCAGGCCCGGGTTCGACACTGTCATCCCACCTCCAACAACAAGATACGATCTGCCAAGGGTGGCCTCTTCGCAAGGTGGTGGTTCCGATCCACCAACGTCCCCAATCCTCTTCCTCTTCACTCTCGGTTGGCTGTGAACGAACGCGTTGCTCCCGCTCCTGATCCGCAACACCGGCTGACCGAAGCGCTCCGTCGCGTCGATGCCCGCGACGAGTCCGACGATGCCGACACCGTCGCTGCCGCGCTGGTCGACAGCGCCGGGCTGCTGGTCGCCGCCACCGCGCCTCTGGAACGGCTCATCGGATCCACGATCGGCGCGATGGCTGGCTCGTCGGTGCTCGACCTGCTCCATTCCGATGATCTCGACGCCGCCGTCGCCGCCTTTGCACGCACCACGGCGTTCGCCGGGCCCAAGGTGCCGTACGACCTGCGGATCCGTCACCACGATGGCACCTTTCACGACTACGAGGTTCTCGCCGACAGCTTCATCGACACGCCGGCCATCGACGGCGTGCTGCTCCGACTCACCGACCCACGACACCGAGCCATCGACGACCGCCTGTCCCGGGCTCACGCCGTGGTGCTCGAACGTATCGCCGCCGCCGCCTCCTTGGTGTCGATTGCCGAGGCAGTGGTCTCGCTCGTGGAACTCGACGGCGATGTGCGAGTGGGCGTCGCCCTTGCGGCCGACGGCGAACGAGGGAGAGTGGTGGTCGCACCCGGCGTCGCCGAGGCCCACCGCCTCGTGCTCACCTCGGCGCCGCAACGGGCGTTCCCATGGGAGGCCTCACGACGCGGCCAGTCGGTCTTTGCCGCCCTCGACGGCCCCGACCCAGGGGCCGACATCGTTCCCCCCACGTTGATCGAGGCGCTCCTGGAACCGGGCTTCCGTTTCGCCTGGGCCCAGCCGGTGCTCCTCCCCGGCGATCCGTTCTCACGACCGGGTTGCGTGTTCGTGCTTTCCTTCCTCCCTGGGCGACCGAGCGGCACGCTGGCCCGCCTCGTCGACCTTGGCGTCTCACTTCTCTCGTTGGCCATGGCATCGGCGTCGAGAGCGGCGGCGCTGGCGGCGTCGGCATCGGTCGACGATCTCACCGGCCACGGCAATCGCCGGGCACTGCTCGACACCGCCGGACGCGTCGAACATGTCGACAGCATGGTGGCCGCCTTCGGGCTCCGGCAGTTCGAGTTGTTCGCCGATACCCACGGCCCGATCGCCGCGGAGGAACTGCTTCGCCTCGTCGCGACCCAACTGTCGTCGCTTCTCCCGAAGGCCACGCGGCTCTGTCGTATCGACCGCGACGAGTTCGCTGTGGTGCTGCCGGTCACGCACCTGCCGGCGACGCCCGTTCACGCCATCATCGATCAGGTGCTGGTGGGGTTCAACGCCCCGCTCCAACTCGAGGATCAACTGGTGTTCGTCGACCTCGCCATCGGTACCACCGACTCCGGGGGCACACCGATGGAGCGGTACCGGCAGGCCACGATCGCCTTGCATCAAGCCAAGTCTCAACCTCGTCGGGTGGGGCAGGTGGCGCACTACTCCGACGACGTCGCCGAGCGGCGCCAGCGCCACATCGAGATCGAACACGCCCTGCGCAACGGCTTGCCCGACGGCGTGGTGACGGCCAAGTTCCAGGCCCACGTGAACCTGGCCTCCGACAAGGTCGTGGGGGCAGAGGCGCTCGCGCGCTGGGTCGCTCCAGGCCGGTGGGTGTCGCCCGCCGAGTTCATTCCGGTGGCCGAGTCCGCCGGCCTCATCGACCGCATGGGCGAAGTGATCGTGCGTGACGTGTGCCGCGTGGTCACCGAATGGCAGGTCGAAGGGCATACCCAGGAGCAGTTCCGCTTCTGGGTGAACGTGTCTCCAACGCAGCTCGCCGATCCCACGTTCCCCGAACGTTTTCTCCGCACGCTCGAACTGTGGGGCACCGCCACCCACGCCGTCGGCATCGAGATCACCGAGACCGAAGCCCTCACCGGTGAGGGCGTGGAACGTGAGGGGTTGCAGCGGCTCACCGAGAAGGGCGTCGCCGTCGCCCTCGACGACTTCGGCACCGGCTACGCCAACATGGCGCTGCTCGCCACCCTTCCCCTCCACGCCGTGAAGATCGATCGCAGCATGATCGAGCCCGCCCTCGTCGACCCTCGCCATCGCCGACTCGTGGAGGCTGTCACCGTCCTGGCCCACGATCTCGGGTTCATCGTGGTGGCGGAAGGGGTGGAGACAAGCCAGCAGGCCTCGATGCTCAGCGATGTCGGGTGCGATCTCGCCCAAGGGTTCCTGTACAGCCCGGCCGTGGATGCCTCGTTGCTGCTGGGTCAGGTGCTCGCCCGCCGCGACGCCCCCGGCTAGCGCTCCGAACTCGCTCAGAGGGTTCTCACAGGTTGGGTAGTTATCGTCCCGCTCATGTACCCGCCATCGCACTTCCGCCGGACCATCGCCGTTGGCTTCTGCGTCTCGATCAGTTTCCTCGCGCTCGCTTGCGGCTCGACCGGTAGCACCGCTATTCCGGCCTCGACGACGGAGAAGCCGGCGTCGACGTCGATCACGGCTATGGGAACGTCGGCCAAACCGAACCAAACGGCGGCCACGACCGCGGATGGGGCCGCCGCTACCGGAGCAGTTGTGTCGTTCACCGCGCAGGTATGGGCCGATAACTGGTTCGCCCTGTACGTCAACGGCAAGCTCGTCGGTGAGGACTCGGTACCGATCACCACTGAGCGGTCGTTCAACGCCGAAACGATCACCTTCACCGCCACGTACCCCCTCACGATCGCGATCGAGACGAAGGACTTCAAGGAGACCGACTCGGGCATCGAGTACATCGGTCTACCCAACCAGCAGATGGGCGATGGAGGGCTGATCGCGCAGATCGTCGATAACTCGACAGGCAAGGTGACCGCCGCTACCGGTGGCGACTCGAAGGCGCTGGTGATCCAGCGCGCTCCGCTCAACACCGCCTGCGAAAAGGACAAGGACCCCGATACGACCTGTCAGTTCGCGAGCTTCGAGATGCCGGATCAATGGACATCGGCCTCGTTCGACGACCGTGGGTGGAGTCCGGCGACCGAATGGAGCGCGGCTGACGTCGGACCGAAGGGTGGCTACGACGAGATCACCTGGGACCCGTCGGCGGCGCTGATCTGGGGCAGCGACCTGAAGGTGGACAACACCGTGCTCCTTCGCTTCACGACCACGGGCTGAACGCTCTGCCGCGGCGAACATCCGTAGCGCAGCCCGCGCCAGACGGGCTGTTGGCGCTCGTCGGAGCGGCGTGTGCCTCAGCGGGGCCAGTTGTCGGGCGCCGGCGTCTTGTCCTTCGGGAGTGAGCCGCCGAGGACGGTGGCCACCTCGTCGAACACCCATGGCCCGCTGGTGGGCACGTTGCTGGCGTCGGCCGTATCGCGGGGATCGCCCTCGACGACGCCAGCACCAGTGTCTTGGATCATGTAGACGCCAAAGATGTCGTTCTGCTTGTCGATCCAGGGACGGAAGCCGAAGGCTCCGTCGCTGGAGAGGACGATGGCCTTGCCATCCTTGTCGGACCAGTCGAGCCACTCACCCAGCGCGTACGGGTTGTGCTCCTTCATCCGGTAGCCGGGGCCCCGATAGCGCTTGGTGTCATCGATCTGGCTCGTCTGCATCTCCTTCACGGATTGGGCCTCGAGGATCCTCATGCCGCCCGGTGCCATGCCGTCGTGGTAGATCATCTCGAGGAATCGCCCATAGTCCCCGAGGCTCGACTCGGCGGAGCCGGCGGGCGACGGGTGGCTGTCGTTGGAGTTCGGGACGAGCACCGTCGAACCGCGGAACGTGGTGTGATCCATCTTCAGCGGTTTGGCGATCTGTTCCTGGAAGGCGTCGACGAACCGTTGGCCGGTGACCTTTTCGACCACGCTCGCGGCGACGTGCAGGTGCTGCCCGCCGTAGTGGAAGACCTGCCCTGGGTCCGACTCGAGCGGCAGTTTGGCGATCTGCTGGTTGCACTCATCGAGCGTGATCGACTGATCCTTGTAGCAAGGGATCGCCTCGTCGCTCCTGATCCCCGCCGACAACGACAGCAGTTGGCGCATCGTGATGGTGCCGAACTTGCCGTCGGCGTAGTCGAGGTACGTGGAAATCGGTTGGTCGAGGACGATCTTGCCCTGGTCAACCAAGGTCATGACGGTCGCGGCAGTGAGCCACTTGCTCGCCGACGCGATGGGAACGACGGTGTCGAGGTCGTAATCCAGCCACGCTTCCTGCTCGATGAGCAGGCCGTGCTGGACGACGAGCAGCGACACACCCGGCAGCCCGACCTTCTTCATCCGGTCGCTCATCTGCTTCTCGAAGGCGTCGAGGGCAGGGTTGTCGACCTCCTCGTGGGTGATCACCGTCGGATAGGAGCCCGAACCGGCCGGAGCGGCGGCCGTTGGGGTCGATCCGATCGTCGGCGGCGTCGGCGGCGGCGCACCGGGAGCGGCCGGCGTGCTCGTTGCGGCCGTGCCGCCTCCTGGGGCGGCCCTCGTCTCGCCCTTGGTGCAGGCGGCGGCGCTGGCGAGCAGGAGGATTGCTGTGGTCGCGGCCACGATGCGTGTGGCGACGAGTGGGGGCGATGGGCTCATCGTGACCTTTCTCGTCCCGATATCTGATCGATCAGCGAGGAACGTATGAGCATCCGGTGAGGAAGCCAACCGCGTCCCGAGCGTTGTCGCCCCGCCAGCGTCGCTCCAGGCTGTGGGCCCGCGCTGTCAGTCTCCGAGGCCCTACGACGAGCCTGCGACCACGCAGTTGCGGCCGGTCTCCTTGGCCTCGTACAGCGAACGGTCGGCCGACCGCAACAGGGACTCACCGTCAACCACCCCGGATGCCACGCCGATGCTGACGGTCACGTCGACGACGCGATCGTCGTCGACGAGAATGTGGCGATCCGCCACGAGCGTGCGCATCCGCTCCGCCAACGCGATCGCGTCTTCCAGTGCTGTGCCGGGGGCGATAGCCAGGAACTCCTCCCCGCCCCAACGGCCACAGAGATCCTCGCCGCGGCAACCGGCGGCGAGTCGCTTCGCGATCTCGCGCAACACGATGTCCCCCGCCTCGTGACCGAGATCGTCGTTCACCTTCTTGAAGTGGTCGACATCGATCATGAGCAGGCTGAAGGGCTGCCCATGACGCCGGGCCCCTGCGCTCGCCGCGTGCATGTGCTCGATGAGATGGCGGCGGTTGGCCAAACCGGTGAGAACGTCCACACGGCTGATCTGTTCGAGCTCCGCATTCCGTGATCGCAGTTCGTCCTGTAGGAACTTCACGCGGCACGCGGCACTGACACGCGCCACCAGCTCGGACACTTCGAACGGCTTGCTCAGATAGTCGTGGGCGCCGAGCGCCAAGCCCTTCACCACATCATCGGTGGTGGCCAGCCCGGTGAGGAAGACGACGGGCAGGTCGGCGCAACCGTCCAGTTCACGAATGCGGACGATCGCCCCGTGGCCATCGAGCCGCGGCATCTCCACATCGAGCAGCACCACGTCGGGGTGTTCCGCCTCCACCCGGATCACGGCATCCTCACCGTCGACGGCTTCGATCACCTGGTAGCCGTGCGCTTCGAGATCGCGGCGCAACATCGACCGCACGACGAGCGAGTCGTCGGCCACGAGGATCTTGGGTTTCGCCGTCTGGTTGGGGTTCATCCGTGGCGCCTTCCGCTGCACACGCCCACGCCGACGCCCAGGATAGGTCGTCAGGTGACCACCGCGGCATCCGGGTGCCTCCTGTGCAGGCAACGCTCCGGGATGGAATCGGCCGGGTCCTCCCAGTGAGGGAGTCAGCGGCCGGCGCCGCTGTCGACCAACCTGCCGTCAACGCATGGGCGAAGCGGCGGCGATGTCCCGGTTGAGGTCGGCCACGTTTCGTCCGTCACCGGTGACGAAGTCGGCGGATGACGGCAATCGGGCGATCGCGGCCCGGCCCGCGTCCAACGACCGGGTCGCCTCCCTGAGGTCGCCAACCGCTCGCAGCGCCCCGGCGAGGTCCACGTGGGTAGATGGATCGTCGGGACGAAGGTAGACCGCCCTTCGGAAAAACGTGACCGCCAGAGCAGGAGCCCCGGCCAGGAGCGCGGCGCGGCCCGCGGTACCCAACTCCTCCCGGGTGCGACGGTCCCCACCATCCGCCCGCGGTCCCCCGCCCTCGCCGTCAGTCGTGCCGGCCAGATCGTTCCGCCCGACCGCCTCCGGCATCGGGGCGGGTCGCGGCGTGCTCGGGCGGCGATAGGCAAAGGCTCCCCCGAGTGGCGTGAGCCGGAGTGCCGTGGGCACATCGAACAACGTCTCGCTGTAGCCCAGGAAGAGCCAGCCATCGTCCGGAAGGAGGTCGGCGATTCGGCCCACCACCTGTCGCACCGTGGCCGGGTCGAAGTAGATCACGACGTTGCGGCAGAACACCACATGGCTACTGGTTGCCCCGAAGGGCGGCGGAGGAAGCAGCAGGTTGTGATGGGAGAAACGCACTCGGGCCCGGACCTCGTCGGTGACCTGCCAACGACCGTCCTCGTCGGTCCGCCGAAGGAAGCGGGCTCGTCTGTCGCCGTCGAGCCCGCGTAGTTCCGACGTGGTGTACACCGCTCGTCGGGCCGTGCTGAGCGCCTGCGTCGAGACGTCCGTGGCCACCACCTCGCCCGCCACGCCACACTCCTCCAGCACCATGGCCAGGGAATACGGCTCCTGGCCATTGGCACACCCGGCGCTCCACAGCCGCACCGACGTCACCCCGGCATCGGCCAACGCGGGTAGCACGACGTTCTGCAGCGCCTCGAACTGCCCCGGGTCACGGAAGAACGAAGACTCCTGAACCGTGATCCGATTCACCAGCGACTGCCGGGCGACGGCATCGGCTCGGAGTCGGGCGGCGAGCACCTCGACCGCCAGTCCCGCCGCCTTGGCCTCCTCCCGCACGGCAGCCTCGGTGCGTCCTCGGAACGCATCGTCCGGTCGTAGGCCGATGGTGTCGGCCATCAGCGCCACGACCATGTCGAGCCACACGGGGGCCGAACCGTCAGGCACGTCGCACCGCGGCGGCGCGTATGCAGCCGGCCACCTCTTCCAGCGGCACCTCCTGCATGCTCGCCCCGAGTCGGACCGCCGCCGCCGGCATGCCGTACACGGCGGAGGTGGCCCGGTCCTGGGTGATGGTGACTCCGCCGGCGGCACGGATCCGACCGAGTCCGGCGGCTCCGTCGTCGCCAATACCGGTGAGGAGCACCCCGATCACAGGACCGATCGCATGGTGCGCCAGTGAGTCGAACAACACGTCGACCGACGGCCGATGCAGGGTGACGGGTTCGGCCACGAGTTGGAGTCGCCCGTCCGCCCCCAGGATGAGATGCCGACCACCCGGTGCGAGATACACCACGCCAACCAAAGGAGCATCGCCCGTGGCGGCCATCACCACCCGCATGTCGGTGACACGTTGCATCCACATCAGGAAGCCGTTCACGAAGTCGGGGTGGAGGTGTTGCACCACCAGCACCGAAGCCTCCAAGGGCCCCAGGTTCCCCAGCACTTCGGCGAGGGCGGCCGGGCCACCGGTCGATGCCCCGATCGCCACGAGCGCGACAGGTTCATGGCCGGCACCGACGCTGGACGCCGACGCCGACACCCGCGCCGACCCAAACGAGGTCCCAGATCGCGGGTTGGTGCCTGCTGAAGTGGTGGGACCAGAAACCCGCGAGCGAGGCCGGTGATGCCGAACCACGGCCACCCCTTGCACGATTCGAGCGGCCGAGCAAAGTTGAGACGCCGTCGCCGCCGCTCGCGACGGATCGTCGCCGGAAGCCGCCGCCGACGGAGGCGCCTCAGGCAGGCACAAACGCAGGGTGTCCACCGCTCCCGCCGTCGTGAACGCATCCGGCGTCGCCGGATGATGGGGGGTGGCATCGGGGAACACCACCAGGATCGGTGTCGGCACGAGGGCCATCACCTCCTCCACCTGCGACCGCTCGAGCGCGCCGTTTGCCCCGGACACCAGCACCACGAGGTTCGGACGATGACTCGTCACCTCATCGAGCAGGGCGACCACACGGTCCAGCACGCGCACCACGTCGAACTGCGGATCTGCGGCCAACAGCGACACCACGTGCGCGCCCAACGATGCGGTCGGGGCGACCACCACCACATCGGTCATCTCCCCAGCAACCGTTCGACGGCCGCCAGAAGCGTGCGTTCATTGAAGGTCGACTTCACGAGGTAGCCATCGGCACCGGCCTGCATGCCCAGGAGTCGGTCCTCCTCCGTCGCCCGCGACGTGAGTATCACCACGGGGGTGTTGGCACGAGTGGACAACAACCGGATGGCCCGGGTGAAGTCGAGGCCGTCCATCTCGGGCATCTCCACATCGGTCACCACGAGGTCCACCGGGTGTTCCGCCAACTTGGCGAGGCCATCCACCCCGTCCACGGCAAGCACCACGTCGAACCCGGCCCGCTCGAGCATGACTCGTTGCATCTCACGCACGGTCGCGGCGTCGTCGACCACGAGGATGGTCCGCCGCTTCCCGCGTCGCGTCACTCGGTCCACCGCCTGTTGCGCCCCACCCACCGCACGTTCGGTCGACCCTGCCGGAACATCAAGCTCGTCGTGGTCCGGGGCCATGTACGGATGGGCGGCCCGCTGCGCTTCGGCCCGATCCAACAAGGTGGGGACATCGAGCACCGTGAGGATCGACCCGTCCGGTTGCACCGTTACGCCCGCCACGAGCGGGAGCGGCGGCAACACACCCGGCAGTTCGCTCACCACCAACTCCCGGATCCCCGCGATCCGATCCGCCACGAACGCCCCACGCCGGGTGACGTCGGCCAGTACCACCAACGCCCGAGAAGCGCCGGAAGACCGCACGGCGAAGGATCCGACCGAACCAGCGAGGCCGCCGCCGAGCACCTCCGCCAACGACGCCAGTTCGATCACGTCGTCGCCGAACCGCGCCACCAGCCCCAAGCCCGGCCCACCCGCGAAGGCATCGATTCCGTCGTCCGCCACCCGATCCACCGCGTGCATAGGCAGACCCACCTCCGTGCCTTGCACTTCCACGACGAGGCACGACACAAGTGCCAGCGTGAGTGGCACCACCAGCCGGAACTCCGTACCGGCGCCCGGAGTCGACCGCACGTCCACCCGGCCCCGCACGCCGGCCAACGCGGAACGAACAACGTCGAGCCCCACCCCCCGGCCCGAGATGTTGGTCACCTCGGACGCGGTGGACAGGCCCGGGAGAAACAGCAACTCGTGCACTGCGGTGTCGTCAACATCCGCGGGCGACCCTTCCGACGCCGGCCCGCCCTGCCGGTTGGCGGCTCGGCGCACGGCCCCGGCGTCGATGCCCCCACCGTCGTCGCTGACCGTCACCACGATCTCCGACCCGAGCTGCATGGCGTGTACGCGGATGACCCCCACGTCGTCCTTTCCGTGCCGCCTACGGGTTTCCTTGGGTTCGATGCCATGGTCGACGGCGTTGCGCACGAGATGCAGCAGCGGGTCGGCCAGACGACCGAGCACGGTCCGGTCGAGTTCGGTGTCCCCGCCCCGTACCTCGAATCGCACGTTCTTCCCGGTCGCCCGCGCCGCGTCGCGTACGGCTCGATGCAGGCGATCCTCCAG
>Ga0335397_10003223_pt1 | contig 21939 bp, 19 predicted proteins | sample MAT04_FD_205740 | JGI IMG/M metagenome (GOLD analysis project Ga0335397, IMG submission 205740) | Freshwater microbial communities from Lake Fryxell liftoff mats and glacier meltwater in Antarctica - MAT-04 (spades assembly) (version 2) ... | reverse complement strand
GCGGAAGAGTGACCAAGGACATGTGGCGAATGATCATGTTCTACCTCCAAGGCTGGGCTGACGATGACGAACTCGACGCCGCCATCGCCAAGGCCCGAGAGCAACAAACGAGCCGAACAGGATAGGGATGAACCCCGTGGCTCGCAACACACTCACTTGCCCGTGGTGTGGATCGTCAGGTACACCGAGCCGATAACCTTGCGGCCTTCGGTCGTGAGCAGGTTGTAGCCCACCTGCATCTGCATCACGGGTTGCAGTTTCTCGAAACGCAACTCCACCGACTTGCCGTCGTCGAGCAGCTTCGCCGATTGTGGTGCGAACTCGTCCTGTCCCTCCGCGTTCGGGTTCGACACCTTCCAGCGTTTTGAGCCATAGTCGCCGCTCCAGCGATAATTCCACCACGCGGCCTTGTAGTTCTCGGTGCCGCTCACGGACTTCGGGTCGAGCGTGTTGCTGAACGTGAGCCGTATCGCGTTTCCATCCACAGCCATCTTCACAGGCACATCGAGCGGCTTGCCCGTGTATCGCACGCGCTGCAAACACCCGTCGGCCTGTGCTGCGGTTTGCCAGCCGTTCAGCCCGCAGACGTAGAGATTGCCATCCGCGCCAAACCGACCACGGCACACGCCTGAGAGAAACTTCAGCCCGAGATCAGCAACGCCGCCCTGTGACATGCCGTTGTCACAGACTTGCCGCAGCAGCACGAACGGCTTACAGCGGCCATACGAGAAGTGCAGGGGCAATCCCGCGAGCGGGCCGAATGTACTCTTGGGCACCCACGCCTGCCCGCCAGCGGAGTTGTCCACTTCACGCGGTAGCCAGCACAGTGGCGGGTCGAACGTCTTTGGCGCTTCCTTGCGGTGGTGTGCTCGCATGTCGCCATAGAACCCGCCCTGTTTGTACTCGTCGATTCGCGTGGCCGGCATCCAGTTCCCTTCTTGATCCGCACCCGTGAGAATCCCCGTTGGCGACATCCCCATGCCGATGGGGTGGCGGAAGCCGGTACAGAATATCTCGGACTTGCTGCCGTCCTTGCTCACGCGAATGAGCGAGCCACCGGTCGGTGTATCGGTGTCGCCGGTCTTGAAGAAGTAGAAGTTCCCTTGCGGGTCGGTTTCGAGGCAGGTGTCGTAAGAGTGTTCGCCGCTGCCGGTGTCCCATGCGTTGCTGATGCACTCGTAGAAGTCGGCTTCGCCATCGTTGTTCAGATCGTGCAACCGCGTGAGTTGCCCGCGTTCGATCACGACGACTTTGCCATCGATTACCTTCAACCCGAGCGCGTGATACAATCCCGTGGCGAAGCGCTGCCAGGAACAGGTACCGGCTTTCTCGTCCACTGTGACGAGCCATACGTCACCATGGCATGTGCTGACTGCGACGCGGCCATCGGGCAGGTGATCGACCCCCGTGCAGAAGAACAACGCCCCGAATGGGTTCTTGTGCGGAATGGTCAGCGTGTCGACGGCGAACGCCCCGCTCTCCTCACCACGAACCAACTTCGTGACGAGCGGCTCGCCCCACCGCTTCGGCCCGCCCTTGGTGAGCTTCGTGAGGTCTTCGTCGGGAGCGGGACCGGGAGGGATACTCTCGAGGTGGGTGGCGGGTCGAGACCCCGCTGGATACAGCATTGGCACGTCACCGCGGATGTGTGTTGCCTGCTGGACCAACGACTTCCCAGCACCCGCAGTTGTCGTGCGCAGGATGACCGGCTTCCCATTGGCATCAGGTGCGAGGTTGACGCTTTCCAGTACCTCGCGGTCGCTGACCGTGTAACTGAACACTATGCGGTTGCCGTGAAGGTAATGTCCGCGATATCGTGCCCACTTCTCAGGAAGTGGGGAAGTAAACCGAGCGGTCTTTGCGTCCCAATTACCATCAGGATCCGCCCAACCAGGACCCACGGGATTCGCGAACACCATCTCGCCCTTCGGAGTCGGCGTGTTGAGCAACCCGAAGCGGCGATCGCTGTGGTTCAGGTATCCGCCGGTCCATGCGGCTGTGAGTCGCATCGTGGAGCGGTCGAAGACCACTCCCGCGTCACCTTTCTCCCCGAGCTTCACAACTGTTGCCTTGTAGACTGTGGACTGCTCTTTGCCGAGTGGATACCTCATCGTGCAGTTGAGGGCCGGGCCCGTGTTCATCGTGCGGAAGCGAGCGTCGACCCAGTCCTTGTCGGTCGCTTTCTCCCACGGTTCCGCTTTCCCACTGGCAGGGCGTGGGGTCCAATCCGCAAGTGATGGATCAATCCCGGGCGGCAGCGGCGTGTGCGGAGGCGGAGCAGTTTCAGGTGGTGCTGCAAGAATTGAGGCGAGGAGCAAGCAATACATGGGTGTGGCTCAACTCATTGGGACGAGGTTGTGGTATAGCTTCGCCATCGACTCAATTTGATGCAACATGAAACGGGAAAGCGACGATTTTGATGTAATCTCGTTATCTACCACAGGTGGATGCTTCTAGAATGAGATTGTGCTGTTGTTTGCATTGTTGTAAATCCGAAAACAATCCCTCCAGCATTCATCTCATTTACGAGGTTCATTGATGCCCGCTCCGCCCAGAAGGCAACGCGCCTTCACTTTGATCGAACTGTTAGTCGTTATTGCGATCATAGCAATCTTGATCGGTCTACTGCTCCCGGCGGTACAAAAGGTTCGCGAGTCGGCTGCTCGCGTGAAATGCCAGAACAACATCAAGCAAATCGCGCTGGCCTGCCACACCTTCGCAGACAGCACTGGCGGCATCCCGCCCGCCTGCATCATGCCGAGTTACGACGAGAATCCTTACAGCAACAACATCGGACCGAACTGGGCCATTCTGATTCTGCCCTATGTGGAGCAGGGGAATTTGTACAACCAGTTTGGCACCAGCATCAACCTCCACATGGCAGGTTCTTCGACCGATGCCGGGTGGAAGGGTATCCGTTCGAGTATCGTTCCTAGCTATCTGTGCCCAACGGATCCCTATAACCAGAGCGAATACGTTGCAGGTGCAGGCGGTAGCCTGGGGAACGTCAGCAACTGGAAGCGGGGAAATTATGGCGCGAACGTGGGACCATTTCACACACTGAGTGGCCACCAGAACCAGGCCGCCCCTGCGGGAGGTCCCTGGAGCTATGTTGGTCGTGGACCATTCACGATGGTCACCGCGAACAACCGCCGCATCGGCCTCAGCATCCAGAACATTCCCGACGGCAGTTCGAACACGATCCTGATCAATGAGCTTCGTGCAGCCATGGTCCCGACTGATGCTCGCGGAGTGTGGGCGTTTGGCCTTGCCGCGTCGAGCCTGACGGTCGGGAACGCGATGGGCGATTGTGTCACCCCGAATGATCGACTGCCACGGTCGGACGACATGAAGGATGCCGTCGAGGATGGGGCTAACGGATTGGGTTCATGCAGTAATTGCAACAACAACCAGGGTCAGGCGCGGAGTCTTCACACGGGTGGTGTGAACGCGGCGATGGCCGATGGCAGTGTGCGGTTCATCCGGAACGACATCGCTCAGCAGGCGTGGTGGATCATCCAGGGATCGCACGACGGCCAGGTAAACATCGACTGATTGGGTTTGCGTAGGAATGAAACGCGGAAGTCCTGGTGCTCGAACCCTTCGAGCACCAGGACTTCTTTGTTTTGCGAAACTCGAATCACGGTAACTTCGGGAGGCGGGCGATCGCGGCCTTCGCATCAGGCGACCCTTCCGGTGCGAGCTTCCCATCCGCGATTTCAGTCAGCAACTTTCGGGCATCAGCAGTGCCTGCTCGCTCCAACACACGGATCACCCGCGCAGTCCTCGCAGCCTTGCTAACAGGAAGTCCTCCGGTTGTGCTCCCTCCGAGCCGTTTCAAGATGATCCGAGCACGAAATCGAACCTCGTCGCTGGTCGTGGTCATTCCGGCCTCTCTCAAGGGATCAATGACGGAGGCTCCCAGTTTGATCAGTTCGCTAGTGGCCTGCTCCCGCAAGTCGAAACTATCGGAGTCGAGTTCTCGGATGAACTTGTGGATCAGAGCCGTGGTGTCGTTCCCGGGTGTGTCCCCCAGGCGATCGCGGATGAACTGGACCTGATCTGGCGAACTTGCCAGAAACAACCGGAGGGCCGCCGCGGCTTTCTTGGCATCCAGTCCGATCAGATCAGCCCAGTGCGCGTCACGCTCCTTGCCTGTCAACGGGGTGGTCGGTTTTACTTTGCCGAGTGCCGCCTTCGTTGCCTCATCAAGATCCGCAACCGTGCGGCCAAGCAGGATGTGATCGAACAATCCAGCCGTGCCGTCGAATGGCGTCAGGGCGATTCCGGTGAGCGTGAACGCACCCGCTTCCTTGAACAGGTCGCGTGTGACCACTTCCCATTCGCCGGGGAGTTGATCCGACACGGATGTTGCCGGTGCCCAGCCCATCGCATTCCGGCCAGCGTAGTATCGATGAAACCACGATTTCGCATTATCGTGAAGCTGCAACATGATTCCCGAGCCGCCAATCTTCTTCCACGCGAAGCGGAGGTAACGGAACTCACCTGGGTTCTTGGGCGTTTCGACAATTCGGTAACCCCACCCCGGGATGCGGCTACTGTATCGCTGCAGTGGTGTAACTCGCGCGGCTTCGACCCCTGTGAAGACATCGCGATCCTCGCGGATCACGCTCCCCGGTTCGCCGCCCGTGTCATTATTGAGAAGTGGAAATAGCGGTCCGGTCTCTTCGTCGAGCAGTTCCACAACGGCCCCGTCAGATTTCGGTGCCGTGTATCCGACACCAGTTGGTTGTGGTCGCGCACCGCCTCGCTGCCCTGGCTCCGCGAACTGTGCGAGCGCGTTCGGGCATCGGCCGATGCATGGCAGCAAGCCCAGAAGCAAGACCATGAACAGCGGCGTGGCTCGGCTCATGCGTAACCTCCAGATGCGGTATCGCGATTATCGAGGAACGCTACCGGGAAAGGGAGCAGAATCTCGTTGCAGGTTACGTTGAGATTTGGAGGTGTCCGAGAACGTGTGGGCAAGGCGACGGATGAGTACCGAAACCCACCCGTCGCATTGACGATCGGCGTCACCGCTTTGGATAGGGCGGAGTAGCGGGAACCTTTGGCGGGTTCTTCTTCAACTCTGCCAGAAGTACCTCGACCGATTTGCTCAACTGCTGGTCGTTGCCTGCGAACTCTTTCGCAGGGTCGTTGTCCACCACGATGTCGGGCATCACGCCGACGTTCTCCATGATCCATTCCTTGCCGCCTAGATCGTACCGCGAGAACTCCGGCTTGCTGAGCGTTCCGCCGTCGAGCAACGGCAGCGAGCCACGAATCCCGACCACGCCGCCCCAGCTTCGCTTACCGATCAGTTGCCCCAGCTTGTGGTGCCGGAAGCGGTACGGGAAGATGTCGCCGTCCGACGCCGAGAACTCGTTCAGCAGGCAGGCCATTGGCCCGACGAACGTGCCCGATGGGTCGATGGTTGGCTCGGCGTTGCGGGCGATGCCGATCATCGCGGCCTCGCGGCGCAGGCGTTCGATCAGCATGGGCGACACGTTGCCGCCGCCGTTGCCACGCACGTCGATGATGAGCGCCTGCTTCTTCAACTGAGGATAGTAGTGCTTCGCGAACTCGTTCAACCCGGCCGCCTGCATGTCGGGAACGTGAATGTAGCCGACCTTGCCGTCAGTCGCGTCAGAGACCTTCTTGATGTTCCCCTGCACCCACGCGTAATAGTACAGGCCCGATTCGGCGTCGGTGGGCGTGACCACGACCCGCCGTGCGACTTCGGCGACGGGCTTCGCACTCACGGATAGCACCACAGGCTTGCCAGCGGCGTTCACGAGCAATTCGTTGATGTTCTTCACCTCGCTCGTCGGCCTGCCGTTGATGGTCACGATCCAGTCATTCACGTTCACATTCACGCCGACCTCGGTGAGCGGGGAGCGGCGTTTCGCGTCCCAGTTTTCGCCGGGCAGGATGCGGGTGATCTGGAAGAAGCCGGTCTCGGGGTCGCGCCGGTACTCTGCACCGAGCAACCCCTGCTTCACCTTGCGAACCTCGGGCAACTCGCCGCCACCAATGTAGGCGTGCCCGGCGTTCAACTCCGAGATCATCTCGCCGATGATGTACGTCAAGTCGGCACGGTGCGCGACGTGTTCCACCAGCGGCTCATACTTCTTGCGAACGGCAACCCAGTCCACGCCGTGCAGTGTGGGGTCGTAGAAGAAGTCTCGCATTTGCCGCCAGCATTCGTGGAACATCTGCTTCCACTCGGCCCGGCGGTCGAGCGACACCTCCAACCCGGACAGGTTCAGCGGTTCGCCAATCGCGATCGTACCCGTCTTTGGCAAGTCGATGATGCCATACTTCCCGTCCTTCGAAACGAGCATCTTCTTTCCGTCGGCGGAAATCTCGTAACCGCTCACGGTGCCCAGCGCGGTCTCTTTCCTCGTGCCGAGATCGAAGACGTAGAACTGTCGCGGGCTGCCGGCGGCAGTGCGGAAGTAATACAGGGCGTTGCCCACGGATGTGATACCGGAGTAGTTCCCCGCCGCCCCCGGGAGGACGACGATGCGACCGGCCAGGCCATCGAGGTCTACCTTCACGTCCTTGTTGTCTTCCTTCTTCTCGTCCTTCTTCGGCTCAGGCTCGTCGTCGAGTTTCGGCTGCAATGGGTTGGGCGTCGCCTTCGCCAGCGTCACGAAGTAGATGCGAGACATATTGCTGTACGAGTGGTTCCATTCGGTTTGGCTGTAGGTTGGGTTGAAGTCGCGGGACGACACGAAGAACAGATACTTGCCGTCGGAGCTGAATGCGGGCGTGCCGGAGCCGTACCACCCGTCGGTCACCTCGGTCGATTTGCCCGAGTCGATCGAGTAAAGATGCACCTTCCCGAGTGTGTTCACCTCCTGCCGACCGAATGCGACCCACTTCGAATCGGGCGACCAGACGTATTCACGAATTTCCCACGCCTTCGCCTGATTCACCAGAGTGACCTTCTTCGTCTCGACGTCCACGTACTGCAACCGCAGCTTCTTGTCGGCCCACAGGATTTTCTTGGAGTCAGGCGACCAGAGCAGTTCGTACTTGTACGTGTCCGCAGCGGTGGTCACGGGCTTCGCGGGGGAACTCCCATCAACCGGGCCGACGTGGATCTCGTCATCGCCGGTCGCGTCGGAGATGAACGCCACGCTCTTACCGTCGGGAGAGAACTTCGGGTTCCGGTCATGAGCGCCCGGTGTGCGGGTCAGGTTGCGCGTGATGCCATCTGTTGCGGGGATGGTGAACACGTCGCCACGGGCACCGAACATCGCCCGCTTGCCATCGGCTGAGATCTCGAAGGCGTTGACGTGCTTGCTCACGTCGGTGAGCGCGTTGCGTGCCCCGAGGCGGTCTTCGAGGATCCGCACAGTCACCTTTGTGGCCTTTCCGGTCTTCACGTCGAATCGGTAGATGAAGCCGCCGTTCTCGAAGACGATTGCTGTGTCGCTCGCGGAGGGGAACTTGATGTCGAACTCGGTGAAGTCGGTGTGGCGTTCGACTTTCTTCGTTTTGGGATCGACGGAGTACAGGTTGAACCGCTGCTCCTTGCCGCGGTCCGAGATGAAGTAGACTTTCTCGCCTACGAACATCGGGATGATGTCGGAAGCCAGGTCGTCGGTCAGTTGCTCGGTCTTCTTCGTGGCGAAGTCGTACAGCCACACGTCATCGGCCATGCCGCCGCGATACCGCTTCCAGGTGCGGAACTCGCGGAACACGCGGTTGAAGGCCAGTTGCTTCCCATCGGCTGAGTAGCTCGCGAACCCGCCACGCGGCAACGGCAACGGCTCGGCGAGACCTCCTTCAACTGGCACCGTGAAAAGCTGCCCGATGAAGTCGTTGAACGACTGCATCCGCGAGCGGAACAGCACGTTCTTCCCGTCCGGCGTCCACCCCATGACGATGTTGTTCGGCCCCATGCGATCCGAGACTTCATCGCGCCCGAGCGTGGCGGTGAAGGTGAGTCGCCGGGGTTCGCCGCCATCGGCGGGGACAACGAACACCTCGGTGTTGCCGTCGTACTGCGCGGTGAACGCGACCTGCGTGCCGTCGGGCGAGAAGCGGGGGAACATCTCGAAGCCGGGGTGCGACGTGAGTCGCCGTGCGGTGCCCCCACTGGCCGAAACGGTGTAGAGGTCGCCCGCGTAGGTGAAGACGATCTTGTCGCCATGGATCGAGGGGAATCGCAACAACCGGGCTTCGTCCGGCGCGGCAACGAGTGGGCTGTTGAACATGCCTGACGCGAGCAACGCCAGGAGAACGAATCGGATCATGGCAGCCTCGGAAGGTGCAGAGGAACGTCTGGGTGAATTGTTGGTATGTCCGCGCTGCAGTCAATCGGGTGTGCGCGAATTTGAGTCTCAACTCACGAGGGCAGAGAGGTTGCCCCGCGAATGGTTGGTCAAAAAAGCCAGACGTGTGGTGTGCGATTCGCGCGTGATCCAGTCAGGCCTGTCATCGGATGCGCGATGTGCTCCGATATTTTCAACTCAGGTTTGCCACCTCGACCGTTCCCACTGTGAACGCCTCTAACCGGTTCACTCCAAAAGCAGTAGTCAGTGCCACGTCGGCGGCATCGCGACCGTGAGCAATCAGGATTCGGCCTATGCGCGGTGTATTGTGTCGTGCATCGGCCGCGTACCAGTGACTGCCAAGGTATACCTCAAACCACGCGCTGAAATCCATCGGAGCGGGATCAAGTGGCACGCCAATATCCCCCAGATAGCCTGTGCAATAGCGTGTCGGCACGTTCAAGCACCGCAGCAGCGTGATCGCCAGGTGGGTGAAATCGCGGCAGACCCCGACACGCTCGCGGTAGACATCAAGCGCGCTCCGGTTTGCACGGGCCAGCATGTAATCGAAGCGAACGTGACTATGGACGAAATCGCAAACGGCGTGGACAAGTGGCCAGCCAGCCGCGAGATGCCCGAACTTCCCCCACGCCCATTCTTTCAATTCGCTGTCAACTTCGCAGTATCGACTTGGGAGCAGAAACTGGAAAGCGTCGTTTGGCAACTCATGGACCGGGTGGTGGTGTACGCCCCAGGGTTGTGGGTCAGGTTTTCCGCTGTCCTCGACAATTGCAGAATTGCGAAGTGTCAGCCGACCAGCGGGAACGAAGGCTCGCCCACAGCGATTTCCATAGACATCGTTGAACTCCGAGCGAGGAATCGGCGGATCGACTTCAAGGCGCTCGTGAATCCGGACGTGAGGCCAGACTGAAGGGTGGAGGTTCAGCATCCAGATAACTGCGGCCGGGTTTGGAAAGCTGAGACTAATTTCACAATCAACTTTGATAAGCATTTCATCCTCGGGTTTTCCTCCATAGGTCGTAACACTTCGCTACTTCAGACCGCGATGGCGGGATCAACGGGCGTGGCAGGCTCGTAGACTTCCTTCACCAGTTGGAGGACGAACGTCCCCTTCTTCTGGTCTTGCAGTTCGGCAAGTTTGACATCGGCTCCCGCCCGGTCCTTGTAGTCGAACATTGCAAGTCGCTTCAAACCGCCATCGCAGACAGCCCAGCGTGCGATCATCCTGGCCGGAACTTTCAGCTTCCTTGTTCGAACACAGGCCTTGGTGGGAGCTTTCACCTTGGCTGCTTTCTCACCAACCGCCTTACGAGTTCGAGGCTTCCGAACCTTGACCTCCTTGGTGATCGACTCGCCCGAATCTGATTCGGCCTGCTCGATCGTTTCGGCGAGGTCGTTCTCGGCGCGCAGTGCGCGGTGGTTGAGTGTTCGACTGGCCATGTGCGTGTTTCCGTGGTGTAGTGGAGAGATGCTGAGTAGAGCCAAGGGGTTGACATCTCAGCGTTTTGGCGGGGATCAAGGACGCCCGCTCTACACGCTTGATGTCGTCCACATCCAGAAGGGAGAGCTGGAGGAAGGGGAGGCACCATGAATGAAGAACAAATTTATACTATCAAATGGGCAACTCGTCGTCGAGATGTAATGCCGTGATGTGGTGATGTCACGATATGAGTGAAGGGCATGAATCTGTCACAAATGGAACTAATGGATTGGGGCGTGGGGTGCGATTCGCTCGTGGTGTTTGTAGGAATAGATAGAGAGGGGCGAATAGGTCGTGGGAATGGCTTCCCGCGAGCTTGTGCTCCGGTGAACTCGGTTCGGCCAACTTAACTCTCCGATATATGTGTTGGTCGAATGAGTGAGTTGCTTCTGTAAGCTAAGAAAGGATTCCTGGAATCCAAGAGAACACGAACTTGATCGCGCCCTACCAACCTCCCCCTCTGGACCGCGTCTCAACGAACATCGAATGAGTGTCCCATGATCCGACCTGCCACACCCGACGATGTGTCCACCATCGCCCGTCTGATCCGTTCCCTAGCGGAATATGAACGCCTCAGCGATCGAGTCATGTTCGACGAGGAGAAACTTCGCGAACACCTCTTCGGAGAACGCCGATTCGCCGAGGTACTACTCGCTGAAGACGAGTCCGCGACTGTGGGCTTCGCGCTGTACTTCCACAACTACTCCACCTTTCAGGGTAAGCCCGGCCTTTATCTCGAAGATCTCTTCGTGGTGCCCGAGGCTCGCGGGAAAGGTGTCGGTAAGGCTCTGCTGGTCTCGCTCGCAAAGCTAGCGGTCGAACGTGGGTGCGGGAGCGTTCGCTGGGTGGTGCTGAAGTGGAACGAGCCAGGAATCCGGTTCTACGAATCGCTCGGTGCCATGCCCATGAACGAGTGGACCGAGTACCGGCTTGCAGGCGATCCTTTGAAAAAGGTCGCCGCGATGGAAGTCAAAGCTACGAAGGCCGCGGAAAAGTGATCGTGCCATCGTGCAGTGCGGACGCGATCAGTACTGCGTCGGCTCCTGCCTCGCCGAGGCGGTCGATGTCTGCCCATGTCTGCACACCACCGCCCGCGATCAACTCGATGTGAGGGAACTCGTCACGGATCGCCCGCAGGAGCGGTTCCGTACCACAACCTGTACCAGTGCCCACACGGGCCAGATCGAGCACGATCAGCGTGCGGACTGCAAGCGAAACGGCCACACGCGCGACGCCGATCGCGTCCTGCCTGTCTGCAACACCCCACTGACTCCAATTCCCGATCAGTTCCCCGCCTCGCAAATCGATCGAGAAACCGAGTACCTGTGGGCCGGGCGAGAATGTGAAGTCGCGGAGGAAGTCTGGAGTGCGGCACGTCTCGAAGCCAACCACCGGCCGCAGGTGCGGCGACGCGGGTAGATCGAGAATGTCGTGCCGTGGTCCGAAACCGGCGTCGAGCCACACGGGGCCAGCGGACTCCGCGAGTAACTGGTTGATTGTTGGCGACAACTGCCCCCGTCCCATGATGGCGTCGAGGTCAGCGACGTACAACTCGCTCCCCCCGGTCGTTTGGAGCAGCGCGGCGGCAACCGAAAACGGGTCTGTGGCACGAGTGAGATTGCTCACGACTGGCCGGTAACCCTCTCTTCGGCCAGCGATCGCGCGCACGACAACGCCACCCATCACATCGATGACGGGGATCAGTCGCGGTTTTCGCAGTTGTTCATCCATCGAGGAAGAATCTCAGAGCTGGGTTGGCCGTTACGCATTCAAAAGTTATACTACCTGTCTTCGGCCCCAGAAACCGTGTTGGGGGCCTTTCTCTATTTGTAACCGGAGGGTTGGCTTCATCATGCAACAATTGCACGTGATTGCCGAGACCTCGAAGGAGGCGTTGTGGCACTCGTAGACGTCAAAGTCCTGCTGGAAGCGGGCGTCCATTATGGCCACCGGGCCAGCAAGTGGAACCCGAAGATGCGGCCGTACATCTACGGCAAACGGAATCTGATTCACATCATCGACCTCCGGGAAACCGTCCGCGGGTTGCTCCGTGCGTACAAGTACCTGTCGCAGGTCGTGTCCCGTGGTGGCCTCGTGATGTTCGTTGGCACCAAGCGCCAGGCGAAAGAGATCGTCGAGCGCGAAGCGAGCCGGGCCGGAATGCCGTTCGTCAGCGAACGGTGGCTGGGCGGCACCCTGACGAACTACCGCACCATCCGCAACCGCCTCAAGCGACTTCAGGAACTTGAAGCCATGTGGCTTCCCGCCGGCAGCAATCCGGCCAAGGAAGACCTCAATACCTACATCGCCGGTCTGATGACCGAAGCCGGGAAGCTCGATCCGGCGCTCGCGCCAGACACGTCCGACATTCGGACGCACTCGAAGAAGATGATCTCGACCTTGAGCCGTGAACTGCTCAAGATTCGGCGGAACCTCATGGGTATCCGCGACATGATCAAGCTGCCAGATGCGCTGGTCATCGTCGGGCCGAACAAGGAGCACATCGCGGTCAAGGAAGCCAAGCGAATGGGCGTGACCACGATCGCGCTGATCGACACCGACAGCGATCCGGATCCGGTTGACCTGCCAATTCCAGGCAACGACGACAGCATCCGCTCAATCGAAGTCGTGATGGCGAAACTCGCCGATGCTTGCCTCGATGGCCGTGCGTCGCTGCCTCCAGAACAGCAGGCAATGATCAAGCCGCGAATTGTGGCACCACGCAACCCACCACCAGCCGCGCCTGTGGAATCGAACCCCGCACCGGCACCGGCTGTCAGCTAAGTAGTTTCGAGTTTCGAGTTTCAGGTTTCGAGTTACGGAACCCGACCCTCGCGGTTACGCGGGGTTGACAACTCGAAACTTGAAACTTGAAACTCGAAACTGGAGAGAGAGATGAGTACCCCCGTTACGCCACAGATGGTGAAATCGCTCCGCGACCGCACGGACCAGCCGATGGGGCTGTGCAAGCAAGCTCTCGATCAGAGCGCGGGCGACATGGAGAAGGCCATCGCGTGGCTCCAGCAGCAAAATTCGAAGATGGGCGTGAAGCGGGAAGCGAACGAAACCGCTGAAGGCCGCATCGGCGTGTTCTTCGATAATGCCGCGAAGATCGCCGCCATCGTCGAGATGCGCTGCGAAAGCGCACCATCGGCCAAGAGCGACCAGTTCATCGCGCTGGCTACCGACGTGGCCAAGCACGTTGCCAGTAGCAAGGCGGCCGATGTGGCTGCCACGCTGACTGAGACTTGCGCAGGGAAGGGGACCGTCCTCGACCGGATCAACGACACCGTTGGTGTGATCCGCGAGAAGATGATCCTCCAAAAGTTCCAGCGTCTGGCGGGTGGCGTCTTCGGCAGTTACGTTCACCACGACGGCAGCGTCGGCGTGATCGTGGAGTGCTCGGGCACCGCAGGGAATGATGAAGTGATTCGCGACGTGGCCGCCCACATCGCGGCGCTCAATCCCCCATACGCGACTGTCGCAAACGTTCCCGCTGATGTGCTCGAAAAGGAGAAGGGACTCGTGAAGGCCGACATGGAGGCCGACCCAAAGAACGTCGGCAAGCCCGCGAACATCCTCGAAAAGATTGCCGAGGGGAAGTTGCGGACAAAGTTGGCCGAGATCGTTCTGAGTGAGCAGCAGATGGCGAACGAGATGAAGTATCCCAAGACAACGGTCGGCGCGGCCCTCAAGAAGGCCGGGCTGGAGCCTGTCAACTTCGTTCGTTACAAGGTCGGAGCCGTTGCTCTCTAACCATCCCGTTTTGCCGTGACTCGCGGTGGAGCCTGAGCGCTCCCTTAGCGAGTCGCGGCGAAACGACCTATACACGAATAACCACCACAACCGAGATTCGATCAATGCCACACACACCGAGCGCCTGGAAACGGCTCCGCAAAACCGAGAAACGGCGCAAGCAGAACCGCACCGCAGCCAAGAAGATCAAGCTCCAGCGGCGGGCGTCTGCAGAAGCACTCAAGGTCGGAGATGTTGCCAAGAGTGCGACCGAGTACAAGACCACGCAGGCGATGCTGGATCGCTCCGCGGCCAAGGGCTACATCCACCCGAACAAGGCCGCCCGGCTCAAGTCGCGGTTGGTGAAGCGTCTGCGGGCCGCCGCTACCGCACCTCCCAAGGCTGACGCGAAGAAGTGACACCTCGACCCAAGGCGCGCCTTGGGTCTGATGCACGAGCATTGCCTTCCGGTCAGCCGGGGCAATGCTCGATCTGCCATATCACTCGTCATACTTCAGCAAGAACTTCGGGTTGATCGCCTTGAAACTCAGGCGGCCCAGGAAATCGTCCCGCATCTCGATGAGCGGTCGAAGTACCACGCCTTCCCGGTGTGCCTTGGGGTTCAACACGCTCATCCCTTCCGCCAGTGCCACCAGTTCATCCACGGAGTGGTTCAGCACCAGTGTGCCCAGTTGTGGCACCGCTTCGAGGCCCATCCCGGCTACCGCTGCAAGCATGTCGGCGTGGTCGAGGTAGCGGTAACCGCGGACGTCGAACACGTTGAACAACCGCAGCGACACTTCCGAGAGGCCGTACTTGTTCTGCTGAATCCCAGGGCCAATCACTTCACCCTGAACTGCTGGCTCGAAGCCGCGGACTGTCGCGAACGACCGCAGTTTCTCCTCCAGGTTGAACCGCTTCGCCACCCGCATGAACAGGCTCGTTTCGTCTGTCGGGTCGAGCGCGAGGTTACGGCTGCACACGCCGAACACCCCTTCACGCAGGAAGGCCGTAAACGAGGTTCCGTCGAGCTTCTCCGTGAGGTAGAACGTCAGGCCGCGATGCTTCTCGATTGTCTTTTCGAGCACCTGAACGCGGGTCTCGTCGGTCTTCGGGAGGAAGCCCGGGAATCCGCCCTTCACGCGGCCGCTCATTCCGGCTGGCACCGGTGGCTCCCACTTCCTAACGGCGAGCAGGTCGGTCACGTCAGTGTCTTCGTCGGTGGGCGTGCCCTCGGGGAGAATCGACAGGGGGAAGCAGATCCCCTGCGAAACCTGCCCACGCAGCCTGATCGTCTTGATGCGGAACCCAGCCGCTTGCATCGCACCCTCAGGTCCGATGACCGCGGGCTTGTAGCTGCTCGCGCGCAGGAACTCAAACTCGGCTCGTTCGGGCAGAAGCGAGTCGATCTCGAAGTACACGAGCTTGTCGCCGGGCTTGAACTCGCCCTTCTTGACGACAACCCACCAGCCGAGAACGCGGATTCGCTCGATGGCGTCTGCGTTTGGGATCGGCTCGGCAGCGTTCACGATCTGGATGCTGGCCAGTTTCCGCATGAGAAACCTCGAAACAGGTAGGTCCGGCCTGCTCCACGGACAACGAGAATGCGGCTGCGGTTCGCTTTACAGATTCGTAGCTTCCTTGCTTCTGCACGCTCCCTCTGGAATAATGCTCGAATTCGCACAAGTTGTTTCTGGCCCCGCCCCAATTGAGGACCGCCCCTGTGAGCCAGCAGCCAAAGGTGAAGGGCATCGCCGATATCGTGTTCCTGCTCGACGCGACCGGGAGCATGGGACCGTGCATCAAGGCCGTCAAGCAGAACATCACGAAGTTCGTCACCACCATGACCACGCCGAACCCCAACGGTGGGGCGGTCGTGAAGGAGTGGCGGGCGAAGGTCATGGGCTATCGCGACCTCGACTACAACGACTGCCCGCCGTATGTGGATAACCCCTTCGTGTCGAGCGTTGCGGAACTCGAAACGCAGCTCAATGGCCTCCACGCCGACGGTGGCGGCGACGAACCGGAAACACTCCTCGAAGCACTCTACAAGCTCGCCGCGATGCCTTCGACTGGCCCGGACGAACCGCTGAATCGCGATGCCTGGCGACCGACGGGCCAGGCACGTCGCTTCGTGGTGGTGTTCACGGATGCCCCATTCAAGGAACCCTTGCGGGAGCCGCGTGGCGCGAGCATCGACGACGTGATTCTGAACCTGATGACAGCCAAGATCGTGCTCCACATCTTCGCGCCGAAGAAGTTCGATCGCTACAACACGCTGGCAGAAGTGGACAAGGCCCAGTGGTACGCGATCGCCACGCAGGATGGCGTGACGCCACAACAGGCTCTCGCGGATTACACCTCCGATCCCGCCCAGTTCGGCAAGATCATCGAGCAACTGGCGAAGACAATTACAGTGCAGTCCGAGGTTCCGCTCGTGCTGGAGTGATTGATGGTTTTCGCGGTGGTCCCAAATTGATTGTTTCAATTAGCCAGGGCTTGCCCTGGGTGCGGAACCCCGGCGTAAACGTCGGGCTAAATGTTCGGATTGTTGGAGAACTGACTTCATGGTTCGCATTTACGACCCCAAGGAACGGATCCAGGGTTACACGATCGAAGAGATGATCACCACCGGGAACAACTCGGTTTCCTATTCCGCACGGACGTCGGCCGGCGACAAGGTGTTCTTCAAGCTGTATCAGTCGCCGTCGATCCGCGTGCCATGGTATCGGCCGTTCGTGCAGCATCAGGACGAACTCAAGAAGCGGATTGAATCCGGACCATGCAAGCAGTTCTGCTACCGATTCCTCGGCGGGTTCGAGCACGAGCGAAAGTACCACCAGGTTTTCGAGTTCCTCGACAAGAGCCACTCACTCTCGCAAATCTTCGACAAGATCCGCCTCCGGCCGTCGGCCGTGAACTGGGAACAGCGCGAGTTGATGGCGAAGGTTCTCGTCGCGGGGATCAACCAGATTCATGGAGCGAAGATCGTTCATGCCGACCTGAAGCCCGAGAACGTCATGCTGATCGAGGACCCATCGATCGCCATGAAGTATCGGCTCAAGATCATCGACATGGATTTCTCGTTCTTCACGGACAAGAAGGCACCGTGGGACGGGCACGAGGGCTACTTCGGCACTCCCGGATACATGAGTCCGGAGCACATGACGAACAAGGTGCCGAGTCCGGCATCGGATGTGTTCACCCTCGGGTTAATGCTGTACCAATTGCTCGCGCAGGGGCACCCGTACCTGTTCGACGACATGGAGAAGTTCCTCCCGGCGTACAAGGCCCACGCGGCAGCCCCACCAAAGTTGCTGGGCACCCCGCGATCGCCGGCACAGGGGAACGTGATTGCTGACGTGCTCCACAGGTGCTTGCACCCCGACCCGGCGAAGCGACCCACCGCGGCCGACATTCACCGGGCACTCACCGGGGATGGCAAGGCGAGTCCCGAAGATGCGGAGACTGTTCGGCGAAGGATGGAGGAGGAGCAGAAGAAAGTCGAGGAGGCCGAACGCAAGAAGAAGGAAGATGCAGCACGAGGAAAGGAAGTCGAGCGGATCGCGGAGGAAATCCGGCGCCGCGAGGAGGCCGAACGAAAGAAGAAGGATGAGGAAAAGCCGGCAACGCGGATCGTGCTGGCGTCGCCCGATGGTGCGGTCCAATCGGTCGGTGCCCGGGTGGTGTTCGGACGAATCGTACTGGCGAAGTTCGGCGATGCCTCGAAGTACGCGGCGAACGAGCAGTTCATCCTCGATCGCGCTGGCGACGAGTGGTATGTGGAGCCGTGCCCGAACACGCCCAACGACACGATGCTGAACGGCGAATTGCTCACGGGCCGGGCGAAACTCTCGCTTGGCGACAAGATCGGTTTGGGTAAGGCCGCGAGCAAGAAAACAGTGCTGGAACTGACGGTGCGTGCCGAGTGATCGTCGATCTGGCGAGGTGAATGAGCATGGCGACGTGGATCTGTCCACAAGACGGCACGGAGAACCCCCACACCGAGAAGCGGTGCATGGTTTGTCGTCATCCGAACATCCCGCGCGTCGTCATCTTGCAGTCAATGGTCACGGGCAAAGAAGCGGAGATCACGGAACCGGTCAAGTTCGGCAAGGCCGTGTTCACCCATCGCTTCGGAGATCCCGACGCCCAGTTCGCCTCGGATCTCCAGTTCGAGATTCTTCGGGACGAGGAACGAGTCGCCTGGGTCGTGCGGCCGTTCCCCGCCACGGTCAACCCCACGTACTACAACGGGAAGCCACTTGATTCGGACGGAACTGAACTGGTCGAGGGAGGGATCATCTCTGTCTCGAAATCGAAGATGATGCTCACGGTACGGTTCAAGAAGAAGTGAGTCCGTAACCTCCAACGGTAACCGGGATGTCCGATCAGACTGCGCCATTGCCACCACTTTCCGATGCCGAGGCTCGTGCATTCGTGGGGCTTGGTCTCACGCCCGGAAACTGGGCTGCGCTCGGTCCCGCCCCGCTGCTCTTGCGAACGGATCTTCGCCGGCCGATGCAGAAGGACTTCCCGTTGCTTCGCGAACTCGCTGCGTTAATCGGCGACGATGTGGGGCCGACTGGCAATGCGGAGGGCTTCTGGTCGCGATGTGTGCCGTCAATGTCCACAGAAGTAATCGCGTTGCTCGGCTGGCATCTGGCTCATGGTGTGGAACGGGTTCAGCGAGAGAAGTATCTCGCACTACTCGACGAGTCGGCAGAGAAGTTCATTCGCACGACTTCCCCGTCCCCAGTTGCGTGTTCGGTGTCGAGTCGTGTACGCGAAGCGATGGAAGAAAGCCTGAGCCACACGACGTTTGCCGTGCATCTGCCCCCGATCCGGCACGACCTGGCGAATTTCAAGGAGGTAGGGAACCTGTTCAATGACATGGACTGGAAACAGGCCACGGTTGGCGATGGTCTGCAAATGATAGCCACTGGCCTTGCGGCACTTCCGGTATCAGAGCGACGGCGGATACTGGAATCACTGTGGAAGATCATGAGGCAATGCGTCCCGAGTTCCCCAAGAGTCGCAAACGACTGCGTGGATGAACTTCGAAAACTGGTTGAGGAGAATCTTCGCAGTGCCCGTTCCGAGCCCGCATCGAACCCCACCGATGTCCCGATCCTTCCTGAACTGGCGATTCAGGTCGATCCCCTTCCACCAGTGGTTGAACCTGCACCGCAGCCCGTCGCCCGCTCATCTGCACCCCCAACACGGCACACTCGCCCCATGATTGAAGTCGTCACCCCCACCGATTTCACACCGTTGACATTCGCGCAGGCGATGGAACGGGCGAACGCTACCAGCGTTGCCCAGATTCGCGAGTGGCTCAGCACACCCGAGAGCAGCAAGCGGTTCTTGTTTGACGACTGTCGCCAGGATTGTGCGGAGGTCGCGATTCTCACGGACCCGGCCACAGTTCCGCAATCGCTCTGGGTCATCGGAGATGTCCACGCCGATGTTCTGAGTCTCGCCAATATCATCGAGAACGCCGACTGCGTGGGGAAGCAGGAGGGTCGCGAGCCGCACTTCGTGTTCCTGGGCGACTTCGTGGATCGCGGTCGCTACGATCACGAAACGCTGCTACTGCTTTTCGGACTCATCATGCGGAACCCCGGACGGGTCTGCATTATCCCGGGTAACCACGACATCGACTTGAGATGGGGCGACAAGGCACGCAAGTTCGGTGTCACGATCCAGCCCGCGGAGTACTGTGAGCGGTTGAACGGGTTCATCGACAGCGAACAACAGACCGAGCAAGAACAGGTCGAACTGGCACAACTCATGATCGAGTTCTGGAAAACGCGGCCCAAGGCGGTGTTTCTCCCCGATGGAACGATGTTCTCGCACGGGGGATTCCCTCATACCGACGTGCACGATTCGCTGAAAACGCGGGCCGATCTTGGAGCGAAGAAGTGCGTCGATGATTTTCTCTGGGCACGCCTTTCGGAGTCGATGAAAAAGCGACCTAACCGAGGCAACCGTGGGCATGAGTTTGGCTGGAAGGACTTCGCACAGTTCTGCCGCGTCATGAATGAACAACTCGGGATACCGGTTCAGCGACTCATTCGGGGGCACGACCACGTCGCGGCACGCTGGCTTCTACCAGCCGACTACCAGGACAACCCAGTGTTGACGATCAACGCGATGGGCTGGCGATTGGATGGCGAACCAGAACCGACCGATGGCCCGCACCCGTACCCTGTTGTAGCTCGTCACGCTCCGGACTCGCTTCCGCTGATCGTTCGCCTCCGCCTCGATCCCAGGGAGGTTGATCTTGCACAGGGGAAGAATCCTTCCCCAGGGAGTGCGGATGCGGAATGCGATTCCACACCCCAGAACCCCGCCTCATCGGTCCAGTCATATGCTCTGGATTCCCCGCCGAGGATAGATCCGGAACCGTGATGTTGGGGGAAGTCGCTGGCTCCGAGATTCCCCATGGGAGCCGAACCCTTTAGAATCCACTCAGCAGAACGCACCCGAATATCCACGGGCCAACGATCTCATGCCACCGACTCGAACACCGAAGGCCACGGAACACGATATGACCGCAGCGACCCGGATTAACCCGGAAGAACTCTCACTTGCTGATCTACAAGCAGAAGCGGACACCGTTCGCAAACGAATCAACAGGTTTCGTGAATCTCTTGGGCGGTTCTTCGTTCAGAAGCAAGAAATCATCGACCTCATGTGCGTGGCGGCAGTTGCTCAGGAACCCCTCCTGCTCGTTGGTCCGCCAGGCACCGCAAAGTCCGATCTCGTTCTGAAATTCAAGGATGCCCTTGGAATCGAGCAGGACGATTACTTCGAGTACATGCTCACACGGTTCACGGAACCGAGTGAGATCATCGGTGCCATCGACATCAAGGAACTTCGCGAAGGCCGCTACATTCGCAAGAAGGAAGGCAAACTTCCAACTGCGAAGCTGGTGTTCCTCGACGAAATCTTCAAGTCGAACTCGGCGATCTTGAACATCCTGCTGACGATCATCAACGAAAAGAAGTTCTACCAGGAGGGCAGGCCAGAACCGGTCCCGCTCCGGGTGATGTTTGCGGCGACAAATGAAATTCCCGAGCAGGGAGAACTGGCGGCACTGAAGGACCGGTTTGTACTCAAGGTGCTCAGCCGTTCGGTCCAGGACGATTATTTCACAGAGTTGATTGACTCAGGTCTTCAAGGCGAAGCATACAAGGGGTTGAATCAGAAGCCGTGGGTGGAAGGTCATTGCTCGCTGGATGATTTCCTCAAAGCGAACCGGTACCTGACGTATCTGTTCGCGCGAAAAGAACCGAGTGGCGGTCGCGATGAAGAGCACAACGACCGTCAACTCTTCTTCCCGCAGGAAGTGTTCCGGGAATATCAGCGACTCGTGAAGACGCTTGTTCGTGAGGACAAAATCTTCATCAGTGACCGGAAACTCGTGAAGCTCTACAAACTGTTTCGGGTACGTGCGTGGTTGTTCTCGGGGGGAACGGTCAGCAAGGACGATCTGCGGTTGCTCGCGTATCTCGGCGAGTCTCACCAGGAGATCGAACACCTGCGAACGAAGGTGCCTGAATACCTCGGTGATTCCTGAGTTCAAACCCCATGAGAAACACAACACCCCACACGAGTCTCGTGTGGGGTGTTTGATTGGTTGCTCAGTCTGATTGCATTTTCAGCTTACGGCGGAGCCGATCTTGCTGAAGGTGGTATTGGCGTTCTTGCCGAGCGCCGAGATGGCGGCGATACAAACAACAACGATGAGTGCCAACATCACCGCGTACTCAACTGCCGTCGGTCCGTCTTCCTTCTTCAGGAACGAAACCATCTTCTTCGCAACGCTACGCATGGGAATCTCCAGGTGAGGGGAAAGAAAGAAACAGCGAACGATCTATCCGACTCAAGCGACCGCAGAGCCGATCTTGCTGAAGGTGGTGTTGGCATTCGCACCGAGCGCTGAGATGGCGGCGATGCAAACGACAACGATGAGTGCCAACATCACGGCGTACTCGACTGCCGTCGGGCCGTCTTCCTTCTTGACGAACTCCACCAGTTTCTTGGCAAGGTTGCGCATCTCATAGCTCCGATGTGTGACGAGAGTGACACTGCAAACGCATGACTTGTAATTCGCGTTCGGCTTGGTTGAGTGTCAGCGATCGTGAACAACATGTCTGTAGTTCACGCATCTGAGCAGTGCAATCAGAAGTGTCTGGTTTTTATTTCTTTGCTGTCGGAGATTCATGCACGGTGGTTCTGTGCGATCTCAACCTCAGCCTACGTTGCCAGGGAAATGCAGTCTACAGCCAGAAACTCCCGGTCCCTGAGCTGGGAACCTTCCCATTCAGCCCAGTATGAAGGCGAGTTGCCGGAAGTCCACTTTTTTCCGGGGTCCATTGCTTGAATTCACCAACTGCACCAGCAGTATCA
>Ga0335397_10003222_pt1 | contig 21940 bp, 15 predicted proteins | sample MAT04_FD_205740 | JGI IMG/M metagenome (GOLD analysis project Ga0335397, IMG submission 205740) | Freshwater microbial communities from Lake Fryxell liftoff mats and glacier meltwater in Antarctica - MAT-04 (spades assembly) (version 2) ... | reverse complement strand
GTGCATCCTCAACCTGCACAAGGTGCAGCGTGACGTCGGCATCGGCCGCCTCATGCGTGGCCAATTGGGCGCGCAGATCGTGGCCAGAAACGACATCGCCGTTGAACACGATGACGGGTGCATCGGGGGCGCTAACCAACGCGGTAGCTGCGTTGGCGATCGCGCCGCCCGTGCCCATCGGCTCATCTTCACTGACGAAGACAAGCTCAACTCCCAGCGTTGAGCCATCGCCGAAAGCCTGCTCAAAAAGTTCGGCCCGATACGACGTCGCCAGGACGATGCGAGTAACGCCGGCATCGCGTAGACGGGCGAACTGATGCAGCAGAAATGGCACTCCGGCAACGGGCAACAAGGGTTTGGGCGTGGTGAGCGTGAGCGGGCGCAACCGCGTCCCTTGACCTCCGACGAGGACGATGGCTTCAAACACGCACGCGAGCCTACGCTGTGGCCCCATGACCATCATGGAGCTCTTCACTGATCGGCTAGTAAGTGACGCGGCCTCGCCCGTGGTCACCTACTACGACCAGTCCACCGGCGAACGCATTGAGCTATCTGCACTCACCTTTGACAACTGGGTGGCCAAAACGGCAAACCTGCTATGCGATGAGTTGCTCGTCGATGACGGCGACCTCGTGCGACTGGATCTGCCCTTGCACTGGCAGTCGCTGGTTTGGCTGCACGCGAGTTGGGCGGCCGGCGCTGCTGTCGAGATTGGGGTCGCCGCCAGCGACTCTGCATCAACACCCGCCGTCACGGTCACCACCGCCGCGCGAATGAACGACGCAGTTGGAGACGAAATCGTGGTGCTCTCGATGCGACCGCTAGGCCTGCCCTGCCTTGAGCCCCTGCCATCAGGTGTCTTCGACTATGCCCTTGCGGTGCCAGGGCACGGCGACAGATTCAGTCACTCACCGATCCCCGGCGATGGCCTCGCGCTCTCGATCGACGGTGCGGCCAGACGCCATGACGAGATCACGACCTTGGCCATTGAGTTCGGTCTTGCCCCTCACGAACGGGTCCTTCGACAGGGCTCATTCACAACGCTCGACGACGTCGTCCAGTCATGGGCAGCACCGATCGTGGAAGGCGGATCGGTCGTGATCGTCGTTGCCGATCCCGCCGATGACGCTGCCACTGCCGCCCAACGGCTTGAGCGCATCGTGGCCGATGAACGAGTTACGCGACGGTGACAGTGACCGTCGATGACACAGCCGCCTTGAGCAGGCAGACACCGCTGGCGCACTGGTCGCTCGGCTTCCACACGCGGTAGACGAATCCGCCCGTGCCACTCGGCCGGGTTGCATAGGTGAAGCGACCACTTGTTCGAACGGTGGCCGAACCCAGGGTCTTCCAAGCGCCGCCGGTGAAGCGCTGCAGGAGTACGCGGGAGTTGGCCCGGGTTGGAGTCACCTTCCCTTGGATCGTGGCGAACGATCCCTTCTTCACACGCTTGGAAGCGGCAGAAGCGCCGACCACGTAGCGCTGCGCCGTGTCGAGTCGCAACGGAGCTGAGACCGCACCCCGTGTGGCGCAGCCCTTCGCGGTGCAGTTATCGCTGGGCTTCCATACGCGGAACAAGTAGTTGCCGCGCGAAGACGGTGCCGCGCGGTAGGTGTAGCGGCCATTGGTCGCCACCGTGATACTCGCGGCTGGCTTCCACTGGCGGTTGATCCACTTCTGAATCACCACGCGCTTGCCCTTGGAGGCACTCGCGGGGAGCACCAATCCCGACACCGTCGCGCCGGCGGGAACCACGACGGCTCCGGGAACCACACCGGTGGTCAAGGCGTACGCCGTCGGTACGGCCACTGGAGCTTTCGCCGCCATCGGGTCGGTCGTGCCGGTCACGAAATTCCAGCGCGACGTCAGCGCAAGTCGCTGACTGAACGTGGCACCCGAAAGCACCGCATAGGCACCCTTAGACGACCACGCCTTGGCTGTACGAACCGCGCCGCTGGCATTGCGAGAAGTGAGGTCAAGTCGTACGACGTCGGGCAAGGCGAACGCCTTCGCCACCTGCTGTTGAGTGCGCGCGCGCGGTCCCCAGGCCGCGAACGAGGGGTTGTAGCGCTTGTCGCGCGACCAGTGGTCATCAACGCTGCGCAAGTACGGCGAGGCCGAACCCCACACGTCTTCGCTGTTCTGGGTGCGACCACCGGTGGACGACGAGTAGAAAGTCTGAGCCACGCCGCCGCGATACAAGACTGCCTGCCCCGTGGTCGCCGATACCGCCGTTCTCAAGACGGCTTGACGCCACCGACTTCCGCTCGCGCCAGCCTCTTTTCCGTAGCCAACGAAGACCTGATCCCTGGTGTCGTCAAAGACGTGACACCAGCAGCCTGGACGGATCCCAGCCTGGTAGCGCACCAAGGCGTAATTGCGCGCGGCGATGGTTTGCGCCTGCAACGCAGCCATCGGCCATGACGACGGCATCTCGCCGATCCCCAGAAGATATTCATCGTGCAAGCGCACCGAGTTGACGGCCGAAAGGGTGCGCACACCGGCACCGTTCACGCGTGAACGCACTTCGACTTTTCCGTAGCGGTAACGGTGGCCTGAGGAGTCGATCGAGCCCGTCGGACCGACGAGGTTGAGAACGGAAGGCAGCGAACCCGTGGCACCCGAGTCACGCGTTCCTGACCAACGCACCACTACGGGATTGCCGCTGGCGATGACCTTGCTAGCGCTCACCACTTGCACGGACGATCCTGCGTTGCGGAGCGTGACAACCGAGCGTGCGGCGAAGGCATACGAGCGGCCCGCGACGTTCACTTCCACGCGACCGCCTGAGGAACCAAGCGGCTCACCGCGCAAGCGGACGGAGGCCACGTCGAACTGCACATTGACTCGCAGATCCATGGCGTCAGCGACGGGCTTGACCTGGGTGCCGGTGAAGTAGTGCGTAAGGATTTGCGTCGAGGTGCGTCCCTCTTGCGCCTGACCGCGAGCACCAGACTGACTCAGCCCGACACCATGACCCCAGCCGCTGCCGGAGAAGGAGAAACTCGACGGCAGGCTTGCGACCGAGGCCGATGCGGCCTGGGCCGCCGCGGGGACCACGAGACACGCGGCGGCGATGCCCGGAACTGTCACGAGTGCCAGTACCCGACGAATGCTTGACCTGCGCTTCACGACTCTGTGTCCACGCCGTTGCACGACTCTGCCTCCACGCCTCGTGGCCGCATGGTCAGCGGCCCCAGGTGTGCATCGGCACGTCAGGGGGTCACCTTGAGAGTCCATTCGGGTGATGCGTCAACCCTGGTGGCCCATCTCTGCCCGACTCTTAGAAGGTCGGCAGTTCGGCCGGTCGGCTGAACTGGTGGGCCAAGGCCTTGACGTGCACCAAACACCGGCGTCGGTAGGGTCGCCGAGCAACGAACCAGGCTCGACGAACGTCAGGGAGCAGCATGGACAAGGTGGTGGCCTCAGCGGCCCAAGCGGTAGCCGACATCGGCGCCGGATCCAGCCTGGCGGTCGGCGGCTTCGGCCTCTGCGGCATTCCGAGCGAACTCATCAACGCCGTGCACGCCATGGGCGTCGACGATCTGCGCGTGGTGAGCAACAACTGCGGCGTCGACGAGTGGGGGTTGGGCGTGCTGCTCACCGCCAAGCGCATCGCGCGCACCACGTCGTCCTACGTCGGGGAGAACAAGGAGTTCGAACGGCAGTTCCTTACCGGCGAACTCGAAGTCGAACTGGTCCCGCAGGGCACCCTCGCCGAGCGCCTGCGCGCAGGTGGCTGCGGCATTCCGGCCTTCTTCACCGCGGCCGGTGTCGGCACCCAGGTCGCCGACGGCGGATTGCCGTGGCGCTACGGCAGCGATGGTTCGATCGCGCTTGCCTCGCCACCCAAAGAAACGCGCGAATACAACGACCGCACCTACGTGCTCGAAGAAGCCATCACCACCGACTTCGCCCTCGTGCGCGCGCTCCGCGGCGACCGCCACGGAAACCTCGTCTTCCACGAGAGCGCCCGCAACTTCAATCCGCTCGCCGCGATGGCCGGCCGCATCACGATTGCCGAAGTCGAAGAACTCGTGGAGCCCGGTGACATCAACCCCGACGAGGTGCACTTGCCTGGCGTGTTCGTTCAGCGCGTCGTGCCGCTCACCGCAGACCAAGTCAGCGCCAAGCGGATCGAACGTCGCACTGTGCGACCACGTACTTCTGCCGCCGACACACCCCAGGGAGCCTGAGATGGCGTTGACTCGTGAAGAACTCGCCGCTCGCGTCGCACTCGAACTTCAGGACGGCCAGTACGTCAATTTGGGAATCGGATTGCCGACGTTGGTGCCGAACTACCTGCCTGCCGGTGTCGAAGTCGTGCTTCAGAGCGAGAACGGAATTCTTGGTGTCGGCCCCTACCCCGTCGAGGGCGAAGAAGACGCTGACCTCATCAACGCTGGCAAGGAAACCGTGTCGGTGCTGGCCGGAGCCTCGTACTTCGACTCAGCACTCTCGTTCGGCATGATCCGCGGCGGTCATATCGACGCTGCCATCCTCGGCGCGATGCAGGTGTCGGCCACCGGCGACCTCGCCAACTGGATGATCCCCGGCAAGATGGTCAAGGGCATGGGCGGCGCGATGGATCTGGTCCACGGCGCCAAGAAGGTGATCGTGATGATGGAACACGTCGCCAAGAATGGCTCGCACAAGATCGTCGACGAATGCACGCTTCCCTACACCGGGCGCAAGGTGGTGCAGCGGATCATCACCGATCTGGCGGTGCTCGACGTGACCGACGAAGGACTCGTGCTGCGTGAGGTCGCACCCGGCGTCAGTGTCGAAGACGTTCGCACGGCAACGGGGCCAGCGATTCTGGTGCCCGTCGAGCCCAGCGTCATGCAGTTCAGCGCGTGATCAAGCTCAGCGCCTGCTCAAACTCATTGCCTGGCGATCCATCCGCTGCCGCTGCTTATGTGGAGCACGATCGGCTTGCCATCGATGGTGACGGTGAGTTTGCTGACCGTCCGGCCGTAGGGCTTCATCGACCACGACACTCTGGCGCCCGGGCGTGAGGCGATCGAGAGCGCGATCTGCAGCTGCTCCTTGCCCGTCGCACGGAACGTCGTGACAGGGGCTGGAACTGCAGCGCCTCCCTCGGCGAACCACCCCTGGTAAGGAGCGGTCTTTCCCGACACCGTCGAGAGCGCAGCCCGCGAACGCCCAGGCCACGGGATCGATGAGAGCGACATCAACGTGACGTTGTCCGTCGAGATGAACCGCGTGCCGTAAGCGCCGGTGCTCGCAAGTTTCATATCGGGATGCACGTGCCACAGCTGATCCCAGGTGCGGGAGTACGCCGATGTGCTGCGATCAACGGTCAATGTGATCGGCACATCGTGTGAGGCGAACACCGTGCGAATGCGCGTCACGCCGTCATACGGCTGATCCTTCACGGCGAGGGTCTCGTCGACAGCAGTTGACCGATACCCCGTCAAGACAGTGTCGGATTCCCACAGGTGATGAAGTCCGGGGACGACGGTCATGTTGTGGGCCTGCGGCGACTGCAGGTAGTCGCGCATGGCTCCCTTTCCGTATCCGCTGAATCCGGAGTCAACGAGCAACGATCTGCCGCGGGCCCACGTGGTGATCGAGGTGTGATCGTTGTGGCCGTGGATGATGCGCCCCGGTCCGTAGCGCAACGTCCAGAAATCTTCACCCGTGAAGGGTCGTGTGGTGCCCCACCCGCTGCGGCTGAAAGCAAAGCCGGCCGCATAGTGCGCCAGTCGGCTGGAAGGAGGAGTTCCGAGCGTTCCCAAGCTGGCGGCGTACTCCAGAGGAGATCCCGGCACGAGGCTGCGCGGAGCGCCCACTGTGTCGCCGAGCGCCGCGAACTTGCCATCGGGGCGCACCGAGAAGGCCATGAAGGTGGGGATCAGATCGACCCGAGCAAACAATGGCGACAGAGGCTGCTCCGAGCACGCATTGAGCGCGGAGCGCATTTTCGACAAAATGTCGTAGACATAACCGGCGTAGCCCGGTGCTTGCTCGTTGGTGCCACCGTCGGCGTCGATCACGATGGGGAGGGCCGCTTCGGTGCGCGCCTTGCCGTAGCCGACGCCTTCGTCGTCCCCAATCGCACACGCCGCTGCCACGAGACCGACATCTTCGAACAACCCGTGGTTCCAGGCACCGGCGTAGTGGGCAGTATTCGACAGCCACGCTACGTGAATCGTCAGTTGTGCATCGAGTGCAGCGTTGGCTCCGCCAACTGCGCGAAGGCACGCCAACGTCGTCGCGCGCATACCGACGGCATGTTCTGTCCAGCCGTAGTCATCAGCAGGATTGGCCACCGGGTTGGCCTGCGCCCACTGAGCGACCAACGACCGCGCGAGCACGAGGTCGGCCGGAGTCCCCGAGGTGATGAGCGGTTCGAGCCATTTCAGCGATTGAAGGTACAGACGAACCGTGTAGTCCGAGTTCTGCAGCCAGTCGATAGGGCCAGGACCGATCGTGATTTGCGCGCCGTAGATGTCGGCCGTGCCAGCGCGAAGTTGGGCCGGCGGGTTGGCCGCTTCAAGACCGTTGGAGAAGCCACAGGTCCACGAGGGCGGTGTGACGTCAGCCCGAGCCGGCGCCATTGCTGAAACGAACGCACCACTGGCCACGGCTATGACAGCGAGCCAAGCGACAGTCTTCGGCACCACAACGCCCATTCCCGATTCCCCCTGGCCTGCAGGGTAACCCAGGAAAGGATCCCGACCAGAGGACCGGGGGCTCGACTTAGGCCGCTTTACGCACCTTGAACGCGAACTGACCACAGAACTCAAGCTTGCGGTTGTTGGCCAACTTGGGCCCACGCCCCGTCGATTTCGCCCAGTCATCGATCTGCTGGTTGAGCGGCGATTCCTGCCCGAACCACTTGCTGTCTTCGGGGCGCCGGCCGTTGTAGGTGCGATTGATCAACGTGACGCCATCGATGCCCGGTCGTAACTCTTCGACCTGCAGGCCCGAATCCTCCATCAGATTCCGGAAGCCAAACATCGTGTATCCCCACACGCTGTACGAGTGGTACGGCTCGAATTGCGACGTGCTGCCGATGAAAAGACCGCCGGGGGCCAACACGCGAGCTACTTCAAGCATGGTGATCCACGGTCGCCGCACGTGCTCAAGCACCTGGTGGCAGTAGATGAGAGGGATGGAACTGTCGGCCAGCGGAAGGTGCTCGCCGTCGTAGAGCACAACATCGCTGACCTTCTCGCGTGCCAATGATTCGGGCGAATCCGTGACGTCAACGCCGATCCACCGCACGGCTGGGTCGTACTTACGGAACAGCGACGCCGTCCGACCGAGTCCGCAGCCCAGATCCAGCACCAGGCTTGGACTGTCGTCGGAGGTCATGGCCTGTTCGACGTAATAGGTCGACTGCACCTGTCGGGCATGGTCCTCAGGAATGAGGTCGCTGATGAGGTCCCACTGGGATGCCACGGATCGTTCCTCCTGGGTCGATCCGCCGACACTAATGGGCAACGCCGCCGCCATCGGGGAGCGACGCGAACCGCAATCGATCAGGCGTAGATGGTGCCGTTCGAGGCGATGCGCACGATCGAGTGGCGCGAGCCGACCCACAAATCGATGCGGTATCCACGGCCCGAGGCCATCATCCGGGCACTCACACGCTGACCCACAGCCGAGGGCACGATGACCGACACACTGCGCCACGACGACGTCGACTGCGAGATCGCCGCCGCCTTCACCTTCTTGCCCTGGGCGGTCGATACCCATCCTTGGTAGGGGCTCACAGCACCGCGTACGACCTTCTGGGTTCCCCGCCCGAGTCGTTCGCCAGGGAAGGGCACCTGCAGCACATTCATCTGTGTCGTCCCGGACGTCGCCGTCACGATTGAGTCGTTGGCGCTCTTGACCGTGAAGGCGGGGTCGAGGTGCCACCACTTGGTCTTCACTCGTGCCTTCGACGCATACATCCACCGCAGCTTCGAGGTGCTCGTGCGGTCGTAGACCACCATCGCCCGGGGGTCGGGCAGGAGGTAGACGCCCCGATAGCGGACCAGCCCTTGGTAGGCACCGCCGGAAGATCCTGCGTCGTCGTTGATCTCGTAGTACTGGCCCTTGCTCCCGCTGTAGGACTTCGTGAGTTTTGAGACACCGTAGGTGCGCAACGGAACACCAGGAACGGTCAACGTGTTGTGCGCTTCGGCCGACTTGATCCAGGTGCGGTACTTCGAGTTCTCATAGCCCACGTGGCCGGAGTCGACTAGGAGCTTGCGACCGCGGGCGTACCAAGTGACCGACCCGTGGTCATAGTGGCCATGCGCGTAACGCATCGGACCGAATCGCATCGTGAAGAAGTCCTCCGTTGCGAAGGGGCGAGAAGTTCCCCACCCTGACCGTGACAGCACGAAGCCGGCGTTGTAGATCGCGAGGTTCGAGTTCGGGGGCGATCCGTACTTGCCCAGCGTTGATGCGTAGCGAGCATCCGGGTAGCGCGAGGCGACGTCGGAGCGAATCGGTTCGGCGAGCGTGTCACCGATCTGCACCAGCGTCCCGTCGGGCTGCGTCGTGTTGGCGAGGAAAGTGGCGAACTTGGCGAGCCTGGTGCTGAGTTCGGGCAGCGACGGCCGGCCACATCCGGTGAGTACGTCGTTGATGGTCCACCAGCGCGTGATCGTCCAGGGCCCATAGCCTGGGGCTTGCTCGTTGAACGCGCCCTGGGAATCAATGGTCGTGACGAGTGCAGAGTGCGCCCGGGTCTCGGCCGTTGAGATCCAACTGTTGTTGTCGCGAATGCACGCAACAGCGAGCAGACCAATGTTCTGCTCGAGACCGTGATTCCAGTCACCGGAGTAGTTGCGCGAATCCGCGAGGTGACGCCCATGAGCGTCCAGCGCATCGCGCAACCACGTGTCACCGCGGAACTTGGCCAGACAGGCCATCGTTTGCGCGCGCAACGACGTCGCTTGGTCATTCCACGCCGGCTGCGGCGCGGGAGTCTTCTCGGGGTAGGTGTTGGTCCAGTCACGAGCAATCGTCATGGCGCGGTCAAGGTGAGCAGAGCTTCCTGACTGACCTTGCGCGTACGACTGAATCAGGGGCTCGAGCCACTTCAGAGAGTTGAACCAGAGCTGCCAAGTCGGATTCTTTCCTGCATTGAGTCCGACGAAGTTCACATCACTGGTGCCGATGCTGGTCACAGAGAAGCCAGGCACCGAGAGGCGCCCGGCCATCAGAGCGGTGGGGGTGTTGCCCTGCGTATAGCCGACACCGTTGGCGCCGAGGCATTCGAAATCGCCGGTACCGGCCTGAGCCGAGGTGCCGGGCACCGCCACCAGGGCAGGCACCATGACAACGGCGGCCGCGATCGCGATCCAACGACGGCTGACCGTGAATTTCCTGTGCATATGCGGCGACATGCCACCTCCCAGCCCTATGTCGGCTCATTGCCACTCGTTGCTTTAACCCGCTGGGCTGAACGGGTGAGGCGAAAGCCGCCGGTAGGCTGGATGCATATGAGCAGCCAACCCGTCCCCACACGCACTGAGCTCGCGCGTCTGCGTGCTGAGGTGGCCGAATTGCAGGCCGAACTCGACGTGACGCGCCATGAAATGCATGTGCTGCAGTCTCGGCGGGCGACTCGAGCGGGCGAGGCTCTGCGGCAAGGGCGGCGCACCGGCGCGGTCAAGGGCGCACTTGCGGCAGTGGGTGAACTCGGTCGGGGCTCGGTGACTCCCGACAAGCCCGACAGTGTCGGAGACGGTCCGGTTCTGGCCACGCGTTTGAGGGTGGCCCGCCGACTACGCGACGCGGGCGATCTCGAGCAGGCACTCGACGATGCCCGTCTGATCGTGCTCGACCATCCAGAGGACCCCGAAGCGCTCGACCTTCTCGTAGCCCTTCAGTCCGCCGGCGGCTCGCTCGTGATGGCCCTCAACTCAGCTCAACGCCTCGCACGCATCGACGACTCCCCCAGGCTCCGCGCGCGACGCCGCCGCATAGCTGGCACCTTGCGTGCATTCGACGAGCGTTTCGCCCCGCAGTGCGGGCCGCTGGATCCTTCGGCCCGCACCGGGATCGTCCTCGTCGTCGTCCCCGACCACTCGACCGAAACGCCCACCCACCTCACTTCGGCGGGCCAAGCGCCGGTCGATGACTATCTCGCCGCGCTCGATCCTCTGGTCGATCACCACACCCGAACCGTGCGCGAGGGTTTGGGTGCCCACTACCCACGCGGCGGCCCGCTCGACACGGTGTTAACGGATTCGGCCACGTCGTTGGCCCGTGCGGTCAGCAAACTCGCGCCGCCAGCCATCGTCGCTGTCATCACAGACGAGGATCCAGGACCAGCGATCGTTGCTCGTGCCGTCGCCACCGCAGCGGCCATCCCCTTGGTCGTCGTACGTCCTGGACGGGGCATCGGCGGATCCGACCTCGTCATGATGAGCCGCGCGGCTGGCGATCGGATCGCAGCCGCTGCCGAGGCACTCGTCGGAAGCGACGACGCCATCACCCCCGCCCAAGCAGCACAAGTGACCGCTGAACTCCTGATTCACATCGCCGCGTCGCAGGTCAACTGATGTACGGCTACTTGCGCGGGGCCACGCCATACGAGGGACGGGCCGTCGTCGAAACGATCGCCGGTGTTCGCACCCTCAAGCAATTGAACGTTGCCGATCCCCTCGTGCTTGGCTACTGGCCTGCTGCGCGATCAAATCCCTACCAAGCACTCCTGTACACGCAAGCGTGGTCGCACGGGGTTGCGCCGATTGGTATGAGTTCGGCCAGCGAAGCCGTGCAACTCCTCGAGGGCTGCCGTGACGATGCGCGCCCGGTTCTGCACCTGCACTGGACTCTTGAGGTGCTGCGTGGAATCGACGACCTCATCGAGGCCAGCACGCAGATGGCGCGCTTCTTGTCCAGCCTGGATGACTTCATCAGCGGTGGCGGCCAACTCATCTGGACCGTTCACAACGTGCTGCCACACGACTGCGCATTCCCCGAACTCGAAGCAGCCCTGCAACGAGAAATCGTCGAACGCGCCACGCTCGTCCATGTGCTGACCCGATCAACAAGCGAGGCAGTGGCCGATCAGTTCTCGATCCCCGCAAGCAAGGTGGTCCACGTGGCCCACCCCCACTACATGGATGCCTACGCCAACGCGATTTCCCGCGAGCAGGCGCGCTTCGACCTGGGTGTTGAACCCGATCACATCGTCTACACGCTCCTAGGCGCCATCAAGCCGTACAAGGGGCTAGAGGATCTGCTCGACGCCTTTGACGAACTCGCCGCACGCGAGCCTGGTCGACGCCAACTCTTCGTCGCGGGCATGCCCGATGCCGACGGCTCAGTCGATGACCTGCTGGTGCGATGCGAACTGCATCCAGATGTTCACGTCCGACCTGAACGCATTCCCGACGTCGATATGCAGCGCTATCTAAACGCTGCCGACGTCGCCGTGATGCCGTACCGACGCTCACTCAACTCCGGTGTCCTCTTGCTCAGCATGGGATTCGGCGTACCGGTTGTGGTCCCAGACTTGGGCAGCACCCGCGAGATCGTCACCGATGCTTTCGCTCGCACGTTCGATCCTTCGCTGCCTGGCGATCTGGTTCGGGCGCTCGAAGCCGCCGACGACCTGGTCGGAAACGATGCGGCGCGTGCTGCGGCCCGAGCGCGCGCCATCGACTTCGATCCCACAGCCCTCAGCAACGCCTTCTTCACGCAGTTGCGTGAGCGTCTGCGTTAGCCCGTTGGGGCCTGACTTAGTCCGTCGGAGCGAGGGTGCCGTAAGCGGTGTCAGGTGACACATCGTCTACCAGCATCCCCGCCCATGTAGCGCACACCGCATCAAGCGGGAACGACGCCAGCAGGTGCTCGCGCGCGGTGTGGCCCTCTGCCGACCAACGGCCTTCGTGCACCGTGCTGAGGATGCGTTCAGCCATGGCATCGACGTCGTCGTCGATCCACCGAGGGTGATAGATCGTGTCTGATCCGGGCCACGGCAAGAGGGCAGGAACGGCCGACGATGCCATGCCTTCGGCCGGCGCCAGATGGAAGCTTTCATCGTCAGAGGTGGAAAGGACCCAACCGATTCGACGCAACCAGGCCGCCACGTCGCCGCCGAAATCATCGAAGACCACGGCGCCACGCAGGTGCTCAGACGTCTGAATGCGACGGAAGATTTCGTCGTAGTGGATCTGCTCTTCCGGCTTGCGCCAGATCCACCAGTAGTCCCACGGCATTTTGGTCTTAGCGAAGAGCATGAAGCGGTCGTCGTGCCGCCGTACGGCTTCAAGCACATCGAGGCCGAGATCCATGCGCTTGCGCATAGGAGCAATGCCGATCATGCCGAGGTGGAATTGCGCGCCTTCGAGTTTGGGCCGATCAAGTTGTTCGGAGTCGACCCAGTTCGGAACGACGACGATCTTCTCCTTCGGCCAACCGGTGCGTTCGGCCGTGAGCTGCCCATAGAACGGACTCACACACACCAGCTGGTCAACCTTGTCGATGTCGACGTCTTTGATCCACGGTCCATCGAGTTCGAACCGGTGCAGACGCACGATCAAGCGCTGCCCCGGGCGCTTGCGCTGCGAATACCAAACGGCAACAGGGCCGCACCATTCAGCGATGATCACGTCAGCCCATTCGAGCATCTCCTGCGACTGCGCAGCATCGTGAACTGAAAGAGCCGACCACTCGTCGATCCGCACCTCCACTTCGGGAAGCGCAATCAGGTAGTCGAGCATGCGGCTGAAGAACTTCAGATCGTGGCTGGCCACGACCACCTTCAAGGGGGCCAAGCGATTACCAAGGGCCGGAGCAGCGTCTTGCCCCAGCGGAAACGCCCGCTGCACATAGCCGCGCATTCGCTCAATCGCGACGTCCATGACGAATTGTGCCGACACCGCGCGGCAACGCTCGAGCGCCAGCGCATAGAGGGCTCGGTCTTGGACCACCGCCGAGACTGCATCGACGACGTCGTCTTCGCCTTGAACAAACAGCGGATAGTCGATGCCGTAAAGATCCTCGTGCATCTGCGTGCGGTTGAGAATCACTGGCACATCAAGCGCGCCGAACTCGAGCACCTTGGTGGAGAGTTCGAGGCTGGCATCCATCGATGGATCGCGCCACGACAACCCAAGGTCCATCGCGGCGGAGGTTTCCATGGCCTGCTGCCGCGCCATACCGCCGTGCCACACCACACCTGGAGTGGACTCCAACGCATTTCGCATGCGCGTGGCGTAGCTGGGATCGCTCGGTACGTCGTGGATCTTGTCGCCGACCATGTTGAGCTCGGCATCGATCCCACGCTGGGCCAAGCGATGCGGAAGTGAGGTCATCTGCAACGTGTTCCACAACGGCGCGAACTTGCCGGTGTAGACCAGGCGGATCGGTCGACCTTCGAACGGCTCACGCACGGGCAACGGAAAGTCCGGCGCAGGTACCAGCGGAGTCCAAATGACACTGTTGCCGCAGGCCGAATCCACCGCACTTTCCAAGAAGCAGCGCAGTTCTTCGGTTTGACACAGCATGAACCGGCTTGCTGCACAGATGCGTTCGAGACGCTGAACCGCAACATCATCGAAGGCAGTCACAGTCTGAGGAATGTCGGTCAGGTAGGTCCACAACCGACCGTCGAAACGCTCGGCTGACACAGCGGCGTCAACCGCGCGCAAGCCGCGCATCACCACCATGTCGAAGCGTTCGGTCTCATCCAGTGACGTCATGAGGTCGACGGCTTGCGCTTGGGTGATCGAGTCGCCACCACCGCGGACGAGGCCATCTTCGAACGGCCGCACAACAGTGACACCAGGCATCGCGGCGATCGGATCCACCAGGCGACCGGTACGCACGCGCGCTTTGAGCAGCAGAGTCACATCGACGCCGGCGCGGCTCAGCGCCTCGACCATCGACTGCGCCCAAATCGCCGATCCATCGATGATGTTGAGGTTGACGTCGCCGAACACAAGTGCGCGCGTCATGACTGATCCCCGGTTCCCACGGCCACGAGCCTGCGGCCCGATCGGCTCCAACGGTGAAGGTCGACGTAGTGCTGAGCATCGGCCAGCACGAGATCGCGACGCAGCATCACCGATCCGGTAGCTGCATGGTCAAACCCGTCAACAGCCTCGATGCCATCGCGAGCTCCGGTTCCGACGGCGTCAGCCTTCGTGGCCTCTGCGCCGATCGCGAGGTCGAGCAGATGAGACGTCGACCAAGGGCGGTCGCCAGCCATCGGCGACCACAAGGCAAGCCAGTGCGCATCGACGGCCCACGCGAGTTCGTGTAGACCAGCGTCGGCGCCGCCACGGGCGGTCACCTTGACGCCCATGGCATCGAGTTCGTCAAGGGCACGGTCGCTAGGCAGGTCGTTGCGCAGCACGGCAAGTTCGGTTGGTCGGTGGGTTTGTGAGGCGACCGACTCGACCAGCGCCGCGGCATTGATCGGCGTTCCTGGCGGCACCACAACGGCGATGCGGCGATCGACGTCAACATCGGCGAGAACTCCCACCAGATCGGCCAGTTCGCGCAATCGCGCTGGTACGGCGTGATGCAAGAACAAGGTGCGCAACGTTTCCATCACCTGCGCCCCGCGAACTGGACCGGCCTCGATCGCGCTGCGTACCGCCGCCTCGATGCCGGGACCATCGGTGAGCGTGAGCGCGTGTGCGAGACCGCCGACCGCCGCCAGATCGTGATTGGTCCCCGACACCAGGCGTGCACCTGTGGCCAACGCCAGAAGATCGTCGTCTCGCAGCCCGAGCGTGGATGCCGCCACAACAAACGGCGAGGCGATCACCACAGCAGATTCACGACAGGCGGCGACGTACTCGTCATCGCGCAGCTCGCGTCCGACGAAGCGTTGAAGATCGGCCGGCAATCCCTCAACGCCGGGACCACCTCGGCGGGGGCGAATGACGAGGTTCTCGCCGGCCGCCCGCAGCGCTTGTTCAAGAAGTGCGCGGCGCGGCGCCGGTTCGCGCGGATCGTGGCCACCGGCGTACAACACCGTTGATCGTTGATCGCTCGCGATTCCCAGATCGACTGCTTCGGCCAACGACACTCCGACAGACCAGGGGGTACCGCCCGAGCGGGCGGGCGCCGAATCAACCACGAGATCGCAGCGCGCAGCGAAGTCGTCGAGCGCCGCCGTCAAATGAACCGGAGTGTTTCGCCAGAGCACGACCGGACGACCCGCAGACTGCGCTGCTTCAACCAAACCCAACAGGCGGCGCTCGCGTTCGGTGGCCGCAGCGTCCCCGAGATACGACCACGGAGTGGAAGCGCCACCCACAGCGGTTTCGATCAACACCAGATCGGGATCGGACCGCTCAATCACCGCGACGGCGTCATCGGGTGTGGTGGTGGACACGAAGGCGTGACGGCCAAGGGTGGCTGCCGTTCCTGGGCGCAACACCCCGACGACAGACAGGCGATCCCGCGGCTCAAGCGAGGAACCTCGCCACGCCACGAGGCGGCGAACTTCCGGCGAACCCATGACCTCATCAGAGGCCGGGGTGGTTCCGCGTGCTTTCGCGACTCCGGCGCGACCGCCGCGCAATCGCCACATGCGGTACGCCTCACGGGGCAGTTTCATCCCGGCCCGAGGATTCTTGGCAGCGCCAATCAGCGCCCGGCCGACGCGCATCGAGGTCGATCCTTCGAGTGACGCCACTTTCCGCTCGACGCTGCGCAACTGCCCCTGCGCTTGACGAAGGGCGGCCGCAAGTTCGGCCCGCTCACGCGTGAGCTCAGCAACCCGCAGCATGGGATCGGCGTCGTCACCGCGTGCGGTGAGCCGAGCCTTGAGCTGCACGACCTCTTCAGCCAGACGCTGTGCCGCCACCTGGGCGAACGCTTGCTCGAACGCGTGGACGGCTTCTTCATCGACCGAATCCGCTGATCCAACGGAACGCGTTCGCCGTGCCAGCACCGCCATCGGCAGCCGCCGGTAAGGAGTTGCCACGACCTGATCCGGATCCAAACCGGCAGCAGCGAGCGTCTGCGCCAGTTCAAGAGTTCGAAGGTCGGCGGCCGGCCATCCGAGCATCAACAACACACTGCCGCCGGGGGCCACTTGGTCAATCACGGCAATCGCGGCCTCGGCTGTGCCGTGATAGCGCGCATCTGGGCCTGCCGTCACCACGACGAGCGCTCGATCATCCAGCGTGCGCCCGTCGGGTCCGATCGCTTCGCCCATTTGCACCACCGACAGGCCCGGCAGCGCCACGAAGGCCTCGACATCTACATCGCCGGTGGCGGCGTCGATCACCGACGACCACGTGGTGGCCAGCGGCGAGAGAAGTTCCACGATGCGAACGGTCATGACGTCAGCTCCTACGGGCCAGGAAGTCGTCAATCACCTCGGCGATGCGGGGACCTGCCTGCCCGTCCCACAAAGGAGGTACGCGATCAGGCCCACGGCCGGTTCGACTCAACACCTCGTCGAGCACGCTGATCACGTTCTCGGTGGTGACCAGTCGGTTGGTGCCGTGGGTGATCGTGACCGGACGCTCAGTGTTCGGACGCAGCGTGAGACACGGCACGCCAAGCACTGTCGTCTCTTCTTGCACGCCACCGGAGTCGGTGATGACGGCCGCAGATCCGCGCACCAGCGAGATGAACTCGGTGTAACCCAAGGGCTCAACGACGTGAACGCGCTCGTGGTCCAACAGTCCGACCGATTCGAGCATCGCCCGACCGCGTGGGTGCAAGGGGAACACCACGTCGAGGCGATCGGCGGCCTCGTGCAGCACGCGCACGAGTTCGCGAGCCGATTCGGTGGAGTCGACGTTCGCCGGCCGATGAAGGGTGGCGACGGCATAGCGACCGGTGAGCCCATGAGCTGCGGTGGCCTTCTCGACATCGAATGAGTCGAGGTGCGCCAGCAGCGTGTCGATCATCGGGTTACCGACCAGGTGAATGCGATCGGGATCGAGGCCTTCGTTGGCCAGGTGCGCGATCGCATCGGGGCTGGTGACCAGCAGCAGATCAGACAACTGGTCGGTGAGGCGGCGATTGACCTCTTCGGGCATCGTCATGTCGAACGAGCGAAGCCCTGCTTCCACATGCGCCACCGGAATCTGCAGTTTGGCCGCCACCAACGCTGCTGCGACGGTGCTGTTCACATCGCCGTAGACGATGACCAGCCGCGGCTGGTGCTCAAGGAAGAGGGTCTCAAGACCCACCATGGTCGCGGCTGTCTGGGCCGCATGACTGCCCGATCCCACGCCAAGATTCACATCCGGTCGCGGCAGACCGAGTTCGCGAAAGAAGATCTCGGACATCCGGTCGTCGTAGTGCTGGCCGGTGTGAACGAGCAGCTGCGGGATTGCTCGCGCCGCTAGGGCCGCCACGACCGGAGCGGCCTTGGGAAAGTTCGGTCGAGCACCGGTCACATGGATCACGGGGGCGGGGCTCATGAAGACCTTTCGTGGATGCCAACGGGCGCGCCTATCCTAGGCGTCCGCGGCCCGACCCTTTGGAGAGCGCAACGTGCAAGATCTGCGCACCACCGCAATGCGCGCGCTGAACCTCGCGCGCAATGCCCCCGTTGCGGCATCGGTCGCGGCTCGACGCTTCACCACAGATCCGGCCGCCACCGCCGTGAGACTGGCGGAGCGGCTACCGGCATCAGTACTGGAACGCGGTCGGAGTCGCCCAGACTTCGCGCTGCTCATGCTGAGCGACGATGAGTCAGGAGCAGCCGATGCGGCGGCCCTCGAGGCGTCCACCACGGCCGACGTGCGCACCGTGCGCCGGATGATCGGGATCGCCACCGCGCTCAATCGCACCGAACTGGCCGGGCAGTTGCTCGACGCCCTTTCGCTCCACGATCGGGCCAGGGCTCGGCTCAGCGCACGCCTGGACTGGAAGAAGGGCCTCCTGACCAAGGCCCGCGACGATGTGACAGCCACGAGCCCGAGTTCGTGGCGCGATGATCGACTTCGCGAGAGTTTCGACGACGAACTGCGCGCCCTTGAACCGATGTCAGCTGCGTCGGCTTCGAGCCGACACCTGCGCACCACCACCGGCGTTCAGCCCTTACCCGGACGCATCCTGCACCTGGTGACGAACTCCCTGCCGTATGCGAACGCGGGCTACACCACTCGAACCCATCAAATCCTGACAGCCCAAAAGTCGATCGGTTTGGATCCGCATGCTCTGACCCGCCTGGGCTTTCCCGTCGCACAAGGCGCGCTGATGGCCGCCTCTCTCGATGTGATCGACGGCATCCCCTACCACCGCTCGCTGCCCCTGCGACCGCTTCCGATGCGCGCCACTGCGCTGCTCGAACGTGAGATCGACGCGGCATCTGGCATCACCGAGCAGGTACGTCCCGGCGTGCTCCATGCCGCGTCGAACCACTGGAACGGGCAGGTGGCGCTGGCGCTTCGCGACCGGCACGGAATTCCCGTGGTCTACGAGGTGCGCGGATTTCTTGAGGAATCGTGGCTCTCGCGCCGCGAAGGCGGCGATGCCGACGGCAGTAGCACCGACCGCTACCGCCTCGAACGCGCGCTCGAAACCCACGTGATGATGCAGGCCGATCTGGTCACCACCCTGGGCGAGGTGATGAAGGACGAGATCATCGCGCGCGGCATTGACGCCTCCCAAGTGCTCGTGGCTCCGAACGCCGTCGATCGCCGGTTCCTCGAAGCCCACGACGACGCTGGCCCGCTGCGCCGATCACTGGGCATTGCCGATGACGACATCACCGTCGGGGTGGTGTCAACCCTGTACCGCCACGAAGGCATCGAAACGCTCATCGAGGCTGTCGCCCTGCTGGTATCTCAGGGTGCGCCCGTCCGCCTGCTCATCGTGGGCGATGGACCCGAACGCGAAGCCCTTGAGCAGCGGGTGCAGCGGGCCGGGATCGCCGAGGCCGCCGTGATGACCGGGCGGGTGCCCTTTGACCAGGTGCACCACTACTACCGCGCCATCGACGTGTTCTGTGTGCCCCGGATCAAGGCCCGCGTGAGCGACCTCGTCACCCCCCTGAAGCCGGTCGAGGCGATGGCCACAGGCCGCGCGATCGTGGCCAGCGATGTGGGGGGCCTACGCGAGGTGATCACCGACGGCGTCACAGGACTCTTGGTCCCCCCCGACGACCCGGTCGCGCTCGCGGAAGCCGTGGGGCGCCTCCTGTACGATTCCGACCTGCGCGGCGGATTCGGCGAGGCGGCACGTGCCTGGGTGTCAGAGCATCGAACCTGGGAGCAAGTGGCCCATCGGTATCGCGACGCGTACGCGCGACTGGGCGCCTCGTGAGCCCAGATTCCACCCGCTGACCGCCACCCGCTGACCGCCACCCGTTGACCACCGCAGGGAGTTCCACCGTGTCCGTCGATCTGGTCGTCATCGGCCTCGGGTACGTCGGCCTGCCTCTGGCCCAAGAGGCCAGCCGTGCGGGTCTTTCCGTGGTGGGCCTCGACGTGGTGCCGCGCGTGGTCGATGGCCTCAACGCCGGCCGCTCCCACGTCGATGACCTTTCGGACGACGACATCGCCGCGATGCTGGCCACCGGATTCAGGGCCACCAGCGATGCCACCGTGATCTCTGAGGCCGACGCCGTGGTGATCTGCGTGCCCACCCCCCTGGGCGCCGATGGCGGTCCCGACCTCGAATACGTCTTGAGCTCCACGCGCACGATCGCCGACCACCTCAAGCCCGGCACCCTCGTGGTGCTCGAGTCGACGACCTACCCCGGCACCACCGACGAGCAAGTGCGACCGATCCTCGAAGACACCACCCACCTGGTGGCCGGCGAAGGTTTCTCGCTCGCCTTCTCACCCGAGCGCATCGATCCTGGCAATCCCGTCTATGGGATGAAGAACACCCCCAAGGTCGTGGGCGGTCATACGCCGGCTTGCACCGAGCGCGCTGCCGCGTTCTACCGCCGCTTCGTCGACACCGTGGTCGAAGCCCGTGGCACGCGCGAGGCGGAGATGGCCAAGTTGCTCGAAAACACCTACCGCCAGGTGAACATCGGCTTGGTCAACGAGATGGCGCAGTTCTGCCACGAGCTCGGCATCGACCTCTGGGATGTCATCGACTGCGCTAAGAGCAAGCCGTTCGGTTTCCAGGCCTTCTACCCCGGTCCTGGCGTCGGCGGTCACTGCATCCCAATCGACCCGATGTATCTCTCGTACCAGGTGCGCGCTCGCTTGGGTGCTCCCTCGCAGTTCATCGAGCTAGCGCAGGCCACCAACAACGGCATGCCGATGTATGTTGCCCGACGCGCCCAAGACCTGCTCAACAGCGCAGCCAAGCCCATGAAGGGCTCGACCGTCTTGGTGCTGGGCGTCACGTACAAGCCCGACATCGCTGATCAGCGTGAGTCGCCGGCCGAGCCCCTCGCCCAACACCTGGCCGCGATGGGCGCCACCGTTGCCTACTTTGATCCGCACGTCGAGAACTGGCACGTCGATGGTGTCGACACGGTCAAGGCCGCTGACCTGATCAGCGGGTTGCAAGGCTGCGACATCGCGATCCTCGTGCAGAACCACGCCGCACTCCCCCTCGACGTGGTCGTCGAGCACGCCCCGCTGCTCCTCGACACACGAGGCAAGGCCGAGGGACCGCAGGTGGAACGCCTGTGACCGCAGGATCGACACCGCGATGACGACGAGCGACCTGGAACGCAGCGCGCCAGCGGCGCTAGCGGACCGTCACGGACTGACCCCCATCGGGCAGCAGCCGGCCTTGCGCACCTACATCGCGGCTCTGTGGGAGCGGCGCTTCTTCATGGTCACGTTCGCCCGCAGTCGGATCGCGGCCGAAAACGCCGAGAGCCGCCTCGGTCAGGTATGGCAGGTCCTGAATCCTCTACTCAATGCCGCCGTCTACTACCTCGTCTTCGGCGTGATCCTCGGCGCCAAGAAGGACATCGACAACTACACAGCATTCCTGATCACCGGTGTGTTCATCTTCGCCTTCACGCAGCGCACGATCATGTCGAGCTCGCGATCGATCAGTGGCAATCTGGGGCTCGTCAGGGCGCTGCACTTCCCACGGGCCGTGCTTCCCTTTGCCAAGGTCATCGAAGAGACGGTCAAGACCGGCACCTCGTTGGTCGTACTCGCAGTGATCGTCCTGGCGACCGGTGAACCGCTCACCTGGCGATGGCTCCTGATAGCACCGCTGATCCTCTTGCAGCTCATGTTCAGTGCGGGTGTGGGTCTGGTATTTGCGCGACTCACTGTCGATGTGCGCGACATCGCCCAGTTCCTTCCCTTTGCCCTGCGAATCTGGATGTATCTCTCCGGCGTCATGTACTCCATCACCGTCTTCGCCGAGACGCGTGATGCGCATCCGTTCATCGAATGGGCACTGCGCGTGAACCCTGCCGCCGTCTACATCGAGATCACCCGTTCCTGCCTCATGGCCGGTCCGCAAACGCAAGTGCCCCTATGGACCTGGGCCCTCGCCGTCGCGTGGGCCGTTGTGCTGTTCCCCATCGGGTTCATCTTCTTCTGGCGGGCGGAGTCGCGGTATGGCCGTGGCTGACGAACGCACCGTCCGGCGTTCCAACGCCGGCAAGCCGACGGTGATCGTTGATGACCTGCATGTGACCTACCGCGTCATCGGTCCACGCCCGGCTGGTGCAGGCACCGATGGCGCCTCAGCGCTTCGCCGTGTCCTCTCGCGCAAGGGTTCACCGGGCCTGCGTGAGATCAAAGCGATCAGAGGCGTCACATTCGTGGCCAATCATGGCGATGCCATCGGCCTGGTCGGTCGCAATGGCTCAGGCAAGAGCACGTTGCTGCGGGCCATTGCTGGACTGCTGCCCCCGGAGAAGGGTGCGGTCTACACCGACTGCCAACCCTCACTTCTAGGAGTGAACGCCGCACTCATCAACTCGCTCAGCGGTGAGCAGAACATCGTGCTCGGCGGTTTGGCGATGGGCATGACCCCCACCGAGGTGAAAGAGAAGTTCACCTCAATCGTCGACTTCGCCGGCATCGGTGATTTCGTTGAA
>Ga0335397_10003219_pt1 | contig 21945 bp, 17 predicted proteins | sample MAT04_FD_205740 | JGI IMG/M metagenome (GOLD analysis project Ga0335397, IMG submission 205740) | Freshwater microbial communities from Lake Fryxell liftoff mats and glacier meltwater in Antarctica - MAT-04 (spades assembly) (version 2) ... | reverse complement strand
GACGACGACGTCTACGGTGCCTGGCGCGACGACGACGTCTACGGTGCCTGGCGCGACGACGACGTCTACGGTGCCTGGCGCGACGACGACTTCTACGGTGCCTGGCGCGACGACGACCACGACCACGACGGTGGTCCCCGGCGCCACCACCACGACCGGCCCCGCCACGGTGTTGGGGGCGACAGCGACTCAGACTCCTTCTCCGTCTCAGGCAGAAGTGCTGGGATCGACCGCGAACCGTGGAGTGTCCGGCCGTTCGTTGGCAATCACCGGCTCCGACAGCAGCGTCTGGATCGCCCTCGGCGCCGCCCTGCTCGCGTTCGGAGCAGTGCTCACGATTTCTGCACGTCGTCGACGCGGCCTCTCGTCGTGACGCAACAGCGGCACCAATAACACGAACTTGATCGGTCCCGGGGTTCGAGCCCCGGGACCGGATCGCGACGGCAGTTGTTCATCCCCGCGATGCCGATGAACCGCCGACGGACCTACCCCGCCCGTATCCCGAGGTCGTCGAGGAAGCAATCTGCTTTTGGTGGATCGACTCAACGGTGAACCTCCTCGACGATGCCGGGTTTGCAACTTGTCACTCCACGAAAGGCGAGAAGCACCTGGACTCGGCTGAACCGCCAGCGCATGGCGGACATGGAGGTTGCCGGACTCATGGCGGAGGCCGGGCGCCGCAGCGTCGAGGTCGCACAGGAGAACGGTTGGTGGACCATCTACGACTCGGCGGAAGATCTCGTCGAACCGTTGCGACTGCGGCGATTTCGTTCTGGCGATATCCTGCCGAGAATGGTGGTCGACCCGGCCGCGTTGAGGAGTGCGTCATGTCGTCTGTAGTGGACTTCCAAGATGTCTCGACGGTCGGTTTGGAGTCGTCGCCCGTCGCGGCCGCGCTTGCCGGGCTTCGTGCCCACGAGGCTCGATACTTCAAGAACAAGTACGACCACGTCTTCACAGTCGAACCAGCCGAGGAGGCCGCCGAGACGATCGAGTTTGTGCGTCGAGTGCTCAAGGAGGAGCGGGACATCGTCATCACGTCGCCTCCCCTGGAGGCGTCAGCCTTCCAGGTCGAGAACATTCGCTTTTCCTACGTCTTCTACGAGAGCGGGCTTGCGATCAATGTGATGTACACCGTCGATGATCCCAAGAAGCGGGCCGTTGGATTCAAACTCTCCGAGGAGATGGACATCCCCGGGGAGCTCGCCTCGCGGTTCAAGTTCGCGCGGCAGAAGTCGAAGCTCGCCGGAGTCATTCGCGGTTCGTACTTCGTGATCAAGGGCGAGTACTGATCGGCAGGGGGTCAGTGCGGGCTGCCGATTGATCCGGAGTGGGTCAAGAGATCAGATTCGATCTGTCAGAGGTTGGTCAGCGACGTGATGTCAGCCTGAGTCAGGATGGCGGCAAACTCGGTGAGGCATTCTCGCTGGACGGAGTCGTCGTCGATCAGATCGTTTGTTGTTCCGTCCAGTGAAAGGACATTGGACAGCGTCAGACTCAATGCATGCGACCACTTCCCGTAGCGATCACCGTCCTTGCCGCCGCCGGGGGAGTCGGGATCGTGCGCCGGCGTCGACAGCTTGCGGGTGTGGCACCCGAGCTGCGGAGCCCGACCACGTGGGCGTCGATGTCGCTTCGAGGGCCGAGGAGCCTCCAGGCGAGCCGACGATTGATCTCGCTGGCGTCGGTGGCACAGGTGCTGGCGCCCGGCGTCACGCCTCGAGACGAACGCATACCTGCCAGCGGTGATCGCCCCGAATTGCGGGTGGTCGTCTACGAGCACCAGAGCCGGAAGCACCCGAGCGGAGCGCTCGTGTGGATACACGGCGGTGGATTGGTGATGGGGACGCCCGGGCAGGGCGACGGATTGTGCAGTCGGATCGCCGCCGAACTCGGGGTCCTCGTCGTGAGCGTGGACTACCGTCTCGCACCCGAGGATCCATTTCCCGCAGGCCTCGACGATTGTTTCGCGGCGCTCGAATGGGTCCATGAACGGGCAGACGAGCTCGGTGTCGATCGTGAGCGGGTGGCGATCGGAGGCGACAGCGCAGGTGGTGGCCTGGCAGCAACCTTGGCTCAGCGCGCGCACGATCACGGCATGGTTCCCGTCTGTTTTCAGCTACTGCAGTATCCGATGCTCGACGATCGAACGGCGCTTCGGTCGGGGCCCGATGCGTTGGTGTGGACGAGGCGGTCCAATCGGTGGGCGTGGGGGGCATACCTCGGTCACCCGGCATCGGTGAATGAGTCGCGGCCCTACGCGTCCGCAGCGCGACGCGTTGACCTCAGCGGATTGCCGCCAGCATGGATCGGGGTGGGAAACATCGATCTGTTCCACGACGAGGGGGTCGACTACGCAAGCCGTCTCGCAGCCGCTGGAGTTCCCTGCGATCTCTACGTCGAGCCCGGGATGTACCACGCAGCGGAGCAACTGATGCCAGGGGCACCATCGATGGCCCAGTTCGTCGAGCGACTCGTGGCGGCGCTCAACGCGGCGATCGGTGCTCAGGCATCGACGAACGGGTGACAACGACGGGTTGGAGCACCTCCGGCCGCCTAGCTCACGAAGCCATCGAATCCGCCGGGAACGAGATTGTGGTACTGGGTCAACGACAGTGGGTAGCCGAACCTATTCTCCATCTCCGACCTCGATGGCTTGAGAATGTGGTCGATGCTGCTCTGTTGTGAGAATTGGTTCGAGAGACTGATTCCAGCGAACCCAAGCGATTCGAAGGGGCTGACCGCGGAGTTCATCTTGACCGTCGTAGTTGTCAGGTGGGGGTTCACGCCGCCGATGACGCCGGAGGGTTGGAACGTGTCGCCGCCGGTGATGGTGAAGTTCGGTGTGCTGTGGCCGCCGATGACGCCGGAGGGTTGGAACGTGTCGCCGCCGGTGATGGTGAAGTCTGGTGTGCTGTGGCCGCCGATGACGCCGATGCCGATGAGTGGTGCACTGTTTCCGTCGATGATTCCAATGGTGGCGGAGGTTGCCACCGCGAGGCTGTCGTTCGCAGCGGTCGTTGCGCGATTGACGAGGTCGTTGGCATCGTTCCCCACGAGTTGGGCCACCGCCCCAACAATCGAGCCGATCGTCGAAACGATCTGTTGAACCAAACCCTCGATCTCGGGTGGAATGGAACATCGCAAGCAGGACGGCAGGCCGCGCTCGAGTTCAGCCAACTCGGCGGCGCAGGCGTTCAACACCGATGCCGTGACCTGAAGTTCTTCTGGGTCTACACGAATCAGTGTCATGCGCATCCTCATTGTCGAAGGTGACAGCATTCTGGACTGCAGACCTAAAGGCTGGCTTCAGAAATCCTCAATCATCGGCTGCCGAGACGCTTCCGGTGGCCTGGATTGGGCGCGACGCCGCCGCGGATCGCCAACGCAGCGCCAACGCAAGTTAGATGTCGGCGCTGATGAGCCAGATCCATGCCGGGCTCCACCGCGACCAAGGCCGTCGCCACAACTAGCCTCGCCACGATGACGAGGCCCAACGTTTCCCCGGTGGCCGCGGCTTTGGCTGCGGTTGTCAGGCAGATGGGTGTTTCCGTCGGTTCTGATCCCCATCGAGCGCGGGCGAGCCTGACGGACGCGATGGCAGCGGGCGCTCGCGGGTACAGAGCCGAAATCGACGCGCTGGTGATTGCTGCCGAAGAGTCGATTCCTGCGGCGATGGCGGTCCCAGGGTTCGATCGATCAGCGGCGATGCAACGTCTGCGAGATCGTGGTCTGTCCGATGACATCGCCGAGTTCGCAATTGAAGCGTGGCATCGCAGTCTCGGGGTGGCCACTGTTGGCATGGCACCGCTCCCGACGTGGACGGCGCCCGGGGAGTTTGCTGGCGCCACGACGCCGCCAGACCCGCCCCAGTCGGGCGCATACAGGATGGTGGTGTCCGGGAACGGGCCGCTTGGCAGCGGCCAACCTCCACCGCCGGTTCCCCTGGCTGATCCTCATGTTTCTGTTGGGCAGCCCGTCGAGTCGTCGTGGTCGGCAGGGAAGCTGACAGCTCTCGTTCTCGGGGTCGTGGCTGTTCTCGTTGTAATACCTCTCGTCATCGGAGTGGCTGTCGTCCTTACCCGCGACTCGACCGATCCGACATCGGTCACCGCATCATCCACGGCAGCGATGGCGACGAGCAGCGTTCTGCCCGCGGCGCAGGGGTGTCCCCCCACCGACGGCTCGGCTGCTCGAGCCACCGTGTTCACCTCGCCATTCCCTGACGCATGCACCGACCCGACCACGAGCTACATGGCGAGGTTTGTCACGACTCAAGGCGCATTCACCGTGGCGTTGGCGCCACAAGTTGCGCCGAAGACGGTGAACAACTTCGTGTCATTGGCACGATGGAAGTTCTACGACGGGCTCACCTTTCACCGTGTCGTTCAGGACTTCGTCAGTCAGGGCGGCGACCCCGGAGGCGACGGGTCCGGTGGACCCGGCTATACGTTTGCAGACGAACTGCCCTTACTCGACGCCTACGTTGCCGGATCGTTGGCCATGGCCAATGCCGGACCGGACACCAACGGCAGCCAGTTTTTCATCATCCCCAACGACATCGGCGCCAGTTCGCTTCGAGACCCTGGTCGCGGGGAGGCGTTGTACTCGTTGTTCGGTCAGGTGACCGATGGAATGGACGTCGTGACGAGAATCAACATGGTCGAAACAGACCCGGCTACCGAGAAGCCGATCACACCGGTGACGATCACATCGGTCACCATCACCGAAGGCTGAGCGGGGCTGGCCCTCTGCAGGCCCAGCCCGTCAAGCGCCGATGCGATGGTTAGCTGGCAGGTGCGCCGAGCCGGAACAGAATCTCGGTGGCACCGATCTGGATTACGTCGCCATCGCCCAGCAACCGCTCGCGGATCCGTTCGCCCGAGATCTGAGTTCCGTTGCCTGACCCGGCGTCGATCAGGACAAACCCGTCGGGGGTCAAGTGGATCTCTGCATGGACTCGACTGGCACCGGCATCGAGGATCACCAGATCCCGGTCGGGTAGTCGCCCGATGGTGGTCACGCCCTTGTCGAGCGTGACGTTGATTCCGTCCATGGTGAGATATGCGGACCGAGCCACGATCGAGGATCTCAGGACGGTGGCGTCGGCGACGGGCATGACCGTGAGTGTGGGCGAAGGAAGCCAATCGAGAACTGGGTCCTGGGCGAGGATCTGATTTTCGAGGTCGCGGAGGTCTTTGGACGGGTCGATGCCCAACTCATCGACCAGGAGCTCGCGTCCCTCTCGATAGGCGGCCAGCGCGTCGGCCTGCCATCCGCATCGGTAGAGCGCCACCATCAACAACCCGCGGAGTCGTTCGTTGAGCGGCGAATCGGAAACCCAGGCGCGAAGTTCATTGACGACCTCCTGGTGGCGACCGAGCGACAGCTCGGCTTCGCCGAGTTGCTCGATAGCGGTGATTCGAGCGACGTTGAGGCGGGTCGCTTCGTGCTGCGCAACACCTTCGAGCGGCAGTCCCGCCAGCGTCTCGCCTCGCCACAGCGCCAAGGCCGCTCGAAGGCTAGTTACGGTCTCATGGGGGGCGCCGGCCGCCAATGATTGTTCTCCGGCGCGCCGCAGCTGTTCGAACCGCAGCGAGTCGAGCTCATCGGGGCTGACCTCGATCGAGTAGCCCGGGCGTCTGGTGGTGACCAGGGTTCGGCCGAGGGCTTCGCCGACCGGTGCCAGGAGTCGTCGGAGATTGGAGACGTAGACCTGCAAGGTCGCATTGCGTTCGGGTACGTCGTCGCTCCACACCCAATCGATCAGTCGTTCGACGGAGACGACGCGGTTGGGCTCGATCAACAACGCCGCCAGCACGAGTTGTTGCTTCCCGCCGCCGAGCTTGATCGACTCGCCGCTGACCATCACCTCGAGCGGACCGAGGATTCTGAATTCGACGGTCACCTCGCGTTCCTAGCACGGGCGCGGGATCGTGCGGGTCGGTGAGGGTTTCCGTTCGCGTACTCGATGGGGCTCCACTCAAGCCTCGGATACAGTGACCTAGGAGTTGAGCCCTCCATGCCCAGCGCCGACATGCCCGGTACCGCGGAGGCGCGACAGGCAGTCGGGAAGCGATTCGAGTTGATTTCAGTCCTCGACGGACTGACCCAGAAGTCTGTACTTCGATCCTTTGCAGATAACAGCAACATGCATCCTGCACGGGGCCGCCCAATTCGAATAGCGCGTCGCAATCCCGAGAGCGCAGCGGTTGTGTCAGTGGTTTCCGGGGAGGTGTTCGAGGATGGTGGCGCGGATGTTGTGGGGGTTGGCGGGTTGGAGGGTGACGCTGGTGGTGGATGATGCTTCGACGTCGGCTTCGTGGAGGGTTCCGTTGATGATTGCCCATCGGAGTTGGCCGCCGACGAGTGTTGTTCCTTCGCGCCATGTTGATCTGAACCAGATCCATTGGTCGACGTCGTTGATTTCGACCCGGTGTTCTGGTCCGGTGCTGGAAGCGAGCCGGGCGGTGTCGCACACCGCGACGAGTTGGTTGAGGAGTTCGCTTGTGGGTGTTTCGGTGATCCGCCGTCCGAACGGGCCTTGTGGGGTGATGATGGTTGTTGATTGTGTGCGCACTGCGAACGCGTTGGCTGAGTGGTTGTTGCCGGTGGTGGTGGTGATCTCGACGAGGAGGTCGGGGTACACGGCGCGTTGGAGGAGAGCGTCGACTGGTGGAGCGGGGACGATTTGGTCTCCGTCGGCGACGAGGATTCCGCGTGTCATCAATGAGCGGACCAACGTTTGTGCGATGGCGGATCGTTGTGCGGCTGGTAGCACGACGAGTGTTTGTGGTGCGACGGTGGGGAATGTTCCTGCTCCCATGACCGCGGCGGCGATCATGGCTTCGTCGACTGACAACACCAGATCGGTCGGGTTGGTCGCGTCGGCCGGCGTGGATGTCCCCGATGTCGGGTTTGGGGTATCTGGTGTGGTGGTGTCGGTCCATCGGGTACGAACATCAGCCCACTCTGATGATGTCAGCGCCGGTCGGGCGTGACTCGTTGGGGGCGTGTCGGGCGGGGACCCGTCCGTGTCGGGGTTTTCTTGTGTGCTGTTGAGCGGGAGGGGCATCCCGAGGATCGTCAAGGCAGAAGTAACCGAGATGATGTCGTTCTCGGTGGCGTCGAAGGTGTCCGCCAGTCCGGTGGCCGACGCGATGTATCCCATTCCGTCGCGGACCATGTAGATGGCGACACCACGGAAGTCCGATGTGTTGTCGTTGAACACAACATCGCGGCGGATCGCGGGGAGCCCTGCGAACGCTGTGACGTCGCGTACGTCGATCTCTCGGTAGCCCGTGAGCTGGTCGGTCAATGCTTGGCCGTGGCGGGCGGCGAGCCCTGCGGTATCGAGTTCGTGTTCGACGAGCTCTCCGGTCACGCGGACCCGCGCCCCGCCCGGCCCGAAGAATTCGGCCGAGTCAAGAGCGGTCCACCCATCAGGCAGTTCGGCGATGATTCGCGGAATGAACATGGTCGTCACAGGACAGCCCCGCCGGTAACGGTCGCGGCCTCCGCGGCCATCGCTGATCGGGTCAACGTGTCGGCGAGTGTCTGGAGTTCCCCAGCTGCGGTGCCGATCTGTTGGCGTCGAAGAGCGACGTCTGCCCTGAAACGATCGGCCGCCGGTCCGGCGTACACCATCGCGGCGACCTGAGCGTCGAGTCGTGCACCCATCGCTCCCAGGTTCGCTGCCCGTTCGTTCAGAAGCGCCGCGGTTCGACGCATCCCGTCCACGTCTGGCATTGGTCCCATGATGAGTCCTTTCGGAATCGAGCGGTCGGGTGTCAGCTTCCAGCTTGGAGGAGGGCACCCTGGCGGCGTGCAACTTCGGCTCCGGCATCAACGAGCGCCTGCTGCACCTTGCGCAACGACACCTCGTACTCACCGGACCACATGGTGCGGAACCGCTCAGCAGCAGGACCTTCCCACGCAGTGCCCTGGAGTTGGCCGCGGATCACCCGGGTCAACTCTTCGACACCCTTGGCTTCACGATCGAAGGTGGCCTTCAATTGTGCGAGCTGTTCGATTTCTCCACCGATACGAGCCATGACGTTTCTCCTCTGTTCAGAACTTCATTGTTGAAGCTGAGATCAGTATGACCAAGCATTCTTTAGCGTGGCTTCAAAAACGCTGACGCCATTTGGGTGGTAACGAACATGTCGCGTGCTCAGCCGTACGGCGTCTTGTAGGTCTCGCCGGCACGGGCAGCCTTCATCAACGGCAACGCAAAATTCACCGGCCGCATACTCCCAACCTCGCCCCCGCGAATGATCGTCGGCACCCCAATCAACTCGCCGTCGTCGTTCGCCGCCAAGCCACCCGAGTTGCCTGGGGAGATCCGGGCGTCGATGTTGAGAAACGCCCGGTTGGTCTTGAGATCGTTATCACCTACCGGCCCACCGATCACGCCAGACGACAGCGTGACCGTCGAGGCCTCTGCCGCGGTCGGAAAGCCGAAGACACTGATCCTGTCTCCTGTGCTTGCTGTGTCCGAGTCGGCGAGGTCGATGCTCGTCAGCTCGTCAAGATCGCCGTCCTCGATGAATTGTCCGCCGATGGTCTTGGTGATCTTGAGGACCGCGAGGTCAAGGTAGCCGTCGACGGCCTTGACCTCGGCGAGGTACTTCGGCTCGGCTGATTTGTCGAGACCCGGGGTGACGCTGATCACGATCTGCTGAGGATTGGGCACGACCGTTCCGTCCTCGGTCGTAACCGGATCGAGACCCTCGACGTCGGGGTTGGCCACATGCGCGTTGGTGAGGATCAATCCCTTGGCAGCGTCGACGATCGTGCCAGACCCTTGACCTTTGATCGGGACCTCCAATCCGTCGACCGTAACGATGGCCACCGTGGTAATCAACACCGTGCCACGTGCCAGCTCGTCGTTGTCGGGACCCGCGAATTGCGTGACGTAGATGGCCGCGCCCGCCGCGATCAATGCGATGACGGCGATGAGCGCAACAACGAGGATGGGGCCCTTTTTCTGGGGTGCCTGGCCGGGCCGGCTGCCTTTCGGTACCACGTGGGTTCCGCTGGTCACCATCACGATCCGCTCACCTGTCTCCTCGGACCCGAGCCACGCCGCTACGGACCCCGCCAGGCGGAGTTGGGAGATGCGACGGCCATCGACGAAGGTCCCACTCGAAGAGCCTCCGTCTTCGAGCAGCCAGCCGGTGCCGTCGTGGCGGACTCGTGCGTGGTGGCGCGACACCGTTGGATTGGTGGACATGACGTCGCTGCTCTCGTCTCGCCCAATGGTCGCGATTTGTCCGGGCTGGAACGAATAGGAAACGCCGGCGCACTCCAGGTTGAGCGCGTTGCCAGTGACCACGGTGGCGCCGGCGAGCGCCCCTTCACGAAGCCGCCCCCCGGGCCGATCGGGACTGGCTCCGACAACGACGGTCCCCGCTGATTCAAATCCCGCTACGCCGGAGGTCGGTGGACTTGGGTACGGAGGCGAGCCAGGGAGTTCGGTTCCTTGGCTCTCAACGCCGATGCGCGTGTTGTCGTTTCCAGCAACGGTGAACTCCAGCATCTCGCCGTTCGGAGGTTGGCCCATGGACACCGAGCACACGCCCGAGATGGGAACCGATGAGATGCGCGATCCGTTCAGCCAGACCCCTTGGGCGCTGCCGGTGTCGTGGATGACCCAACCGGTGGCGATGTACTCGAGTTGGGCGTGATGACGCGAGACGTTGGTGTTGACGAGGGCGATCTCGTTGCTCGGTTCACGCCCGAAGCGGACCACGGTTCCGGGGGAGTACGAGCGTTCTCCACCTGACCAGCGAATACGGATGTTGTTGTCCACGAAGGAGCCCCTTTTGGAGAGCGGTCAATTCTTGAATGGCTCGACAGGCTGCCAGTCGATCGTGGCCTTGCCGTCGCCGAGTTGGTACGCTCGGAGGTGCTCACCGTCGGTGGAGAGCACCCACACCAGTTTGTGATCGCACAACAACGAACCGGCCGGGCGGTCGAGGTCGATCGACTTATTTGCGATCTTCAGAGCCGTTTTCGGGGGGACCACCGTCTTACCCGAGAGGACCAACGACACGTTGACCTCGCAGCCGGTCTTTTGGATCGATGCCACCGGCGCGAAGGCGACAGATTCACCAGTGACCTGAGCTTCGAGCTTCCCCTTGGGATCTGGGATGAAGGTGATGACCTTCCCTGTTCCGGTGATCGACACCCGCCGAGGCAGCGCTTCAGTCGGCTGGGGCGTTTTCTGGCCGATCGTCGTAGGGGGCAATGTGGTCGGGGCGGCAGAAGTGGTCGTTCCCGGAGCGCTCTTCGTGGAATTCGATGCCTTGTAGGCGAACCAACCCCCCGCCCCACCGGCACCCAGTCCGACAACGAGTGCCGCGAGGATGCCCACCAGCAACCTCCGCCTGGGAGTGCGAGTCTCGGAAGCGGCAGGGAGTGGCGCTGAGACGTTGGGGACCGGAAGTTTCGTTGGAGGCGCTGCTACGCCAGCGCGAACCGCGAGGACCATGGTGACGTCGTCGCCGCTGGCGCCAGCCGAATCGGTCAACCATCCCGGGAGTTTGACAGCGACATTGTCGAGCCCGTCGCGGGCCACGGCCTCAAGGAATCCGGTGGCAGATTCTTCGCGCCATCGTTCGCTGGCAAAAGAGTTGCCATAGCCGTCGCTTGCCAGAACCATGAGCGACGGCAGCGGTGAACGAATCACAGCGACTCTCGCATCGTTGGCAGCGTCGGGAAGGCAGAGCGAGGTGGTCTCGCCCCCGACAAGACGGTCATCGGTGGGAATCGGAGCCGTCACGGCGCCACCGGCGTCGATGAGAATCGCGTCGCCGTCGCCGATCTGCAGAAGTCCCATCCACGTGGGCGCCATGATCGACAGAATGAGTGTGCAGCCGTAGGAGATGAAGGGGTCGGTGTTGAGGTTGGCCCCGCCTCGGGTGTGTTCCTCGTCGGTGAACGGGTGGAGTTGATGGTCCTGCTGCACCCGCTCGCGCCAGCGCAGAATGATGCCCGGCGCGAGGCGTGAGGTCAGCGCTTGATGGATGGCTTTGGTATCGGGGGATGTACCCAATTCGGTGAGCAACGCACCGCCAGCTTCGCACGCCACGTCCACCGCGATCGAAGAGCCCGTAGCGCTTCTGACGTAGCGATTCCCACCGTGTCCGTCGGCGACGGCGGCGACCAGTCCCACCGTGCGACCATCAACGGCGAGGGTACGAACAGCATCCTGGTTCGGCATTCCGTTGCGATCGTGCGACGGGCCGCGGACGCTGGCGCTGACGGCCGTCCATGTGGCGGCCGGTGCGCCTCGGGTCCTGCTCACCAGATCAGCTCTGACGGTGAGGAAACCTCATCCTGGCCCAACGGACCAAAGGCACGGTTCGGTGCCACAAGGTTCGAGGCAACTCGAGACGCATGCGTCGATGCCCAGCGGATCATCCGGACGAGTTGCTCAGGATTGTTCGCGGTGACTGGGCCGGTCTCGGAGGAGCCCATGAAGCGCTCGAGGACTTCCATGTCGGCGTCGCGCCCAATTCCAACTGCCATCCGCACCGCCACCCGGCCCATTGGTTCGTCGAGGAAGCGACCGAGCGCCGGTTTGTGGTCGTCGGTGGGCATGCCGTCGGAAATCAGCAGAACTGCCGGAGGGAGGGCCCGTTCCTCCATGTGGGGCGGCCGCAGCTGCGGAGCGAGCAGATCCAGTGCGGCTCCCAGGTCGGTGTAGCCGCTGCTTTCGAGGTCATTCCATTGCAGTTGGTCGACGGGTGTCGGCGCCTCGACGTGCCATCGCGCACCGCTCGAAAATGCGATGGCGCGGACCAACATTCGCGCATGTGGGTTCTGTGAAGCGATGTCGATGAGATGCGGGATCGTTTCGCGGATGGCGTTGTTCAACGCCTGCATCTTTCCGTCCGAGGCCATCGACCCTGAGCAGTCGGCAACAATGAAGAAGTGCAGCGGTCGTGCCGCCAATGTGGATCCCGGCCGCTCGCTCACTTCCTCCCCCTCGTCATTGCGGACCTTCTCTTTCGAAGTCGGTCCGGCTCAGCCCGAATGTCATTACGTGGGCTATGTGTATCATTCCTCGGAGGGGAGAGGCGGTTTTCTGTTGTTGTCCGTTGGATCGCAGATCGTGTTGAGTCGTTCGAACCGCAGGTGCTTCGTTCGCAAGTTCATTGGAGAGGGCAGCCAGGGGAGCGTGTTCGAGGTTGCGTTGGGCGCCGAGGAGCGCCCGGCGGCGCTCAAATGGTATTTTCCGAACACCGCGACCACTGCTCAACGGGCCTCGATTTCTGAGTTGATCGATCGGGGTGCGCCCGACGAACGGTTCCTGTGGCCGAGCGAACTCGTCGAACTCGCCGACGTCAAGGGTTTCGGATACCTCATGCCGTTGCGTCCCGAGTCCTCGGCCGGACTCTCGGACCTCCTGACGGGCAAGATCGATGTCCCCTTCTCGGTGATCTGTACCCTCGGAATGGAACTGGCTGGCACCTTCTTGGCGCTGCACAGCCAGGGGCTCTGCTACCGAGACATCAGTTTCGGCAACGTGTTCTTCGATCCGGTTGCTGGTCGACCACTGATCTGCGACAACGACAACGTCGGGATCGATGGCGTGTCGCCCTCGTTCGTGCTCGGCACTCGCAGATTCATGGCGCCCGAAATCGTCCGACGAGAAGCGACCCCAAGCACCGCCACCGACCTGTATTCGTTGTCGGTCTTGCTCTTCTACCTGCTCATGGTCGGCCATCCCTTGGTCGGTCGCCGAGAACTCGAGTTCGCCACTTGGGATGATCGAGCCGAGAGCGAGCTGTTCGGAGCGAAACCCGTGTTCGTCTTCGATCCTGTCGATCGGGGGAACGAACCCGTTGAGTCCTTGCATGGCTCGGTGGTCGGTAACTGGGAGCTCTATCCGGGGTTCATTCGACAACTGTTCACTCAGGCGTTCACCGTTGGTCTCAGCGATCCGCGAAATGGTCGCGTTCGCGAGAGTGTTTGGCGATCGGCGCTGGCGCGGTTGCGAGATTCGGTGATGCGTTGTCCCGCATGCAGCAAAGAGAACTTTTGGCACGGCACCGAGGGCCGGCAGTGCTGGTCGTGTGATCGACCGTTGGAACGTCCAGTGAGGCTCGAGGCCGGCGCGCGGTCGCTGGTCCTCAACGAGGACACCGTGGTGCTCGGCCATCATCTGTCGCTCAACTATGCCGATGCCACCGTGATCGGTCGGATCGCACGACATCCGGATCGCCCTGATCGGTGGGGCATTCGCAATGAGACCGCTAGTGCCTGGAACGTCACGTTGCCGAATGGTGAGCACACCACCGCCGAGCCAGGCCGGGCGGTTGGGCTCCTGCCGGGCACGACGATCCGCATTGGTTCGGTCACGGCCGTCATCGCCCGCTGACATCCGGCTCGTTCTCGAGTTCCTCATCAGGACTGTCCCGAAGTGAGGATCGCTGCGGCTTGGGTGAACGGCGGGATGAAGTACACCCGTTCGTCGCCCAGGAGTACCGATCGAGTCGATCCGTTCACGGGCCGGACGGCGCTGAGTGGTCCCTCGAACGCAATCCCAACGGGCTTGAGTCGGTCAAGGATCCAACCGTGGCGGACGACAATGGAACGAACCTGAGTTCCCTGAACGGCGACCCAACGGATCGGCGAGAGTCGCCGCGTCAGCCCGACTGCAATGGCGATCACGCCTTGGGTGATCAGCAGGAGCCGTGCTGTCTTCGGTTCGGCAGTGAAGAGACCGACGATTGCGATCGTCGAGACGACCACGAGAATGCCGAAAAGCACGAGGTGGAGCGCTGGGCCGAGCCCGGTATAGCCACCGTAGACTGCGTCAACCGGCTCGCCGAGAAAGCGTTCGACCCTGCGTTTGATAGGCACTGCTTTCTGGCTGACTTTCACCGGCACGATCAGTGGCTTGGGCGGCGTGTAGGCGGGGGGTGGTTGCATTGCGGGCGGCGGCGAATACGCGGGGGGTTGTTGCATCGCGGGCGGTGGCGCATCGGCGGGGGGTGGTTGCATCGCGACTGGCTGCGGCGGGGCAAAGGCCTGCAGTGGTCGGACTGGCAGCGGCCCCGGGGTGGGAGTCATCGCGGGAGTAGGAAGGATCGTGGGTTGCCATAGCGCTGGGGTGGACTCGGCTGCGGCTGGTTCGGGAAGTGCCGTGTTATCGCTCCACCAGTTCGGGTCGGAGCGAGCGCCAACGTGCGGCTCGATCACGGCGGATTCGGGGAGTGCCGTGTCGTCGCTCCACCTGATTGGCTCGGAGGGGGTGCCAACCGGCGGCTCGATCACGGCTGGCTCCGCAACGGACAAAGGGGTGAGGCCCATCGCTGCAGCCCACGTCGTGATTGCCCAGAGGGCGGCGGCGTCAGTCCAGCCGCGAGTCGCAGCTAGCTCCGCGGCAATCTCGCGGTGCCGCTCGGGGTCTGAGCCGGACGCGCCGAGGCGCGTCGGCACCTTTTCCTCGGCCGCCACGACCAACAAGTGCACCTTCGCTCGGAGCGGAGTGGCCTCGCTGGCCAAGATGTCGTTCAAACGCCGCTTGAGGATCGACGGTTGCGCACGCCAATTGTCACCAGCGAGCTCAACGGCTTGTCTTAATGTGGCAGCGAGGTCTTGCTCGTTCATCTTCGTTCTCCACTCGTGATCGAACACAGTGTGTGCCGGGTGGCTTTCAAGGCGCTGAAGGACTGCTTCATGTCGGTTGCCCATCACGTCCGAACGTCGTCGGTGTGCACACCTGAACGACAGTCACCTGACCCTGGTCGATGATGATTCCCCGACCCGTCGTCAATGGCGGTGGGATGGCCGAGAGTCGTGCCCCGAAAATGAACGCATCGTCAGCCGTCGGCTGCAGCAGTACGGCTCGTCGCAAACTGATCAGGTAGCGGATCCACGGGTCGTAGATGGTGGGCAGATCGTTGACCCGTGCCGCGGCGATGATTTTGGGCGTTCTGTCGCCGCCCGATCGCAACAGTTGGTCCAGGCGGTCCGAAACGCCTGGCACGGTCGAGATGCTCTCGGCGTCATCGATGAGGAGTACCGCATGGGGGTCGGCCTCGTCAGCGACACCCTCGAGAACCTCCGCAATGGCCGCGTGATCGACCACCACACGTCGAATGTTGGGATGCGATGGGTCGAGGTCGCGCATTGGGCCCGGTCGCGTGGCGACGACCGTGCAGCTCGTCTCGGGGTTCGCGGCGATGAGTCCCTCGAGAATGCTGAGCAAAGTGGTGCTACGACCTGATTGCAACGGTCCAGCAATGAGGAGGTGGTTTGACCCGGCGCCGAGGCGAACGGCGACCGTGTCCACCTCCGGACCGCCCACACCGATTCCGACGAGATGTGGCAGTAGGGCCGGCGAAAGTGCGCTTCGGTCGACGGAGCGAGGGAGGCGCTCGATCGGATGTGGACGCAGATCGGCATCGATGTCGAACCATCGCTCCGCGATCTTCGGGACCGAATCCAGGTCGGGAACGCAGACTTGGACCACTGCCGCTCCCGCGGTGAGTGCTCGGCCGGGCGGGCCCATCGGCACCTCGGATGGGCGGAGGCGCAGTTCGAGCAGGCTGTATTCGGCAGATTCGCTCTGACGGAAAAGCAAACGGGTTGGAATCAGGCTGGTCTGACTGAGTCGCAGGTCAGTCGATTGGCTGACGGCGACGACGACGTGAATGCCGACCGCTGGACCGTTCTGCAGCAGCGAGTTGAAAAGTTCGAGTGGCTTGCCCAGATCGATCTGTTCGGAGGATTCGCGAAAGGACGGATAGTCGTCCATCAGCAACACGATCCACGGCGCGGACCCTGAGCTCGATCGCCATCGAACAAAGCTGCTGGCCCCCGCCTCAGCCAACATCTCTCGCCGCTCCTCGACGGTCCTGTTCAGTCGGTTGAGCATTCGGACCAGTCGCTCGGAGTCGCCCACCCCGACCACCGACGCGCAATGGGGGAGGCCGGTCAGCGGGGCCAAGCTCCCACCCCCCGCCTCGATGCCGTAGAGGTGGACGTCGGCGGGTGAATGGTGGGCTGCCAGGTCGATGCCGATGCGGAGTAAGGCCGTCGACTTCCCGAACCCGAGGAGCCCACTCACGAGGGCATGACCGCTCGCCGTGAGGTCGAACATGAATGGATCTTGGCGCTGGATTTCGGGACGATCGATCAATCCCACGAGTGCGACGAGACGATCTGCTGGACGCTCGACGTCCGCGATGTCTTCGGCGTGAAGGACGGCTGGCAGTGGCGGCAACCAGAGCGGGGTGGATGTCGCGATACCCAAGTCGTTGGCTGCGGCGACGATCCGGTCGACCACCACTTCCATCTCGGTGGTCGCCGCCCGCTGGTCGGGTCCGCGCTCGACCGGCGACGAATACAGCTGCTCGCCTCCGCTGGAACGGACGATCACCGGCGGCGCTTCCCCGGGGAGTGGGCGCGCAATGCGGGCGGCGCGGAATCCTCGAAGGTCATCGCCGGCGCCGAGGCGCACGAAGCCACGGCCGGGGCTCTTGTCGGGCAGCTTGGATGCATCTTTCGTGCCGAGGAGTTCCATCGACTCCGCATCGGTGACAACGCGGAGACAGATCCAGAGGTTGGTGTTGGTCCGGATGGCGTGCGTGATGACGCCGCTCGGGCTCTGGGTCGCCAAGAGCAGGTGGATCCCGAGGCTGCGGCCTTGGGTGGCGACGGTGTCGAGGCGATCCTTGACTTCGGGTTGGCGCTCGACCAGAAGGGCGAACTCGTCGATGACGACGAGCAAGTTGGGGAGCGGTTCACGTCCGGTAGTGGACAGCCGCGAGTAGTCGATGATGTTCGGGACCCGTGCTGCATCAAGCAGTCGCTTGCGTCGATCGATCTCGGCGTCCAACGCGGTGAATGCCCGCATGGCGAGTGATCCGTCGCTCTCGAGGTCGGTGACCATCCCGACGATGTGGGGCAGCCGCTCCAAGGGGGCAAATGTCGAGCCACCCTTGAAATCGATGAGGAACAGCGCGAGCTCAGACGGCGAATGGGTCACCGCCAATGCGGTCAGCAGCGTCTGAAGGAGTTCGCTTTTACCTGACCCGGTGGTGCCGGCCACCATCCCGTGAGGTCCGTCGCGGCGAAACCCGATTGTGACCGGATCGCCCGCCTCGTCGGTACCGATGGCGACCGTCAGCGGTTCAGTTCGCCGCTCCGCCCACGCTCGGCCCACGTCGAGTGTCTCGGTGTCACCGAGGCCGAGGGCGTGGAGCAGTCCGCCGTCCCCGGTACCCGATGATGTCGGTCCAAGCGATCCCAGGGCTACTGCGAGTCGCTCGCTCGTCGCGGTGTCGAGCGAGTCGGCGACGAATGGTCCGACGGGAGCGTCGGGGTAGCTGCCGACCATGGTTCCTCCGCCGTCGCGGTCGAGCTCGATCACAATAGCGAGTCCGTTCGGCAGGTCGCGGCGATCGGTTGCTATCGCCACGACGTGCCCTCGGCCGCTGAGGTCCCGAATGATCTCCTCGACGCCGCCTGTTGAGCGGCCGATGTCAATGATGACCAAGTCGATGACGCTGGCCTCGCGAGTCGAGGTTGGTTCCAGATTGGACCGGAGTTCGGCGATCAACTGGGTGGCGCCGTCGGTGCTGTTCGAGACGCGGGCACCCTGGCTGTCGGGGCCACCGTGGGGGAGCCAGCGGCACCATTCCCACGACGGTGAATTGGCGATCACCCAGAGCCGCAGTTGATGGGGCGCGTGAAGGCACGCCGCCTCGACAACCATTCGTGTCGCCAACGCTCGGGTCCTGGGCCCGTCGCCCGTGATGCCAGCTCCGCCCGCGGTGATGCCCGGACCACACACGGGAACGTTGTCGAGCCAGAGGTACTTTCCCAACACGGCGTCGAACTCGACCGCATAGGGGCTGTCGGCATCGCGGCCCCGCTCGCTCTCGATCAGGATCGAACGCCGACCTCGGCCGATTCTCAATCGCAACGAGTCGACGTCGTGCGGGCGCCGTTCCCACAGGCGAGCTGAACCGTCAGCCACCCATGACGACAACTCGGGAACCTCGGGTGAGAGATCGTGAGCGGCGCCAATCTGCCGTTGCTGTTCGTTCATCAGTTCGAGATCGAGGGCGGCGATCTTCTGCCGATACTCCTGGAGTCGATGCTTTCGACGCGACTGATCGCCGCCGATGCTGGCCCCCACGCTCACAATTCCAATGGCTCCCGCCATCAGCCCGAAGGCCAGGAGTGCCGGGTTGACGATGCTCATCACCAAGCCCACGATCACGGCGCCGACGCCGCCGATGATCTGCCACAGTGTGCCCCGACCGCGAAACGAAGTCGTCTCGGGAGGGGTGGGTCGCGCCACCGTATGGACGCCCGCGGGCCAATGGGTTCGAGGAAGTTGTGTGACTCGACCATCGGTCGAGCGAGGCCAACGCCGGACGGTATCAGCGGGGAACAGGGTCGCATCGCCTCGGCCGAGAACCAACTCCTGGCCTCGTTGGGTGCCGGTTGCCGACCACTCGTCATCAGGGTGAAGAATGATGCCGTCGGAGGGTCGGTAGAGGAGCCACGACCTCGATTGGTCGGCAGTGAGCGACGACGACAGGGCGGCGGCGACCTCGGCCACCGTCGCCTGCTCGGACGTCTCGAGCGTCAACGTTTCGACGACGAGAGAACCCTCCCGTCTGGCCCGCACGGTGACTGAACCGGCAGATCGATCGGCCTCGCTCACGATCAGGCGAGCAGCCGCGCCTCCCAGTTCGATGACGTCGCCCGAGTGCAATGCCGCTTGGCCGTTGACCGGGATTCCGTTGACCCGGGTGCCATTCGACGTGCTTCGGTTTTCGATGCCCAGCAACGATCCGTCGGAGCGCAGCACAGCGTGGACCCGGGACACTTCCGCTGCCGGAACGACGACGCTGCAACTGCGGTCACGACCGATGGTCATCCCGTCGGTGATTGCCACGCGGCGTGACCCCTCGGCGGTGCGTACGGTCAATCCGGGACCCCTGGAATGAGGGTGGAATCGGATGACCCGGAGGACCATCAGTCGCGTGGCGCCAGCCGTGATGACATCGCCGGCGTCGACTGATGTCGGCCCGGAGATCCGGTGCGCTCCATCGAACGTTCCCGCCGACGAGCCGAGGTCGGTCACGGTGAGCCCAGCGCTATTGGGCTCGACCCCGAGATGTCGCCGACTTGTGGTGGCATCGGACAGTCGGAGGTCCCCATCTCGGCCGACAACGATCGGCCTGTCGATTGCAGCAGTGACGCCGCAGTCCGGACCATCGACGACACGAAGGACGAATCCTTGCGTCACGACGTCAGGCAGCTGTCTGGATGCTGCAGATTGCTACGGCTCACTGATTAGCCGGTCCAGCAGGCTGGGGTCGTGGGTTCGTTGTTGCACTGGACATTGATCCACACGGTGGCGACCGATGACTTCTGACCGGTGGCGGTGTTGGTCAGCAGGTAGGTGAAGGAGTCGGAGAACGGGCCATTGTGGTGGGGCGTATATTCGTAACCACCGTTGTTGAACACGATGCCGCCGTGGACTGGCGATCTGACGATTTCGATCTGGTCGTAGATGCCGCCGTCATTGTCGAGCACGGCGAGAGCGGCCGGAAGAATGATGTTTCTCGCGTCGTAATAGGCCGTCCAGCCGTAGTTGTCGTTCCTCGCCACAGGCGCTGCCGGGAGAGGTGTCGTTGTTGTTGTGGTGGTGGTGGCTGGCCCGGTGGCTGGTCCGGGCCCGGTGGCTGGTCCGGGCCCGGTGGCTGGTCCGGGGCCGGTGGCTGGTCCGGGGCCGGTGGCTGGTCCGGGGCCGGTGGATGGTCCAGTTCCGGTGACTGGGGTGTAGGTGAGGGTGTAGGTGACGGGGGTTGCGGTGTTGCCGGCGGGGTCTTTGGCGTTGATGGTGTAGTTGTTGGGGCCGGGGGTGAGGGTGACGCGGAGTGTCCAGGTGCCGGTGGTGTCTGTGGTGACTGTGGTGCCGTTGATGTCGAGGGTGGCGCCTGGCTCGGTGGTGCCGACGAGGTCCGCGTCGGGTGACAGGAGGAGTTGCCCGATTCCTGGTGAGGTGACCGCGATGGCGGGTGCGGTGGTGTCGAGGGTGGCGTTGTACGCGGCGAGTTCGGTGGCTTGCTCGGTTTTCCAGGTGGCGAGTTGTTCGTCGGTGATGTTGGTGGTCGTCGCGATGGTGTATTCGATCGTCGTGGTTTTCGATGGTTCGATCGTGACGGCGAACTGCACGATTGGGTCGGCTTTGATGATGGTGGGTGGTGGAGTCGAGATGATGTTGTTGGCGTCGGGCGTCAACGATTTCGGGATGGCTTCGATGTAGGTGGTGGTGATTTGGGTGGCGGTGGGGTTGTTGAACGCGAGTTCGCCGCGGAGCCCGGTGCTCGTTGCTGACCACATACGGGTGAGTTCGGCACCGGAGGGGAGTTTCTCGACATCAAACGCAAGTTCGGCTGAAGTGCTGGTCGTCGTGACATCGGAGCCGTTCCCTGTCAGCGTGACGATGAGAGCGATCACGATTCCGATCACGAGGATCCCGCTGGCGGCGATCGCGAAACGGGCCCGATTCGACGACGGTGGTGCGGTGGTGGCGACGGTTGCTCTTGGTGGGGTGTTCCACGCCGGCTGGTTGATCGGTGTGTGGCCGGTCAACGGTGGTAGGACGGTGTGGTCGGACAGGTCGATGACAAGACCGTCCGCAGCAGGATCGGGTAGCGATGTCGGGTCGGCGGGGTGTGTTGTTGCCGGCGTGGTGTCGGCTGGGGTGCTCAACGTGGGGGTGGGGGTGCCGGGTGTGTTGAGGCCCAAGCTGTGATGCCACACGTCGATCGAGAACGTTGCGATCTCGTCGGACAGGCCGCGTTCGCGGAGCCGTAGCATTGCTGCGGGGCGGTCGAAGTTCCCGGCGTTCATGTCAACGGGCACCGATTCTTCGGCGGCCAACACAATGGCGTCGATTTCGGCTCGGTGCGGTCGCGCTTGGGAAGCGAGTTCGTCGTTGAGGCACGCCTGCACCCGTTTGGGTTCTGACCCGATGAGTACGCCGAGGTTCCGGACAGTCGCTGTCAACGCGTCGGCCACCACAGTGTCGAGCGTGTCGATGTCCAGTGCGTTGTTGGTCACGGGTTCGGTGTTCATGAGATGCACCCTTTCGATCGAGATGGTAGCTGCGGGCAACGTGCGCCGCACCAGGACCACATCGTGACCCCACACCCTTCAAGAACACTTCAAACTCAGGTATGTCACGCCACCGCCGATCGCTCGGAAGGCGTTCGACCTATGGACGACTCGCAGGGGCGAGGTCGAGATCGACACCACCGAAGTCGCGGCCCATCTCGTTTCGGGGGACTCGGCGCCGATCCCATCTTCGGGACATGTCGTTCGCGGTGTTGTTGGCTACTTGGCCTCGGTGATCACGTCGTTGAGGACGTGGATGACACCGTTCGATGCCGGAAAATCAACAGCGAAGATGACCGCGCCACCGATGGTGAGGCCAACGCCTTGGCCGGCTGTTCCGCAACCGACAGCGTGCCGCCAAGTGTCTCAAGCTTGGTTCCCGCAAAGGCGATCGCTGTGCTGGAATCAACCTTGCCTGGGATCACGTGCAGCTTCAGAATGTCGGTCAGCGCGCCCTTGGGGTCAGCCCTGAGTGCGGCAAGCGTTGCGGCCCCGAGTTTGGCAAACGCTTCGTTGCTGGGTGCAAAGACCGTGAATGGGCCGGGACCAGCGAGGGTCTCCGCCAGGCCTGCAGCGGTCACGAGTTCCACGAGGGTCGAGAACTCAATGTTGCCGCGGACGACATCGACGATGTTCCCTGGCTCGACGCCCACATCGGTTGTGGTTGGGGTAGTTGTGGTTGTGCGTGGTGGGTCGGCGAGGTCGGTTGTGGTTCCGGTGAGCGTCACGATGAGTGCGATGACCAGTCCGATCGCGACAGCGATGAAGTGTGACCACCAGTTC
>Ga0335397_10003215_pt1 | contig 21962 bp, 15 predicted proteins | sample MAT04_FD_205740 | JGI IMG/M metagenome (GOLD analysis project Ga0335397, IMG submission 205740) | Freshwater microbial communities from Lake Fryxell liftoff mats and glacier meltwater in Antarctica - MAT-04 (spades assembly) (version 2) ... | reverse complement strand
AGGCGCGCACGTCACCCATGCGCAGCGCGCAGGCGGCGGCGTCTGCCACGGCGGACAGGATCCGGTCGGCCTGGTCGCGGGTGTAGGGCGTGATGACGGTGTCGGCCCGCGGGGGCAGCGGCAGCTGCCGGGCCGGGTTGGGGGTCCCGCTGGTCTGGTGGTGGAAGTCGTAGTAGACCCGCAGACTGGCCAGGGACAGCCGGGCGGTGCTGGAGGACAGGCCGGCCTTGAGCAGGTGGTCGCGGTAGGCCCGGACGTGCTCGACGGTCGCGGTCGCCACCGTGGTGCCGGCGGCCTGCTCGCTGAGCCAGAAGGCCCACATGAGTGCCTCGACGTAGTAGACGGCCCGGGTCTCGGCCCGGCGGCCCTTCACGCCGAGCCACGTCAGGTAGCGGTGGTCACCGAGCTCGGAACCGATCGCGGGCAGCACCATGCCGAACAGTGCCACGTCTCCACCCGTCCGGCGGGATGCGGCCAGCAGCCCCGGCTGGCGAACCGGTTGGTCAGACCGGGGCGTGCCTCGACCGCTGTCGAAGAGCGAAGCGCCGTGTGCGCTCGGCGCCGGGTAGCTCTCAGGCACCCGGTGGTCGCTCGTGCTCGTGTACGTGGTGCTGGTCATCGGCTGCTCCCCGTCTGGTGGCCGGCGGTGTACCGGTCATCTGGGAAGCACCGTGCGAAGGGCAGCCGCGGAGGCAGTCACCCGCACTGGCGGGACCAGGCAGGGGGCTGCGCGGCAACCCCTGTCTGGCTGCGCACGCCGGTCGTACCGGGTGTGTGCCTGCGCTCGGCGGGCGCACGTGTGGACTGACCAAGCGCAACCGGTTGGCCGGTGGGCGTCAGCCGGCGTGCCGCGCCGGTCCGAAGACGTCCTCGATGCTGACCGTGTGCAGGTCGGGCTGGGAGCTGCCGTACAACCGCTCGAGCCCGACGTAGGCGCTGCGGTCCTCCAGCTTCATCAGCGGGATCATGCTGCCCAGGGGAGCTTCCAGGATCCGCATGGCGTAGGCCCGCTTCCAGCGCTGCGGCGTGTGCGCCCCCGGCAGCGACAACAGCTTCGCCTTCGCAGCGAGGCCCTTGGTGATGTCCTGGACCCGGCGTGCCGTCAGGTGCTTGCCGTCGCCCTGGCCGTGCGGGTTGGCCAGCAGTCGCCCGTCCGGCGTGGCCAGGCCCGGCCGGACCTCCCGCAGGTAAGCGCCGAGCACCTCCACGAGCGGGGGTGGCAGGGGCTGCACCAGCGCCGGCCGGGGCCGGGCACCGGCCGGCGCAGCGCTCCTGCGAAAAGCGTCGTCACCGTCCCGGTCGTCCCCATACCCGGCCTCGTCCTCGTCCTCGTCGTCCTCGTCGTCGTCGTCGGAGTCCAGGCCGTCGTCGTCATCGTCGTCGTGGTCGTTCTGCCGGTCGCCGCAGCGGTCGCTGTCGCTGTCTTCGGGTGTGTGGGCGTCCTCCGGTGCGGTTGGCCAGGTGATGGTCATGTCCTGCAGGTTGATGTCGGTGATGTTCAGGGCGCACAGGGCGGCGGCGCTGGCGCCGGTCCCCCACAGCAACCACGCGACCATGTGATCCACCTGCGCCCGCTGCAACGCGACGGCACCGCGAGAGTGCTGAGCGTTCTCGTGGGCCTGGCAGAGCAGCTCCTCAGCGGCGGCCAGCAGTCGCGTGCTGTGCTGGGCGCTGTAGAAGCGGTCCTGCCCCGAGCTGCTGCGGGTCGGTGTCGACGGCTTGTAGCGCCGCCGGTAGGCCGCCACTGGCGTGTCGGCAGTGTTGAGCAGCCACTGGTAGAAGCCCGACATCAGGCAGACGTCCCGGCCGCTGGACCCCTCGTTGCCCGCCTCGAACAAGATCTCGGTGTAGCACTGGATCATCCAGTCCTGCGCGTCGGCCGGCGCGACCGGCGTCCAGCCCGGCGCCGTGGTCACCGCGGTCCAGACGAACGCTCCGCGCAGTCCCTTGGTCGGGAACTGGCCGGTGGCCAGCCAGAACACCCACTTGCGCAGCACGCTGAGCTCGGTCCGGCCGTCGCTGACGCCCTCTCCCCGGTCGGCCACGTACTGCTCCACCAGTGCCAGCGCGCTGTCGAGCACCCCGGTCACGTCCGGCGTAGCAGTACCGACGACACCCAGGACGCAGCCCGGCATGAGGTCGGGCATGGACGCCGGCCCGGTGACGGCCGTGAGGATGGGCGCGGTGCTGATCATGGGTTCTCCTGCGGGCGAGTGGTGGTTCCTCGCCCGCACCGTCACCAGTGGTCGGAGCAGCGCAGTCACCCCACGCGCGGCCGCCGACGGCCGAGCCGGTTCCGTCGCTGACGGTGCGGTCCGCCGACGCGGGCCCGGCCTACCGGGCAGCGGCCGGGGCCGTGTAGGGAACGTGCAGAAGCTCGGCGGCGCGCTGCTTGGCGGCCTCGGGCCGTCGGTCGTAGCGCGCGGTGGTGGTGGGGCTGGCATGTCCGCACAGCCGGGCGACCACGGCGATGTCGGCGCCGCGGTCGAGCAGGTCCCCCACCATCGAGCGGCGCAGGTCGTGCGGTCCGAACGCCGCGACGCCCGCCGCGGTGGCCCGGCGGCGCAGGATGTCCCGGACCGCCTGGCCGGTCAGGCCGCGGCCCGGCACCCGATGTCCGCCGCGGCGGACAGGCTGAAACAGCGCGCCGTCGTCGTCACCGCGCACGGCCAGCCAGTCGCGCAGGGCCGCGACGGCCCCGGCGGGCAGGTAGGTCTGCCGGTCCTTGTTGCCCTTGCCGGCGCGGACGGTGAGCCGGGCGGCATCCGGGTCCAGGTCAGCGCGCTGCAGCGCCACAGCCTCACAACGACGCAGACCGGCGCCGTACAGCACCGCGATCAGCGCGGCGTCGCGGACCCCGGACACATCCGGGCCGCACGCAGCGAACAAGCTGCTCAGCTCCCCGGCGGTGACGGCCCGGCCGGGTGGGAGCCGCTGCCCGCGGACCGGGGGCAGATCGACCGCGCGGGCGAGGTCCTCACCGCTGAGCTGTCCGAGCCGCCATGCCTCCCGCAGCACGCCGCGTAGCGCGGCGAGGAATCGGTTGGCGGTTGTTGGGGCGTACCGCCGGGCCAGCTCGGCCCGGATGGCCTGGGTGTGGACGTAGCGCAGCTGCCCCCACGGCAGGCTGCGCGCGTCCGCTGTGCCCCCGGAGACGAGGTCGGCGATGCTGCGCAGCGCACTGGCCTGCACCCGACGGCCGGTCGGAGCCAACCGCGCCAGGTAGACCGTCGCCGGGCACCGCCCGGTCAGCTCGGCCGTCGGGCCGCCGTCAGGGTTCTGCCGCCGCTGTCCCGGCAGGTGCAGGAACCTCGGCACGACGTCGGCGCTGGGGTTGGTGTCATCCACGACGACCACCGTGCTGGTCCCACTCCTGCTGGCACTAGCGCCGGTCAGGGCATCACACGCGCGACTGCCACCCCGGCTGCGCAGGTCGCCGGCTTGCGCCTCCCGGTTCCGTCTTGCGCCGACTGCCCCTGCTGCCGATGCCGGGCGCTCGGCGCCAGCCGGATGCACGACCGGCTCAAGTCACCCCCGTCGAGGGTCGAGACTGTGGTGGGTGCGGAGGCAGCCGGTCAACGACCTGTATCGGGCGCTCGGGGTCTCCCCGACCGCGTCGGCCGGTGAGCTGCGCAGCGTCTTCGAGCAGCGCCGTCGGCACGCCGACCCCCGCTCACCGGCCTTCGCCCGCGCCGCCCAGGCCTACGCGGTGCTCGGTGATCCGCGACTGCGCGACGAGTACGACCGCGGCCAGACCGTCGGGGTCGGCGCCGGCCGCTACTTCGACCGCGGCGGCCCGCACACCCCGGACCCGGCGCGGTCGCGGCCGGCGTGCCCGGACCCACCGGCCGGCCGCGGCACCCGGTGGCTGCTGGCAACCCTGGCGCTGGTGGGGCTGGCGGCCATGCTGGTCCAGACCGCGCAGGCACCCGACATCCAGGCGTTGCTGGGCCGCGGGCCCGCCGACGCGGCAGCACCGGTTCCGGGACTGGGTGGAGTGGCACCAGCACCACAGGCACCGCTGCTGAACGGGCCGCAGGAAGCGCCCGGGGTCGTGGGGACCTGCCTGGCGAGCGACGTACAGCGCACCATCGAACCCGGCCGGACGGTGGCATGCACCAGCCTGCACCTGTTCGAGGTGACCTCGGTCATCGACCTCGACAAGCTGCTCGGACGGGCCGCGCACGCCGGTGACGAGCCCGCCGCGCAGCAGGCCTGCAGTCAGGCCTTCACCGACTACACCGGCCTGCCCGGTCCGACACCGCAGATCTATCCCTCCGGCGTCACGCTGCTCGCGACCCGACCGGCAACGTCGTGGGTGCTGTGCCTGACCGGCTCCCACGACTGGCGCACCGCGTCCAGCCGCGGCATCGCCCGCTGACCCACCCCGGCCACGCGCGGCAGCGGCGCCGTGCACCCTGGGGGCGCCGGGACCCAACGGCGGTCGTGAGCGGCGGGGGCGCGTGCCGGTGCGGCCGCCGCCGCCGTCAGCGGCGGCTGCACCGGTCGCGCAACCGCATCGCCCAGCCTGGGCGGGCCGGACCCGACGTGCGCGCCGGCGCGGTGGCGGCCGAGGACGGGGCAGTGCTGGGCGCGGCCCGGTGAGCACGCTGCCCGATGACCCGATCCGAAGGAATGCCATGACGCCTCGCGTGCCCGCGACCGCTCTCACCGGCCTCGCCCAGCCGGCCCCCGCCGACGCCCACCGCGACCCCCACCGTGGCGACGACGACGGGTACGGGGTGTGGCTGCACGCCTCCGGCGGGCTGGCCGCCAGCAGCATCCGCACCTACACCGCCCACACCCGGGACTTCCAGCGCTGGTGGCAAGGCACCCGCCCGGACCGCGCGACGCGCGACGCCGAGCCCGGCGACATCCAGGCCTACCTGGCCGCACTGGCGGCCCGCGGCTGCCAGCCGGCGACCCGACGCCTGGCGCTGCACGCACTGCGGTCGTACTACCGCTGGCTCCTGAGCGCCCCCCTGCCCTTGCCGGAACCTGCGCCGCCACAGACCCCCAGCCCGGCGACGAACCCGGCGGCGCTGGTGCGCCGCCCCCGGGTGCCACCGCCCCGCACCACTGCCTACAGCGAGCACGACGCCGACCGCATCCTGGCCGCCACCACCGCACCGGCCCACCGCGGCAGCCACAGCAGAGACATCGACGAGGACAACGACGAGGACAACGTCAGGGGCGGGGTCGGCCGCCGGCACGGGGAACTGGAACGCGCGGTGCTGGCGACCCTGCGGTACACCGGGCTGCGGGCCAGCGAACTGTGCGGGCTGACCGTGTCCGCGCTGGACCTACCGGGCCGGCAGCTGCACGTGCTCGGCAAGGGCAGCAAACCCCGTACCGTGCCGCTCACCGCCGGGCTGCACACAACGCTGCTCCGCTACCTGCTCCAGGTCCGACCGCAGCTCCACGCCGACACCAGCACCGACCGCGACGACGAAGGGTCCGTTGCGTGGCTGCTGATCAACCCGCGCGGTCGGACCGGACAGCTGACCGGCCAGGCGCTGCTGGACATCTGCCGCCGCAACGGCCTGGCCGCCGCCGTCACCGGACCGCACACCGCGGTCCGGTGGAGGCACAGCTTCGCCACCCACACGCTGGCCCGCGGCGTCGACCTGCACGTGCTGGCCCGGCTGCTCGGGCACGCCCGGGTCGCCACGACCGAGCGCTACCTGCACCTGTCGACCGCCGCGCTGGAAGGCGCGCTCACCCGCGCCTACCCCACCACCCCCAACCCTGCGCCGACAGTCGGCTGAGCGCAGCGCACGACCGGCCACGCACTACCGGCGCCTGATCGGCCCTGCTGCAGCCTGCTATCGACTTGCCCGCACGACCCGGGTGCGCCGGCAGTTGCCTAAGCACTTCGGACAAGCTCAACACCTCGCCTCAGCCCGGCAGGCCGCGGAGATCTCGTCGAGCGCCCACACACAAGTGGAGAACGACCGGCAGCGCAACAACAACACCAACACCGGGCCCCGCCGTTCCTCGCGCGCTCGTCGCGGCAGCTGGCGACACCTGCGAATCACCGGACGCCGCCCAGACGCGCCCACCCCGACACAGCCAGGCCCCGCCCATGCCGGCAGCCTGCTCCGAGCCAAGTCCAGACCCGGCCTTGACCCCCGCTCCGGAGGCCGAACCAGGTGCCCGAGGCGCGGCGCGCGCCCACCGGCCCCAGAGCTCACCGGCCGGGGCGGCGCCGTCGGCCGCGGGCAGACGCGCGCAGGTCGCACGCCGCACCCACGCTCAAGCCGAGCTCCGCGGCCAGCTCACGCGCGCTCAGACGCGTCGCGACGACCGCCGTGCGGCGCAGCGCCACGACCGCCAGCCGTGCGGTCTCGAGCTCGGCAAGCACAACAGTTGCTGCGCGGGCACGCGTCAGCGCGTCCGGCAGAACACCCAGGCCACCCAGCACGGCAGCCACCGCAGGCTCCAGCGGCTCACCAGGCACCTGTGCCCTGCCCGGCACGGGCACGGGTGTGTCCCGCTCCTGGTCGTCATGGGGGGCTGCGTCTGGGGCGCCGGTAGCAGCGAAGGGCAGCGGCAGCTGCCCGTGCAGAACCGGCACGGTCACCGGCGGTGTCGGGGTGGTCATGCCTGCGACGGTGAGCAGGACCGCTACCTGCGCCGGCATCCACGGGTCAGCTGCGCCGACAGCCGAGCTGCGCCTCCACCACGCCGGGCGCGGACCTGACGCGAGCGGGTCACCCGGCAGCCCGGGGGCGCAGCCGCAGACGGCCCAGTGCCAGGGCAGCGGTCACGGTCACGGTTGGTCTGGCCTGACCGACCGGCTCTCTGCAGGACAGCCGATGGGCGGGCCGCCCCAGGCCGCGCGCTGCGGCCACAAGCCAAGGAGAACGCGATGACCACCTCCACCCACAGCACCGACCTCCCCACGCCCCCGCTACCCGACGACCTGTTCGCCCGGCTCGTCGGGCTGCGCAGGATGTACGGGCAACTCGCTGAGTTCTCCCGCAGCCACCACGGCCAGGACCGCACCACCATGGCGTTCGATGCCGAGGTCGCCGCCTACAGCGACGTGCTCGAGCAGCGCTACCCCGCCCGCTGGGAACAGCTGTGGCCGCAGGTCGTCATCGACGAGGCCGGCATGCTCCACGACCCCGACAGCCGGCCGGTCCTGACCTGCGGGCTGTGCCAGCTGCAGCGCCGCGCGCAGCTCGAGCGGCGAGCTGCCCAGCGACGCCCCCGGCCCCAGCCGCACAGCACCGGCACACCCACGTCCGACAGCAGCAACGGTGCCGACGGTCAGCTCGGTCAGGTGGCGTGATGAGCGCCCCGACCCTGGCCCTCCAGGCCAGCCTCCCCGCCGACAAGCCTGGACGCGTCACCCTGCACGACGACCGGCTGATGATCCACACCCTGACCGTCACCGACCCGGACGTGCTGGCCGGCGCCCGCCGGCACAGCCACCCCGGCGGGCCGGCCGGGAACACGCCGCTGGAGGGGTTCGTGCAGACCGCCCTGACTATCGGCACGAAGGCCCTCGCGGTCGCCAGCAGCAACGTGGATCTGGGCGAGCTGGACCGGTCGATCAGCCGGCTTAGCGAGCAGGTCACCCATAGGACCCAGGCCGCGCTGAGCCGGCTCGACCAGGCCGTGACCGCCGCGACCGACGCGCAGACCGGCGCCATCCCAACCTCAGTGCAGACCGCGCTGTCCGGCCTGGCCGCGCAGCTCACCGCGCTGCTGACCGGCACCGACGCGCCGGTGCAGACCGCGGTCGCCGACGGCGTCCGTGCTGTCACCGATCAGGCCCTGGCCGAGATCCAACGCGCGATCGCGAGCCAGGCGCAGACTGTCCGGGCGGTGCTGACCAGCGATCAGCCCGGCAGCCCGATCCACGACCTGCGCGTTCAACTGCTTACCGGCCTGCGGGAGTCGCACCGTGTCCTGACCGGGCAGCTGCAGGAGCTTCGGACAGCGCTGGAGGTCGACCGGGCCCGCCAGCACGCCGCGACGCTCCACCCCCACCGCGGCCTGACATCCGAAGCCACCGCGCTCGCTGCGCTGGAACAGGTCGCCTACGCCGCCGGTGACCAGCTCGTCTCCACCGGCACGACCACCGGGCTGGTGCCGCGCAGCCTCAAGGGCGACGCCGTCATCAGCCTGGCCGCCCCACCCAGCATCGACACCGTCCAGGCCCGCATCTGCGTGGAGATCAAGGACGAAGCAAGACCGATGTCGGTCCTCGCCTGGACCAAGCTGCTGGCCGAGGCACGCCAGAACCGGGCCGGGCACGCCGCGCTCGGGATGGTCCCCCGCATCGAGCAGATGCCCGGGCAGCGCCGGCTGCACCTGCTCAGCCCCACCACCTTCCTGCTCGCCTACGACCCGGCCCACGACGACACCGACCTGCTCACCGCGGCGTACGCGCTGCTACGCGCTCAGACCTGGGCCCAGGTGCTCAGCCAGCACAAGCCCGCCCACCAGATCGACCTGCCGGCGCTGCGCACCGCACTCGCCGCCGGACTCACAGCCCTAAGCGGCTTCGACCAGCTGAGCAAGCACAGCAACGGGGTCCGGCGGAGCCTGGACCTGCTCGATTCGAGCAGCACCACCCTGCGAGCCGAGCTGCGCGAGCGCATCCAGGCCGCCCTCAGCGTCCTGACCACCGCACCGAGTGGGCCCCCTGGCGAGAAGGCGCCGCTCACGCCCACCGCCGTGCCCGAGCTTGCAGCGAGCCCGCGATGACCGGCGCATGCCGCATCCGCGCGCCTGGGCAACCACCGAGCCGACCCAACAACGGCCGACCTCCTTGATCACCCCCGCACGCGGCGGACAGTCCTCGCTGACCGGCGACAGGGACTGACCAGACCCGCCTCGGCAACAGAACAGCCCGGCACCTGAACGACAGGTGCCGGGCTGTGCTGCGTTCCGCCTACATCACCGGCCGGCCCGACTACTTCCGAGAATGTCCATTCTCACAAGCGGTTCGGGCCGCCCCCCGCGAGCTGAGACCCCCCGGGGCGGGCGAAGCGGTCAGGGCGTGGCGACCGCCCGCTGAGCAGGTGCCGAGGCGGTCAGCTCAGTCCCCGACCGCGGAGATCTAGTACCTCAGCTGAGCGACTTCACTGCCTGCGCTGTCCCGCAGGGTCAGCACGTCGCCGTCATCACCGAGGACGTCCCGCACGTCGGCGCAGGCGAAGACCGCTTCCTCCGTGCTCGTCCCACAGGCCGTGTAGACCCGCAGCGTGGTCCCGACGTCGATCTGCCGACCGATGCCCAGGCTCAACCGGTTGCTGTCGGCGTCCTCGACGTACCACCCGCCCATGTCGATGCGGATGTCGGCGTTGTTGGCGATGACCACGTGCTCACCCGCGGTCGCCTCACCCGTGGCCGCACCGGTGTCAGACCCGACGGGCACCGCTTCGGCGAGGTAGGCGGTCGCGTAGACGTCGGCCTGCGCCGGGTCCACCGCGAAGGATGCCGGCCGCTGCGGCGCGGCCTCCGGCTCGTCACCACCGCAGCCGGTGAGCACCAGCACGGACAACAGCAGGATCGTCGCTCTCACGGAGGACACCCTCGCATAACGCCAGCAGGCCCGGAGCGCGACGAGCACACCCCGGAGACGAAGTAGCCCGGCACCTGGTGCCGGGCTGCTCCACGTCCGAGCAAGCTGCGCCGGCCGGAGCGGCGTTCCCAGGGCTCGTCCCATGGCACGGGATCCGAGCCCCGGAAAGCCGGAAGCCCCGGCCCTCGAATGAGGACCGGGGCTCCCGGGTCTTGCTTGAGTTGTCTTGCTTGACTACGAGGCTTAGAGCTCGTTGTCGATCACGACGTCGGTGCTGCCAGCCAGGTTCACCTGGTTGCCAGCAGCGTCGTCGAACTGCGTGCCGAACACAGTGATGGTGCCGGGCACCTGCGCGCCCTCGTTTGCGCTGCCCGCCTCAACGGCAGGTCCTCCGACCTTGACTGGGCCAGTGGCACCCAGGGTGATGCGGAGTCGGCTGTTGGCCTCGCCCGGGTCGGTGGTGTCCGTGTCAGCGTTGACATTGCCCGCCTCGAGCGCAGCGGTGTTGGTGCTGGTGCCGCCGAGGGTGATCTGGAAGATCTCGCCATCCGGGTCGGTGAAGCGGAACACGCCCGTGGCCGTGGTCGCATTCATCGTCTCGCTGAACTGGATCGTGATGACGTCGCCCGTGTTGATCACCGCGTCCGCACCAAAGTCGGTCACGATTCGCGTGTCGAGAACAGTCGGAGCAACGGTCTCCCGCTCCTCGGCCAGCGTCGCGACGGGCACCGAGTCTTCCGTGCGGGCGCTCTCCTCGTCACCGTCAACCGAAGACACGGCGTAGGCGTAGGTGTTGTCGAACTCGGTGGAGTCATCGAGGTACTCGAAGACGTCGGTCGTCGGGTTGTTGTCCGCCACCGTGTCGAGGAGGGTGTACCGGCTGTCAGCAAGCGCAGCAACAACCTCCGCCTCCGTGAGCGTCTCGTCGGCGATGTCCTCACGCTCGGCGTCGGTCAGCTCTGCGCGGTAGACGTTGTAGTTATCCACGCTCGTGGTGTCCGACTCGTCGAAGGTCACCTCGATGGTGCGGCCGTCGGTCTCGAGGGCAGCATCCACGGCCGCGGGGGCGGCCGGCGCGTTGTCGAGCAGCTCGAACCGGGAGCTGAGCTCAGTGTTCGCCTGGTAGAAGCCGTCGATGTTGTCGCCGGCAGAGAGCTCGGCCTCGAACTGGGTCAGCGTCACCTGGTCGATGACGGTGAAGCCGCCGCCCGGCTCGTTGTTCGGGCCGTAACCGTCAATGAAGAAGGTGTCGTTGGCGTCGTACTCGTACAGGTCGTCGGCAGTGATGATCACGTCGTCGGCCTTGTCGACCGACACGATGTCGGCCGCAGTGATGTCGCCTGTGGCCTGCTCTGCCGGAACGAAGGACTTCACGCCGCCGACACCGAACGCCTCGGTCGGCTGGTTGTTCGCGTCCAGCTCAACCGTGTCGTCATCCTCGGTGTCGATGAAGAGGACCGGCACGACGGAGTCGGAGACCTCAGAGTCGATCGTGAAGGAGATCGTTCCGCCGACGGGCGAAACCTCCTCGACGAGGACGCCGGGCGTGGTCTGCGCAGCCCCGTTGACGACCTCAATGACCGCGTCAACCGCGTCGGCGTCGACATCGGCCTCGTTGTTGCCAAGGTTGGGCGCGGTGCCCTCGTTGTTGTCGGTGAAGCTGACGACGCCGTTAGCGTCCACGACCACGTTCTCGGCCGGGAACAGGCGAATGTCGTAGGCGCCGGCGGCGAGCCCCGTCGCCGTGTACACACGCGCGCCACGGTTGGCGTTCGTGGTCGTGCCGTCGGACACAGTGTTGGTCGCAGCCTCCTGGCCAGTGACCGTGAAGGTCTGGTTGGTCGTGACCGGCGGGACGTCGTCGCCCGCGGCCACGATCGCGTCGACAACGGCCTGGCTGACCGCGGCGGTGCCACCGAAGACGAGGCCCTCCTCGTCCAGGGTCTCGATGTTGTCAGCAGCGAAGTCGTCGACCGCGCCGGCCGCAGTCGCGGTGTTGGTGATCAGGAGCGCGCGACCCTGCTCGCCAGACAGAGCAGCGCCACCGAGCGCGTCGACACCGTCGAGCGCCTGGGCGCCGGAGGCCACGTTGAACGTGGTGTCGGTGAACTCCTCGCGGGTCAGCAGGTACTCGGCGACGGCAACCGATGTCTCGGAACGGTCATCACCCGACAGGCGGGTGACGATGTCGATCCCGGCGTCCTCGAGCTGGTCCTCGACCTCGGTGCCGACAACCGTCGTCCCACCAATGATGATGACGGAGTCAACGCCAGCGTCCTCGAGAGCCTCAAGGGTCTCGTCGGGGACCAGGTTGGCGCGCACCAGGCCCAGCGGGTGGTTGCCCGCGTAGGAGAGGGAACCGGCGGCCAGAGCGTCGGGGAAGTTGATGCCCGAGGCGATGAGACCGATGTTGCTGATGTCACCGACCACGTCGTCAGCGGCGTCGATGACGAGCTGTGACGTGGCGAAGCGGTCGACGCCACCGAGGCGGGTGACGGTGTAGCCGTCAGCCTCGAGGGCCATCTCCTGCGCGAGGCTGATGACGTCGGTCCCACCCACAAGGGTGATGTCCGTGACGCCAGCGTCCTCGAGCGCGTCCAGGATGACCTGCGGGGTGGCAGCGCGCGTCGTCAGCAGGACGGGACCGCCCTGGACACCGGCGAGGAAGTTCGCCGACAGAGCGTCAGCGAAGCGGCCGGACTCGCCACTGGCGAGGATGGCCGACGTGGAGTCGCCGAACTCGGCGGCGATGTCAGCGGACGTCTGGTAACGGTTGTCACCAGCGACGCGACGAAGGTCGAAGCCCTCGTCGGCGCTGGCCGGGGAAACCCCGGCCACAAGGGCGCCACCGGTGAGAGCGAGCGTGCCGGCGAGAACGCCAGCCGCTGCGCGCCGCACGGGGCGCTTGTTGATGTTACTCAACTGAAAAGCCTCCAGCTAGAAGAAATAGCCGAGCCGTGCGGCTCGAGCTTGTCGAACACCGCCGGGATCACCGCCGGTCGTGCCGATCTGGGTGCCGCTCGGAGAGGGGACAAAGGCCCCGAGTCGGACCGTACACCGCCACACGCGTCCCATGTGGCACTTCTGTCACTGTTGTCACACCTAGCGTCACGGTCGGGAGCGACGTGGTTCAACGCTGCGGTGGTCCTTCGTCCCTTAAGACGCCCGACCTGACGGTTGGTTGCTGTGGAGTTCAAACTTCTTGTGAGGAACTTCTCGGCCGAGTTCCACGGGCGACTATTCCGGCAACGCAGAGGTCGCTGGCGGTGAGCAGCGCGCGGCTCACCAGGGCCAGCAGCAGGGCCTGCCCCACCGGCAGGACAGGCGCGAGAGTCACCACCAGGACGGCTTCTCGTACTCCGGCGCCGGCGGGCACCGGCAGGGCGATCAGCCCCGCCATGCTCGCCAGGGAGAAGGCGCCGATCGCCAGCGGGAGCAGCAGCGCTCCCTCGGCGCCGAGGTCCCGCGCCAGGACGTAGGTCTGCAGCCCGAGCGCGACGTGCATCGCCACCGACCAGCCGGCGACCCGCCCGATGGTGCCCGCGCCGAGCCGCTGGGGCAGCGGCGGGCGGCGGGCCAGAGCCACCGCCCGGGTCAGCAGCGGGTTGAGGACCGGTGGCGACAGCATGACCACGGCGACCGGCAGCACCAGGAACAGCAGCAGGTAGGCCGAGGCGTCGGCAGACAGCAGCGCCGGGACGGCCAGCAGCGCCAGCACCAGCGCCACCGGGATCGCGATCGCCAGCGCCAGGAGGGAGGCCGCGCCCACCGCGGCCCGCGACAGGCCGTAGCCGGCGCCGAGCTCCATCTGGGCCAGCACCGGCCAGACACTGCCGGGGACGTACTTGCCGAGCTGGCCCAGGAAGTAGATGCGGGCCGCCGTCGCCAGCGGCAGCGGGGTGCCCAGGCCGGCGAGCATGCTGCGCCAGCCCAGCAGGCTCGCGACCAGGCTCAGCACCGACAGCACCCCGGCCAGTGCAACCCAGCCGGACGACAGCTGCCCGGCCCCGGCCCGCACCTCTCCCCACTGGTCGCCGAGCGACAGGACCGCCAGCGTCAGCCCGGCGAGCAGCAGCAGGACCAGGATGGCGCGACGCGCCCCCGGACCGACCCGGCTCATCCCTGGAGGATCAGGCGGGCGTACGCCGCGCGGTGCGCCTCGGCGACGTCCTCGGGCGCGTGGCGACGCAGCGCCTCGCCGGTGGGCGCGGCCAGCGGCAGCTTGTGCAGCGCGTCGGCCAGGGCCCGCGGGTCGTCGGGCACGACCAGCAGCCCGTCGATGCCGTCGACGACGGCCTCGGGCAGCCCACCGGCGCGGCTGGCGATCACCGGCCGGCCCCGGGCGATCGCCTCGAGTGCCACCAGCCCCAGGCCCTCACGGCGGCTCGGGACGACCAGGACGGTGGCGGCGTCCATCCGCTCCCACAGGGCGTCGCGCGGCTGGGCCGCCACCATCTCCACCCGCCCGCCGAGCGCGTCGGCGAGCAGGCGCAACCGGTCGTGCTCCGGCCCTGAGCCGACCAGGTCCAGGTGCAGGTCCAGCCCGTCGGCGACGGCCAGCGCCATCGCCTCGAGCAGGACGTCGAAGCCCTTCTCGACCGAAAGCCGGCCCGCCGCCACCAGCCGCACCGGGGTGCCGTGGGGCAGCGGGACCGTCGAGGCGACCCGCGACACCGGCATCCGCAGCACGGTGACCTGCTCGGCGGGCAGCCCGAGCGACTCGATCGCCAGGCGCTGCAGGTCCTCGGACACCACCACGACCAGCGAGGCCCGGCGCAGCACGGCCAAGCCGATCCGTCGCAGCACCTGGTTGCGCAGCAGGTGGACATCGGTGCCGTGCAGCGTGACGACCAGCGGCACCTGGACGACCCGGCTGACCAGCAGCGCGACCATCCCGGCCGGCAGCCACCAGTGGGCGTGCATGACGTCGGGCTTGAAGCGCCGGGCAAGGCGCAGCGTGGAGATGGTGAAGGCCAGGAAGAACACAGGCAGCAGCGCGAGGCCCGCGGGCGTGCGCGCCCGGCCGAGCAGCCCGCCGCGGTAGGACAGCTTCTCCCACCGGTCCGGGGCGTAGCGGAAGCGGTGGACCCCGACGTCGTCGAGGTCCTCGGCGCGGCGGGCGCCGGCGTCGTGCGGTGCCAGCACGGCGACCTCGAGGCCGGCGATCTGCTGGGCGCGGGCGAGGTCGAGCAGGAACGGGGCGACGTGGTCGCCCGCGTTGCGGGGGAAGGACGACGTCAGGTGGAGCACACGCACGGCGTCACCGCCTCCGACGGCTGCCGCGCACGACGGCGCGCGGTCATCAAGCGAGCCACCTCTCGGCCGGGACGTCGATCACTTGCGGGCGAGGCTACCCGGCAGGTGTGCTTGGGTGGCTCACGCCACGAGTGAGACAGGAGGCGGGTCTGACCACCGACCGCCGGCCGCCGGGCTGGCTCGACCTCGTCGTGCGCTCAGCCGGTCTCGCCGTCGTCAGCCTCGGTCTGGTAGGCCTCCCGCTGGCGCTGCTGGGCGAGTTCCGCCGGGCCCCGGTCGCCCTCGGCTCGGCCGCCGTCTTCGCCGGCCTGACCCTGCTCTGGCAGCTCAGCCGGCGCGGTGCGCCCGCCCGCCGCGTCGGTCGTACGGCCACCGTCGTCGGCGTGCTCGCCCTCCTGGTCGCGGTGACCAGCGGGGTCGTGAACTCCAGCCAGCACTACTCCCACCTGATCGTCGACGGCGACCCGGCGGTCTACGCCGCGACCGGCGCGCTGCTGGCCCGGACCGGCGAGCTCACCGTGCCGACCCAGGCCGAGGAGCTCTACGCCGACAACCCGACGGTGGTCTACGCCGGCGCCGGCTACTACCCGTCCCAGGGCGAGCCGACGCTCTACCCGCAGTTCTTCCACCTGCTGCCGGTGCTGCTCGCGGTCGCCGACTGGCTCGGTGGGACACCGCTGATGCTGGTCGTCACGCCGATCCTCGGCGCGTTCAGCCTGCTGGCGTTCTTCGCCTTCGCCGCCCGGGTGGTCAGACCCGTCTGGGCGCTGCTGGCCATGACCACGCTGGCGATGCTGCTCCCCCAGCTGCACTTCAGCCGCGACTTCTTCAGCGAGATCCCCTCCCAGCTGCTGGCCTTCGCCGGGCTCGCGCTGCTCTGGGACATCACCGGCGAGCGCCGTCGCACGGGCGGCGCCGCGCTGGCCGGTGGGCTCGTCGCCGGGCTCGTGCTCGGCGGCTCGACGATGGCCCGGATCGACGCCTTCCTCTACCTCATCCCCCTGGCCGTCGCGCTGATGCTGCTGCGGACCGGGCGCACCGGTCTGGCGGTCGTCGCCGGCATGGCCGTGTCGGCAACGGTGGCGATCGTCGACGGCTACGTCGCCAGCCCGATCTACGTCGAGTCGGTCGAGCCCGAGCTGATCCAGGCCGCTGCCGTGCTGGTGCTGATCGCCGTCGCGGCGGTGGTCCTGCGCCGTGGTCCTGCCTGGCCGTCGCGCGTCGGGGAGCGGCTGGCCTGGCCGGTCGCCGGGCTGCTGGTGGCGCTGGCGGCCTTCGCCTGGTTCGTCCGCCCGGTAGTCGAGGTCGCCCGCGACATCCCCGCCCGCACCAACGCCACCATCGCCGACCTGCAGGGCCGGGAGGGGCAGGAGGTCGACGTCCCCCGGTCCTACGACGAGCTGACGATGATCTGGCTCGACTGGTACGTCGGACCGGTCACGCTCGTCCTCGGCGTCCTGGGCCTGGCCTACCTCTCGTTCCGGATCCTGCGCGGCCGTGACCTGCGGCTCGCGCCGTTCGTGCTGGTCGTGGGGTTCGCGACCGCCATCTACGTCTGGCAGCCCGGCATCTTCCCGGTCCACTACTGGGCCTCGCGCCGCTTCCTGCCGGTCAGCTTCCCCGGGCTCGTCCTGCTGGCCGTGCTGGTGTGCGAGCGGGCGTTCGCCTGGGGCCGTCACAGCCAGGACCAGCGCGTACGCCGCGTCGTCCCGCCCGCCGCCGGTCTCCTGGCGGCCGGCGTCCTGGTCTTCCCCCTCGCCCTGCTGCCCGGCGCGACGCTGCCCCGCAGCTACGACGGCCTGCTGCCCGCCGTCACCGACATGTGCGGCAGCCTGCTGCCCGACGACGTGGTGCTGCTGGTCGGTGGCCCGCCGGTCACGACCGGGCTGCCGCAGGCGGTCCAGGGCTACTGCGGGGTCGCCGCCGCCTCGGCCGGGACCGACACGCAGCCGTCCGACGTGCAGGAGATCGCCGACCGGGCCGAGGCGCTCGGACGGCGCCTGGTGCTGCTCTCCCCGGTCCCGGAACCGGACCTCGCCCCCGAGGGCGTGGCGTTCCGCGAGATCTTCGACATCACGGTGCCGACCCAGGCGCTGTCGCTGACCAGGCTGCCCGACCAGGTCTACCCCTACCGCATCCGGCTGTTCCACGCCGTCCTCTAGGCTGCGGCTCCCGTGGCGATCACCTTGCGCACCAGCGACCAGCCCCGCGTCTCCGTGTTCATCCTCACGCAGAAGGACGTCGGGCTGCTGTCGGGCTGCCTGAGCTCGCTGGCCGCGCACCTGCCCGCGTCGATCCCCGTCGAGGTCCTCGTGCTGTGCAACGGCGCGGCCCCCGAGGTCGTGGCCTTCGCCGAGCGGCAGCTGACCGGGGCGCGGGTGTTCGTCTCCCCGGTCAACCTCGGCTTCGGCGGTGGCAACAACCGGCTGGCCCGCGAGGCCCGCGGCGAGCTGCTGCTGCTGCTCAACGACGACGCCGAGGTCGAGGCCGGCTGGCTCGAGCCGCTGGTGCAGACCCTCGACGAGCAGCCGGGCGCCGCCGCCGTCGGGAGCCGGATCCTGTTTCCCGACGGGCGGGTGCAGGAGGCCGGCTCGGTGCTGTTCGACGACGCGAGCACCGCCCCCGTCGGCCGCGGCCTGCCCGCCGGCAGCGGGGCCTACTGCTTCCGCCGACACGTCGACTTCACCTCGGCCAACTCGCTGCTGCTGCGCGCCTCGGCGTTCGCCGAGGTCGGCGGCTTCGACGAGGGCTACTACCCCGCCTACTACGAGGACCTGGACCTGGCGCTCGCGCTGCGGACCGCCGGCTGGACCTGGCTGTACGACGGGCGCTCCCGCATCCGCCACCAGGAGTCGGCCAGCACCACCACGCACTTCAAGCACTGGCTGTTCGGGCGCAATGTCGAGCGGGTCCGATCGAAGTGGGCCGAGGTGCTCGCGGGCCAGCTCCCCCGACCGGCCGGCGGCGGCCCCGACGGGCCCGAGCCCGCGACGCTGCGCCCCTCGATCGACCTGGCCCGGGGCAACCCGCCCAAGGTCCTCATCGTCGACGACCTGCTCCCGCTGCCCTCGCTCGGCGCCGGGGCGGTGCTCATGCACGAGCTCGCGCTGCAGGCCGGGCTCGACCGCTACGCCCTGTCGATCGTGGTCACCAAGCACGAGGGCGCCGACCCCGTCAGCGTTGCCGGACTCGGGATCGAGGTGGTGCAGGAGGACCTCGCCACCCACCTGGCCCAGCAGCCGTACGACGTCGTGGTCGTCTGCCGGCCCGGCAACTACGACCCCGTCGCGCCGCTGCTGGCCGAGCACCAGCGGTGGGCCAAGGTCGTCTACGTCGCCGAGGCGCTGTTCTCCTCCCGGCTCGAGCGCGAGGCCGACCTGCTGCCCGAGGGGGACGAGCGGGCCGACACGCTGCGGGCCGAGGCCTTGGAGGTGCGGGCGACCGAGGAGCGGATCGTGCGCTCGGTCGACCGGGTCGCCGCCGTGTCCGCGACCGAGGGCGCGCTGCTGCGGGCCGTCCCGGGCGGCGCGCCCGTCGACACGGTCGCCCCGCTGCAGCCCGAGCTGACGATCACACCCGCGGCGCTCGAGTCGCGCGCTGAGCTGGCGTTCGTGGCCAGCTGGACCGCCCGCGGCCACACCCCCAACAGCGACGCCTTCTGGTGGCTGGCCCGCGAGGTGCTCCCCAAGGTGCTGCCGGAGGTCCCGTGGACCCGGCTCCGGGTCACCGGGTCCCATCCGCCCGACGACATCGCGGCCGTCGCCGGTCCGCACATCGAGCTGACCGGCTTCCTGCCGGAGCTGGGCGAGCTCTACTCCACGATCCGCGTGATCGTCGCCCCGGACCGCTTCGGCTCCGGGCTGAAGATCAAGACGCTCGAGGCGCTGCAGCACGGGATCCCGGTCGTCGCGACCACCATCGGCGCCGACGGCATCGAGGTGCCGCCCGGGCTGACGCCGATGATCGTCACCGACGACCCCGGCGAGTTCGCCGCCGCCGTCGTGCGGCTGCTCACCGACAACGACGCGTGGCGCGCCCGCCGCGCCGACGTCGAGGCCCTGCACGCCTGGTGGCAGGAGCGGCCCGGTCCGACCTGGACCGACGTGCTCGACGCCGCACTCCCCGGAAGGTAGGCAGATGTCCCGCTACGCCCGCGAGCTCGACCTGCGCGAGCTCAACGCCCACACGCAGGGCATCCTGCTGACGCCCCCGGGCAGCGACGTCCTCGACGTCGGGACCGCCGACGGCCACCCCGTGGTCGCCGGGCTGGTCGCGCGCGGCTGCCGGGTGTGGGGCGTCGAGATCGACGCCGAGGCCGCAGAGGCCGCCGCACCGATGTGCGAGCAGATGGTCGTCGGCAACGTCGAGGAGCTCGACCTCGCCTCGACGTTCGGCGACAAGCGGTTCGACGTGGTGCTGTGCCTCGACGTGCTGGAGCACCTTGTCGAGCCGCTCGACACCCTCGAGCGGCTCACCCACCTGCTGACCCCGACCGGCATCGTGGTCGCCTCGATCCCCAACGTCACCCACGCGGCCGTCCGCCTGCAGCTGCTCGAGGGCAAGTTCACCTACACCGACACCGGGCTGCTCGACCGCACCCACGTGCGCTTCTTCGACCGGACCGAGGTCGACCGGCTGTTCGCCGACGCCGGCCTGACCGTCCTGGAGCGGCTCGAGGTGCGGCGCGAGCCGCACGAGACCGAGATCCCGCTGGACCTGAGCCAGGTCCCTGCCGAGACGCTCGCGAAGATCACCGACGACCCCGACGCGCGGATCTTCCAGTGGATGGTCGTGGCCAAGGCCGAGGTGGCGACCGAGGTCGCGACGACCGGGCTGTCCACCGCGCTGCTCGACCAGGTCACCCAGCTCGAGGTCGCGATCCAGCAGTCGGCCGACCACATCGCCTGGCTCGAGGGCCACATGGCCGACCGCGACCGGCTGCACCACCTGTCCACCACCCAGAACGAGCGGATCGCCGAGCTCGACCGGACCCTGCGCGAGCGGATCGCCGAGCTGGTCTCCTCGCACGAGCAGATCCGGGCGCTGCGGGCCGACCTCGAGGTCAAGCAGGCGTACACGACCCACCTGCAGGAGAGCCTCGGCCTGGCGGCAGACAGCCCGCGCGAGCTCCCGACCCACGGTGCCGGTGCAGGCGCGCACGCCGCCCTGGACAAGGCCGTGGTCAGGCTGCAGGACCACCCGGTCGCCCTCAAGGCCGTGCGCCGCGCGGCCGACGTCGCGCGCCGGGCGCGACGGCAGTAGAGCTGCCTACGGCTTCCAGACCGAGCCGGAGCCGCCGGTCCTCGGTGAGGAGAACTCCTGCGCGCCAGCAGGGGCCGGCGCGACGACCGGAGCCTTCGTCGGTGCGCTGGCCGTGGCAGTGGTCGGGGGGCTGGTCGGGGCGGCAGTGGGGGCGGCCGCCGCGGTCGGGCTCTGGCCCGGGCTGGCCGCGGCGGTCGGCTCGGCCGAGGGAGGCGTGCTGGACGTGGCCTCGGCAACGGGCTTGGGGCTCGGGACGACCGTGGGCTCGACGACCGGCTGGACCGCGACCGGGACGGTCGGGGCGAGCGCCACATCGGGCAGCGGCGCGGTGGGCAGGGCTGTCGGCGCCGGGTTCGCGGCCGGCTTCGGCAGGACGGCGGCGTCGGCGGCGGTGGGCGCGACACCGGGCAGCAGGTCGGGCGGCGGCGCCGGGCTGACGGGCTCGGCGGGCGGGACGACGTCCGTGGACGCGGCTGGCTCGTCCGGCGTGACCGGCGCCTTGGCCTTGACCCCGACGACGACCGCCACGTCGTTGACGACACCGCCGACGACCTGCCTGAGCTCGGTCGCGTGGATCAGGTCTGGCAGGTCCACCCCGACGACCGGCAGCGACTGCAGGTTCGGACCGCTGCCGAAGCCCAGCAGCATGATCAGGAACAGCCCCGCGATCCCGCCCGGCCCGACCCGCGCGACCTTGCCGAGGGTCCCGGACAGCTCGGCGTCGCTCCCGGGCACCAACGAGGTGCCGACCAGGATCTTGCGCAGCGCCCGCCGGGCCCGGAACAGCACGTGCTTGACGGTCTCCTCGGGGATCTCGAGCTCTTCGGCGATGACCGGGAAGCTCTTCTCCTCGATCTCCCGCTTGACCAGCGCGTCGCGGTGCAGCGGCGACAGCATCGACAGGGCGGTGCGCACGAGCGCGGCGTCCTCGGCCCGGACGACCGGGTCGCCGGGGTCGTCGTCGACCAGCTCGTCGACCGGGATGCTGTCCAGCGCGACCAGCTGCGGCCGGCGGGCCTGCGACCGGAAGCGGTCGATGCACAGGTTGGTGATCGTGCGGCGGCTGTAGGCCAGCGCCTGCAGCTCGGTCTCCAGCTCGGGCAGCGCCAGGAACAGCCGCAGGAACGCCTCCTGCACGACCTCGTCGGCGTCGCGCGGGTCGTTGACGTAGCGCCGGGCGTGCAGCACCAGCGAGGAGCGGTGGCGGATGTAGAGGCCCGCGAAGTCGTGGGGATCGGAGTGCAGCACCCGGTCGGCGGGCAGGGTGGACGGGGTCGCGATGACGCCACCCGCACCAGTGCTGTCGTCCACGCTCAGCTGCCCCTCACGGCTTGTCTCTCGTAGAGCAGGACGACGAAGCGGCCCGCTGGTTGGCCATCAAACCGCACTTCCCGGTTGGGAATGGCCAGAACGGGCAAGTAGTTGCTCAAGCAATCAGCAAGAGATCCCCCTGACCCTTGGAGTGCCCCATGTCCGACGTCAAGCTCAGCGTCATCTACTACAGCGCGACCGGCAGCGTCTTCACGCTCGCCCAGCAGGCCGTCGAGGCCGCCGAGAAGGCGGGCGCCGAGGTGCGCCTGCGCAAGGTCACCGAGCTCGCGCCGAAGGCTGCGATCGAGGCCAACGAGGGCTGGAGCAAGCACGCCCTCGAGACCCAGGACGTCCCCGAGGCCACCGCCGACGACGTGGTCTGGGCCGACGCGGTGCTGTTCGGCACGCCGACCCGCTTCGGCAACGTCGCCGCCCAGCTCAAGCAGTTCCTCGACACGCTCGGCCCGGAGTGGGGCGCCGGCAAGCTGGCCAACAAGGTCTACAGCGGCTTCGTCTCGACCGGCACCGCCCATGGCGGCCAGGAGACCACCCTGCTGGCCCTCTACAACTCCGTCTACCACTTCGGCGGCCT
>Ga0335397_10003213_pt1 | contig 21980 bp, 21 predicted proteins | sample MAT04_FD_205740 | JGI IMG/M metagenome (GOLD analysis project Ga0335397, IMG submission 205740) | Freshwater microbial communities from Lake Fryxell liftoff mats and glacier meltwater in Antarctica - MAT-04 (spades assembly) (version 2) ... | reverse complement strand
AAAATGGTATTCATACATTTATTTTACCCCGTTAAATAATACAGGGGCGGATGCGATCCGCCCCTGTATGTTATTTCGTTTTTGCCACAACCGCAGCAAATGCCTGCGGATTGCGTATCGCAATATCAGACAACATCTTGCGATTAAGTTCGATATTTGCCTTCTTCAGCGCCGCCACCAACTTGCTGTAGGTGGTTCCGTTCAAACGGGCCGCGGCATTGATGCGGGCGATCCACAACTTGCGCAGATCACGTTTACGAACACGGCGATCACGGGTGGCGTACCACAAGCTCTTGAGCATGGCTTCGTTCGCACGTTTGAATAACAAGTGCTTTGAGCCGCGCTGGCCTTTTGTGATCTTTAAAACTTTTTTGTGACGTAGATGCCCTTGCGGGCCTCCTTTTACGCGCATTTCTTTACCTCCTGCAAACTCGCGGGCGTCGACAGGTTATGTCAGTTGCTTACACCCGAAAGCCGCAAATAAAAATTGACGATGACCGGAATATTATTCCATATTAGGGGCAAGACGTTTAATACGTTTGATGAACTTACGACCTTTGACTACAATCATTTCGCTCAATAACGCCTTGGTGCGGTCCGAAGTACGGCGACGTAAATGGCTCTTGCCGCCTTTGGTTCGCACAAGTGTGCCGGAGCCGGTTAAACGAAATCTTTTGGATGTCGCTTTGTGGGTCTTCAGCTTTAATTTGCCAGACAGTTTTGGTTTGCGAGGCATTGCTAATTCGCTCCTTTCAAAAAATTAACCTCGGGACTTAACTACGCCCGTGGACTATCAACAATTTTGAGACTTTCTAAGCCGAGGGACTCGCTTCGCTCTTAACCTCAGCCTGCTCGCTCTTTTCCTTCTTCTTGGCGGCAGCCTTGGCAGGGACCAAAACCACTAACATGGTACGTCCTTCCATTTGCGGTGGAACTTCAACGACAGCCACATCAATCAAGTCTTGAACGATCTCGCGCAAGTCTTCCAGCGCGATCTCAGGATAATCCATTTCGCGCCCACGGAACTTGATGGTGACGCGCACTTTATGTCCCTGGTTCAGCCAGCGGCGGGCGTCATCCACTTTGAAACCGCGGTGAGCGCCGTTGGTCTTGGGGCGCAGGCGGATTTCCTTGATCTCGATCTTGGTCTGAGTCTTCTTGGCCTCACGTTCCTTTTTTGCCTTTTCGTAAACGAACTTACCAAAATCCATTACACGACAAACAGGCGGAGTGGCTCCGGGAGAAACCTCTACCAGATCCATATCGGCATCGCGGGCAATTTGCAAAGCCTGGCGAATCGGCACAACACCGACATTGCCGCCATCTGGACCGATCAGGCGAACTTCCGCGACGCGGATGCCCTCATTTACTCGAAATTCGTTGGCGCTGATATGCTACTCCTCATGATCTATGAAACAAATCCAGCCTTTTTACGGCTGGTTTTTTAGCGGACGAATAATACCATGTCCAACGGCAAATCGTCAATGAAATGCCGAAAATTCTCGTGCAGGAATCATCCCGGAGACATCAGCTGTGATTTGCGTCCAAAATTTCCTTGACCGTCATAGTACATTACAGTAAAATACCAACCGCTAAATAAATGCCTTCGTAGCTCAGTGGATTAGAGCGCTTGCTTGCGGAGCAAGAGGTCGCAGGTTCGAGACCTGCCGAGGGCACCAGAAAAAAGAAGTGGATAATCTCCGCTTCTTTTTTGTTTATAATGGATGACATGAAAAAGAACAAACCCCATATTCTTCTAACAAATGATGACGGCATCCGCTCCCCGGGTCTTTGGGCAGCTGCCAGCGAACTCTCCAAAATCGGCTATGTGACCGTTGCCGCACCGCGCGAGCAATCCTCGGGCATGGGGCGCAGTTTGCCCAGCACGTCAGATGGGATCATTCAAAAGGAACAGGTACAGGTCAACGGTCAGGCATGGGACGTGTATGCGGTTGGCGGATCGCCTGCGCAGGCAGTCCTGCATGGCGTCCTGGAAATCATCCCGCACAAAGTTGACTTGGTGGTTTCAGGAATTAACTACGGGGAAAATATCGGCATGGGAATTACCATCTCGGGCACAGTCGGCGCGGCGATGGAAGCGGCGGCAATCGGCATTCCCGCGCTGGCGATCTCGCTTCAAACAGAAACACAATATCATTTATCTCATTCGGAAGATATTGATTTTGCAACGGCTGGATATTTCACCGCCTATTTTGCGCGATTGATTCTCGAAAAGAAATTCCCGCAGGAAGTGGATTTGATCAAAGTGGAAGTTCCGTCGCATGCCACGCCGACAACTGAGTGGCAAGTGGGCAGGCTTTCGCCCAGCCGATACTATGACCCCGTGCCTGCCAAACGGGATTCCTGGGAACAGCCCGGACCCATCTCATACCAGCATAGCGAGGGAATCGAGCAGGAAGCCGAAGACACCGACGCTCATATTTTGCGGACAAAGAAACTGGTGGCAGTGACACCGATCAATTTGGATATGACTGCACGGGTAGCGTTATCTAATTTTGACAAATTTCTGAGAGCCTGATAGAAAACGGAGAGCCGCAACGCTCTCCGTTTTTATATCTACTTTCTGGCAAACGATATGGCACATGTAGGGCAATCGTCAACGAGCCGTAGTTTTGCATCCAAATATTTCAAGTATGATTGACAAAGTAAAAGGAGTTTATCGTCATGAAAATCAGATGTTGCTTGATTTCGATGCTGGTATTAACCTTGCTAGCTGCGTGCCAGCCCGCAGGAACACAGCCTGTTTTCACTTCTTCCGTAGACACGGCAGTGACACCCATTCCACTTTCGACCACCAAGCCCAAGATTGCCGCAACAGTCTCGGGGCGCATCCGTTCTTTCAACGTCAGCCCCGACGGGAAAGCCATCGCCCTTGCCACTTCGCAGGGAGTGGTTTTGTACGACCTTGAATCTTATAAACGCCTTCAAACATTGAATGAAGCAGAAAGTGTTTATCTGGTGGATTGGTCGCCTGACGGAACCAGACTGGCCGCGGGCAGTCTGGTTTTGGGGAATGTTGAGTTTGGGAAATCCCATCTCGTTGTATGGGATACATCCACCTGGGAAATTGTATTCGAGAAATTAGGTGACGATGACTCGTGGGACTCAATTTATGGAGATCTTGCCTGGTCGCCCGACGGTCAGTCATTAGCCAGCAGCGTAAATGGAATGGGCGTACTCGTCTATGATATTCAGACAGGCAAGGTTATATCCCAACAAGAGACTCTTTCATCGCATAGTATTTCATGGTCACCTGATGGGTCACGGCTTGTCGCGACTGGCGATCTGGCTTCAGGCATCCGCCGCTGGAAGGTCAGCACAGATGAAGCTGTTCGCCTGTTCGATCAGCAAGTCGGGAGTTTTATGCAAATTGCGTGGTCGCCCGATGGTGAACGGATTGCGTCAGGAAGCGCCGAAGGTTCAGTCTGTTTTTGGACAGCAGCAACTAACAAGTGTGACGGAGTCATCGTCAAAGCACATCAAAATTCTGTGTTCAGTCTAGTCTGGTCTTCTGATGGAAATCAGCTTGCCACAGGCGGGGGCATTATTCGAATTTGGGATTCAAACACAGGGCAGCTCGTCAAATCGTTTGGACTGAATAATGTTTCCGTCTATACCTATCTGGAATGGCTTGACATTCACCAACCGCTGGTTTCAGTAGAGGCAAGGTATGCAGCCGCCGCACAAAGCATCGTCCGTTTTTGGGATGTTGATACGGGCAAAGTTTTGTTTGAGTTTGACGGAGCAAGAGGTTCCTGGGGAGAATAAAAAAACAGGCGGAGGAAAAACCTCCGCCTGTTTTTTACAATTCGTTCACACGTCTTGCGATCTTATCTTTCGCACGCTCCACAAACTCGCCCAGCGGAATATTATTCTGCTGACTTCCATCACGCGCGCGCAGGGAAACCTGCCCTGCCTGCATTTCATTATCTCCAACCACAAGCATGTACGGCACTTTCATCAACTGCGCCTGACGGATCTTGGCATTCATACGCTGTGCGGACAGATCCGCATGGGCGCGGATTCCGCTTTCGCGTAACTGCTGCGCGAGATTTTCTGCATACTCGTTCTGCACGTCTGTGATCGAGATAACACGCACCTGTTCAGGCGCAAGCCAGACCGGGAAGTTACCCGCATAATGCTCGATCAGGAAACCAACCATGCGTTCGTGCGTGGATAAAGGCGCACGGTGGATGCAGAGCGGCACTTCATCGTGACCTTCCTTATTCGTAAACTTCAAGTCAAAACGCTCAGGCACGGCGAAATCGACCTGGTTCGTGGCAAGCGAGAATTCCTTGCCGATAGCGCTCCAGATCTGCACATCGATCTTGGGACCATAGAAAGCGGCTTCGTCCTCAGATTCCACAAAAGGGATATTGCCATTCGTCATCGCGCGCCGCACCATATCTTCGGTCTTGAGCCAGAGGCGCTGGTTATCCACGTATTTCTTGCCCAGACCTTCCTTGGAGTGCAGACTAAAACGCATGACATATTTCTCGATGCCGAAGATCTCAAAATATTTATGATACAGGTCGATCACGCCCATGAATTCCTGCTCGAACTGTTCCTCGGCGCAGTAAATGTGCGCGTCATTCATCTGCATCGAGCGGACGCGCATCAAGCCAAAGAGTTCACCCGACTTCTCATAGCGGTAGCAGGTGCCATATTCCGCGAGGCGCACGGGCAGGTCGCGATAGGAACGTCCCTTTGAACCAAAAATTTTATGGTGCATCGGGCAGTTCATCGGCTTGACGTAATACTTCACGCCTTCCAATTCCATCGGCGGATACATGCTTTCGGCGTAATAAGGCAGATGTCCGGAACGAATGAACAAATCTTCCTTCGTCAGATGCGGTGTCTTGACGCGCAAGTAGCCAGCTTTATCTTCCATTTCCTTTGCCAGCTTCTCCAACTCTTCGATCATCACGCCGCCATTCGGAAGCCAGAGCGGCAAACCAGGACCGACTTCTTCGTCGAAGATAAATATTTCCAATTCCTTGCCCAGCTTGCGATGGTCGCGCTTCTTTGCCTCTTCGAGTTGATGGAGGTAATCCTCCAATTCTTTTTTACTTTCCCAGGCTGTGCCGTACACGCGCTGGAGCATCTTATTCTTTTCATCGCCGCGCCAGTACGCGCCCGCAATACTCATCAACTTGAACGCATCCTGCTTGATCTCTTTCGTCGTCTGCACATGCGGACCACGGCACAAGTCTGTAAACGTATCCTGCTGATAAATTGAAATATCAGGCTTCTCATTCAGCGGATTGCCATACTCGTCGCGTCCGCCTTTTTCGAGTCCTTCGATCAACTCCAATTTATACGGCTGGTCGGCGAATATCTTTTTCGCCTCTTCCGCAGAGACAATTGTCTTCTTGAACTCATGTTTGCTTTGCACGATCTGCCGCATGCGCTTTTCGATCAGCGCCAAATCCTCAGGCGTGAGATTGCGCGGAAGGTCAAAGTCATAATAAAAACCGTTTTCCACGGGAGGTCCAATGGTCACCTTGCCACCCGGGAACATCTCCAGCACCGCCTGCGCCATGACATGCGCCGCAGAGTGACGGATCTTATACAATTGTGTATCTTCATAACGTTCTGTTTGTTGTGCCATTTTTATTTCTCCTTTGATTATGGACTCCGACATCTCCTGATGTTGAGATCGAAAGTTAGGAGACTTTCGAGTCCGTCAAGTTAAACAAAAATTCTCACCCCAACAACGGGGCGAGAATTGATTCACGCGATACCACCCGATTTACCCTGAGCTATGTCGAAGGGCATCTCTTAGACCTATAACGGAGTCACCCGTTTCACATACTCACTGATCACTGCATACTGATCACTTTTCTGATCAACGCTCGCAAGTGGTTTTCGGTGATCTCTTCTGGAAGATGCTCTCAACCAAAGACTTCTTCTTTCTGTCAGAAAAATATCACGTACTCGTCTTGGTCAACACGTTTTACTAATTACCGGTCACAAACTACTTACTGACCTTGTGGGCGGAATAGGGCTCGAACCTACGACCTCTGCGATGTCAACGCAGTGCTCTAACCAACTGAGCTACCCGCCCGAAGGATGAACATTATACCGAGAGTGTCAAAAATTGACAATGCCTGCGGTATAATCTGTTCGCTATGGCAAGACGCAAAGCCCCTGAAGAACTTTCCGTGGAGGAACTTCGCCGCCTGCTGGTGGAAAAAAGACGCGGCGCCCGCAAAGAGCGACTGGAACATTTTCGCCGCACTGGACGTGTGATCTCCGTTGCGCCCGATATGCTTAACTTCGACTCACAGGCGCAACCATCTGCGCCGATAGTGGATACTGCGGAAGCGGGAGAATCTACGCCCGAGCCTGTCCTCGCCAACCCGCGCCGCAAGTTCATGGATCGCATCCTGTTGGGCGTGGAAGTGCTGGCAGTCATCGGGCTGCTCGGCGTGCTGCTAAACGGACTTGGATTGCTCCGCATACTTAATACCGAAGTGGTCGCCGCGCTCAACCCTGAAACAGCCACGCCAACACCGCTGGTCATGGCAGTCGTCCTACCGTCGGGACATGTCCCGCCAGATGCGCAGGGCAATACCCAGCCCAACGAAGCGGAAATCCCCGCTCACCTGCGCCCAATGGTGCAGTCGCTTGCGAATATTCCTGTCCCTACATCTGCGCCAGACCAGGCAGTCCGCATCCAAATCCCCGCGTTGAATGTGGATGCGCCCATTGTGCAAGGCGATGGCTGGGAACAACTCAAAAAGGGAGTCGGGCAATACGTTGGCTCCCCAGACCCGGGTCAGGATGGAAACGTTGTCCTTTCGGCGCACAACGATGTCTACGGCGAGTTGTTCCGTTATTTGGATCGGCTTGCTCCCGGCGACCAGGTCATCATTTACACACAACAGCGGCAGTATATTTACATCGTAGACCGCACAGTTTTGGTTGAGCCCACCGCCGTCGAAGTGATGGCATCCAGCGGCAGCCCAACCGTTACGCTCATCTCGTGCTATCCATATCTTGTTGATAAACAGCGCATTGTCGTCTTTGCGCGATACCAAAACTGACGAAGTCATTGTGAAGGCGGCGCTTCACGAAGCGGCCTGAACAATCTCTACGATAGTTTTAAAGAATTAAATTAAAGGAGAAATAAAATGGCTAAGAAAAACAAACGAGCAACCCAGTCCGCACCCATCAGCAGCATCCCTGCTGCGCGCACTGAGTTCACCCCCGACTATTCCAATACCAAGAAAGATCTAACCCGTATCGGAATTCTGGCAGGCACATTCTTTGTTGCGCTCATCGTGCTTTCCTTTTTCTTAAAGTAAACATTTACTTTACTGAAAACAACGAAAAGAGGAAAGACCAGAAAATTGGTCTTTCCTCTTTTCGTTAGGGATATAATACAGCTATGAATACAACATCAAATCTTATTTCAAAAATACAAGACGGCATCACCCGCTTCCAAATATGGAGAGCGGCTTTTTTGTTGCATAGAGATTACAACGACCCATCCATGCAAGAATTCACCACATTGGATACTGACGACTTTTTGGATCACAACTAAAAACATGACATCCTCCATGTATGACGTCCTGCTCGAAAAACTGACCTACGGCGGCGAAGCCATGGGACGCCTGCCAGATGGACGCGCGGTGTTTGTGCCATTCGGCTTGCCGGGCGAACATGTCCGCGTGGAATTGACGGAAGACAAGAAAAATTTTGCGCGCGGAAAATTACTTGAGATATTAAAAGCATCGTCCGAAAGAATAGAGCCAAAATGCAAACACTTTGGGAAGTGCGGCGGCTGTCATTATCAAAACCTGTCTTACGAAAATCAGATGCGGGCAAAGACAGAAATTTTGCACGATCAGTTACAGAGAATTGGGAAAATCGAAAATCCACCCATAAAACAAATGGTCGCATCGCCGCTGGAGTGGAATTACCGCAACCATGTGCAATTCCACCTTACCGCAGAGGGGAAAGTTGGATTTATAAATGCGAAGGGAAATTCCACCCTGCCGATCGAAGAATGTCATTTACCCGAAACAGGGATCAATGCCTTCTGGCCCCAACTGCAATTCGAGTCAAACAAGGATGTGGAACGCGTTTCGCTGCGCTCGGGACAGGACGAAGAATTAATGGTCGTGCTTGAATCCGAAAGTCCCGAACCCCCAGAGATCGAAATCGAAGCGGATGTTTCTGTTGTGCATTTATTCGATGAACATCCCGTTATCCTGGTCGGGGAGGATTATCTCATCTTCAATATTCTTGGAAAAGATTTCCGCGTCTCGGCGGCATCCTTCTTTCAAGTCAACACGAAGATGGCGGAGAAAATGGTGGAACATTTAATATCAAGGCTGCCAGTCACTGCATCCACCACCCTGCTGGATGTTTATTGCGGAGTTGGATTATTCAGCAAGTTCTTTGCGGCAAAATGCCAGCAAGTGATCGGGATTGAAACTTCGGAATCAGCCTGCGAGGATTTCGCGGTCAATCTCGATGAATTTGACAATGTTGAATTATATGAGGGCGCGGCGGAAGAAATCCTGCCGGGGCTGGCGGGTCGGTTGGACAGTTCAACCTACACAATCGTGGATCCGCCGCGGGCGGGCATCGAAAAGCTTGCGCTGGATGCAATTTTTAGCATCAAGCCGCAGATCATTGCCTATGTCTCGTGCGACCCATCCACACTGGCGCGGGATGCGGCGAGATTAATTAACGGGGGCTATCGTTTGGTGGAAGTGACGCCGTTTGATCTTTTCCCCCAAACCTATCACATCGAGTCAATTTCAATTTTTGAGACAATATAAAAAATAGACCCTAAAGGTTTTGAAAACCTTTAGGGTCTATTGCAAAAATCTATTCTTCCGCGATCACAATGCTTTTGTCTTCAGCAGAGAAGTTCACGCGCTCAGATTTCTTCGGGTTGGTGTGAACGCCGTAAGCTTTTTCGGCATCGTGGCTTTCGCTCATGATGCGATAACCGATGGCGGTCTGTCCGCGGCGGCGGGCGGCTTCGGTGACGGTGTAGAAGTTGACAGGCTGACCGGTTGTGACATAGTCGCTGATCGGCTTGAGATAAATCTCTGCGCCTTCGGGGTCGAACATATCGGCAAATACACCCATCAATTCGGCGTTCTCTGAAAGCTGTGACATCATCAAACTGATGAGGTGCTCGCTAACGATGAAGTCATCCACTTTGGCGGCTTCGGCGAGTTCACGATTGCGCAGGTCGAGCATTTCACTGATGATGGAGAACGGCGTCTCGTCACGCTCGGCAATGTCGCGCAGATGAAGCAAAGTAATGAGCGTGATAGCGTCCGCTTCCTGCTGTTCGAGGTGACTGTATGCCAGAACGATGACATGGTCGTACTCTGTGGCTTCCAGCTTTTCAAGCAAGCCGCGGTCGCGAATGTCGCCTTCCTGCACTGTAACTTTTTGGTTTTGAAGTTTGCCGATTTCAAGGCGGAGTTGTTTTTCGAGGTCGTAAATATCTGAAACGATCATCACCTGTGAGCCTTTGGCGACATAATTATCCAACTCGCGGATGATGGTGGCGCCGGAACGATTCCAGCCGAGGACGAGCACTTTCTCAGGCTTGGGCTTGGAAACTGCACCAGAAATCTGAATCAGGCTTTCGTCCAGCGGGATGCGTGAAAGTCCCGAAAGTTTGATCTTGTCGTCATCTTCCGCGATCACAAAAATCTGATCGCCTGATTGAATGCGCGTGTCCATGGCTGGGTTCATGGCAATCGTTCCATCCGCTTGGCGAATACCCATTAGTGTAGATGTTTCATAAGCCAGCAATGCTTCGCCATAAGTTTTACCCGAAAGTTCGGGTACCTGTTTGAAATAAATTTCGTCGCCGCCAAAATTCATCAACTCAGTGTACACAAGGGATAAGCCGCTCTGGCGCGAAGTCTGCGCGACAACACGCGCAATGAGTTCGTTGGCAAGAATGGGCTGCACAATATCTTTCGTGCCGAGCATCTTGACCACGTCCATATTTCTGGGATCGCGGATTTGAGTGACGATATGGTACGGCTCGGCGCGGCGATTGGGGTTATTGGTGAGCGCCAAAACAGACTTGATGATATGCGTATCGGGGTCTGCGCCGTCTGACAGAATAATGATCGAACGTGCAGTATGCGGGCTTGCAATTTCAAGCTCGGTCAGGTCAATGGGACTGCCGGAACGGCAGATGATGCGCGTGTTCTTCGTGTCGGAGATGCGTTCATTGATCGCGTCTTCCATCTCGACCTTATCCTGGTCTGCCAATACGACGATGACTGCGCCGCTCGTGCGGCTTTCGTTGGCGAGAATGATTTCAGAGATGATGGTAAATATCTGCGTGTTCCAGCCGAGGATGAGGGTGTGATCGTTTTCCAACACCGCAGAACGTCCTTTGCGAAGCTCGTCCATTTTATCTTCGATGCCGTTATTGATAATACCAATCAAGGCGCTGACAACAAAAACGCCGCCGAACGTAACGACCAGCATCATGAACAGAAAAAACGGACTGCCTGTGTCGCCGCCCATTGTGCCAGAATCGAGGGTGCGTAAAAGCCCCATCCATGCCACTCCGAAAAAGCCTTCACCTTCTGGCGCGGAGTTGGTCAATTTGACCAGCGCAGCGACCACGAAAATAATCAAGGTGGATAGGACAAATAACCCGGTAAGCATCGCGCCTGAACCACGCGACATATAATTATCGAACCAATATTGAAAACGTTGTTTAAAAGTAGGTGATTTCATTTTCTTTCCTCATGCTTTAAGTTTCGGCTATTATAAGAGGTATTCGCTCCAACTCAAAAGGAATTTGACCTGCCCATTTCTTGCATTCACATTGCATAAATTATGTCATTGCGAGGAGCAAACTTTGCTTCGGACGAATAACACACTTGCCCTGGCGGATAGTGCCAGGGAGTGCGCGCTCGCGATGACATTCCCGCAAGTTAAGAAATCTATAATCTTTTACAAGTAACATTATTTGAACAAACAGAGTCTATTCAATATCGGTTTCATTTTAGTGAGTGAGGTAAATCATGTTCTTATTTGAAGGTTTTGACCGCCGTAAGGAAGAGGATCGCATACGCTCCGAGGGCAGGCTCCCTCCAGGGCAATCTTTGACTGTTAAATTTCCAGTGCTGCATTATGGTCCCGTGCCGTCTTTTAATCCTGCCACATGGGACTTGCGCATCTGGGGCGAAGTGGAGGAGGAAAAACGCTGGTCGTGGGATGAGTTCAATCAACTGCCGCGCACAACCATGAAAATGGACATCCACTGCGTCACACGCTGGAGCAAGGTGGATACAGTCTGGGAAGGCGTTTCGGTGAAGACGCTGGTGGATAATGGCATCATCAAGATCAAGCCAAGCGCCACGCACGTCATGCAACATGCCGAATATGGCTTCACGGTCAATCTCCCGCTCGAAGTTGTTTTACAGGATAACTTCCTACTTGCCACGCATTTGGATGGCGAACCGATCACGCCCGAGCACGGTTATCCCCTGCGCGGGATGGTGGGATTTATCCCCGCTAAAAAGGATTTGGAAACGCCCTATCTTTGGAAAGGCGCCAAATGGCTGAGGTCTTTGGAATTCATGCCGCGCGACAAGCGCGGATTTTGGGAACAAGCCGGCTATCACAACCGCGCAGATGTCTGGCGCGAAGAACGGTTTGGGTAAACCCGGATAAATTCACAATACTGCCGGCATCTCTTTAAACACAAAAGGGCTATCCACTTTTTGGATAGCCCTGATTTTTTTTAGAAATAACTTATCTATTCTCGGGCGTGGTTCTCAACCTGCGTGCAAACAAGATCACAATCACGAAAGCGAGCGCCATCACCACAAGACCGGGCAAACCGTATTCATCTGCAAAGCCTGTGCCGGCAAGGGCGGTCGTGGTAGGCACAACAGTAAGCTGCGCAAGTGCGGCTTGGGTATAAGCGGCGCCAACCGTAGCAGTAGCCGCGGCTTGAGTCCCAACAGCTAATCCTGCAAAGCTTGCTGGGTCAGGCGTATTGGTCGCAGACGGGGCACTCACGGGCGGGGTTGCCGTAGGCAGCGGAACCTGTGTGGTGGTAGGCTTAATGGCGGCTTCCATGGTGGCGGTCAAAGCATACTCGATGGTCGCATTTGCCTCGGCGGCGGCGGCGGTTGCAGTGGTCGCATTTACGGCGCCAAGCTGCTGCGTAGCAGCGCTCCTCTGCTTACTGAAAACAAACACCGCGCCAAGGCAGGCAACGGAAATCAATATGATCCCGCCTAAAATACCAACCGCGATCATAAAGGTGCGATTATTATTTGATTCTTCTGGAAGCGGGGCTTCTCCAAAGTCGTCGGTATTGGTTTCATCGAAAGACATCGAGCACTCTCCTGGTTATTTTGTCATTATTATTGATTGCACACGATCCTGAATATTTTTATTCCATGGATTGTGATTAATTTTTTTCCGGCAATGACGTGAATATTATCCCACAACTTCAAGGTTTACGAGAGGCGCAATCACTGTCTCACCATTCTCAAGTTTGACTTCAGCCGCAGGCGCGCGCAAACCGCTCAAGAGCGTGGTCAGTCCGGGCTTGACGGTGACGATTGAACCGATCATTCCCATGGCAGGGGGGCGGCGCATACGGACCTGCAATCCGGGAATAAAAGTTTCCACTTCGTGAAGAGCAGGCGGGTCTGTTGAAATGGGACGGGAAATAATTACTTCGGGACGCGCACCGCTATAACGATCATATGCTTCTGCGTTGACCGTGACGTCGAGCTTGGCACTCGTGCTGAGTAGTTTGTATGCGGCGGAGTTCATCGGCAGGGAACCAAAACCATCGGTCACAATGATCGGATAACGCATCTCGCGCGCCAATGGGATAAGAGATGGGAACAAACTCGAAAGGATCAATCCACGTACGGGTAAATCTGCCGCGGCTTTTAGGGCCTCAGCATCCTTGACCATGCCCGCCAAAATGACAAAACCGCGCATGCTCACATCCATTCGCGCGGCGGTAAGCTCGTCATCAGGTTTTTCAGCAAGATTCACCAGCAAACCCGAATCAATACGTCCATTGCCCCAAACACCCTGAATCAATGCGCCCGCAGTTTGAATCACCGCGCCGCGGTTCGCGATGATCTCAATCACTGTTCCCGCCAGACCCGCGCATAACTCTATTTTCGACTCGCTCACTTCCATCAGAACTTGTCCGCCGCCCACAACAACTACTCGACCTTCACGCGGAGCCGCAACGCTGCGCGGAAAAAGCCCCTTGCCAACTGCAATCTCAGCGCCGGCTGCAAGACGGTCATCCACTTTGCATTTTATGAGACGATCTGCCATAGCGGGGCTTACACCCAATGTCCGCGCAACATCCAACAAAATATGTTCACGCGCCCAGTTTGCTTCAGCGATCACGTCATTCGGGCTGACCTTTTGATTAAGGCGTACAAGCACCGTGCCGGTGGTCGGCAAAAGCCGTTCACGCACAATGGAAGTAAGACCAACAATATGATGTACAGGCGCTTGCATGATTTACTCGCCTCCGAGGGCCCAGGTCCATTTTTTGATAAGTTCACGACGACGTACGGCATCAACAGGCAAATTGAGCGGACGTCCACGCCCATCAAACACGACGCCAAGCGCGCCACCGCTAACCGAGATCGTGCCACTGCGCCCCGGGCCAAAGCCCACATCTGCGCCGCGCAGGCATTGGAGGGTTAATTTTCCCATCTCGCCGCTTGATAATGGCAGGGCTTCAAGGCTCCCGTATCTTAAGTCTACACGTGCTTCGGAGCCGTTTTCGTAAACCAAAGTTGCGCGCAGGATGGGCGTGCCGTAATTTGCCGCGACGACCGGCACAACCACAGTGCCTACGCTGAGAAATGCACCGGAATCAATTATCTGTACAGGCAGAATATTATTTTGTGCGGCAGCCGCACCCAGCAAAGGAAGCAGGTTATTTTGATCCAGGATAACGGTGGCCACACCCACAGGCTGGAGAGAGTCAAGGAGCAGGAGCAGGCTTTGGCCGGGGCGGGCGGCGTCGCTCAGTGCGCCGCCGCCGGCGAGGATCGGGTCAAAAAGCGGGGAGAGAGTCGGCTTGATCCTGGGAACGTCACGCGGAAAATCACGGCGCGCAGATTGCATCGCAAGAAAAAGCGCCTGGCGCGAAATTGCCTGAGACATCACAAAGTCTTCTTTTGTGGCGGCGATGGTGGATGGATACAATGATTTTTGATAGAGGTAATCGCGCAGAACGCCTTCAGAAATATCAAGCGGCGACCAGCGCAAAATATCTTCGAGTGATGTGTAATTAAGCAAACCTGCCAGGTTTTCGCCCAGCCCAAATTGCGGATATACGTTTAAGGTGAATTTGCTTTTAAAACCGGCCGAGATCACCGCGGCGGATGCGCCAAGATCAACGCTCAAAATCCCTTTATCTGCGCTGTATACTTTTGAAAGAAAGCGAACCATGCGCCCGGTGGCATAGGCAGTCGGCAACACATGTCCGCCGGACCACAAATCCAGCACGTCCACGCCTTTGATCTGGCGTTTGCGAATATTGACAACCATGCGTGCCAGTTCACGCTGGGCAGGCTCAAGGTCTTCTGTTTCAAGCGAGGGGCGCACATTCGGGCTGACATGCAGGGCAGGCGCAAACGAGCCGACAAGGGCTTTGATCTCTTCCGCAATTTTTTCATTCCCAGCAAACAAGACCGCAGGGACTTTTTCTTCCGGCAGGATAAAACTGGCAAGCCCGATCGGCTCAAGTAGTTTTTTTATCGAACGCGACGCGCCGCCATCAGTGCCGCCTGTGATCACGATCAAGTCAGGGCGCGCGCGCAGGACAGCATCAATTTGCTGTTCTGGTTTACGGCGGTCATTTAGTCCGATGGTTTCGATGATCCGCACATAGGTGGATTCGGACAGTCTGCGCGCGCTTTCAAGCGAGACATCCTTGAGCAGACCCACGAGGATTGCCCGGATGGTCGGCCCCGCAGAGATGGTAACCACCAACGCATCCACACCTGACCCGTTGGGCTGACTCGGCGTGATCAGATCACGCGAACCGTCGAGCAGGGATTTTCCTAAAACCGCCTGGAGATTCGAGATTGCATCGCGGACGCCTTCGATCACATCTTTGAAGGGCGCTTCCGCGGTGGAAGGCGCAGTGCCAGAAGCCACAAAGCGATATTCGCCTTCGACCACGTCAAACATGACCGCGCGCGTATTGGCCGCGCCGACATCTACAGCAAGAATGGAGTTACCATCAACCAGGGATGAAGTCATAATTATTGGAAATTCCCGAGGAAACCAGTGATGAAATTAATCAATGATGAGATACGCTCGATCAACGCAGTCAACGCGGCGGCGTAGACACCCGCGAACACCGCTCCCAAGGCAATGCCAATAAAAACGCGCCCGCCCCACGCCAGGGCTTCGATCAGTCCCAAACGGTGCATGGAGCCATCCGCTTTGGGACGCGCACCGAAGTGAAAATATGCAAGCGTCAGGACTGTGCCGACGAGGATGATTGCGCCGCTGGAAATTGCTTCGATCAAATAGCTGGCATCTTTTCCGCTTACAGAAGTCATATCAAAGGCGTTGATCGTTCCTATGATTTGCGGGATGAGTGTACCGATCAACGCGCCAGCAAGGGTCACCGCTGCGCCAACGCCGACTATAAATGCCATCACAATTCGTGCCATATCGCTCAGGCGCGGAGACGCTTTCATCAGGATCAATAACGCGCCAAGTAAAGGCACCAACATTAATCCCACCTCAAGCATGGTCCCGGAGGTGACGGCAGACATGAATGGATAAACGAGGCGCGGCATGATCACCTGCCACCAAACCACGGCGGCAATATAGCCGGAAGATACGCCGACAAAAATATACACTGCGATCCGAAAGAGTGGATTGTCTCCCAGCACATAACTAAAAATGAGCAGGGTGAACAGGAAACTTATCGCGCCCGTAAGCAGGTTGATCAGTTCGGGAGAGATCGCCATGTTATTTTGCCTCCCTTGCCGCAGCGCGGTCACGCAGTCCAAGTGCTAAATTCAACAAGCCGCCGCCCAAAATCAAAAGCATGGCGAGCAGCGTGCCAATGCTGTAGGCGTCCCAATAAGCGCGCGCAGTGCCGGGACGTCCTGCATTATTTTGCTCGAACAACGCGCCGCCGTATAAACCACTCACCAAGCCAGTGATCTGCTGCGAGGCATAATATGGTTGGATCATCGGCGCGGATTGTGCGCTGGAAACCACCACGAAAGGAATTACGCCGCGCGCAGATGTTGTTTGTTCGACCCATGCGCGGGCATCATCGGCATTGTCTGTGATCACGATCAAGGCCGCAAATTGTGAAAGTGAAGTAACATCCTCCAGCGGAGGTAATGTCCACGCGGGGATGGGTGCGAAATCAAGCAAGTTGGAACTCTGAGCAAATACATAGGGAGTGGTCACAGATGGATTCTCAGCAAAAGCACGGATGCCCATTTGTCCGCCGGGCAGGTAGCCCAAATTCAAGTATTGGACTCCGCTCTGGTAGTTGTGCCCAGCCAAAGGTCCAGAAATGAAGCGCTCCGCGAGAATCGCCCCCGTCTGATTGGTCGAAATAAACGTCAACTTCGGATGCCGCAAGAGGATCATCTGGTCAAACATCGGCACAGCAGCGGATTCAATTTCTCCACTGCGGGCAGGTTCATAATCAAAAGCCACCAGCACAGGCGCACCTTCCGGGAGAGACTGGATTACCTGCAATGCACTGCCAACCTCAAGCGGAGTAAAAGTTGGCAAGGCGAAAATCTGGGTCCGCATGAATAAAACAGTTGTCAAACTTGCGAAAAGAACAACGACAAGCAGCCAGCGCAAAACACGCGAAGTTCCGATCACGAACGAGGAATCAAGGGGAACGGGCGCAGTCTCTGCCGCGAGAATTTGATCCAATATTGCCGCTTGCGATTGTTGTTCTTCGCTTGCCTGTAACTTGATCGAATATGCTTTTGGCTTGCTGGTGGGAGAAAAACCCGCCACCGCAGGAAGCACACCCTGCAAACCCGCCAACGCGCCGCGCGACTCAACAGCCTTGTCGCCGGATAGGGAAGTAGAAACAGTTTGTGGAGCGCCCGCATCTACCGGACGCATGGCTTGCACCCACGAAGGCAGGTCGCCGGGGGCAATGGCATCTACATTTGTGATCGGCGTAGGAATGGATTCTAATGAAGCCGTATCGTCAACAATTGAAAGCCAATCAGGCATTTCAGTAAATAGCGCATCTGTATCGGCGCTGGGTTTAGATTCATCTACAAAAGCCGGTGGCTCAGAATCGAAAGGCTCTTCCGTCGAAAATGCGGGGACCGCTAGTGCCTCCGGCGCATCGACGGACTTGAACGCATTGAGCCAATCGGATGTATCCGCAGAAGAGGGAACGGAAACCGGCGCTTCCTGCTCAGCCGGTTCATCAAATATGGATGATTGCGGCGCGGCGGCTTTCAGCCAGCCTGGAATATCCAATTCGTCATCATCTTTTTCAAACGTGACAGGGAATTGTTCCGGCTCAGGCTTTTCGATCTTGTCCTCGGGCGCTGAGTCTTGCGCGGGCTGTTCACGTTCGTCAGACTGGAATCCCTTCAACCATTCCTGATCAGATGCAGAAGTGCTTGATTCGAGACCTTTCAGCCAGTCCGGTGTATCTCCAGCGGATGAAGAACCCGCCTCGGGCACACCCGAGCCTGTCTCTGAAAAACCGGCAGAGTCAGCGCTTTGAGTTTTATCCTGCTCATCCATCGCACGTAACCAGTCCGGCGTGTCAGAAGAAGCTGACGACGTGGAAGGCGTCTCATTTTTCGCATCCATTGCGCGCAACCAATCTGGCGTGTCTGAAGAAATGAGCGACTCATCCGTATTCCCAGAATCATTGAATATCGCGCCATCACCTGTGCCCATTGAATGTAACCAGTCTTGCGGGTCAGCGGCAGGCGAATCAAATGAAAGCGGTTGCTGTGTTTTTTGAGAATCATTTGCATCCCTGAACCAATCAGTTAATTCATCAGGCTGCGGGGTGGATGTGTTTAACCCTGCCAACCAGGGCGGCGTGTCAGGCGTAGACTCTGATTGGGCAAAATCTTTCTTGTCGCCCAGTTCCACCCAGCGGACTTCAGGAGACTCAGGAGACTTAGAAGATGCAGAAGATTCGGGCTGGGGCTTTTTTGTTTTCGGCGTTTCACCCGTAATATTCGCGAGCCAGTCTGGCGTATCGTCTTCGTCGTTATCCTGTGCTTGAGATTGCAGACCCGCTAACAGGTCAGCAGTCCTAGAGGAAGCGGGGCGGGATGCTTGTGGCAGCTGTGCGGCTTCTTCTTCAGAAGTTTGCCGCGACGAACTACGCGCTTCTCTTAACCACTGCGGCAGGATCGGCTCAAGATCAGCCGTATTTTTCTTAGTGGGGAATTCCCCAGGTTTGAGAGGCTCATCTGTCCCTTTTAGATTTCCAGTTAACGGTTGCAGGCGAGCTTGACAATATTGGCAGAATTCGTGATCTGCCAGATTGTTTTCTCCGCAAACAGGACACTTAATGACATTTGCCATTAGCTACCGCCGTAAGGACGGTCTGCGCCAAACAATACACGCAGACCAGTGGTAAGCGCGCCAAGCGCAACACCGATCAAAATACCACGCACTCCGCCAAGCACCAACACTTGAGTCACCCAGCGTGACATGGTGCCAAGCAACGGAATATCTCCCAAAGGCAGGGTGACCGAACCTAAAAGGAGGAATGCAGCCGTGAGTAAAAAGAGAATGCTCATCACGTCTACACGGCGGCGCAGGAGACCGATCGCCGCGTAAAGCAACGAGATGGTCAAAATTCCCATCAATGCGGCTTCGGTGGGAATGATGATGCCGTTCATCACTGCTTTCATGACGCCATGCCCGGGACGTAGAATAATGCCGAGGGCAAACGTAACAACCAAGCTAATGACAAGAAGCGCGCTGTACACGCTCCCTTTTTCACCGCGACGAACCTTGTCAGTATGGACCGAGATCAAATTGAAGATTCCCACCAACGCAGCAACTCCCGTCAGGATGATAGCCCAATTCAATAATAGGGTTTGCAGACCCACAAGCGGCGGGAAAAAATAGCCGCCCAGAATCAAAATGCCTGCGGCGATTGCAATAAAAGCCGTTAACACTCGCATTAGATGATCCTCAAAAATTTAGCAACTGCGCCGCCCAACAAAGTGAGGATTATCAACCAGCGTAATATATCCTGCACTGTCAGGCTCGCCAGATGTGAAGCGCCCGCTCCAAGATAAGCGCCGGCGGAAAACAATTCTTCGCCGATCAGCGCGTCCTGTGTGTTTGCAAAAAGCACGGCTTGACCGGCAAGATTATCACTCGCGCCAACGATGGTCACATTTTCACGTTCTGACGCATCGGCAAGCAGCGCAACTTCCGGTCCAAAATGACCAATCATAATATTTACAGAGACATTCTCGTTCTGTGGAATATGCATCGCGCCGGCGGCATAACCAAACGGACTTAAGCCAGCCACGCGGCCGGTAGTATGTGAATATAACTCTTCGACACCTGCGGCTCGATAACTCGCTTGTAAAGTATCCTGTGCAAGCAAGCCAAGCACAGGGTCGCCAGCAGACGCAACCGGAGGTTTGTCGCTCACAGAAGTGCGCTCTGCAATGTGGCGTAACATGGCAAGCCCGGCCAACGCAGAACCGCCACGCATGTCGAGCAGGCTTCCGTATCCAAGTGAAACATGCAGGCGCGTACCATCCTCCACGCTCAGTCCCAGCATACGCTGCAATCGGGCAAACGCGGGAATCTCGCGGAGTTTTGCAGGGGACTTACGTCTCCAAAGTGTAATGATAAAAAAAAGGATTGTGCTGACTACGAGGATAATCAATTCGATGACGGTCATGATGACGCCCTCTCCTCAACCAGGAAGGATGCAAACGCGCGCGCTTCGGCATCTTCTTCCAGGGTTAGTGCCAAAGCCGTTAATTGATCGCTCACGATCAGTCCGCGGCCAAAATATAATGCCTGCGCTCCAATCACGGCAAACGGAGTGCCTGCTTCAAGGAACATCACGGCAAATTCGTGAAGTTGATAACGGCGCAAGGTCTCTGCCCAGCGCGGCCAATATTCGCGCGGTGACTTCATATATGTGAGTATAGCATAATTTTAATGTTGACTTATGCCGTACGCCATATCTGGAAGTTACAAGTGAGTTGCAATTCACAGAAAACATACCGGTTCTGGCATTTCAAGAATTAATTCAGATTATGTACCGCATCCGCTTACCATCCAATGCAAAGCCGCAAAGATTCAAAATATCTCTTTGCGGCTTTGCATAAAAACTTAATGCGAGACCTTCCTTATTTTAAGGACAATCTGGTTAATTTATTGTTCAGGTGCAATAGTCGTCCCTGATTCAATTTCCGCATCTTTCGGAATCACAACGATGCCATCGCGCACATACCATTTTTGATGATCCATATCCGTGCCGCGCGGGAACGGACGGATGGTCACGTTGTCTCCAATTCGCACGTTCTTATCGAGGATCGCGCCTTCGATATGACAATTTGCGCCAATGCCAATGGGCAACCCTTCGAACTCGCGCTCATAATAATCTGACCCCATGATGATGCTGTCCTTGATGGCACATCCTGCTGCGATCTGGCTCCGGATGCCGACAATTGAGTGCGTAATATCAGAGCCTAGAATACGGCATCCTTCTGACAGAAGCACGTCCTTCAGTCTGCCATCTTCCACAATGGAACCGGGCAGGAAGTGGGTATCTGTGTAAATTGGCTCTTTGGCGTCGTGAAAATTGAACCGCGAATCAGACCGGGTTAGCATCAGGCTGGTTTCATAAAAAGAACGGATCGTTCCAATGTCCTGCCAGTAGTCATCAAAATCAAAGCCAAATACTCTTTTTTGCGATTGAATAGCTTGGGGAATAATATCACTGCCAAAATCATCGTGATTGGGATACTCCTCCAACATACTCATCAACACCTTTGTGTTGAAAAGATAGATTCCCATTGAGCCGAGGAACGGGCGCTGCGGATCATCACGACTGATGAATTTCTTCTGAATTTCCGGGTCTTTGGGCTTTTCCACAAAAGAAGAAATCCGCCCATCAGACTCACGCTTCAAAATACCAAAACGCGGCGCTTCCTCGGTCATTACAGGCTGGACCGCCACTGTAATATCTGCGTTATTTGCCCAATGATATTCTGCCATGGCTTTATAGTTCATACGATACAGATGGTCGCCCGCGAGAATCAACACGTGCTTTGCTTCGCTGGATAATATTTCCAGTGTTTGCTTCCGTACCGCATCAGCCGTGCCTTGATACCAGTCCGCGCTTTCGATGGTTTGTTCAGCGGCCCAGATCTGCACCCAGCCAGCATGGAATGCGTCAAAATTATAGGTGCGCGTAATATGACGATGTAAGGACACAGAGTTGAATTGCGTTAAGATCGCAATTTTATATATCTCTGAATTGATACAGTTGCTGATGGGAATGTCTATGAGACGATATTTACCCGCAATGGGAACTGCGGGCTTGGAACGCATTTGCGTCAACGGATAGAGGCGCGCTCCGCGCCCTCCACCTAAAATTACAGCCAGGATGTCATTCAACGAAGGCATAATAGTCTCCTCAACATATTTTACTGTTTATTTGATAACTTGTTAATGCTTTACGCTCATGCTATACAAAACTGCCCCATACTTTGCAGGGTATATCGCACTTTTAGGTGATTACACCCCATGCTCAAAACTAGATACAATTACTTCAATTAGGAGCATTACATAAATATTTTAAGGGTCTTTGGGACTTTGCGTGGTAGCCCCCATATATGGGGTGGTATAACTGGTGAAAAAAGAGGTTGGCGCACCATGAAAAATCATCAAGGTCTCAAATCGCGGAATTTGATAACACTACCATT
>Ga0335397_10003212_pt1 | contig 21981 bp, 24 predicted proteins | sample MAT04_FD_205740 | JGI IMG/M metagenome (GOLD analysis project Ga0335397, IMG submission 205740) | Freshwater microbial communities from Lake Fryxell liftoff mats and glacier meltwater in Antarctica - MAT-04 (spades assembly) (version 2) ... | reverse complement strand
ACCGTCGAACATCGAACGAAGGCTACCCGTTGCGGTCGCCGTCTGTACCCGCAGGTCGCGCAAGGAGGGTCGGTGGTGGCAGCATGGACTTCATGAGCACCGCATCACCCGCCGATCTTGCCGTTACGTTCCGTTCTCTTCCCAGGCGCCTACGCGAGTCGCAGGGCGATGCGCCCCACGAGGTGGTTGCCGCGGCTTCCTCGGAGATGCACGGGCTGATCGCGGAAGCCGGTCGCCTGATGGGTACCAACGAGGAACCATCGGCCATCGCCGATGCAATCGTCGACACTCACGGCGACCATTGGGACGACGCCACGCTGGCCCGGTTGCGCGAGATCGCGCTCGACCTCGGGCGCCTGCTGCGCCACATGGCTGCGCTCACCGAAGCCGACTGACCTTGCCCAGTCGGCCCCGGACGGGCGTCAGACGTCCCAGTCCTCGATTGGGTTGTCCTGGACTATGTGCTCGAAAACGCGGCCATCGACAGCATCCACCAGCACCAGCCCGCGGCGGCGGGGCGGTTCTTCGGCGGAATAGATCAGCACTCGCCACGTCGGCCGGCTGCGCAGGCCGCGCCAGACCTGCTGAGCCGAAGCATGGCCGACCGCGAACCCGACCGCACCCTGAGCGGCCACCAGGGCCTGCTTCTCGTCGACCCGCATGCGCCAGCCGGAGCTGATGGAAAATACTCCGGCCAGGCCGAGCAACACTGTTGCCCACAGGAACCCGTCATTGATGATGGCCGACGAGTCGCGCTGAAGCACCCACATCAGCAGGCACACCACTGCGAACCCCAGATAGAGCATGCCTGGCTTGCGACGGCGGCTGTTGTCGGGGAACTCGTAGGGCCCGGCGTACTCCGCCGCGTTCAGATCGTCGGGCAACGCATCGCGCAGCTCATCGTCGGCGGGGGCGTCGGTGGCGTCGGGTGCATCGGTCATGGACCGCCCAGGCTAATGGCACACGCCGGTCGCGGCCTCATGAAGCGCCACACGTGACGGTTGCAACGGCAAGCGTGTGCCACGATGTGCGCCATGAGCACCATGCGTACCGACCGAGTGGCCTGCGGCGAAGCCGGCGAGATGGACCTGCACATCTGGACACCTGATTCGCCGCCGCGGGCGGCAATCCTGCTGGTCCAGGAGATCTTTGGTGTCGGGCCGTACATCCGCGCAGTGGGTGAGCGGCTCGCCGCGGCCGGCTACCTGGTGGGTGCTCCCGATGTGTTCTGGCGCTTCGCACCCAACTGGGAAGCCGACCATGACGATGCCGGGCTGACCGCCAGCCTCGAGCAGGTCGGCAAGCTGGATTTCCCCGGCGCCATCGGCGACCTCGGTGCCGCGCTCGCCCACCTCGGCGGCCAGCCGGGCATCGAGCGGTCCCCTGGTGTTCTCGGCTTCTGCCTCGGTGGCACGCTCGCTTGGGCAGTGGCCGCCAGCTTCGAGCCGTCGGTGTGCGTCAGTTACTACGGCTCCGGGGTACCGGACATGCTCGGCATGCTCGATCAGGTCACCTGCCCCACGCTGTTCCACTTCGGCAACCAAGACGCGTACATCCCCAACGAGGGCGTCGACGCCATCGGTGCCGCTATCGCCGGCCGTGAGGGTTTCGTGCTCAACGTGGAGACCGCAGGCCACGCGTTCGACAACCACGAGAGCGAGATCTTCTGGAACGAGCCGGCGGCAAGAGCTGCCTGGGCCAAGACGATCGCGTTCCTGGGGTTGTACCTGCCGGCCTGAGCCGCGGGCGCGTCAGTCGAAAGAGGCTCAGTCGAAAGAGGCTCAGTCGAAAGAGGCTCAGTCGAACAGGCCTGACGGGCGGTCGGCGGTGGGCACCGAGAGGCCCATGTGTGAATACGCGGCAGGCATCGCTATGCGCCCGCGGGGGGTGCGCGCGAGGAAGCCCTGCTGGATGAGGAACGGCTCGTACATGTCTTCCACCGTCTCGGGCTGCTCACCGACACTGATGGCGACGGTGCTGAGACCCACCGGGCCACCGGCGAACTGTTGGCAGATGGCGTTGAGGATGGCGCGGTCCACTTTGTCGAGGCCGCGTTCGTCGACGCCGAACACCTTCAGGCCCTGACGAGCGGTTGCCTCTGAGATGGTGCCGTCGCCGCGCACCTCGGCGAAGTCGCGTACACGGCGCAGCAAACGGTTGGCGATGCGCGGGGTGCCTCGCGACCGGCGAGCGATCTCCCAGGCGCCTTCGGAGGAGATCTGCACGCGCAGGATGCCTGCCGCGCGGCGCACGATGGATTCCAGTTCGTCGTCGGCGTAGTAGTCCAGCCGGGCGACGAGGCCGAAGCGGTCGCGCAGCGGCCCGGTGATCATGCCCGTGCGAGTGGTGGCGCCGATGAGCGTGAACGGTGGCAACGTCAGGCGGATGCTGGACGCAGCCGGCCCCTTCCCGACCACGATGTCGAGCTGGAAGTCCTCCATTGCCGGGTACAGGATCTCTTCCACCGCTCGCGAGAGGCGGTGGATCTCGTCGATGAACAAGACGTCGCCTTCCTCCAGCTTGGTGAGGATGGCCGCCAGGTCGCCGGCACGTTCGAGCGCGGGGCCGGAGGTGACCTGCATGTGCACACCCATCTCGGCGGCCACGATGCCGGCCATGGATGTCTTGCCAAGCCCGGGTGGGCCAGCGAGCAGCAGGTGGTCGGCTGCTTGGCCGCGCTTCTTGGCCGCCTCGAGCACGATGGTGAGGTGCTCCTTCAGCTCGCGCTGACCGACGAACTCGCTGAGCCGCCGTGGCCGCAGGCCGGCTTCGTCGGACTCCTCGATCTCGGAGATCATTTCGGGTTCGAGGAACTCGTCACGCACGCTTGGCCCCCAGCGTCTTGAGTGCGTCGCGCAGCAGTGAGGATGCATCGCCGTCGGGCGACAGCTCGCGCAACGCCTCGCGGATTTCTTCCTGCCCGTAGCCCAGCCCTGCCAGCGCTTCGCGCACGTCACCCAGCACCGTTGCCTTGGGCCCACCGCCACCGATGGGCAGCGGGTCGAGCATCGGCAGGCTGAGCCGGTTGCGCAACTCGATGAGCAGCCGCTCGGCGGTCTTCTTCCCGACGCCGGGCACGAGCATGAGCGCCCCGATGTCGTTGGAGGCGATGATGTCGACCAGCGCCCCCGGTGCATGCGTGCCGAGGATGGCCAGCGCCAAGGCCGGGCCGATGCCATGTGTGGCGATGAGCACCTGGAACGTCGTGCGCTCGTCGCGGTGCAGGAACCCGAACAGCATCTGCGATTCCTCGCGGATGTGGTGGTGCACGTGCACGAACACCGATGCGCCCGGTTCGAGCTCGGCGAGGGTACGTGGGGTGACCGACACGAAGTAGCCGACGCCACCCACCTCGATGAGTGCCATGGCGTCTTCGGTGCGTTCCAGCACGGTGCCGCGCAGCGAGCCGATCATCGCGCCACCGCCCGGGCCACGCTGCGACGCATTGGCGCAGCAGCGATGTAGCACAGTGCCAGCGCCGCGGCATCGGCCGCGTCGGCTGGCTTGGGAGCGGTGGCCAGCCCGAGCCGGGCCTGCACCATTTTCTGTACCTGCGCTTTGTCGGCGCCACCCCACCCGGCGACGATGTCTTTGACCTGGTTGGGGGTGAATTGCACGACATCGCACCCGAAGGTTGCCGCTTCGGCGAGCGCCAACCCGCTGGCCTGCCCGACGCTCATCGCAGTGCGTACGTTGGTCTGGAAGAATACCTGCTCGACGGCTACGGCGAACGGGCGGTACTCGTGCAGCAGCAACACGAGCTCGGCCTTGAGCGCGGCGAGGCGTTGCGGCAACGCTTCGGTGGGCGGCGTGCGGATGACACCCAACGCCACCGGCCGGACCTTGTTACCCGACGAGTGCAGCACGGCGTAGCCACAGCGGGTGAGGCCTGGGTCGATTCCCAGCACGATGGACTCGTCACGAACGAACACGCGTACGAGCGTAGCGGATGAGTCGCCACAGGCTGCGGACCCTGGCAGCATCGCGATTGTGGCAACGTAGCGAGATGCGTCGCCGTGCCCGCCCCCGTTTCGCCATCGCTTTTGTTGCTGCAGCAGCGCTGCTCGCCGGGGTGAGCATGGCGGGTTGCAGCACCGACTCGCCGGCGCCCGGAGCCACCGCTGGAGCTGACACCGTGCCGCAGGACAACGCGACGAACGACACCGTGCCCTCCGAGCCGGGCAGCACGACGACGGCACCCGAGGACGCGATCCTCGACGCCGCGTTGCGCTGCGACCCGCTCGATGAGCGGGCATGCCTGCTGCCGTGGCCCAACAACGCCTTCACGGTGCCCGACGCGGCCACCAGCACCGGCCGCCGCCTGGACATCCATCCCGACAGCACACCGCTCAACGTCGGCGGCACCCCCATCGACGTCACCGATCAGAACCGTGCCGACGGCTTCTCCCCTGGTTCGGCCATCCTCACGCTTGTGCCCGACCTCGACCCGGCCATCACGGGCATCGCCCCCAGCACCGACATCGGCAAGTCGTTGGCCGACGACGCACCGATCGTGCTGCTCGACACCGCCACCGGCGAGCGCCTCGCCTACTGGGCAGAGCTCGATGCACCAGCGCCAGACGGCGACCAGTTACTGATGATCCATCCGGCCGCCAGCCTCGGTGAAGGGCACCGGATCGTTGTCGGCCTGCGCAACCTGAAGAACGCCGATGGCACCTTTCTCTCCCGTTCGAGCGCGTTCCAAGCGGCGCTGGACAACGCTCCTGAGCCGCTGGAGCGGGCCCGAGCCTTCCGTGAGCTGATCGGTGCACTCACCGACGACGGCGTGGATGCCGGCGAGCTGTACCTCGCATGGGATTTCACGGTGGCCAGCGCCGCGAGCCTCAGCGGTCGCATGCTGCACATCCGGGAGCAGGCGTACGCGCAGCTGGGCGATGCCGCGCCGGAGTTTGCGGTCACCGGCCAGACCGACAGTGGCAACGTGCGCACCATCGATGGCACGTTCCAGGTGCCGAACTTCCTCACCGGGCAGGGCGAGCCGGGCAGTTCGTTCGCGTTTGGCGCTGACGGCATGCCCACCGAGAACGAGACGACACCGTTCTTCACCGCCGACTTCCGCTGCGTCGTACCTGTCGCCACGCCGCAACCGGTGCCGGCCATCGTGTACGGCCACGGGTTGCTGGGCAGCCGCGCCGAGGTCGGTGCGTTGTCGTTCGCCGCGCAGATCGGCGTCGCCGGGGCGTGCGCGACCGACGAGATCGGGATGAGCACTGCCGACATCGGCACCCTGGCCACGATCCTGGCCGACCTGTCGAACTTCCACCAGCAGGCCGACCGCATGCAGCAGGGGTTGCTCGACCAGCAGTTCCTGGGCCGCCTGCTGAATCACCCCGAGGGCTTCGCCGCCTCGCCCGCATTCCAGGGAGCCGCCGGCTCACCGGTGCTGGCCGTCGGCGAGACCCAGTTCGTCGGGAACAGCCAGGGCGGCATCCTCGGCGGCGCTGCCAGCGCAGTCAGTACCGAGTGGGACCGGGTGGTGTTGGGTGTGCCCGGCATCAACTACTCACTGCTGCTCCCCCGCTCCAGTGACTGGCCGCAGTTCCAGGCCATCTTCGACGTTGCCTACCCGGACCCTGTCGATCGGGTGATCGCGCTGCAGCTGATCCAGTTGCTGTGGGACCGTGGCGAAAACAACGGCTACGCCCAGCACCTGACCGGCAACCCGTACGATGGCTTCGAGGCCAAGCAGGTGCTAATGGTGCAGGCGTTCGGCGACCATCAAGTGGCCAACGTTTCCACCGACGTCCTTGCCCGCACGCTCGGCGCCACCGTGCGCGAGCCGTCGCTCACCGACGGGCGCAGCGCCGACACGGACCCTCAGTGGGGCATCGACGCCTTCGATCCGGCCGCACCCAGCAACGGGGTGCTGGTCGTGTGGGATTTCGGCACGCCTGCTCCGCCGACGGTGAACCTTCCGCCGACGGAACCCGAGTACGGGCAGGACCCTCACGGCGCCGGCAGTGACGAACCGCTGGTGCTGCAGCAGGCGCTGACGTTCCTACTCACCGGCACGTTCACCGATGTCTGTGACGCTGCGGCCTGCCGCAGCGACGCGCTCAACGGGTGAGGCCGAGCAGCACTTCAATCAGCTCGCCAACGGGGCGGAAGGTGAGCCCGGCAATGGCCCGGTGCGCGTAGCGCACCACGCCGTCGCCGTCGATGATGAAGACGCTGCGGCGCGGGAAGCCGAGCGGGCCGAGCGTTCCGTACGCGCCGGCGACAGCCTTGTCGGTGTCGGCCAGCAGCGGGAACCTGAAGCCGTGCTTGCTGGCGAACTTCTCGTGGCTCTCGATGCTCTGCGCCGAGATGGCCACGACCTGTGCATTGAGTGCCTCGAACTGCGACAGATCGTCGTTGTAGCTGTTGAGCTGCTTGGTGCACACCGGCGTGTCGTCGCCCGGGTAGAAGACCAGCACCAACGGCTGGCCCAGGAAGTCGCCGAGCGACACCCGGCCGCCGCCGGTGGACGGCAATGTGAACGCGGGGGCCGCGTCACCGATCGAGATGCTCATTCGCTCACTCGTTCCATCAATTCGTCGCTGATATCGAAGTTGCTGTACACGTCCTGCACGTCGTCGTTGTCCTCGAGTGCGTCGATGATGCGCAGGATCTTGCGAGCGTCATCGGCGTCGGTGACCTCGACGCTCATGCTGGAGACCATCGTGCTCTCCGCCGATTCGACGGTGACGCCCGCCGCCTGCAATGCGTCGCGCACGTCGTGCACGTGCGCCGGGTCGCAGGTGAGGCGCCACATGCTGTCGCCGTCGTCGGCCACGTCGTCGGCGCCGGCTTCCAGCGCGGCCATCATGACGGTGTCCTCGTCGGTGCCGTGGACCACCAGTACGCCGCGGCGGCTGAACTGCCAGCCGACGGCACCGGGCTCGGCGAGCGCTCCACCGAGCTTGGCGAAAATGTTGCGTACATCGCCACCGCTGCGGTTGCGGTTGTCGGTGAGCACGTCGACGAGCATCGCGACGCCACCGGGCGCGTAGCCCTCGTAGGTGATGGACTCGTAGGTGCCACCGTCGGTGACGCCTGCGCCGCGCTTGACGGCACGGTCGATCGCGTCGTTGGTCATCTGCGCGCCCTTGGCCTTCAAGATGACGGTGCGCAGTGAGGCGTTGGTGGAGGGGTCGCCACCGCCATCACGGGCTGCGACTTCGAGTTGGCGGGCGATCTTGTTGAAGACCTTGGCGCGGGCCTTGTCGGCGGCGCCCTTCTTGTGTTTGATCGTTGCCCACTTGGAATGGCCCGACATTGGACTATCCCCTTTCCTTGGTGGTCGAGCTGTGCTCGGTGGTGAATCCGTTGTGTTGCAAGAACATCTCGTGCAGCCGTGCGTCGGCGGTGATCTCCGGATGGAACGATGCCACCATCACGTGCCCTTGGCGGGCGAGTACGGGTACATCGTCGCAGGTTGCCAGCACCTCCACCCCGGCACCGGTGGACTCCACCTTAGGTGCCCGGATGAACACGGCGTGGAACGGCGCGCTCAAACCGATGACATCGATGTCGGTCTCGAAGCTGTCGACCTGGCGCCCATAGCCGTTACGGCGCACCGCGAGGTCGATGGCGCCGAAGTTGTGCTGATCGGGCCGGCCATCGAGCACCTCATTGGCCAGCAGGATCATTCCGGCGCACGTGCCGAACACCGGCATGCCGTGGGAGATGCGTTCACGGAGGGGTTCGAACAGTTCGGTGGTGTCGAGCAGACGCGACATCGTGGTGCTCTCGCCGCCGGGCATGACCAACGCCGCGACGTGCTCCAGGTCTACCGGTGTGCGCACCTGGCGGGTGGCTACACCCAGCCAGCGCAACGCGTCTTCATGCGCGGCAAAGGCACCCTGCAACGCGAGGACACCGACGACCGCGTTCACCTGGCGGCTCCGCTGCAGGCACTGCGGCCTACCAGCCGCGCTCGGCGAAGCGCTGCGTCTGGTTGATTTCGTCCATGCCAATGCCGGTCATCGGGGCACCCAGGCCACGGCTGACCTTGGCCAAGATGTCGGCGTCACGGAAGTGCGTGGTGGCCTCGACGATGGCCTTGGCCCGCGGTGACGGATCGTCGCTCTTGAAGATGCCGGAGCCGACGAACACGGCCTGCGCACCCAACTGCATTGCGAGGGCGGCGTCGGCCGGGGTGGCGATGCCACCGGCGCAGAACAGGGGCACCTGCAGCCAGCCGGTTTCGGCGATTTCCTGCACGAGCGGCAGCGGGGCCTGCAGGGTCTTGGCCCACTGGAACAGTTCGGCGTTGTCGGCCTGGGTGATCTTGCGGATGTCGCCGATGATGCTGCGCAGGTGCCGCACGGCTTCGACGATGTTGCCGGTGCCGGCTTCGCCTTTGCTGCGGATCATGCAGGCGCCTTCGCTGACGCGGCGCAGGGCCTCGCCCAGGTTGGTGGCGCCGCACACGAACGGAACGGTGAACGCCCACTTGTCGATGTGGTGGGCCTCGTCGGCGGGGGTGAGCACTTCACTCTCGTCGATGTAGTCGACGCCGAGGGCCTGCAGGATCTGCGCCTCCACGAAGTGGCCGATGCGGGCCTTGGCCATGACCGGGATGGTGACCGCGGCCTTGATGGCCTCGATCATCTCCGGGTCGCTCATGCGAGCCACACCGCCGTCGCGGCGGATGTCGGCCGGGACCCGCTCGAGCGCCATGACGGCACAGGCGCCGGCATCTTCGGCGATCTTGGCCTGTTCGGCGTTGACGACGTCCATGATGACGCCGCCCTTCATCATTTCGGCGAGGCCACGCTTGACCTGCATGGTGCCGGTAGCGCGAGATGGTGACGTCTGCGAAGTCATGGGGTCAGCGTACCGCTGCCTAGCGATCGGCGCCCCAGCCAAACGGGGGTAGGGAAACTACCCGCCTCGCAGCACCACCCCCGCTGGTCACCATCACCTGCCCGGTCCAAAGCAATTCACGCCGGCCCCAGCGCCGGCATGATCACACGCTGCGGCCTCAGGTCCCGTCGGTTTCGGTCTTGGCGGAGCAGGAACGTCCAGAGTCGGAGGCTCCTTTGATGGCCGTGCCTCCGAGATCCCACGAGGACCGAGACCCTTGACGTGAGTCCAGTTTGAGCATGTCGTTCCACCCTTGGCGGCGCACCCTCCGCTCGGACCACACGTGTAATGGCCAGCGTCGTTGCACCGAGCGTTGTCGTGTGGACAGCCGGGGTCGAGCCCGATCGGGTCACTCAGCGTCACAGGGTTGCCCGCGACGTAGACGTATCGCGTAGCTGTTTGCCCGCATGTCGGCGGCCAACCGGTTCTGCCCACTGACGGCCAGTTGTTCACGCAACGTGGCCGGTGTCGGGCGGGGTGAGCGAGTTCAGGCGCTGACAGGATTTGCACTGGCGAGGGTCGCACAACAACGCCAGAGCGGACACCGTACGCAACTTGGTCCACCGCTTCTGGGTCTGCATCGTCCCACTTCTGCTTCTGGGCCGAATTCGTCCCGCCGCCCGAAACAAATCCGGCCCAGAAGCAGGGCCCGCACCGCGTGTATCGACTTTGACCGAGACGGCCCGAACTGCCGCTGGGCGCTACCGGGCACCGCGCCGACGCCTGGCTCCGTGAGGCACCGTTCAGCGATGGTCGTTTGCCGCCACCATCCTGCGGGCTGGCCACGGTCGAGCGAGAGTTGGCCGTCAGTGGGCAGTTTCTGACGGCCACCAACACCCACACCTAGGCTCAAGCCTGCTCGGGTCGCTCAACGTGGTGGGGTTGCCGCCGGCGTAGAGGTACGGCGTCACCGTTTCACCCACGAGGGGGTCGACGCTGATGAAGACCCCGGTGGTGGGTCCATGTAGCGGTTGTTGAGGTAGACGAGGCCACCCGCGTGGCAGCGCGCTCGAACCCGGTTCTCGGCCCGATGGGCGGGCAAGGGGCGCTCCAACACCGCTGTCAGGCGATCTCCGGCTGCTCGCATGACGGCTTGACCACGTAACCGGGTTCAGCCTCGTCGGCCAACACCTCGACATCGGCATCCGACGTCTGCACACCGTTCGACACCCCGACCACAGCGAACTCCAACTTCACCGAGGCGCCCTGACGTTGGGCTCGGATGCAACGACGGCGTCGACCACGCGTTGCGCTGCCCGCAACAACTCGAGCGCCTCATCACGACCGAGGTCAGGTAGATCAGCGGCATAGCGCCCGACGATGATCCACGGGTCGAGCCTGTCAAGATCATCTGCATCAACTGTAGGCGCTCCCGGCTGCGGATAGCGAGCAAGAAGCTGACTCAATCCGTGAATCCTCGGTGCCGAGACCGAGGAAGCGAAGGGGCCAGCCTTCAGCGACTTCTCTGCTGCTTGCGGAGCAAGGAAACCAGCGATCCGCAACGCTGTCGAACCATCAGCAACCAGGACACGCGCCGCCGCAAGGTCATCCTCAGCCAGTGCAAACCAGCGCTGCGCCGGCGACGGTTCGTCAGGCAGCAACACGCTCATACACCGTCACACCCTGCTGAGCCGGCTCGTACTCAGTCGTCCCCGGCCTCGCCGAGTTCCGCCCAAAGTCAGCGGCACTCGTGACCAACAGATCGTGCGGTGCAGCGATAGATCGGGTGACGCGCCGCATCTCGACCATCAAACGTCGCCGATCAGCAACCGGAGCCTCGTCCAGCGCCACCAGAAGATCGATGTCAGAATCCGGCCCGTCCAAGCCCGTCGCGACCGAACCGAACCGAATGATCCTGACCGGATCGAACTCCGCGACCAACGCCTCCAACCATCCCAGGGACTGCCCCAGGGGCAGTCCCCACCGGCATCATGCCGGAACCGTGCACCGACCGTTGGAACTCGCCCTGCCGAGTCAGACCGCCGTGGCGGAGTCGACCCTGGGGAGCTCAACGAAAGTGCGGCCGGGGGTGAGCATGATCGCGTTGCCATCGGCGCCAGTGAGCACGATTGCCGAAAGACGATCGGCGCGGCTCCATGTGCCCTTCACCAGCACACCGCCGGTGAACACCCACACCTCACCGCTCCCGATGGTTTGCGCCTCTGGGCTGTTCGCGTCGGCTGCACTGGGCTGGTAGTCGACGAACATCACCAGCAAGTTGGCCGTACTGACCTGGCCGCTGAGCGCATCGTTGTGCGGTGTGCCGCCGTTGCTGCGCAGGTACAGCCCCGTGGCAGCGTCGAAGCGCCACTCGATCGGCAGGCCGTCCATCTCCAGGTTCACGCCGGTGGACGGCTCGCCCACCGCTGCCGTCCCGGCAGGAAGGTAGGTGAACTGCTGCGGCGGTGGCGCAGCATCGGCCGGGGCCAACGACCAGGCACCTGCGGATGATGCGTACAGGTCGTGCGGGGCGCTGTGCTCGCTGCTGCGGAAAAAGCCGGCGCCGTTGTAGACGGTGCTGCGCTGTGCGCTGAGGTTGACGAAGTCGCTGTTCTCGATGGCCCTGGTGACATTGGCGTTACCGCCGCTCCACAGGAACAGCGGGCGGTACAGCGAGCCCAGCAGGGTGATGTCCTGAGTGCGGCCGGACCGGATGGGCCCAACCGGCTCGGAACCCTTCGACTGGAATACGGCCGCGAAGCGCGTTTGCACCTCGACGATTTCCTCGAACACGATGTCGGCCTCGTTGAGCCCGCTCTGCGGGCGGGCAGCGCTGTTGTTGTCGATCTTGACGACCAGCGCAGGGCGCTCAGCAGCGGCCTGATCGGTGACCGGCAGCCCGGTGAGCGGATACACCGGCCCAGGCGGTTCAGAGGTGGTGGTCGCAATGACCGTGGTGACGGGCACCGTCTCGGGCACCGTGACCTCGGTGGTGCTGGCCGAGCCGGTGCTGGAAGTGGACGAGCCCGACGAAGAGCCGCTGCCACCGCAGGCGGCAACCAGGGTGGCGGCGACCAGCACGCCGGCAGACCACCGACGCATCAGAGCTCTCTCAACAGCGCAATGCGCTCCTCGAGCGGCGGGTGCGTGTCGAACATCTTGTTCCACTTGCCCATCTTGCCGTGGTCGCCGACGCCGGACATCGGCTGCTCGATCCACATGTGCGCGGTGGCCGTGGACGCAGCATGCGTGACCGTCACGTCGTCACGCAGCTTCTCCAACGCTGAGATCAGGCCCGGTGGATAGCGAGTCATCTGACAGGCGCTGATGTCGGCGAGCGTCTCGCGCTTGCGACTGATGGTGGCCTGCATCGCCTTGGCGATGATGGGCGCGAAGATCAGCAGTGCGAAGCCGGCGAACGCGAGCACGTTGCCACCGCCGCCTTGGTCGCCGGAGCGGCGCTCGCGACCACCGTTCCACCACATCATGCGGATGGCGATGTTGGTGAGCAGCGCAATGGAGCCAACCAGGGTGACGGCCAGGGTGCTGACCAGTATGTCGTAGTTGCGGATGTGCGAGAGCTCGTGGGCAAGCACACCTTCCAGCTCGACACGGTTCAGCTTCTCCAGTAGACCGGTGGTGACCGCAATGGCTGCGTGCTTCGGGTCGCGCCCGGTGGCGAATGCGTTGGGGGCGGGGTCGTCGACGATGTACACACCCGGCTTGGGTAGGCCGCTGGCGATGCACAGGCCCTCCACCAGGTTGTGCAGGCGCTGATACTGCTGCGGGTCGGCGGGGTGCGCCCGGCTGACCTTCAGCGCGATGACATCGGCCTTCCAGTACGACGCAAAGGCCATCACCGCGGAGAACACCAGTGCCACCACGGTGCCGACGACACCGTTGCCGATGAGGTACCCGAACGCTGCCCCGACCAGGCAGAGCACCAGCACAAAGGAGGCGATGAGCGCGACGCTACGCCGCTTGTTGTCACGAATCAGTTCGAACATGACGTGTTCAGAACTGAACCTTGGGCACCTCGCGGGCGGCCTCGTCGGTCTCGAAGTATTCGCGCTTCTCGAACTTCAGCATGCGAGCGAAGAAGACGGTGGGGAACGCCTGCAGCTTGTTGTTGTAGCCCAAGACGCTGTCGTTGTAGAACTGGCGGGCGTAGGCAACGCGGCCCTCGGTGGCGCTGAGTTCTTCCTGCAGGGCCAAGAAGTTCTGGTTGGCCTTCAGGTCCGGGTAGGCCTCTCCGAGGGCGAACATTTGGCGCAGGGCGCCGGTGATCTGGTTGTCGGCGGCGGCCTGGTCGTGCGGGGTGGCCGGGGCGGCCATCGCCGCGTTGCGGGCGTTGATGACCGCTTCCAGCGTGGTCTTCTCGTGCGCGGCATACGCCTTGACGGTCTCGACCAGGTTGGGGATGAGGTCGATGCGGCGCTTGAGCTGCACGTCGATCTGCGACCAAGAATTCTCGACCTGGTTGCGGCCACGGATGAGGCTGTTGTAGCTGACGATGCCGTACAGCGCGAGGAGCGCCACGACCACCAGCAGGATGATCCAGAACATGAAGTTGACTCCGAGGGGGTCGGGGGCGCTGCGTCGAGCTGCGCCGTTATGGCGTCATCATACGGGTGCGGCGCCGCAGCCGGGGGGACGCCGAACGCGAGAGCAAAGAGCGCGACATGAACGGCCACGGCGACACCGACCGTTGTGCACGCGTCGGGGGCTCGGCGAGCTCGCGATACATCGCCGCGTAGCACTCGGCCAATGTCGTCATCGAGAAGTCGTCGGCGCGCCGGTCGCCCGCGGCCGTCAGCAGTGCCACCAGCGCCGCGTCGGTGAGCGCCGTTCGCAGCGCGGCGGCCAGCAGGCCGGCCTCGCCGGGCTCGACCAGCAGCGCATCGACGCCGTCGGTGGCCACGTTGCGGTAGCCATCGAGCGAACTGGCGACGATGCACGTGCCCGCGGCCATCGCCTCGATCAGCACCACACCGAACGACTCGCCGCGCAGCGACGGCGCACAGAAGACGTGGGCGCCCTTCAGCCGCGAAATCTTCTCCGCATCGTCGATGCGACCCAGCCAGACAATGCGCTCATCGTCCTTGGTCTGTTCGCGCAGCCGCTCGGTGTCGGGGCCGCTGCTCCCGACCCAGAGCGTCACCTCCGGGCCGAGCTGGGACATCGACTCGATCAGCACCACGAGGCCCTTGCGTTCCTCGTGGCGGCCGCAGAAGAAGATCGTCGGACCATCGGTCGGCCACGGCGAGGCCTGCCGGTACGCGGCCAGATCGACGCCATTGAACAGGATCTCGTAGTCGGCAGGGATGTACGAGTTGACCAGCGCAGCCGCATCCTTCGACACGGCAACATTACGCACGATGTTGACAGCAGCCGGCTTGATCTGGTGCTTGAGATACCGGTAGCTGGCGCTCTCCCCCGCCGCATGGAACGTCGCGATCACCGGTGCGGGGTGCAGCAGGATGGTGGTCATCGGCGGGCCAGGCGCAAACGGCTCGTGGATGTGCAGCACGTCGAACTGCTCCTCGAACAGCACCCGCATGGTGCGCAACGCGCAGGAAGGGTCCGGGGCCAGCGGCGCCACCGAACCGTTGGCGGCGAGCGGCAGGCTGTTGCCCAGCGGTGTGACGAAGGTTGCCGGCGGCGGCCCGTCGCACGGGCCCAGCACGCGCACCTCGATTCCCATCCGGCGCAGCTCGCGGGACAAGCCGAGCACCTGCGCCTGCACGCCGCCGGGAATGGAAAGGCTGTACGGGCTGACCATGCCCACCCGCAACAATCTTTCGGTAGCAGGCATCTGGCGCAGGCTAGCCGAACAGTGCCGTCGCGGCTTCGGCCCGGCACTGCGCTGGTGAGGGTGTCAGCAGCAGCGACCGGCTTCGGCCTGCACAAGTTCGTCGGGCACGCAGCAGGCGGAGTCGGCGGGGAACATCGAGTCGGCAGGGGCGAGCACGGTGTAGACCTCGAAGCGGGTGGGGCCACCCTCCACCCAGAACTTGTCCTGCACGGCGAAGCAACAGGTGGTCTCACCCTCGACAACTGTGCCGAAGCCGGCGGCGGTGATACGAGTGTGTTCGGCGATCACCTCTTCGCTGGTCTCCACTTCCACGCCCAAGTGATTGATGCTGCCGTGCTCGGCCGCGGCGTTCTCGATCAGCACCAGCTTCAGCGGCGGCAGTGCGATGGCGAAGTTCGCATAGCCGGGCTTCACCTTCGCCGGGCCGGTACCGAACAGCGTGGTGTAGTGCTGGATCGCAGCATCGAGATCGGTGACGTTGAGCGCGAGTTGGAGACGTGACATGAGCGGGTTCCTCCGTGACAGCCAGCCTTGGGCCAGCGTTGTATATTGATCGTTATCAATACCATATCAGCATATTGATATCCGTCAATGTGTCGATTCGCAGTTCTTCCAGGAGCATCCGCATGGCCCGAACAGCACCCATTCCTGTCGCCGGAACGACTGACACCGAAACGGCCGAGACCGCGCCCCCCGTCACCTGCTGCGGCGTCATCGGCCAGGCCGCCCTCACCATCGACGATGCCGAGACGTTGGCGCGTGCGTTCGCCGCACTCGCCGATCCGGTGCGGCTCCGCTTGCTGTCGCTGCTGGCCACCAGCGCTGCCGGCGAGGTGTGCGCATGCAACCTGGTGGAACCGCTGGGCAAGAGTCAGCCGACCGTCAGCCATCACCTCAAGGTGCTGCGCGAGGCAGGCCTGGTGACCGCCGACAAGCGCGGCATCTGGATGTGGTACCGGGCAGTGCCCGAACGGGTGGCAGAGGTGCGCGCCGCTCTCGCCTGAGCAGCACCGGCCGGGCCGGCTCAGAACAGGCGGGCGGTGAGCTGCTTGCGGTAGCCCGCTGTGCGAGGGTCGTCGGGGCCCAACAGTTCGAGCAGATCGACGAATTGCTGGCGGGCATCGGGGTCGGCTTTCACCTGATCGAGCAGCGCGGTGAGCGTGGCGTCGTGGTCGTCGTCGGGGGCGACGTGCACTCGCGCCTTCGCCGACGTGTGGCGGGTGCGATCGGACTCGGGGATGCGGGCCAGAAACTGCAACGCCTGCTCGTTCTCACCGCGAGCAATGAGCAGTTCGGCAAGACCGACGATGGCGTCCTCGTTGCCCGGCTCGATCTCGAGAGCGGCACGGAACGCGCCTTCGGTACCCTCGGCGAGAAGCGAGGCAAGCGTGACCTCGCCTTCGGTGGGCAGCAACGAATCGACGAACTGCTGCACCACGTGCTCGGGGTACGCGCCGGTGAAGCCGTCGACCACCTGGCCGTCCTTGAGCGCGAAAACTGCAGGGATGGATTGCACCTGGAACGCCTGCGAGATGGCCGGGTTCTGGTCTGTGTCGACCTTCACCAGCACGACCTTGCCGCCGGTCGCCTCGACGACCTTTTCGATGATGGGGCCGAGCGTGCGGCACGGGCCACACCAGGGTGCCCACAGGTCGACGATGACCGGCACCTCGCTGGAGCGGTCGATGACTTCGGTTTGGAACGTTGCGTCGGTGACGTCGATGGCCATGCAGGGCACGATACCGCTCAAGGGGGTGGCGCAGTTCGGTGGGCGGTACGGTACGAGCACCATGAGCGACGTGCCCGGCATCAACGTTCCAGCGGTCGACGCCTGGCTGCAGGCGCACGTCGTCGGAGCAGTCGGCCCGTTCAGCTACACGGCCATCGCCGGCGGTCACTCCAACCTCACCTACCTGGTCATCGGCGCCGACGGAGCGCGCTTCGTACTGCGTCGAGCGCCACTGGGGCACGTGCTCGCCAGCGCCCACGACATGGGTCGCGAGCACCGCATCATCAGCAGTCTGCAGCACACCGCGGTGCCGGTAGCGCCAGCGCTCGGGTTCTGCGACGACCCTGCCGTCAACGATGCGCCGTTCTACGTGATGGTTTTCGTCGAGGGCCATGTGCTGCGCGATCGAGCCAGCACGGAAGCCGCCCTGTCGGTGCAGGCTCGCCGTCACGCGAGCGAGTCGCTGGTGGACACCATGGCCGCCATTCACTCCGTCGATCTGCGTGCCGCCGGCCTGCACGAACTGGGCCGCCACGAGGGCTACATTGCTCGCCAGCTGAAGCGGTGGTACGGCCAGTGGAACCAGCAGAAGACGCGTGAGCTGAGCGCCGTCGACCGGGTGCACGACGAACTCTCACGGCGCATCCCCGAGCAAGGCCCGGCAACGATCGTGCACGGCGACTATCGCCTCGACAACTGCATGGTCGACGACTCGGGCACCGTCGTCGCCGTGCTCGACTGGGAGATCTGCACGCTCGGCGACCCGCTGGCCGACCTCGGCCTGCTGCAGGTGTACTGGACCGGCCCGAACGACCCGGCATCGGCCTGGACCGGTTCCGCCACCACCGCCGACGGCTTCCTCGACAGAGCAGATCTCGCCCAGCGCTACGCCGAGGTCAGCGGTCGCGACCTCACCGATCTGCCGTTCTACGTCTCGTTCGCCTATTGGAAGCTGGCCTGCATCCTCGAAGGCGTCTACGCCCGTTACGTCGGCGGTGCGCTCGGCGCCCGCGACGCTGCCGAACTGGAACCGTTCAAGCTGCAGGTCGATGCCGCGGCCTCGGCCGCAGAGCAGATGCTCGAGCAGCTGCGATGAACCAGCGCTACGAACTGCACGGGCCAATCCCCACGCTGGACCGTCCGATCCTGGTGGTTCACCTCAACGGCTGGATCGACGCCAGCGGCGCGGCAGCCGCAGCGATGAACCTGCTCGACACAGCCTGCGCGGCCACCACACTGGCCACCTTCGACGGCGACACCTTCATCGACTACCGGGCGCGCCGACCGACGATGGAACTACGCGACGGCCTCAACACCCGCATCGTGTGGAACGACATCGAACTCAAGCTAGGGGCCGATGCCGAGGGCCACCCGGTGCTCACGCTCGTCGGCCCGGAACCCGACTCGCAGTGGCGGGCGTTCGCCTCCGCCGTCACTCAGCTGGCCCTCCAACTGGGCGTGTACCAGATGGTGGCGCTCGGCTCGTACCCGTTCGCCTCACCGCACACCCGCGAGGCCCGCCTCTCGAGCAGTTCTCCGTCGGCCGACGTCATCAACAACGTGCCGTACCTGAAGAACTCCGTCGACGTGCCCGCCGGCATGAGCGCCGTCCTCGAACATGCGCTCACCGAAGCCGGTATCGCATCGCTGGGCCTGTGGGTACAGGTGCCGCACTACGTGGCTGCGATGAGCTACCCGGCCGCCTCGGCCGCGCTGCTCGGCGGCCTACGCGAGGTCACCGGCGTCACCATCGACACAGCGGCACTCACACGCGAGGCCGAACTGCAACGAGCGCGCATCGACCAGCTCGTCGGTGGCAACGACGAGCATCGAGCCATGGTGCAGCAACTCGAGACGGCCTACGACGAGGCCGCACAGCAGACCATCGACTTCGACCGCGCCATCAGCGATCTGCCCAGCGGCGATGAGCTAGCGGCCGAGCTCGAGCAGTTCCTCCGCGAGCAGGGCAAGTAGCCGCACCGCCGTCAGAACTGGAGCAGGTTGTCCTCGCGCAGCAGGACGACAGCAGCGAAGCCTGGGTTCGTGCTGGTCAGGGTGGCCATCATCAGGCTGCCATCGGCGCTGACCTCGGTGATCGTGAGGACCGACGACCACGGTTCCTGGGTCACCGACGACGCACCGTTCCTCACTTGATCGCGGAACGCTGCAACTGCCGCCGCTGCCAGCGCCGGGCTTGCGTATTGGAGTGCAACCGTGATGGTTGAGCTATCTGCGGCGAAGGCCTCGCCGAGCCCGGCGACAGTCCAGCCCTCGCCCGCCCGCGGCGAGACGATGATGCCGTTGATCACCGTGGCCGTATCGAGCGCGTTAGCCACCGCGAGATAGTTGGCATCGTCGGCCAGCGACGGCTCCGTACCCGCGGAGGCCGCCACGCCGGCGTCGGCGCTTGCCTGAGTGCGCGCCCAGAACAGCGTGTCGCCGGCGAGCGCCAACCGCACCGGCTGTCCGATCGGACGGATCGGCGAGACGGCACTGATGTCGGTCGTGTCGTCATCGCCGAGCGAGAAGTAGGTGACGCCGTCGGCCGACTCCTTCGTCAATTCCTCGCCGCCCGGCGAAGCCGCAAGGCCACTGCCGATCTTGCCCGCCGACATCGAACCGACGAACACCCCGACCAAATTCGGAAAGGCTCCGTACTGAAGAACTGCATCAACCTGCCGCGTGTCGAAGCCGGCGTACTCGGCGAACCCGGGCCGAGTGGCACCCCCTCGCAGAGGGTCGGGCAGGAAGACCGCGAATGAGGACCGCTCGCTGATCAGCAAGATGTCGTCGTCCGACGAAGATGGCGCCTCCCCGTCGCGCAATCGATCCAGGTTGGCGTAGAAGATGGCGTTGGTGCGAGTGCCTGCGTTGTCGGGCACCGTGCGCAGCAGGCCGGCGAACGTGCGACCGACGGACCCCTTGGATCCACCGGGTCCCTCGCTCGTACCGCAGGCACCCAGCAGCACCAGTGACGACACGACAACGGCCAAGCGGTTCATCGCGGCGATCGTAGCTATCTGTTGCGGTCAGGTCTGCCGGTGCGCTTCGGACCGCCGACGGTCGCCTGGCTACGCTGCGCCCACCAACGAGGGAGGGCCCATGAAGGTCGACGGAGGCATCAGCGGCAACCTGCACCAGGCAGGCGCGCAGGCCAAGGAACTGGAGGCCGCCGGGTACAGCGGAGTGTGGACGGCAGAGACCAGTCACGACCCGTTCCTCCCATTGCTGCTGGCAGCAGAGCACACCGAGACGCTGGAGATCGGCACGTCCATCGCGGTAGCGTTCGCCCGCAACCCGATGACACTGGCCAACATCGGCTGGGACCTGCAATCGTTCTCCAAGGGTCGTTTCGTGCTGGGCCTCGGCAGCCAGATCAAGCCGCACATCACCAAGCGGTTCAGCATGGAGTGGAGCCACCCGGCCTTGCGCATGCGAGAGATGATCCTGGCCATCCGGGCAATCTGGGACACGTGGGAGAACGGCACACCGCTGGCCTTCCGGGGCGACTATTACACCCACACGCTGATGACCCCGTTCTTCACACCCGACCGTGCCGACCTTGCGGGTTTCGGTGTGCCCAAGATCTTCCTCGCCGGTGTCGGCGAACTGATGACCGAGGTCGCCGGCGAGGTCTGCGACGGCTTTCTGTGCCACGGCTTCACCACCGAGAAGTACCTGCGCGAGGTCACGATCCCGGCGCTGGCTCGCGGTCGTGCCAAGGCGGGCAAGACGATGGAGGGCTTCGAGATCGTCGGCCCGTCGTTCGTCGTCACCGGCAACACCGACGAGGAGATGGCCGCAGCAATCGCCGGCACCCGTCAGCAGATTGCCTTCTACGGCAGCACGCCCGCCTACCGCAACGTGCTCGAGGCCCACGGCTGGGGTGGCATGCAGGACGAACTGAACAGCCTCTCCAAGGGCGGCAAGTGGGTGGAGATGGGCAACCTGATCACCGACGAGATCCTCAACACGTTCGCCGTCGTCGGCGAGCCGGAATCGATCGCCCCGGAACTGCACCGCCGCTACGGCGATGTCATCCAGCGGATCAGCTTCTACGCCCCGTACAAGAGCAACCCCGAGCGCTGGTCGGCCGTGCTCGACGGCCTCAAGCGCGCCTGAAACCCGCCTTCGTGTCGCGGCTGGACCTGCAACGACGGTGACCCAGCCGCGACCCGGGGGCGCTCGGCGGGGCTCACTGCGGTGAGCGGCGAGAGAACATTCGTTCGATAGAGTCACCCCCCATGAGTTCGGCCGACGGCACCACGCGCAAGCGCGGCATTCACTGCGTGTACTGCGGTGGTGAGCACTCGTCGTCCGACGACGTAAAGGCGTGCTGGCAGCGCAACGCCGGGCAGGAAGTCGCCGGCGGCGACGGGCTCCTACCGCTCGATCAGCCCGACGAGCAGCCGTTCGAGGACTCCTACGACGCTGCGCCGCCGCCCGCATCCCTTCCGCCAGCTGCCCTTCCGCCCGTAGCACGCACTGCGCCCACGCAGAGCGCTCATGTTCACGCTGGCCCAGCAGTTCTGGGCCGCAACGTGATCGTGACGCCCGGTGGTGGGGCGCCCGACGAATGGGCCGACGCTCCCCGGCTGGCAATCGATGCCACCGACCAGGAAGTGGTACACCGCCTGCTGACGCTGGCCACTGGCCGCACGGGTTGCGTGCTGGAACTCACCGCCGCCACCGAGCAACAGCTCGCTCAGCCGTTCGCAACCACCCTGCCACCGCACGCAGTAGGGCCGCGGGTGCGCTTCACCAGCGAGCAGTTGCGCCACCTGGTCTTCAGCAACTCAATCGACGTGCGCGGCGGCGCCTCGTGGCCGCTGCTCGACCAGGCGGTGCAGGCCGGTGCGTCGGTGGTGCGCGACGGGCGTGGCGACGTGGAACTACCCGACGGCACCCGCGCCTGGCTCGACGGCGGCCCGCTGCGCTACACCGCTCCGGTTGCCGGCGCCGGCGTGCTGCACCGGGTGGCGGTCGAGCATCGCTCGCTGTGCCTGCCGCGCAGCAACGACACCTCGGCGGCACTCGCTCCCGACCAACTGGCCGCCGTCACCCACCTGGGCGGCGCCGCCCGCATCATCGCGCCCGCCGGCTCGGGGAAGACCCGTGTACTCACCGAACGCGCCCGGCACCTGGTGCAGCAGTGGCGAATCCCGGCGTCCGCGATCACGCTCATTGCGTTCAACAAGCGCGCCCAGGAAGAGATCGCAGCCCGCACCGCCGACGTGCCCGGCCTGCAAATCCGCACGCTCAACGCCATCGCCCTCGCGGTCATCAATGGCAGTGCGCCCTTCGCACGCCAGCCGCAGCGGTTCAACACGGTCGACGAGATGGACGTCCGGCGCCTCATCGGCCGGCTGGTGAAGTTCCCACGCGTGCGCAACGCAGACCCGGTGGCCACGTGGATCGAAGCGCTGTCGCTCGCCCGTCTCGGCCTGGTCGACCCAGTGCGGGTCGAGTCCCGCTACGACGGGGAAGTAGACGGCTTCGCCGACGCGTTCGCGCGCTACCGGGCCGAACTCGCACGCGCCGGCACGGTGGACTACGACGAGCAGGTCTTCAAGGCCATCGAGCTGCTGCTGCGCGACCCGCAGGCCAGAGCCACGGCCCAGCGGTC
>Ga0335397_10003211_pt1 | contig 21990 bp, 21 predicted proteins | sample MAT04_FD_205740 | JGI IMG/M metagenome (GOLD analysis project Ga0335397, IMG submission 205740) | Freshwater microbial communities from Lake Fryxell liftoff mats and glacier meltwater in Antarctica - MAT-04 (spades assembly) (version 2) ... | reverse complement strand
AGACAGATGTTGGCACAAAGACCGAAAACCACATCGAGAACTGTTTTCAGTTTTTATCATACTCTCGTTGACATGTTTTGTGCAAGTCAACATTATTCCTTTTTGGTTCTGGCTTGTCCAGGTTAGGTATTCCAAGATAGGCTAATTCTAATTCCCTATCCCCTCAATCTCTGTTCGATTGCGACCGGCTTGTTTGGCGCTGTACATCACTGCATCTGCGCCGCGGATCATATCTTCGACTGTGCCGGGTTTCGATCCGTGATGGTTTTCAACGATGCCGATGCTGAGCGTGACGGTGGCAGCCCCTTTTTCTGTGGACACACGGATCGCCGCCACCCCCACGCGGATGCGTTCTGCCAGCGGATAGGCTTGCTGGGCATTTGTCATGGGCAGAACGATCACAAATTCCTCGCCGCCGTAGCGCCCGATCACATCTGCGGAGCGCAGTTCGGCGCAGGCAACTTGTGTTACACGCTGCAATATTTGATCGCCTGCCGCGTGCCCAAAGGTGTCGTTGACTTCCTTGAAATGGTCAAGATCGAACATGATCACAGACAACGGCTGCTGATAGCGTATGGCAATTTCAAATTCATGTTCGGCAAGTTCGTATAAATAACGGCGGTTGTTGATACCGGTCAACGCGTCGGTGTGCGCTAATTGCTCCTGGAGTGTAAGGGCGGTGTGCAATTCGCGGTTGGCTGTTTCCAAGACTTCTTTCATGTCTTGCAGTTCCACCTCAGCCTGTACCCGCTCGGTGATGTCGATGGTGTAGCCTGCGAGCAGGGTTTTATCTCCCTGGACAATCGGGAACTTGATGGTGGTGTAGTGGCGGCCATTCAATTCCTCATCCAGTTTTAGCACCTTTCCAGTGGTAACGACGTCCCAATCGTCGGCGGTGAATTTGGCGGCGGATTCGGACGGAAATAAATCCTGCATGGTCTTGCCGACCATATCCACGCCCGAGATGCCGACCATATCCGCACCTGAGATGCCGATCATCTCCAGATAATTATCGCTGGCTTGCAGCACGCGGCTTTCGGTGGGTGTTACCTCTTTGATAAAGGCGTAAATAGGGGAGTGAAGCATAAATAGCGAGAACAACTCCTGGCTTTCGCGCAATGCGTTTTCCGCCTGTTTGCGTTCGGTAATGTCAATGGCTGTGGAAAGCACACAGGTCGTATGGTTTAGCTCAATAACTTCCATTGAGCCGAGAACGACGCATAACTCACCCGATTTATTTCGTAAAACCATTTCACGGTTGTAAATAGACCCATCCTGGTGCATTTGTTCCATGTAAAGCCCGCGTTGTTCAGGGGTTGTAATGTTTAAGTTTGTGGAAGTTTGACCGATGATTTCTGTGCGGCTAAAGCCGACAAGTTCAGAAAAGGCTTCATTGGTGTCAACATAGACGCCGTCTGAGGCATGTGTAATCGCAAGCCCCACCGGTCCCGAATGAAATGCCTTATAAAACCGTTCCTCGCTTTCCCGCAATAAATTTTCTGCCCGCTTGCGCTCGGTGATGTCTGAAAAAACAGCAACCATATTTTCTGGCGTTGTTTGAAAAGCTCTCACCTCGAAAACTCCCACGACCTGCGTGTCCTTATAGGTAATTTGTTCTGTTGACCATGGAATGCCTTTTGCCGCTGCATCACGATAGCGTGTTGGCACTTCAGTTTGAATTAGCGGAGGGAACGCTTCTTCGATTGTTTTTCCTGTAAACTGTGAATTGTCCACTCCCAGTAATTTATCTGCAGCTGGATTAGCGCCAACAAAGATCAATTGATTGTTGTTGTTTAATTTGTAGAAATGCATACCCAGTGGCGAGTTTTCATTCATATTTCGATAAAGTTTTTCGCTTTCTCTTAATGAAGCCTCCGCCTGCTTGCGCTCGGTGATGTCGCGGAACACCGCGTAGGCACGGAATGGCTTCTTCTCGCCAGGAAGGAATTCCGGGGTGGAGTTGACGCTGAGCCATACATAGGAGTCCAATTTCGGGTTGTAGATGCCCATAACCTCACCTGTCGCGGGCTTGCCAGTCTTCGCCGCGACATTCAGGGAGTGAGTTTCTCCCGGAAACGGCGAGCCGTCCTCATATATCGCCTTCCAGCGCAGATCAACCGAAGTTCTGCCCTGCATCTGGTCGAACGAGAGTCCAAGAAGCCTTTCTGCCGCAGGATTCGCAGAGATGATTTTGCCATCGTGATCCTCGTAGACGATGCCTTCCGACATCGTCTCAAAAAGAGTACGGAGTTTCTTTTCGCTTTCTTTTAACAGTTCTTCAACCTGCTTGCGCTGAACAATATCCCATGCCATATTTGCCAGTTGAGAAATGACCTCAACATCTTTGTCGTCATAATCAACGGGCTTGTTGCCTACGCCCACGATCATCACGATTAGGTCGTTGCGTAGAACGGGGACAACGATTTCACGCTGGATCGGCGCATAACCCTCTGGCAATCCTTTGCGATGCGAAGCGGGGAGGTTGGGATAGTCGTTGTGGACCAGCGGCAAGCGTGTGGCAACGCAATCTGCCCAGACCCCGGCTTGATCCACCGGGTAATGTGACCCTTTGCCTTCGGCGGTACACATATTTTTCAGGGTGTTGGTTGACCACATTTGCAGTTGCAGTGTCTTTTGGTCTGCTTCGAGAAAGTGAGCGAAGCCGATCTGACTGCCAGTGAGCGCTTCGGCTTCATCCAGTGTTTTTTGGAACAATTCATCTAGGGTATGCCACTCTGCGAACTCGCTGATCCGTACCCGTGCTTGCAGCAGGGATGCCATCTGTTTGCGTTTGGTAATATCCGTCAACATGGCGCGGCAAACATCGCCGCCCTCAAAGCAGGCGGCCTCGAGGCGCGCCCAGAATAGCCCATCTCCTTTTTTTTCAAACGCCAGTTCGCAGGTTTTTTTTCCTTCTCCTGATAAGAGCTTCCCAAAAAAAACGTTAAAGGCGGCAAGCGACTCACTGGAAACAAATGCCGCCAGTCGAAGCCAGGTCACTTCATCGTGATTCACCCCCAGCAGGTTCGCCCCGGCCAAATTGACCTGATGGATTGCGCCGTTACGCGCCAGGATAAAGTAACCAATGGGCGCAAAGTCATACAGATCGCTATATTGACGATAAGCCGCTTCCAACTCCACCTGTGATTGCGCCAATTTTTTATTGATTAACTCCAGTTCTTCCTGGCGTTGTTGTAATTGAACTTCCGCTGTAGGCGGCTGTTTCTTTTTTGTTTTGGTGGTTTTTTGTGTTGCAATAGGCTTCTTCTTTTGGCCCATTTTAATCCTCAATTTGGTGAAATATCTTCCATAGTAAGGAGAACCTGCCATGGTTTCCCCCAGTTTTTTGCTTCATACTTCCGATCTACTCTCATATTTTAATCTCAAACCCTTCAAAAAGCGATAAATTTCTTTTTGTGAATTGAATATATGTTCTAAAAGTAGTATAGCATAATCATCCACCCAACGGGATTACAATAATGTTATTCCATTAATCAAGGAGCATTTCCATGACCATTATTCTCGACGGTTCGTCACTCACGGTTGAAAAACTTATTGCCATTGCGCGCAATAATGAGCAAGTCCAATTGTCTCCCGAAGCCTTGGAGCGGATCAAGGTCTGCCGCGCCATGCTCGAAGATAAACTTGCCAAAAAAGAAACTATGTACGGCACGAACACCGGCATTGGCGAGTTTTCTGAGACGATGTTAAATGATGAACAAGTGAAAGAGTTCCAAAAATATCTGATCTACAACCACGCGGCGGGAATTGGCGACCCGGCGCCGATCGAACATGTGCGTGCGGCGCTGGCGGGGCGCATCAACGTCCATGCGCATGGGAATTCCGGTTGCAGACCGGAGATCACGCTCACGTATGTCGAAATGCTGAACAAAGGCGTTACGCCGGTAGTCTGTCAGAAAGGGTCTGTGGGCGCAAGCGGAGACCTGGCGCCGATGGCGCAAGCCGCTCTGCTGCTGATGGGCGAAGGCGAAGCCTTTTATAAAGGCGAACAACTGTCGGGTGGCGAAGCGATGCGGCGGGCTGGGATCGAAATCCCGGGCTTGCAAGCCAGAGACGGATTGGCCGCGATCAATGGCTCCAATCTATTGACGGCCATGTCTGCGCTTCATATTTACGACATGGAAAGATTTATCAAGCAGACCGAGATCGCGGCGGCCATGTCAATTGAGGCGCTGCTGGGGAATCTGAAACCGTACAGCACGAAACTGCACGAGCTGCGCGGGTTCAAAGGCGCAATCACATCCGCGCAAAATATTATGCAAATCGTCGAAGGTTCAGACCTGACAACCGGAAAAATGAAAACGAAGGTGCAGGATGCGTACTCGATGCGTTCATCGCCGCAAGTGATTGGCGCGGCGCGGGATGCGATTGCGTATGCGCGCTCACAGGTTGAAATTGAATTGAACGGCGTGGGCGACAACCCCATCTTTGTGCCTGAGTTGAATCTGACCCTAACGGGCGCAAACTTCCAGGGTTCGCCCGTTTCCCTGCCGATGGATATGGCGGGCATCGCGATCACGATGATCTGCGTGCTGTCTGAGCGCCGCTTAAACCGTTTGACCAATCCCGCCTTGTCGCAAGGACTGCCTGACTTCCTCGCGCATGAACCGGGCTTTTACAGCGGTATGATGCTTTCGCAATACACCGCCGACCATTTGATCGTGGAACAAAGAATCTTATCCGCACCGGCCAGCGTTCAATCCATCCCCGCCGCGGCAGATCAGGAGGATTTTGTTTCGATGGGCATGAACACCGCCTTGAAGAACGGACAAATTCTCGATAACGCCTATGGCATCCTGGGCATTGAATTTATGGCTGCCGCGCAAGCCCTGGACTTCCGCAAGTTTACGCCGGGCAAGGGTTCGCAAGCCGCGCGTGAAACGGTCCGCAAACACGTCGATCATCTCGAAGTGGACAGACCCCTCTACGCCGACCATAACAAGATGAAAGCCCTGGTGAAATCAGGCGAGATTTTGACAGAAGTGGAAAAGGTAATTGGCAGTTTGAAATAAACAAAAGAAGACCGGCGAAAGTCGGTCTTCTTTTATGTTCACTACTCTGGAGTCAATCAGCTTGCTGATTGACATTGAATACAGGTAAACACGATCCGTACATTTTTTCTGATTGAGTCAAAACTCCGAAGGAATGAAAGAGCCATACCATCCCTTCGGGGTTGAAAGCAAAATCAACCTGAAACCTGAAACTAAAAACCTGCTTGACATGATTGTGATTTTCTTATACACTCGCAATTAAGTTTTTCATTAATCGAAAGGAGAGCCGAATGGAAAAAGTTGAACCTGTCCGCACATTTGACCAGATCAAACTCCTGGCAGACCCGCGCCGCATGGAAATTTTGCGCCTGCTGATGGCTTCTCCCGCCACGCTCACGAACCTCGCACAGATATTAAAACAATCCCCCGCGTGGGTACGGCATCACATCCTTGCGCTTGAATCTGGCGGACTGATCGAAGTCAATGAGATTCGCAGGACAGGCAAAGTAATCGAGAAGTTCTATCGCGCCAAAGGCGGTGCCTTTCTTTTACAGGAAATCGTTTTACCAAAAGGCAACACCCCCGTGGTCATCTTTTCGGGCAGTCACGATCTGGCGCTCGAAGAAATTGCGGAACAGCTCAGCAAACACGTCACCATTTTAAGCCTGCCGGTTGGCTCGCTGGATGGGCTGGTCAACTTACGGCAGGGGTTATGTCAAATTTCGGGCGCGCATATTTTGGATGAAACCGGTGAGTACAATACGCCCACGGTGCGGCATCTCTTCCCTGACCGCAATGTGGAAATGGTCACGCTGGCCTATCGCACGCAGGGACTGATGCTCGCGGCGGGCAATCCCAAGGGCATCAAGAATATTTCAGACATTGCGCGTGAGGATGTGAAATTCATCAACCGCAATCCCGGCTCCGGTACGCGGCTCTGGTTTGATGCGGAAGTCAAAAAACAAAAGATCGATGCGGCGCAAATCAACGGCTATGACAGTTCGGTCAAAACGCACAGTGAAGCCGCCCTGCTGATCTCACAAAATAAAGCGGATGTATCCATTGGTTTGCAAGCCGCCGCGCATCAACATGGACTGCACTTCATCCCATTATTTGAAGAACGCTACGATCTTGTCCTGCCGCGTGAAAATGAAAAGACTCTTTCCCCTCTGCTGGATTATCTGCAAACCTCGGCATTCCGCAGCGGGCTCAATACACTGACAGGCTACAATACATCCCATAGCGGGAAGCAGGTCAGCGTGTAATTGATTCTGCTTTTTTATTTTGCATTTTCAAATAAGTTTTTCCTTATTTGATATTAAAAACTTTCTAAAGGATAGGTTTTTGAAACACATTTCACGTAATATTTTTTTGACTCTTCTGCTCGTCCTCTCCATCGCGCTGACAGCCTGCGGCGCCGCAGCCACGCCGACGGCTGTTCCCGCCGCCCAGGCAGTTGTCGCCACTGAAGCGCCCACCGCAACCGAAGCCCCGATAGAAGTCCCTGTCGCAGCGCCCGCCAACCCGAATCTCATTCTCGCCACCACCACCTCCACCCAGGATTCAGGCTTGCTCGATGTGCTTGTCCCCATGTTTGAAGCGCAGACAGGTTACATCGTGCAGACCATCGCCGTCGGTTCCGGCGAAGCCATCAAAATGGGACAGGAAGGCAACGCCGATGTCCTGCTCGTTCACTCGCCTGCCGCCGAAGTAACCTTCATGTCCGATGGCTGGGGCAAGGAACGCGCTCTGGTCATGCACAATGACTTCATTGTCGTTGGTCCTGTGGCTGACCCCGCCAAGATCAAAGGGCTTGCTCCAGTAGATGCATTCAAAGCGATTGCGGCTGGAAGTGCAACCTTCGCCGCCCGCGCAGATAAATCTGGCACCAGCACAAAAGAACTTGGCATCTGGAAGAAAGCTGCGATTGACCCTGCCACCACGAAACCCGCCTGGTATCTTGAAACCGGACAAGGCATGGGCGCAACTTTGACCATTGCTTCCGAGAAGGGCGCTTACACATTGACTGACCGCGCCACCTACCTCGCCAACAAGGATAAACTGCAACTCGAAATTCTCGTTGAAAAGAATAATTCGCTGCTGAACGTTTACCATGTGATCACAGTTGACTCGGCAAAATGGCCGAAAGTCAATTACGATGGCGCAACAGCCTTTATGAAATTCATGACCGACCCCGCCACACAGGAAGTCATCGGCAAATTCGGCGTGGAAAAATTCGGACAGCAATTGTTCATCCCCGATGCAGACAAGACGGATGCTGATTTAGGCTTGTAGTTTTCTCGATGGGCGGTCTTTCCTGACCGCCCATTTTTTACGAGTGGGGAAGTAGAACATGGCCTTGGAATCTACCTTGCTAGAATTACAAAAGGCATATATACTCATTGAGTGAGTATATATGCCTAAAAACCATCACACCGGTAACCTCTCGCCTGAATTTGCCTTGCTCGGATTCCTGATTGCCGAGCCGTGTCATGGGTATGACCTGCATCAACGCTTTGTTTCCGAACTAGGTCATATTTGGCACATGAGTCAAAGCCAGGCGTATGCCATCCTAAAACGGCTTGAACAGCACGGGGATATTAACGCGCAAGTTGTCGAGCAGGAAAAACTTCCCGCGCGCCAGTTGCTGCGCATCACAGCACTGGGATGTCAGCGCTTTAACGAATGGATGGAGGATATCAGCGCCAATGCGCGTTCCATTCGGCTTGAATTCCTGACCCGTTTGTATTTTGCCCGAATTTATAAACCCGAAAATATCACGCATATCTATGAATCGCAATGCGATGAAATCAAATCAACCATTGAGCGGCTTGAGACTTTGCTCGCCAACCTTCCCCACGAACAACAATTCAATCAACTCAGCCTCGACCTGCGTTTGCGTCAGATGAAACTTATTCAGGAATGGATAAGAGATATCAAAACCAAAGTCATTGATCCACAGGAGTAAAAAATGAAACGCTTTTTATCTTTAACCTTGCTGCTGACTTTATTTTTAGCGGCTTGTGGAACAGCAGTCACACCCGCGCCGACAACTGTTCCTGCCACTGCTACCGAAGCGCCAACTGCCGTACCGCCAACTGCGACAGCCGAGCCGCAAACGCTGACCGTTTTTGCGGCTGCCTCTCTGACAGATGCATTCGCAGAAATCGGCAGGAGCTTTGAAGCCGCAAATCCCGGCGTGACAGTTACGTTCAACTTTGCAGGCTCACAAGCCCTGCGGACTCAGATCGAGGAAGGCGCTCCAGCCGACGTTTTCGCTTCTGCCAGTGACAAGGAAATGGATACGCTGGTTACTGGTAAGTTTGTTTCGGAAGGAATCGCGCAAAATTTCCTCACGAACAAACTCGTTGTCATTCTGCCTGCCAATAATCCTGCTGGCTTGGAAAAACTGGAAGACCTTGCCAAGCCAGGAATTAAACTGGTGTTGGCAGCAGAGGAAGTGCCTGTTGGCAAGTATGCGCGTCAGGCGTTGGATTTGGTGAACGGCTCATTTGGAGCCGATTTCAAAGACAAGGTTTTGGCGAATGTCGTCTCAAACGAAGATAACGTTAAACAAGTGGTTGCCAAAGTCCAGTTGGGCGAAGCGGATGCGGGCATCGTCTACGTTTCAGATGCTGTTGCCGCGCCGGACTTGAAGACTATCGAAATATCCGCAGAGCTAAATGTGATCGCCAAATATCCCATCGCGCCGCTGGCTGCCTCTGTCAATGCCGACATAGCGCAAGCATTTGTGAATTATGTGCTTTCGCCTGATGGTCAATCCATTTTACAAAAATGGGGTTTTGCTTCGGTTAAATAAATTTATCCAATAAAAGTTGCCGAAGATTTTCCTTCCCAACTATTCGACTCTTATGAGCAAACTAAAAGGACTCATTCACCAATTACATAATAAAGGTTGTTCGCGCTGGATATTCATTATCCCAGGCTCAATCTTGCTGACTTTATTTGTGCTTCCTTTGCTTGCCGTGTTTGCGCGTTCCATTAATGAAGATTTTTTCACCTACGCATTTTCAGCCCAGGCTTTCAAAGCCCTTCGACTTAGCCTGTTGACAAGCACGATCACAACGATCAGCGCAGTGGTCTTTGGTACGCCGCTGGCTTATATGCTGGCACATTGGAAATTTAGATTTAAATCATGGTTCGAACTGATCATTGATCTGCCCATCGTTCTTCCACCGTCTGTTGCCGGGCTGGCATTGCTGATAGCATTCGGGCGGCGCGGATTATTTGGTTCGATCCTTGGCGCTCTTGGTATCAGTCTTCCATTTACCACGGCCGCAGTTGTGCTTGCTCAAATTTTTGTCGCTTCACCGTTGTATGTGAGGTCTGCGCGTGTGGGTTTCTCACAAATAGACAAACAACTTGAAGAAGCCGCACATGTGGAAGGCGCAAACCAATGGCAGTTGTTCTACGAGGTAATGTTGCCGCTGACCGGGCGTACTCTGCTTAGCGGAGCCATCCTCACATGGACTCGCGCGCTGGGCGAGTTTGGCGCTACCATTTTGTTTGCCGGAAATCTTGAAGGAGTCACACAAACCATGCCAATGGCCATCTATCTTGGCTTTGAGCGCAATCTTGGGATTGCCTTGACCCTGTCGGTTCTTTTGATTTTCGTTTCTATTTTGCTCTTGCTGCTCACTAAGAAATTGGAAGAGCGTGAGCAGGATTGAACTCCTCTTTTCTATAAAATTTTTGCTTGTATAATGGCTGGTTGCACAAGGTGACTTTATGTTTTTTGATTCCGAAGTTTTTCAAATTACCATCCTTTCTTTACAAGTCTCCACCATCGCGACCCTCATCAGCCTGCTGATCGGTCTGCCATTTGGGACGTGGCTGGCGCTCGGCAATTTTCGCGGGCGTTCGTTTATTTTAAGCATCGTCAACACCGGCATGGCTTTGCCGCCTGTTGTCGTGGGGCTCGTGGTCGCAATGACTTTGTGGCGCAGTGGTCCGCTTGGGGGATTAAGGCTGATCTACACCCCCATTGCCATCATCATCGCGCAAACGGTCATCTCCGCGCCGGTAGTGATGGGACTTACCGCCGCCGCGCTTGCGGCTTTGGATCCGCGCTTGCAGCAGCAATTGCTTGGACTGGGCGCGTCCCGTCTGCAAATGATCTGGATGCTATGGCGGGAAGCGCGCCTGCCGCTCCTTGCCGCGCTCATGGCTGGATTCGGCTCGGTCATCTCGGAAGTTGGGGCTTCGATGATGGTCGGTGGAAATATTAGGGGGCAAACTCGGGTGCTGACGACTGCCATCGTTTTGGAAACCGGTAAAGGTGAATTTGAAAAAGCATTGGCGCTTTCGGCGTTATTGCTTACCCTAACCTACCTGATCAATCTTGCGTTGACATTAATCCAGCAAAAGGGGAATAAGCGATGAGTGAATTAATTTTCATCCGTGATCTGCTCATGCAGCGTAATGGACATGACGCGTTATTTATCAACTCACTTGAGATTCAACGCGGTGAGACTCTTGCCGTGGTCGGTCCGAACGGCGCGGGGAAGAGCACGCTTTTGCTTGCACTGGCGCGTCTCATCAAACCTGCGCGCGGACAAATGATATTTAATGGCAGTCCCATATCGCAGATGGACGACCTTGAATATCGCCGCAAAATATCGTTTGTCTTTCAAGATCCGCTTCTGATGGATATGACCGTTGAAAAAAATATCGCACTTGGGTTGAAGTTCCGCGGCACCGGCAAGGAAGAAACGCGCGCGCGGGTGGGTAGGTGGAGCAAAGCCATGGGCGTGGATTCTCTGCTCGGACGGCGAGCAGGACAACTGTCAGGCGGGGAGGCGCAGAGAGTCAGCCTGGCGCGGGCGTTTGTCCTTGATCCCGAATTGCTTTTGATGGATGAGCCGTTCTCGGCTGTCGATCCTCCAACACGCGCGCAACTTCTAAAAGACTTGTCTAATTTATTGTCACAGGATCATCGTACTACGATTTTTGTTACACATAATTTAAAAGAAGCCGCGCAGGTAGGCGACCGCGTGGCGGTAATTATCAATGGTGAATTAAAACAAGTGGGGACGCCGAAGGAAATTAAAACAAAACCTGCCGATAAAAGTGTGAAGGAATTTTTGAAGGAGTTGTAAATGTCATTGCGAGGCACGCTCTTGTTCTTTGTGCCGAGGCAATCTCCTCCTCGCAACACTTGCACCTGGCGCAAGTGCAGGTGTGATATGTCTCTTTTAACGGCATACACCGCGTTTTCACGCGGTGCAGCCAAAAGACCAACTCAGAGGGAGGAGAGAGTTTGGAAGAGCAACTTTTGGTCGCTCAATTACACAGGGTCAAGGTTAGGATTTGTGCCGCACAAAGCACAGGATGCTTTGTCAACTGCGTTGCATTCCAAAGCGTTGGAGCAACGGTGCGCGATAATTCTTGGCGGCTGGTCTGGCAGATTTTCAGCAGGGTACACGACTTCGTTCTCAATCTCAACTTCGTGACCAACATGCTCGCAATATTTGCTTTTTTCAATTTTCCAAATTTTTTCTGCCATATTTACTCCTAACAATAATGAGCCAAGTGTAAAAGAAAAACATTTTCCAGGCTAGTGACAGCCGTCATAAACACTCACGACGAAACACCTGTTGAAGATGTGATAGTTCCTTATTTTTTTGTAAGGTGATAAATGCTGCCATTGTCGCTTGCGAGATAAATTTCGCCTGACTCGTCCTGACCAAAGGATGTGATAAGCACACCCGTTTCAAACATGACCTGAGACTGCCACTGACCATCAGAGAGGATCAACGCCCAAACTTTTCCCGAGCAATAATCTCCGTATAAATAGACGCCGTTCCATTCGGGAATCGTACCACGATAGACATATCCGCCAGTGACGGAACAGCCGCCTTCGGCATGGCTATATTCAGCCACGGGTAGATACATGCCAGATTGCGGCTCGCTATCGTAGTTGTGATTGCCTTCCATGACGGACCAGCCAAAGTTTGCGCCGCTTTCTGATCCAGCAGGCAGGTAGTCAATCTCTTCCCAGGTGTTCTGACCTACATCGCCGATCCATAGATCGCCTGTGGATCGGTCAAAGGAAATACGCCACGGATTGCGAAGCCCGTACGCCCAAACTTCGTTGCCGAAGGGATTGTCGGCTGCGATGGCATACGGGTCGCCGTTGTTTACGTCCAGCCGCAGGATTTTTCCAAGCAGGCTGTTTGTATTTTGCCCGTTCTTGTGCGGGTCGCCTCCGCTCCCGCCATCGCCAAGACCCGCGTAGAGATAGCCATCGGGACCAAAAGCGAGTGCGCCGCCGTTGTGATTTTGGTAGGGCTGTTCGATGACCAATAAAACTTTTTCGCTGTTGCTGTCGGCGGAGTTTCCGCTGGCTTGAAAGCGTGAGATGCGCGTGTTTCCACCATCGCCTGTGTAGTTGACGTAGAAGAATCCGTTTTGTTCGTAGTCAGGGTGGAATGCCAGACCGAGCAATCCCATTTCGTTGCCGCCATCGTTCACGCGGTCGGTGATGTCGAGGAAGGGTGCGTCGAGCAGTTGTCCATTTTGGTAGATGCGGATGCGACCTGTTTTTTCGATGATGAATAATCTGTTTGAGCCGTCGTTGGCGGGTTGAATATCGACGGGGCGCGTCAGTCCGCTGGTGATGATGGGCTGCCATTCATAATCTGCCGCGTTGGGGAATCTACTTGCCTGAACGACAGGCGGCTGCATGGTTGGCGCGGCAGCGGATTCAGGCTCGGGCTGAGACTCTGTCTGGGTGGCAGGAGCAACTGTGGGCGTGGCAAGGGCGAAGGGCGTAATCGTCGGAGAAACAGACTCTACCAATCCTCCACAGGCGAGGATTGGTAGAGTCAATAAAATCAAAAGCCGTTTCATTTTATGAAGGTTTATCGCTGACGTCGGTGGCTTCCGCATCTACAATTTCATCCTGCGGGTTGACATTCATATTGCCCGCGAGTTCCTTCATATGTTCAGCCACCACAACAGGCGGACAAAGTTCGGTGAAAACGTAGGAACCAAGCCAGAGAATCGCGGCATCGTCCAACGCGCCGATAACGGGAATGGAGATCGCATCGATCGGAGAAATAAGATAAATGAGCGCGCCGACCGGAATGAGTTTTGCAAAGACACTCACTCGGCTATCTCCCATGAGACGAAAGATGAGTTTAAGTTGATTGATTACATTGCGAACAACACCGCCTTGTTGTGATACCGTAAGAGTGGAAGGTTTCTTTTCGTCCATTTGAATCTCCTTTTGAATGAATATATTATATTCTATTTGATCTACGTGTTTGACTGCGATTTGATGCAGGCAGTTCTGATACAATCATTACATGCCCTATTTGATCGATGGACATAACTTGATTCCCAAAGTGGGATTGCGACTCGATTCACCTGATGATGAAATGGAATTGGTCGCCATCCTTCAGGATTTTGCGCGCCTTAAGCGGCAGCAAGTGGAAGTGTATTTCGACGGTGCGCCCATCGGTTATGACGGTGCCCGCAAGCTGGGCACTGTCCGAGCGCATTTTGTCAGGCTGGGGCAGACGGCTGATAATGCCATCCGCACGCGCTTGAACAGGATGGAAAAAGATGCAAAGAATTGGATCGTTGTTTCTTCGGATAGGGAGGTGCAAAGCGCGGCGCGGATGGTTCACGCACAATTTGTCTCCTCGGAAGAATTTGTAAAATCCATAAGAGAAGCGCACAACGCTGTTCCCAAAGCAAATACTGTTGATAAAAAAATCTCACCCGCTGAAGTGGATGAATGGCTAAAAATATTCCGTGATGGCGGAACTAAATAGGATAAATTAGCTCCAAATTCTAATCTTGATTTAATGTTATCTAGACTAATAAGGTGTATATTATAGCCATTGACACCTGCCCTCCCCTTTATTGGTATTTAGGTGTCACCCGCCGCTTGATTTGCATGTCCCCCCCATGCTGATGAGCGGCGGGACCCTTTTTAATCTGGAGTTCGGAAGTTCTACTTTTCCATGTGGAAGTAGAACTTCCGCATTCCTATTTTTATTTTTGATGCCGAGCTTCGCGCTTGCGGAGAATCGCTGAACGTAATTTTCCCAAACCAAATAAATTCAAAATTGATGAAGCCAAAATATTCAACCGTGCCAGAGCCGTTGGCGGATGGATGAAGAGCGCGCGCATCCATGCGGACAGGGCTGCGGCAGGTTGTCCACCGTCAAGCAGGTAGCGCGCATCCACACGGTGGGCGGAGGCGCGTGCGCGGCGATTGACCTTTGCAAGGGTTGGCGCGAGTTGACTGTCTTGTGTTGCGGCATCCAAAATGCGGAAGGCTTCGTGTCCAAATTCGGCGGCTTTGGCGCGGTTCTTCGCTTCGGCGTGATAGCGCGCGGCTGCCCAGGTTTGATCTGCGTGCAAAATTTTTCCCTGCTGCGCAAGACGAATCCACAAGTGATGGTCAAGCAGAAAATGGAAGGCGGGGTCAAGTCCGCCAGCGGTTTGCAGCGCAGAGCGGCGTATGAATACGGCAGGCTGTCCGATAATTTGGAAGCAGAGCAGGTCTTCCAGAGTTAATTGTTTGTAATTCAGGGTGTTAAACGTTTTCCCGTGTTGATCCACGGCGAGTATGTTCCCGTAGACTAAAACAACATCGGGATGCTCCTTGAAAATTTTAACCGCCGCGCTGACTGCGCCCGCAAGGTAATAATCATCTGAATTAAGCCAGGTGATGATTTCGCCTGTGGCACGCGCAAATCCCTTGTTGATGGCATCCGCCTGCCCGCGATCTTTTTCTGAAACCCACCAAGTCAGTTTACTTTCATATTTTTTGATAATGTCAACGCTGTTGTCTGTTGACGCGCCGTCCACGACGAAATATTCGATGGGCGAATGATCCTGTTCCAAAACAGACAGGATGGTTTGCTCAAGATATGCGGCTTGATCGTAGGACGGGGTGATGATGGAAACGAGAGGCATGTGGGAGGGGAAAGGATGAAGGGTGAAGGATGAAAATTAGAAGAGCGAGTTGAAGTCCGCTTTGGGGAAGATGGTCAATTTGCCGCCGACGGTTGCATCCAGAATTTCACGACCTGCTTTTTGATAGGCGTCACGTGCAAGAGCGTAACCAATCTCGGAAGTGTCGAGGTCGGGCAATTGCCATTTGATTCCCTTGCCAAAATAATTTGGCGAAACATGGTTGGGATCATCACCTTGCGAAATGACGGTTTTATTCGCCTCACCTTTGGATGTGAAGTTATGATCCACACCGATCAGGATGACTTTTTCAAATCCCATGTGAAAGGCAAGTTGAAGCGCTACATTGGTGACTGTGGCGCTTTCCCAAACACGTCCGCGTACGTCGGGAGAAAAACGGGGACCGGTGTAGGAGGTGTAGAGAAAAGTTGGCAATTGGGAAATTGGTAAATTGGGATTGAAGTAACGGTGGGAGCGCCATGCCAAAAACTTGGGCATGGGCAGCGCAAGAATATCCGCATTGAATTGTTCGATGACCAGATCGTTGATCGAACAAAAATAGGTTGTGGCAAATCCGAGTTCGGGGAAGAGCACGTAAATGCGGTTCATGCCGAAGGTGAATTCGTTCTTGAGTTTGGACAGGTCAGTTTGTTTGAGGCTGGGACCGTTGCCGATGATGAAAGCGCGCTTGCCCTTGTGAATATCTTTCAACTCCGCCAAACGGCGGATGCTCTCACGCCGCCAGGGATGGAGATAAGCGGCTGGCAGTTGCGGCAAACGGCGAAATGCGTCGTAGGTATTCCGCGCAACTTGGAGTATTGGGTCTGGAAGCATGGATTTGAGAGTTTGCTTCATTGGGAGAGAAGTTCCTTACGAAAATTGGCTAAAAGCCCAAGCGTAGAGGCGTTCAACAAGACAAAGAGAAGGTCAATCAGTCCAATCTGATCGAAGATGGTCAGCAGGATGTTGAGGCTGAGGATGGTCACTGCAAACCAGAAGACAGCGGGAATTGTCCTGTTGATGAAAAATCCGCAAAGCAACATGGCAAGGGCGTCGCCTAACACCAGAGTGCCATAGACCATGTAAATAGCGCGTATGTCTGGGCTTGGGTTGAAGCGCATCAAGGAGTTCACGCCAAAGACAGCCAGCACAAGGGCGGTGAAGAAAAACGAATATCGAACGAGTGGAGTCAGGTTATGTTTCATGAATTGGGAAGGTATAGCTTACGGAGAGGAATTATGGTCAAAAGAATGAGCAGGTCAATGAAGAAGGAAACCAAAAAAAAGAGAAAAAGGGTAAGCAGGCATATAACAGTATTAAAAGCCGCAACAGCCAGTGCGAAATAATAGATCCACTTTTTGGGTTTGCCGAACATGATTCCGCTGAAAAGCATTAAGCCCGAATTAGCGAAAACAAACAGAGTCACCACATCCGCCGAGCTTTTGTTGTTGTTCACCACCGCCATGTCGTAGTAAATATAAATGCCGTAGGCAAACCAGAGAATGGCGTTCAAAAAGAAAAGAATTCGCGCCATATTTATTTTCAGCGGGTCAACTTTCTTTCGGTTGTTTCCTGACCGGGTAACTTTTTTTGTTTTTTTTCCCATGATTTATTTTACGCTTCGGAAGTGGAGCATCCGACATCCGTTTTATTCAGTGCTCAATCTTGCAGTTGCTCCACCATCCACGACCAGCGCCTGACCTGTCATAAAGGACGATTGCTCATTGTCGGCGAGGAAGTAAATGGCGTGAGCGATCTCTTCAGGCGTGCCCACCCGCCCGTTGACCGTTTTGCGCGCAAGGTTATCGAGGCGATCCTGCATATTTTCGCCGCCAAGATGCCCGCGACCCAGCCCAGCACGTAGCATGGGTGTATCCACTGCGCCGGGGAGAATGGCATTCACGCGGATATTATTGGACGCGAATTCGATTGCCATGGCGCGAGTCAGCGCGAGCAAGCCGCCCTTGGATGCGGCATACGCGGTAATGTTTACAGAGGTTTGAATCGCATGGACAGAGGAAACATTGACCACGCCCGCGCCGCCGCGCGCTTTGAGTAGTGGATGCGCCAGTTTGACGCCGAGAAACGCCGAGCGCAAATTGGCAGCCATGACCGCATCCCATTCTTCAACAGTGGTTTCGATCAGCGGCTTGTTAATTTGCATGGCGGCATTGTTGACCAGCGCATCCAGCGTATCTGTAAAGGCATGCGTTTTCTCAAAGATGGCTTGCATATCTTCGGGGCGTGAAATATCTGCCTGGATGAAGAGTCCGTTTGCAGGAAAATCTTCGCCAAAAATATTTCTATCCACGCCGATGACACGCCAGCCTTTTTCAGTGAAGAGGTTCACGGTGGCGCGTCCAATTCCACCTGCCGCGCCGGTAATTAAAACAGTTTTTGATTTATTCATCTTTCATCCTTCATACTTTATTCCCAGCCCCTCGACCAAATTCTTGATCGTGTTCCAGTGGATTCTTTCCCAGGCGGTGGGACTGGAGTTGGAATTATGCGGGGCAAGCATGACGTTGTCCATTTCCAAAAGTGGACTGTCCTTCGGCAGCGGCTCAAATTCGAAGACGTCCAACGCCGCGCCCCCAACCTGACCTGAGCGGAGTGCGGCGACAAGGGCATTTTCATCCACGATGGGACCGCGCGCGGTGTTGATGAGGATCGCGCTGGACTTCATCTTCGCCAGTGTCTCCGCGTTGATGAGATGATGTGATGTCGGATTCAAGTCACAGTTGACGGAGACAAAATCAGAATTAAATAGCAGAGTTTCGAGACTCGTCATTTCGATTCCCGATTCGCTGACGAAGACATGGTCAATATCTACAATGTCTGTGCCGAGGACTTTCATGCCGAAGGCACGCGCGCGACGGGTGAGAGCCTTGCCGATATTGCCCATGCCGATGATTCCCAGCGTACATTCGCTGAGAGTTTTGCCGGGAATTTTCTGCCATTCGCCGCGTTTCATGGCGGCATCCATCCACGGACCTCTGCGGGCGAAGGCGAGCAGGTAGCCGAGGACGGTATCGGCTACGGGGGTGGTAAAAGCATTCGGCGTTCGCCCAAGCTTCACCCCAAAACGGGAACAGGCTGAGGCGTCGATGGAGTCGACGCCCGTCCCCCACTTGGAGATGATTTTCAGTCGCGGGGAACAGGCTTCGATGACGCGCGCTGTGTAGCGGTCATCCCCGCAGATCGCGCCGTCGAATTGACCCGCGTATTTGAGCAGGTCATCTTCTTCCATGCGTTCTTCAACATTGGGGACGATCAGCTCAAGCCCGTACTTTGCAAGGACAGGTTTGAAACGATCCAAAAATGGAATCATGTAGGGGGCGGTCATGAGAACAGTTAACATTTATTTACCACAGGTATTTGGTATCACAGAAAAATCATACAACTTTGGGACAGGTGAGAAATAACTCACATCTTTGAGCATATCATAATTGCCGCCGAAGTATGTGTTGAAAATAACGCGGAAGGTATTGACGGGTGTGATGGTTGGATACAACACATCGTTATGTTGAGGCAAATAATACGCATTGAGAATCCACATGCGGCGATCCTTTGGCTGCATCCAGGGACCGTGGTCACCTTGGATGACGATGATCGGCGGCGTGTCTGATTCGGTAAGCAGGGTATCGATCGCTGCCAAAGTTTTTTTGTTGAGGTATGTCAGTTGATTGGTGTAACCCTTTGCGTACATGTCGTAGGGATATTCGCGCTGTTCATTCCAAAAATCCTGTGGCTTGGTGGGATTGCCTTCGAGGTCAAACACAAATGGCGGATGAGGTGACATGATATGGACATACGCAAAGGTTGGCTCGGGCATGTTCGCAATAGAATCCATGCTGTTGAATATATTATTGAAGCGGTCGCGGAAGGACTGTCCCATAACTGCGTCGGGGTCCACCCAGCCGAAATCCTGGGCGTAGCGCGCAAACGTGGTCCGTAGGAAGAGACCTTCGAACTCGGTCAAGCCAGATGTGAAAGGCGGCGGCGCGAGAAAAATATCCGCATCTTCCAGTTCGTTCCAGGCGAAACCTGTTGCGAAATCAACGGTTTTGTAGCCCATGCTTTCAAAGTTATAACGCACCGCGCTGTGCTTGAGCGAATCCCATAATTTACGGCGCGCTGTGCTGTCGGGCTTGAACGCTTTGTCGAGGTCTTGCAAATACATCATATTCAAAGAGGATGCCAGCGAAATTTCAGTGCGGACATAATTGCTCTGACTACATTCGCCGACATAAAAACCACGCTCTTTCAAGGCATTCAAAAATGCGGTGTTGTCATAGTCATAAGCCATATCCAACACATCCTGACGACCATACGAATCAAGGATGAAATAATACACATCAGGCGGATTCGCTGGCGCGACCAGATCAGACTCCACGGGAGCATTGTCCGCGCCCAGAGCGTGTGCGCTTCGCGTCCCGACCCCGAAGTTGATCTGCGCCACAGACATGGCTAGCAGCGCCAGCGCGAACGTGTTCAATGTCGAAGCCGCCGAAACAAACGTCAGCTTGGGGCGCGTCGCCCAGACGAGGGCAAGCGCAAACAGGATGATCCATCCAATTGCAAGCCAGGTCGTGTAATTGGATTTGGGAAATTTCTCGTCAATATAAATATAGGCGTGCCCAAACGTGAAGAACAACGCCAGCCAGAGCGAAGTCAGGAACGCGGCTTTATGTGCCTGACTTCTACGCAAAAACAACCAGGTGATAAAGTACAGAAATCCGCCAAATAATACCGAAGCCAGCAAAGGACGCAGCACCGCACTGGATTGTATCTCTCCCGTGTTGGCAGTGAATAAAGCCAGCGCCGGGTAGGCGCTGATTACAATTGGATACCAGGGAGCGTTAAAAAAACTTGAAATTGCTTTTTTCATAAACCGTAATTCTTCCTCATAAATTATTTTATTTGCAAATACCATGCTCGATGACCGCTTTCACTTCATCGCTCAATGTTTCTTTTTGTTCAAAGTCTGTCATGATCTCACAGACTTGCAAACGCAGAAATTTATCGGTGGTCACCAATTTGACCGTGCTACGCACCTTGTCCACATCGTTCACCACCGCAGAGGCTTGCAGGAACGGCATCCACTCCAAACCGTCTTCGGGATACTGTCCATCGTTCAAGGCTTGTTTCAATAAGACGGGAATTTTATCCCACTCGCCGCGCTGACGGGCAAGGTCTGCCTTTTGATAAAAATAGCACCAGCCATGCGCAGGTTCTGCGCCAAACGCAACCGCAGGCGGAGTCTTGAACTCGCCTTCCGTCTCCACGTTTTCCAACCGCGAATGTGGCGCAATCAACAATAGGCGATGTTGGTCTGCGGGGGAAAGTTCAGGCACATCGCCATTAATAATCCGCACACAGCCGTTTGGCTGTGACTGGATCATCACCAGCACATTGCCAAAATCACGCTCCAGATAATTTCCGCGCCGCAGCGGAGTTTCGACCCCGCCATTTGTCGCGATGTTCAAGACCGCATCATCGGTAAGAACTGCGGCTGGCAATTTTATCTCAACTGGGTTTGCCGCCTGCTTTTCTGGATAATAGATCAAGTTCGCGGGTCCCCACACAAAATAATCCTCGCTGAGCGGGCTGCCCGGATACGACGCGATCAACGTCACCCCAGGCTTGATCTGCGGCGCACGCCACGCCACCTGCCACCAAAAATTGCGCGTCGCCAGCGTCTCGTTCACCGCCCGCGCCGCATTGCCATAATGCGTCAACACCGCCACCGCCACAAAAAAACCCAGCAGGGCAGACCGCACTACACGCGAAGAAATAAATTCGATCACCGTCACCAAAAGCAAAGCCGCGCCAATCGAAGCGATCAACGTGTAGCGTGAATAATCTGGAAGGGTGACATGCCGATTGACCAGGATCACGGGGATTAATCCGCCTGCAATGCTGATCAGACTTAACCACAGCGCCTCTTGACTCCGCCCTGAATTTGCTTTGGCTTCCGAGTCAGTTTTTCGCATCTGACGCATTCCCAAAACCGTCAGCGCAACCGCGAAGCCTGCCCACCCAAACGCGGACATGATCTCACGCAGTCGCAGCGGAAATGCCAGCACATACATCGGAAGTCCCCACGCCACCAACACCACGCTGAACGTATCTTGAATCAAATAATTCAGCCACCATAAAAGCGTCAGCGGGGATACTTGCGCGAGTTGCAAACCAATATCCGTCGCCTTGCGTTCCGCGACAAAGAAGAACAGCCGCCAGACCAAAAATCCGCCAGCGATCAGCAGGAACGGCAGGCTGGCGATGACGACCCTCATCATTTTTTGCCAGCCTGATTCGCCTTGTGTCCTCCACATCAAAACAAAAACGCACGCAAAACGAAAAGCCTCGATGCCGATAAAATATTCCATCTGACTTAAATATCCCCAGCCTGCCAGAACGGAACCAGCCATAAATAAAATTCGCGGCACGCGTTCCAGCGTCAAAATGGATTTGATGGTCAACGCAACTGAAAGTACTGCAAGGAATAATCCGAGAATATGAGACTGATAGTCAAATGCGTTGGGCTGCGAAAGAAAGCCGGGATAAACCGTGAACAAAAGCGCGGCGGCAAGTGTGGCAAATCGTTTCTTGTCCCAGAGCATTTGCAGCGCCCAATACAAGCTGACTCCGCCAAGAAACCGAAACAGGTAAGCGCTCAATTGATAATAAAAGGGTTCGAAGCCGAAGACCGAAAACAAGGGAATCATTCCCAACGCTCGCCCGGGGCGGTCTCCCCTGAATATCTCGTGGAAGAAATTCACGTTCTTGACCTGCATGTCGTACATCTGATACCAGTCGTCATTCAGGTAGCCGATTTGATGTGCCAGCGGCAGGTAGGCGATAGCGGAAACGGCAAAAATGATTAATATGCCCCACCAGAATGAGCCAAGTTTTTCTCTAATCTTTTGCATTATGGACTCCACTGCAAAAAGCCGTTCTTTAATAACCGAAACTGGGGCTGGAACTCAGCCGTGAGCGCAGCCAGCGCGCCGAAAAGGCAAAA
>Ga0335397_10003209_pt1 | contig 22018 bp, 17 predicted proteins | sample MAT04_FD_205740 | JGI IMG/M metagenome (GOLD analysis project Ga0335397, IMG submission 205740) | Freshwater microbial communities from Lake Fryxell liftoff mats and glacier meltwater in Antarctica - MAT-04 (spades assembly) (version 2) ... | reverse complement strand
AAAGTGGATATTCGCCGTCTGGCAATTGCAGCTACGTTTATATCGACAGTGATTTTTCGCGAGATGCTAAGGATCGGTCGGCTTTTTATTGTCGTCTTTCGCTCCGCGAAAGAACCCCGAAACGCTGCTTTCGCGGAGCGAAAGGCGACACTTATTTTCAGATCGATGCTAAGCAGAATCTGACGCTTCAGTCGGAGGCTCATTGCTGATATTTCGATCGCGTGGCGGTGGCGGGCCCATGTATTGGTAGAACTGACATTCCAGTCGTCCATTGTAAAGTTTTCTGCGACGTGGAGCGCGACGACCGAAGTGTTTTTCGAACCACGTGTTTGACGTCAGAATGTAAAAACTCCACGTAGGCAACGAATCACAGACTCGGCCAAGTTCGCGATACACGGCTTCGACTTCTTCAGGCGATCCCATTCGTTCGCCATACGGGGGATTGCACACAATTACACCGTATTCACGGCTCGATTTCAGTTCACTGATTTCCTGAATGCGAAACTGAATGTCGCCGCTAACTCCGGCCTCGGCAGCACTCTTTTCGGACAGACGTATCGCTGCCGGATCGTGATCAAAGCCCAGAATGGGTTCGCTCATCGGAGGCTGACGCAGATCTTTGGCTTCAGCCCGCACTTCCTTCCACATTTTTCTGTCCATCCACGGCCAGTCCTCCGCGACAAACGAACGGCCCGCCCCCGGCGCGATGTTGCGCCCGATCAATGCGGCTTCGATCGGAAGAGTTCCACTGCCGCAGAACGGATCAACAAACGCACGGTCGCGATTCCAGTAACTCAACTGCAGCAAGCCTGCGGCCATTGTTTCCCGCAACGGTGCCGGACCGGCGAATTCGCGATAGCCGCGTTTGTGAAGCCCGTCTCCGGACGTGTCGATCGTCAGAGTCGCCGTGTCGCGAAGCAGCGCGACTTCAATCGCGTATTCCGCACCGGTTTCATCAAAACGAAATCGATTGTATTTCTTTTTCAGACTTTCCACGATCGCTTTCTTCACGCAACCCTGAACAGCGGGCACTGCGTGGAGACGCGACTGAACACTACGACCGGAGACAGGAAACTTTGCATCGATGGGAAGCAGGTCACTCCAGGGAAGATCGACGGTCTTGTCAAAAAGCGCACCGAAATCCGGAGCTGCAAATTCGCCGACGTTGATCAATAAACGGTCAGCCGAACGCAACCACATATTGCAGCGGGCAATATCACGTTCATCGCCGGAAAAATGCACCTTGCCGTCCAGCGTTCGCATTCCGCTGTAACCCAGGTGTTCAAGTTCTCTGGTGACCACGGATTCCAGGCCAAAAGTGGTCGTTGCGATCAATTCAAATTTCGGCATTGAGATGAAATCAAGCGTGAAGAGAGAGGTGGAACTGTCAGGTTGTGCATTGCGGCTGCGAATGACGGATTGGAAATGACAGATTGGAAGATCGCGGTGTCGCAGAGTCAATGCAGGTCAGTGGCTGAGCCTGAGATTGCTGAGATTGGGGGCAAATTGATCTTAGCGTCGTCGATTCGTTGCGGGAGACAGCCAGGGCTGTGCGTCGCGAATTACTGCAAGAGCCGTCTGAATCCGAGGAATGTGGTCTGCCGCTTCCGGGACATTTCGAATGGTCGTAAATTGTCCCGCATCCAGTTTTTGGTAGAGAACCTCCAAAGAATTGTGCATCGTCTCGCGAAAAGCCAGAAGCGAGTCAACGTCCAGATCCGTTCGCAGCAGCCGCGTTTCTGTCTCAGTTCGCTCACGTTTCAGCATCGCCAGAGTGATCTCCTGGCTGCGGTACAGCAGACCGTCAACAAAAGCGCGGCGCAAGCGACCTTCAGAGTCGAACTGATAGACGGGGTCCTGTCCAATGAAAATGCTCATGGCGGAATTGGCTCGGAATCCGATCGTGATGAATTCCTCAAATCCGGCAATCGACAACTCTACCCGATCGACCAGCGCGACGGCCTCCCGCATTAGGTCTTCTCGATCGTGTTCATGTCTTGCCATGACTTTTCCAATCAGAGGAAAAGGAATATTCACATGCCTCGCACCAATCTCAATGCAGGCAAATGGAAATACGAATACTCCTTCTCGCAAGGAGTCAAAAGAAAGCGCAATCGTATCGGCATTTTTATGCGGAGAACCCGCACAATCGATACTTTGCAATGGATTGCCACGACTCCAAATATACGGCAATGCACTACTCACTAATTGGGTATTCATTTGATCACATTCATGATCGTCACCACCCGATTTTTCGTTTTCATTTAGCGGTGGCGATTAGCAAACATCGCCGCAGAGTCAGCCCGACCGGCAGTTTCTACCGAATCATGGGGTAGATCCCCCATCTTGGCAAATTGCGCCCTCACTATTCGGGGAAAGGTCCGCGCAGGTCGCTGCGGTTGTCAGAGGACAAGGTTTATATCCATGTCATTGTTGCAGCGATGGACCATGTGCTTCAGGTCGAAATGGTCGGTGCGAACTCAGTGCCGCCTGTGTCTGCGAATTCGGACTCATCGACTGGAGCTGGAACGACAGGCAATCAGGTATTCACTCACGTCACGTACGCGGGCCTTTGGCATGGGATCACGGCGACCGGGGACGCCACTGCCGACGCCATTCTGAAGAGCACGTATTACGTAGATGCGGGCGCGGCGGTCGGCCAGATTCAACTGCAGTACAACCGAAACATCAGCCTGGATCAGCAGTGGTGGCCTCACCTGGAACACCTTCCTCGGTGGATCGGGCAACGATGCCGGTACGGCCATTGCATTGGACGGGAGCGGAAACGCCTGCATTACAGGAAACAGCGCCGCCACCTGGGTTTCGCCCGTGCGGGCTTACAGCGGGGGAAGCGACTCTTTCGTCGTAAAGATCCAGCTTGAGACGACGTTGTCCCAAAGGATCGCGGCAGCCAGTGATGATGCTGAAGAAGCAGGCTCGACTGGCTCGACCCCGAACAAGATGTGGCTGAATAGTTCTGATATCGAGCTGGTAAGCGACTTCCAGGCTCCATCGGCCGGTGTTCAGAAAGTTGGACTTAGATTTCCATCAATGACGCCGACGCGGGTGGTAACTCGCCAGAGGGCACGCTCTCTGTAACCAACGGCGCGCTGACACTCAGCGGTACGACGGGTCTGACATTTGCGGCCGGCACCGGGACGGCAAACGCGACCATGACGTTTCGTGGCAGCGTCGCAAATATTAACATAGCTCTAAACGGCCTGACCTACACCCCAACCGCCAATCACAACGGCGGTGCAATACTGACGCTGAGTACTGTTGACTCAGCACTCGTAACGCTGAACATCGATACGACACTCAAAGGCCGCTACACCTTCGACAATCCGGGGACACTGGGGCAGGACACCAGCCCCGCAGTTGGTTACCCTGGCGCCGTGAGTGGGGCAACGTCGGTCGTGGATGGCACCCGAGGCACAGTCCTGAAACAGCGATCATCCATAACATTACTGTTCGTGCCACTTCAGCCGACGGGTCGTTCAGCAGGCAACTCTTTACGATCAACGTAAACGACGTGAATGAATTCGCCGTTGGCTCGGTGAGTGACACTGACGCCGCCGTAAACACGGTGGCTGAAAACGCGACGATTGGTACGACCGTCGGGCTCACGGCGTGTGCTTCGGACGCGGATGCAACGCACAACACGATCAATTAGTCACTGACCGGCAATCCGAATGGACTGTTTCAGATCGATGCAAACTCGGGTGTCGTAACAACCGCCGCTTCCATCGATGGCGAGCTGCACGGGGCGGTTCGTTCGATCACCATTCGGGCAACCCGCGCTGACGGTTATTATGCAACTCGCGTGTTTACAATCAATATTTCCGATATTGATGAAAATCGAGCACCAGTGGCTCATGCGGACCACTTTATTGATCTGCAGTTGACGGAGTTGCTGATTAGTCCTTCACTGTTGCTGGCGAATGACTTCGATCCTGATGGCGATGCCCTGACGGTCGTGATTGTGTCCGGACCGGCACACGGCACCTTGATTCAGAATACAAATGGATCCTGGACATACATGCCGACGAGTGCCTATTCTGGGACTGATGCATTCCGCGATATCGTCACGGCCGGCCGGTTCTGCAGTGCTCCGGTTGTTGCAACGATTGAAGTTCAGCAGACGATCGGCGGAATCACCTCCGGCGGAGGCAATGGGGGAGGTTCTGGCTCAAGTGGTGGATCCGGTTACAGCAGCACAACACGAAGTGTCTCCAGCGGTGGCGGCTCAACAGGCAGCGGTTCGGGGGGCACTTAAACGGGAAACAGTTCACATTCTGTCGGCCTTTCGAGCTTGCAGGAACCGGCTAGTCAATCCGGCCGGCCAGGCGGCCGGGGGTCGTACTATGGTTCAGGAATTCTCACCCGCGTGACAACCGATGAAGCGGATGAGGGCAACGTCGAGCATCCTCTCATCGCGTCGGCAGATGTTCCTATGGTTGATACTCCTCTGATTTCAATGCTGGTCGCAACAGCCGATGCCTTAGAAGTTGGCAAAACAGCAGCAACACGACAGCAGTCCGACATAGCAGGAGCATATATTCGGAATGTTGCCAGTTTGTGGGATGGACTGTTTGTAGCGATTGCCCCGGAGGACGCAATTGTGCCGCACAATTTCTTCACGATAAACCAGTCTGAGAGTTCAGATGAACAGCAGAAGAACGATATGGCTATTGAGTTTATGGACAAAGTGGTCGTTGGATCCACAGCGGTTGTCTCCACGTCACTTTCTGTGGGCTATGTTATCTGGATCCTTCGTGGAGGTTCACTGCTCACGGCCTTCGTGTCAGCATTGCCAGCATGGCAGTCGTTTGACCCGTTGCCGATTTTGGAGTCCTTCGACAAAGACGATCCGGAAGATGGCGAATCGCTGCTGACTCTTGTCACTCGCAAGGCAGCTCGGGGCAAAAAATAAGTCAATGAAGATTTCCTCCTCAAGTATTCGAATTGTTCTCGGGTTAGTCAGCCTGACGGTCAGCGCCATTTTAATGGCTGGGCTTCTGGGCCTGATCCCGAATGTGGGTACGTCCGCGCAAAGAAATCGAGCGGCGTTTTGCGAAGCGGCCGCCGTGAGTTTTATGGCTCTGGCCCCTCGAATGAACGAACAGCAGATTCTGGAGACCTTCGACAGCATTCGCCAGCGAAATTCGGAAGTCGAAAGTATTGCTGCGAGAAAATCCGATGACGGCCACCTTGTGTTTGCTTCCGGACCTCATCGTGAAATCTGGGAGTCCGTCGGGGACGTTCCGACGACGTCGCGCGAATTCATCGTGCCTATTTCCACCAGCAATGGTTCATGGGGACAACTGGAAATTCGTTTCTCGGAAGTGTCCGCCGGTCCATTTGGTGCCACCATGCGGCCCGAGTTTTCACTGGCAATCTTTATCGGCGGAGGTTTGTTTGTCACATTTTCGATTTACCTGCGTCGAGTCCTGCAGCATTTGAATCCTTCGCAGGTGATACCACCTCGCGTCCGAGAGGCACTTGATGCTCTGGCAGAAGGCCTGCTGGTCCTTGATCGCGACGGCGTTGTGATGCTGGCCAATGCAGCCTTTGCACAACATACAAACGCAGATACTGACGATCTGATTGGACAGAAAGCCGCCGACCTTGGTTTCAGGATGATCGGCGAATCCGGCGACACCGAATTTCCCTGGCGTAAGACCGCATTATTCGGCGAATCTCACCGCGGCGTGCTGATGAAGTTCGGCATGCCGAATGCCGAACGCACTTTCTCGGTGAGTACGGTTCCGATTCACGACGAAAAGCATCGCTGCCGGGGCGTTGTGGCCAGCTTTGAAGACGTGACGGAACTGGATCGAAAACAAAAAGAGCTCCGCGACGCTTTGAACTCGTTGAAACAATCCAGCGAAGAAATTCGCCAGCAGAATCGAGAACTCGAATGGCTGGCGACTCGCGATGCGCTCACCGGGTGCGTCAATCGTCGAAGCTTTTTCAAGATTTTCGAGGCAGCCTGGGACGAGACTCAATCCTCAAATCGTGTACTTTCTGCGATGATGGTCGATATCGACCACTTCAAAGCGATCAATGACAATTACGGCCATGCCAAAGGCGATGAAGTGCTGCGGAAAGTTGCCGCAGCGATCATGAAAACCATCTCTGAGGAAGATGTGGTTTGCCGCTATGGTGGTGAAGAATTCTCCGTGTTCATGCCCGACACGAATCTGGACGAAGCAGAACTTCGAGCCGAACGGATTCGCCTGGCGATCAAGGCTTTGGTCACAGATGATATACGCATCACCGCCAGCCTTGGAGTGTCGAGCATTGTACAAAACGCGACGTCGCCTCAGGATCTTCTCGATCAGGCCGACAAGTGTCTCTTCGTCGCTAAGCGGCACGGTCGAAATCAAGTTGTCCGTTTCGATAAAGCCACGACGCAAATTGCACAGTTGGGTGACAGTACCGCACCAGAACGACGGAAATCTCCTCAGGCGCAAGCTGTCGTCTCGATCCCGTTTCAAGCCGTGACGGCGCTGGTTTCTGCGATGTCGTTTCGACATCAACCGACAGCCGCTCACAGCCGTCGGGTCGCAGACCTGTGCGTTGCCGCTGGCGAGGGTCTGCTGTCGATGCGGGAATGCTATACGCTGGAAATCGCGGCACTGCTGCACGATATCGGCAAGATCGGCGTGCCAGATGTAATCCTGCACAAGTCCGGCCAACTCAACGAAGAAGAATGGACGATCATGCGCCGCAATCGGGTGGTCAGTCTGCAGCTTGTCAAGTCGTCGTTTGGTTCTGACACGCTGACTGAAATCGTAGAGCAGTATTCGATCTGGTTTGATCTCAGCAATACTTCAGAAAATTCCGGAAAACCTGTCAAGCCAAGTGTTGCCGCCAGAATTCTGGCGATTGCTGATGCGTATGATTCTATGACTTCCGATGCGGTTTACCGACGTCGTAAAACACGCACGGAAGCATTCGAAGAACTTCGCAATTGCGCAGGGACTCAATTCGATCCGGAACTTGTGGAACGTATAATTTCCGCAATCCGCGTACGTACCGGTGATCGCACCGAAATGCCTGGCGTATCAACTGACATCGCGCTGAACATCGGGCAGCAGATCGAACAGCTTGTTGCGGCTCTTGATGATCAGGACGTCGGCGAACTTCGCAACCTCACGCAACGACTGCGTACCACGGCGGATCGAGCCGGTATTCAGTACATGTCTGACGTCGCAGACCAGCTTATGGACGCTCTCGACAATGAATCCGATATGATCGGCATCATGCAATCCGCAAATGAACTGCTGGACCTGTGCCGGTTGACTCAAGTCTCTCTCATTCAGGGCGACACTCATCGCCTGATCGGGGTCTAGGATCGCTCGACCATGCTCGATGATCATCCTGATCACCGCGCACGTCTCGATTCTGCAATGGGAAGGCGAAGCAGCCGCACTATCGCTTGATGCGATCTCCCGTCAGTGGGATGATGCGCCGGCGCGTTTGAAGACCTTCGTCAACGACGGCCCCTGTCGTACCTTCATTGTAGTTTTGGGAGAACCTGCGTTGGTAACCGCGTTTCGTGTCGTAGCCGGATTTGCCGCAGGGATCGTGGTCGCGCTGGCAATGTTTATCGCTGTTGAACTGTTCAGTGCCGTCGCCTATCCGACACCAACGGATTTCGACGGTTCCATGGAACAGATGTGTGAACACGTCGCCCACTACCCGAATTGGGTGCTGGCTGTCGTCGTGCCGCTGTGGGGCTTCACCGCACTACTGAGTATCGGGACAGCAAGGCGAATCGGAGGCCGCATAGCAGCATCCCTGGTCGGTGTCCTTCTGATCGCCGGTGTCATCGGGAACGTATCGCTGCTTCCCTATCCACTGTGGTTTAAGATCACGTGCGTTATCATAGTTTCGATTGCCGTTGTACTGGCAGTCCGAACGCTCGCCAGGCAAAGAGCAATCAATGCATAAAATCGACACTTCTCGCTGAACACCCTTCAGGACGATACGCGATGTCGGAGATCGACGACCATGGTCTGGATGCTGTTCGCACGGAGTTTATCCGTATCCTGCCCTGTTTCCATATTTCCAAATCGGTGGATCAACACTCGATTCCGTTTCACCGACGAAGCACTACAATCCACACTAAAGGCTTCAGTCCGACCGGTCAGTATGTTATGTCTGATCCAGAAATTGCTAGTTAGATTGGGAGTAATCATGTTTAATCGAATTCAACACGCATGTTCGTTCCGCATCATCTTTGGGGCATTGCTCCTGGTAGTCGCACAGTCTGCCGTATTCGCTCAGGCAACGGCGACACTCGAACGCCCGAAGTCCGCTCAAATTCGCTCTGCCGCAAATGAGGCATTTCCTGAATTCACAGCGATCGACGAATACGTTCGTAAACCGGATGCCAGCTATCGATGGAAAGTTGTGAAGTCTGAAACCGTTGGCGACATGCAGTTGGTCGTCATTGACATGGTCTCACAGACATGGCGCACGCCGGAAGAAGTCAATCGCCCGGAATGGCAACACTGGCTGACCTGTGCTATCCCGAAAAACCTGCATTCCGAGACCGGATTTCTGATGATTGGCGGCGGGGCCAATCGCGGTGGTCCGCCGGACGGACCTAGTGATGTCACGCAGCAGATCGCTCGTGCGACCGGTTCGGTTGTCTGCGAACTGAAGATGGTTCCCAATCAGCCGCTGATTTTTCACAACGATGGAGTCCCTCGATCGGAAGACGACCTGATTGGTTACACATGGGATCAGTACATCAAAACCGGCGATTCGACATGGCTGGCTCGCAACGCCATGGTCAAAAGTGCAGTGCGTGCGATGGACACGGTGACAGCCATGATGGCCTCCGAAACCGGTGGTGAAAGAACGGTCAATAAATTCGTAGTGGCGGGTGGTTCAAAACGAGGCTGGACGACGTGGCTGACGGGAGCGATGGATCCTCGTGTGGTCGCCATTGTTCCGATTGTGATTGACGTTCTGAACGTCGATCGTTCAATGCGGCACCATTTTGCAGCCTACGGTTATTGGGCTCCGTCTATGGGGAATTATGTTCAGCACCGCATCATGGAACGCATGGAGAATCCGCGACTGGAAGAAGCATACAAGTTGGTCGATCCTATCAACTATCGACACCGACTGACGATGCCGAAATTCATCGTCTGCGGCTCCGGCGATCAATTCTTCATCCCTGATTCGTCCAGGTTCTATTTTGACGAATTACTGGGGCCAAAGTATCTGCGATACGTGCCCAACGCAGATCATGGACTGAAGGGTTCGGATGCCATGGAAAGTATCACCGCGTTCTATGGATTGGTGATTACTGGCCGGGAACCTCCTCGATTTACATGGACGCACGAAAAGGACGGATCCATTCGAGTCGTCACTGAGGACAAGCCCCGGGATGTCCGACTCTGGCAGGCAACAAACCCTGATGCTCGCGATTTTCGTCTGGAAACTCTGGGGCCGAAATACGTCAGTTCGAAAGTTGAGTCTGCCGACGGGAAAACCTGGACGGCGAAAGCCGACACTCCTGCCAAAGGCTGGACGGCTTCGTATATTGAACTGACGTGGGATGTGGGCCTGCCGGTGCCATTGAAAATGACAACGTCCGTCCGAGTCGATCCGGATGTCTTGCCCTACAAGGATAAGTCTCTCGATAAGCCGTTTTCACTGACAGTTGTTTGTACTGCGGCATCGGCCGAAGCAGCCGCAAAGGCAATCGACGACGTGAAGCAACTTGTCGAATCCGGAAAGTTTCCGGTTCATGAGTTCACGACGTTGACTCGAGACAGCAAGTGTTACTTCCACTGGAGTCCGAATCATGACGGATCACGCACAGAAGCGGGGGCTTTGACGAAAACTCTGGAAGAAATGGGCTTGAAGAAAATCACTTATCAACTGGAATCAGGACCGGAGATTACGCCGTAAGAATTATCGACAACGACGCACCCTTCAGGGCAGAGGTACTGAAATGACTTTTACAGGCTTAGCACGCCAGTCCTTCGAAAAACTAGTTTGTGTGTTCCTGTTGTTGGGATGTGTTGCGCAGTTGCACGCGGCCGATCCACTGGAACACGGGTTCGTGGATTCGGATGGCGTGAAGATTCACTATGTCACTTCGGGCGAAGGACCGCTGCTGGTGATGATTCATGGCTTTCCGGATTACTGGTACACCTGGCGAGACCAGATACCAGCACTGGCGAAGCACTTCAAAGTCGTAGCCATTGACCAGCGTGGGTACAACGAGAGTGGCCAGCCGGACGGCATCGAAAACTATGCGATGTCAAAACTGGTGGGCGATGTCCAGAACGTGATCAGGCATTTCAAACAGGACAAATCCGTCATTGTCGGGCACGACTGGGGCGGAGCAGTGGCATGGTCTTTTGCAATGGGACATCCGGACATGACGGATCGTCTCGTGATCTTGAATCTGCCCCATTTGCATTGTCTGCAGCGAGAACTGGCAAACAATCCGGATCAGCAAAAGGCGTCGGCTTATGCTCGATTCTTTCAGCAGCCAGTCGCGGCTTCCACGCTCACTGCAGAAGGTTTGGCGTCCTGGGTGAATGATCCGGATGCGAAGGCAAAATACGTCGAAGCCTTCAAACGTTCTTCGTTTGAAGGAATGCTGAACTACTACAAAGCCAATTACCCTCGGGAACCGTACGAAGCTCCAGTGGTCGATCCACCAATGGTGAAATGCCCGGTGTTGTTAATTCATGGCCTCAAAGACACGGCTCTGCTGCCTGGTGCCTTGAACGGCACATGGGAATGGATTGAAAAGGACCTGACTCTTGTGACTCTTCCCAACGCCAGCCACTTCGTTCAGCAGGACGAATCGGAGACAGTCACACGAACAATTTCCGATTGGCTGACAAAGGCTGAGAGTAAGAACAGGAATTGAAATTCTGGCGATCTTCGCTACGAGGCAACTCGACACGGACAGAAGACTTAATGTGATCCAACCGCTCTGCTTATTGTGGTCGCACGAGTGCATTGTCGAAATAGTTGACACCCATCCCGGCGTCGATGACCAGCCCCTGCGCGTTGATGCCAGATGATCGAGGGCTAAGCAGAAAGGCCACAGCAGCGGCGACTTCTTCGGTCTGGACAGCCTGCTTTCTGAGCGTCGCTTTTTCGGCGAACAGGTAGCTGTCAACATAGCCGGGAATTCCGGCGGACGCGGACGTTTTTAACAGCCCTGGACACACAGCATTGAAGCGAATTCTGGAGAATCCAGAAAATGATTTTGCCAGAAAACAGACCGAGGAATCCAGTGCCGCTTTGATCGGTGCCATGTAACCGTAGTTTTCGGCAGCCATGCGTGTTGTCGAGATGGAAATCGTCACTACGCTGCCCGTCTCCGGATCCAGCATCGGCCTGAAAGTCTCAGCCAGTGCCATCAGTGAAAAGCAGGAGATATTCGCAGCCTGCAAAAATGCGGCTCGTGGGGTTTGATGAAACGGTAACCAGCCCGCCGAAAAATCGGCGAACGCAATCGAATGCACGATTCCGTGCAGCACGTCCGTTGTCGCTGCTACGCAACCGCGCAATGCATCAATCTGGTCCTGATGCTCGACATCACACACAAAGATCGGTGCGTCGGGAAACAGTTTCTGCACCGATTCCGCTCGCGCCTGACTGCGTACTGAAAGCAGGACTCTGGCACCAGCTTCCTGCAGCAACTTTGCGGTATGCCATGCGACACTCTTGCGATTCGCCACGCCCGCGACCAGTATCGTCTTGCCCGTGAGTTGTAAGAAATCCATGAATGAAGCAACTTCTGCACGAGTGTTTACAAGTATAAACCTAACGGCTGAGAGGCTTGAAGCGTCCGTGCTGCGGTCGATCGGCATCGGCACCAAGTCGTTGATGTCTCTGCTGTTCATAGATCCCATAGTTCCCTTCGCACCACACAACTTTGCCGTCTGGTTCGAATGCCAGAACATGCGTCGCAATGCGATCCAGAAACCAGCGATCATGGCTCACGACAACCGCACAGCCACCAAAATTCGACAAGCCTTCTTCCAGGGCACGCAGGGTATCAACGTCCAGGTCGTTGGTAGGTTCGTCCAGCAGCAGCAGATTGCCACCAGACCGCAGCAGCTTCGCCAGATGAACTCGATTACGTTCACCACCGGAAAGTTGTCCGACCAATTTTTGCTGATCAGAACCCTTAAAGTTGAAACGCCCGCAGTACGATCTTGCGTGAATCGTGGATGATCCGACTTCCAGAATGTCGTGGCCACCTGAAATTTCCTGATACACACTCTTATTGGCAGCCAATTCATCGCGCGACTGATCGACGTAGGATGCCTGGACTGTTTCTCCAATTTGCAGCGTTCCGGAATCTGGTTCTTCCAGCCCCATAATCATTCGAAACAACGTCGTCTTGCCCGCCCCGTTCGGCCCGATCACACCGATGATCCCACCAGGCGGCAGGTCAAAATTCAGGTTGTCAAACAGAACGCGATCACCATAACTCTTCTTCAGGTTTTCAGCCTTTACAACCAGTTGGCCGAGCTTACGTGACGTTGGGATTTGAATCTGAGCCGCATCGTCCCGTTCATCAAACTTCTGCGCAGCCATTTCGTTGTAGCGTTCCAGACGTGCCTTGTTCTTGCTGGCTCGTGCCTTGGGAGACATGCGAACCCATTCAAGTTCCCGCTTCAGGTTTCGCTGGAAGCGAGTCTCGCCACGTTCTTCCTGTTCCAGACGTTTGCGTTTCTGTTCAAGCCATGATGTGTAGTTGCCTTCATATGGAATACACCGGCCTCGATCACATTCCAGAATCCAGCCGGCGACGTTGTCCAGAAAATATCGATCGTGCGTCACGGCAACGACGGTGCCTGCGAAATTCTTCAGGAATTGCTCAAGCCACTGTACGGACGACGCATCCAGATGGTTGGTCGGTTCGTCCAGCAACAGGAGATCCGGATTCATCAGCAGCAATTGGCAGAGTGCGACGCGGCGTTTTTCACCACCCGAAAGAACGGCCACTTTGGAATCGGCGTCGGGAAGCATCATCGCGTCCGCAGCGATTTGCAGCGTGCGATCCAGGTCCCACAAATTGTTGTGATCAATTTTGTCCTGCACTTCAGCAAGTTCATCCAGAACTTTCTGCATTTCTTCCGGCGACAAATCTTCGCACAGTTTCATGTTGAGTTCATTGAAACGATCCAGCGTCCCCCGTGAATCGGCTACGGCGTCTTCAATGCATTCACCGACGGTCTTGTCGGGATCAAGACGCGGTTCCTGCGAGAAATAGCCGATCCGAATCCCCTTGGCAGGGCGAACGGTTCCCATGTAGTCGGTATCTTCGCCCGCCATGATTCGCATGAGCGTGCTTTTGCCGGAACCGTTGCTCCCAAGGACACCAATTTTCGCGCCGGGATAGAACGCAAGCCAGATGTCCGAAAGCACCGCTTTTTCGTCATAGAGACGAGTCATGTGCTCAATGGTCATAATGTACTGCTGGGACATCTGCGAACATCTTTCCTGGAGAACTGTGAAACTTGTAGGCCGGGCCAGGCGGAGCGCCGTTCCGGCACGTCAGCATGGCACCAGATTGCCGGAACGAGCTCCGCTGCGGTCCGACCTGCCGTATGTGACTGGTCTATTCCTGTCGTCTTAACGAATCATCCGCAGGGCATTCCGGCTGATAGTCTCGCATCAACATCAGGCATTCTGAATGTATTTACGCGACAGGCGCACAGCCTATCCCACCGCTCCGGCATTCACAAGCTCACGCAGACGCAACAGCGCAGCGGTACGGGTGGTGAGAATCTCATCGAGCTGCTCGTTCCGAATTGTAGAAAGCAGTACACGAAACGCAGGCCCCGCAGGCACATTCAATACCTTCAGATCCTGTCCGTCAACCAGCGGCGGCGGACAAAGTTCGTCACCTGTCAGAGAAGACAAGTAATCCCGACAAAACTGGACGTCGGTCGGCATGCGATTTTCTGCAGCAGCGATCGCAGCCGACACTTGAAGCAACAACTCGAAATGACTGTGTGCCAGCAGCGGTTTTCGGACATGCAGAGCCTGATTGCGAATATCTTCGAGAACGGGAAGTGATTCCAACAGCCAGCACATGCAGTCTGTTTCTTCGTTCGACAATTTCAGACGCCGACACAGTCCGATCACGAGCGAAGTACCGGACTTGAGGAGAGATCGAGCCATCGGGCGATGTGACGCCAGAAGAATCAGTGCGAGTGCTGGTTCAAATCGCGTCGATTCCAGGTGCTGTAAGGTCTGGCCAATTGAAATCAGATCGGTCGTATCCGCAGCGTTGTCTTTACAGACCTCAGGCAACACTTCAGCCAGCAGACTCGTATCCTGCAGAAGCTGGAATGCCTGTGCGCGCGAAGGATGTGAAAGCATTCGTTTCAGTTCCTGAGCAATTCGTTCAGCGCTGACCTGATGAAGCTGTTGTTTCAATTCACGCACGGCATCCGCTGTCGCAGCATCAAGGGTAAACCCGAATGTTGCCGTGAATCGAACGGCTCGGAGCATGCGAAGTTTGTCTTCGGTAAACCGAGCGACCGGGTTACCGATCGCGCGCACCACGCCCGCTGCCAGATCGTCACGACCGCCAACATAGTCGATCAGCGTTTCTGCGATGGGATCAAAGAACATTCCGTTGATTGTGAAATCACGACGTTTGGCATCTTCTTCCGGACGGCAGAACTGCACACTTGTGGGCCGTCGGCCATCGTGATATTCCCCGTCGTTTCGAAATGTGGCGACTTCAATCTGCCCGGCCGCTTTGTCGAGGCCAAGCACCATGACAACACCAAAGCTGGCTCCGACCGGTATCGTCCGTCGCTTTCCAAAAATCCTGATCACATCGGCGGGAGTTGCCGTGCTGGCAACGTCATAGTCCTTTGGGATCTTCCCCAGCAATTGATCCCGTACGCAGCCACCTGCCCAAAGAGCCTCAAAGCCTTCCCGTCGCAGAGTACGAACCGCGCTGACCGCAAAACTGCGTTGCGGATCGTCATGCTGAATTGGCGAAGAACTCAATTTATGTCGCTTGAATCTGGTTACTTGAATGAAAACACGTCTGCCGTCGGCAGTTCGTCGATAGACTTCAGGCCGAAGACTTTCAGAAATTTTGCGGTTGTCACATAAACCACGTCCGTGCGCTTCGTCCCGTTTCGCTGCAGCTCGACCAATTGCAGCCGCACCAGTTGCCGCAATACGGCCATTGAGTTTTGACGTCCAATCGATTCGACCTGTTCTTTTTCGACCGGTTGATTCCATGCCACAAACGCCAGAACCTCGAGGGTTTCAGGCGACAGTTTGACGTCTCGGGGACCCGTGCCAAACGATCGAGCGCTGACATCCTGGAATTCTTCACGCAGCTCCAATCGGTATCCGCCTTCGTGCAGGCGGATTTCATACGGTCGATTCTCTCGTTGATACGATTGATTCAGCGAATCGACAAGTGACACGGCCACTCGATTATCAACATCCTGGCCGATGAGCGACGCCAGCTTTCGCGCCGTCAACGCGACGTCGCCACCGACAAAAACGGCTCCTTCGATCACTTCACGCGGCGAGACACGACGCAACCCTTCGACCAAAACCGAGTTGCCCGAGACTTCTGCGGCTTCGGCCGTGGATTTCAAATCTTCCGCAAGCTGCGCACCGATCGACAAGCCACCCGCAACCGACTCTTCTTCGACACGGGCCACGGCGAGAGGTTCGACGATATCGACCATGACCGAACCGACCTGTCGTTCGGCTTCATCCAGTGCTTCCAGCGCTTGACGATACGCCAACTCAATATCTTCGACGGCAAAATCCTGTTCAGGAAATGGCAACGCCTCGGAGTCGTCTTCTTCGTCAGGCACACGATCAGAATCCGCCATGACGATCTCTCTACTCAAAGTTTTCCTTCGAGAACGCTGACATCATCTTACCGACGAATCGCAGCAGTCCTGTATTGCTGGTAAATTCACCAATCCATGTACCGCCTTCGGTGGTGATCACGAACGAGAAATCATCTTGTGTCGCCATAGCAACAATTGCCCGTTCGCGGACGCGCGCCTGTTCACGACGAATCTTTTCATCGTCGGCAGTCAGAGTACCTGTCTTTACTTTTTTGGCAATCGAATCGAACAGCTTTGCCCACGGCAGCATATTTCCTTCGACACGCAGTACAACGGGATTTGCTGCCGGTTCGCCAACCAGAGGGATCGTGGATTTTAAAACCTCAAGCCCGCTTTTGCCAGAGGCCAACCAGACTCTCTGCGGACCGACACCGACAAACAATTCCTCGTGCGACCCGAAGAGTCTGTCGAACGCGGAAATAAAGCCTTCCGCGATCTGTATCTTGTGGATATTCACATCACCAACTTTGTCCAGATTCATCTGAACACTGTTTCCTTTACCTGCTTCAGAAAGCAGCGGCAGAATCGTAGCCAGCTCAGCCGCAGCCGGTGACAGGAAGACTGAGACAGTCGTAAAATGGTCGTCGCCATGCGGAATGGATTCGACAGCCCCGTTCAGGTTCCCTGAATCAACACTCGATTCCACGACGCCTAACGCCCCGGCGACAAATTTACTGAACGCTGCCTTTTCCGGATCAGAAAGCGACTTGCTGGCCTTCAGACTCGCTTCGATGTCAGCCCTCGTCAGTGTGAGCGTTTCCTTAAGATGCTTTTTTCGCAGTTCATCGAGCGGATGATTGGCACGCAGTGACAATGCTGTTCCGCTGAGTCTCATCAATCCCGCAAAGGCATCCGGTTGAACGCCATACTGGGAGATTGTCGTTTCCATCGAAGTGCCGGGAATGGCTGAGGCAGTCGTTCGCAGCTTGACTTTTGGCAAGGCCGAATCGGTACGATCCATTGTGAGCGTGACCAGCAGCCGATCCGCTTCAGACATAATTCGCTCTGCTTCGTCCAGCAATTGCCGACTACTCGCCTGTCGCAACTGAAACGTCGTGGCTTTTTCATCTGGTCGCTGTTTGATCAGTTTCATCTGCTCATCACGAATCGGTTTGAAGGCGCTGGTACGATGCGTGATTGCTGCCGCAGAGGCCTCGGAATTCTTGAGTTCCGCAATCATGTTTTCATTGAGTTCGGTCGGCGTTAGTTTGGCATTGAGCACGATGTCCTTCAGTTTCGGGAGCAGTGATTTGTCCGTGATGATCATGAAGTAGGCGTAACGCAGTTCCGCGTCGAGTTTCATCCAGCCGTATTCATTGGCATCACTTTCGATCGTGTAGAGTTTATGGTCTTCCGGATTTCGCATGATCTTGTAGCCAAGCGAATCGAGATTTTCACGGAACACCTTTGAAGGATCGCTTGCCGACTGCAGCGGAACACAGATGAGGTATCCGGTGGGACTGATACCAGTCATCACCTGCACCTGAACTTCACGCGTTTCATCGATCCCGATGATGAACGTGTCGATGTATCCCTCGATATTCTCCCATTGTTTTTGCTCCACGGGAGTCGTGAGGTCAATTGTCTTTTTGAGATCAGACTTCAGCAGTACGAACCCAGGATGCGCGACCGTTATGCGAGAATCCAGCGGACTCTGCGCGGGGGCCGACGGGATAAGTGCAAGGGACAATAAGACGGAAAAAAAGGTCGCTCGAATTGCAGACAGCATTTGTTCACCGAAGACAATAGATGGGAGGTTGAGTCAGAATCACACTAGGATGGCAATTCTATCTGAATTGGACAATAGGGGTAAAGGCAGGATGCTGAATGTCGGCGACCTGCGCGGACTACGGTCTCCGGAAGTCTTGCAGAAATCGGCTAAAAATGCAGTATTCTCGGTTTCCGTAGCTACGGCGGTTTCCTGTTTGACCATGCTTCGCCGTTTGAACATTCGACCGCCGATTTGCTATACCGCACGCGGTTTTATTTGATTCATCAAATCTACGAGTCCCGAATGCCCCGCGATTTTCTAAAAGGTGCGAAAGAATTTTACGATGTCGTTGTCATCGGCAGTGGACTGGCCGGTCTCACGTCCGCAAACATCCTCGCGCGGCAGGGGTTGAGCGTCTTGCTGCTGGAACACCACTATCAGCTTGGCGGCATGGCGACATGGTTCAAGCGTAAGGGCGGTCATATTTTTGATATCTCGCTGCACGGTTTTCCTTATGGCATGATCAAAAGCTGTCGCAAATACTGGTCACAGGAAATCGCCGATTCGATCGTGCCGCTCAAGGGAATTCGCTTTGAAAATCCTCAGTTCTCACTCCGCACGACTTTCACGCGTGAAGATTTCACGAAGATCATCGTTGAGCGTTTTGGGATCGCGCACGAAACGGTGCAGCAGTTCTTCGACGCCGCCCGCAGCATGAACTTCTTTGATGAACAGTCGAAGACGACCCGGGAGCTGTTCGAACAGTTCTTCCCCGGTCGCGATGACGTCGTGCGACTGCTGATGGAGCCGATCACGTACGCGAATGGTTCCACTCTGGACGACCCGGCCATCACCTACGGAATTGTGTTCTCAAACTTCATGCAGAAAGGTGTCTACACGTTTGAAGGCGGAACCGACGCGCTAGTCGAAAAGATGAGGAACGAACTTGTTCGTAACGGCGTCGATATTCGCATTCGAAGTCTGGTGGAAAAAATCGATGTCACACCTGATCGCAAGGTTGCCGGCGTGATTGTGAATGGCAGGCACATCAAATGCCGCGCGGTTGTGTCAAATGCGAATATCCGTTCAACAATTTTGAATCTGGTGGGCGAACAGCATTTTGACACCGGGTTTATTGAAAGTGCAAGAGCGGTGCGACTGAACAACAGCTCATGCCAGGTCTATATGGCACTCAAGCCCGGTGAAGGTTTCGATGAAAGCTGCGGCGATCTGCTGTTCCATTCTGAACACAAAGGCTTTGACATCGACGCGATGCTCAGCCGTGAAGTGAGCAGTCGTACGTTCAGTTTCTACTACCCATCGACTCGTCCCGGCAGCAATCGCTGGCTGATTGTGTCTTCAACGAATGCCAACTACCGCGACTGGGCGGAACTTTCGCCTGCCGAATACGAAGCGTCGAAAAAAGAACTTGTGGAATCGACGCTCGACTGCCTCGAAACCTACGTTCCCGACGTCCGCCAAAAACTCGATCACGCCGAAGCCGCGACTCCTTGTACCTTTGAGCACTACACTCGCCATGTCGCCGGTTCTTCCTTTGGCACAAAGTTTGAGGGCTTGCAGGTCAGTCGCGATCTTCCACAGCAGATCACTGGCCTGTTTCATGCTGGTAGCGTGGGCATCATCATGTCCGGCTGGCTGGGTGCCGTGAACTATGGAGTGATCGTGAGCAATGATGTGGACAAATTGCTGACGCCGGTGCAGTAGGGAAAGTGCCCTGTTGCAATGTGCCCTTGTGGTTTGACGGGGTTCATTCAGGTCGAATATAGTCACGTCCTGACGATGCCGTGAAATCTTCATTAGAGGCCGCAATGTTGGGTCTCGAAGCATCACAGTCGAAAATCAGCTCAATTCCTGAGGTGTTGCCATGATACGTCCTGACCCATCGAACCGTACCTCTCGCCGTTCAATGCTGGTCGCTGCATCGGCAGCAATCGCGGCGATCGCGACTCCGTTAAGCACAGCGCGCGTAATTGCCGGATCGAAAACGACCAGTCTTCAGGGATCCGCAGTCGGTGATATGCGTTTTGGGCTGGTGACATATCAATGGGGCAAAGACATGGATTTGCCAACCTTGATTGACGCATGTGAAAAATCAGGACTGGGCGGGGTGGAACTGCGTACCGAACATCGACATGCGGTCGAACCGAATCTTTCGAAAGCGGAACGGGCAGCCGTGCAGGAACGCTTTGCTGCAAGTTCTGTGGAACTCATTGGATACGGATCAAATGCGCAGTTTCACGAAGCGGATCCTGAAAAAGTTAAAGCCAATATCGAACTCACAAGGCAATACATTCAGCTTATGCACGACTGCGGCGGTTCCGGGGTGAAAGTGAAACCAAACGGCTTCCCGAAAGATGTTCCTCGCGAAAAAACGATCGAGCAGATCGGGAACGCATTGAACGAAGTCGCCGAATACGGTCAAAAATACGGACAGCAGATTCGCGTCGAAGTTCATGGCTCCGGGACGTGCGAATTGCCTGTGATGAAGGCCATCTTTGATATTGCCACGCATCCCAATGTCGCCGTTTGCTGGAACTCGAATGCAGAAGATCTGAATGGCGAAGGACTGGAATCCAATTTTAATCTGGTTAAAGATCGTTTCGGTGCGACCGTGCATGTGCGAGAACTGACGTTGAGCGACTATCCGTATCCGCAGCTCTTTCAACTGTTCAACGGCATCAAGTACACTGGCTGGATTCTGCTGGAGGCCAGGACCGAACCGACGGATAAAATCGCCGCATTGACGGAACAGCGTCTGGCATTTGAGAAGTTGATGGCAAAGTAGGATCGCGCGCATGAAATACATTCTCGCCCTTGATCAGGGCACATCAAGCAGTCGCGCGATTCTCTTTGACCATGCGGGAACTGCTGTTGCCACGGCGCAGCAGGAATTCGCTCAGCACTTTCCGAAGCCGGGCTGGGTGGAGCATGATCCGGAAGAAATCTGGGGGTCTCAACTGGCCACCGCAAAGGCGGTTCTGCGTGATTCTAAAATCGATGCCCGGCAGATTGCGGCGATTGGAATTACCAATCAGCGAGAAACCACAATTGTCTGGGACTGCAAAACAGGTGATGCGATCTGCAATGCAATCGTGTGGCAGGACCGACGGACGGCTGACGTCTGTGATCGACTTCGCAAAGACAATGTGGATACTCTGATCCGTAAAAAATCGGGGTTGATGCTTGATGCGTATTTTTCTGCGACCAAGCTGCAATGGATTCTCAAGCATGTGAAGGGCGCTAAACAACGGGCACGCAGAGGGGAACTGGCATTCGGAACTGTGGATTCGTGGCTGCTGTGGAAGCTGACCGAAGGTCGCGTTCATGCGACTGACCCAAGTAACGCCTGTCGCACGATGCTCTTCGATATTCATAAAGGACGATGGGACGATAAGCTGCTGCAGTTGTTCGATGTGCCGCACGAAGTTCTGCCGGAAGTGCGGTCGTCCAGCGAAGTGTTTGGACACACGAGTTTACTTGGCAGTGAGATACCCATTTCCGGAATCGCGGGTGACCAGTCAGCAGCGTTGTTTGGTCAGATGTGCCACCGACCCGGAATGGTCAAGAACACTTATGGCACCGGCTGCTTTATGCTGATGCACACTGGCGACAAACCCATGACGTCGAAGAATGGTCTGCTGACATCCGTCGCATGGAAGATCAACGGCAGAACTGAGTACGCTCTTGAAGGCAGCATCTTTATCGCGGGCGCTGTCGTGCAGTGGCTCCGCGACGGACTGGGAATTATCCGCAACTCCGCTGACGTCGAATCCCTGGCAGCGACCGTTCCGGACACTGGAGGTGTTGTTGTCGTGCCTGCATTTGCCGGACTTGGAGCGCCGCACTGGGATGCCTGGGCGCGCGGGCTGATGATCGGGTTGACGCGCGGAACAACATCCGCCCATATCGCTCGAGCGGCATTGGAAAGTATCGCATTTCAGGTCACGGATGTCCTCAACGCCATGCAGGCCGATACCGGATTGAAAGTGCGTGAACTGCGGGTTGATGGAGGCGCGGCGGCCAACAATCTGTTGATGCAGTTTCAGGCAGACCTGTTGGGCGTTCCTGTCGTCAGGCCGGTCGTCCTGGAAACCACGGCGCTGGGTGCCGCATTGCTGGCTGGACTTGCGGTCGGATTCTGGAAGAACACACGCGAAATTGATTCCCAGTGGAAAGCGGATGCCAGATTCACAACGGCAATGAAGAACTCAAACCGCGAAGCCAGAATGAAACAGTGGAAACTCGCACTGGAACGCAGCAAGGCATGGGAAGAATGATGTCTGGCTCCGACATCCGCCATATCTATTGAACCGGCAGATTCTGCCGATGAAGTGGCGATCTCGTACGCAATCGCAACCGCATTCTGACTGATTCGGCTTTT
>Ga0335397_10003205_pt1 | contig 22029 bp, 17 predicted proteins | sample MAT04_FD_205740 | JGI IMG/M metagenome (GOLD analysis project Ga0335397, IMG submission 205740) | Freshwater microbial communities from Lake Fryxell liftoff mats and glacier meltwater in Antarctica - MAT-04 (spades assembly) (version 2) ... | reverse complement strand
ATACCTGGCAAGTAGTGGGTATCTTTAAGTTTGTTAGTCAGCAGGGAACCATTGCTTATGGTACATACGATTACATTTCCCGAATAACAAATCTCGCGAACCGATCAGTATCATTTCGTATAGTCACTAAGTCTCATGACGCTTTATCTCAACAAAAAATGGCAGAAGCGATAGACAGACATTTTCGAGATAAAGGTTTTCATGTAACTGAATCGCGCACAGGCAAGTCAACACTTTCAACGGCGTCTGAAAGCTTGGATATTCTCGTGGCTTTTTTACTCGTCATGGCTTTATTGACGGCATCTGTTGGATCTATGGGTCTAGCAGGGACCATGGGCATGAACGTTCTTGAACGAACACGGGAAATTGGTATCATGCGTTCAATAGGAGCAGTTGATAATGAAATCATGCGTACGGTTATTGTAGAAGGCGTGGTTATAGGTAGTATTTCCTGGGTATTGGGTGCGTTACTATCTTTTCCATTCACATATCTTCTTTCAACAATTGTAAGCCTTGCGATCTTCAACTCGCCAATTGATGTTCATTTTACATGGCTTGGTTATGTTATTTGGCTGGTAGTTGTATTGGTGTTGTCGGCACTGGCAAGTGTGTTACCTGCGAGGAATGCCGCCCGATTGACGATTCGGGAAGTTTTGGCTTATGAATAGGAAATGTAGATAATTTTGTAAGTTGTAGATCATTTGAACAAGGAAGGTAACAATGAAGAAAGTTGTGATTTGGATATCCTTTGTAGTAATTACTTCTGTTTTGCTGGCAGCATGCAGTGGAAAAACAACCACCACACCTGTACCTACTTCAACAACGGTCGATTTGATCGTAGCTGAAGGTCATGTTATACCTAACAAGGATCTGAAGCTCTCCTTTCCTGCTCGAGGAAAGATCGGTGAGATATTTGTAATCGAAGGACAGCGGGTAAAGAAGGGCGATGTGCTCGTACGACAGGGAGACAGCGAGCAAGCTAAGGCTACGTTTGCGGCAGCAAAACTTGAATTGCTTCAAGCGCAACAAGTATATGATGAGTTTCTGCGAAATGTTAACCTGGATTCTGCGCAGGCATTTGCTAATTATCAAGTTATGCAAGTTGAGCGGTCTCAAGCGCAATTAGACTGGGAAGCGATAGATCCGAATAAAGTGAAAGATGACATTGATAGTGGCCAGGCAGATGTTCAGGATAAGAAAAAGCTTCTGGATGATGCGAATGACACATTAAAAAAATATCTGGACTTAAAATCGGATAACCCTACCAGGCGATCAGCAGAAGAAGACGTCCGCAAAGCAGAAGCCGATTACAACAGCGCTCAAAGGAAAGTGGAAGAGTTACAAAGATCTATAGACACTCCGCGAGCAAAATTGGATGCTGCACAGGCTGCAGAAGCTGAAGCACACCGTTTGTTTGAAAATATGCTTGGGAACACGCCAGATCCTGACAAAAAAGCGATTCTTGATGCTCGCCTTGAAAATGCCAAAGCGCAGGCTTTAGCAGCAGAAAATGTCCTGAGCAATTACGATCTCAAGGCTCCTTTCGTTGGAGTAGTGACTGATGTGAATGTCACACAAGGGGAATTGATCGGGAGCGACAAATATGCCATCCAACTGGCGGATGTTAGCAAATGGTATATCGAAACCAGCGATTTGACAGAACTAGAGGTTGCGAATGTTTTTGTTGGGCAGGATGTTGTTATTGCACCAGATTCGATGTCAAGCCTGGTATTAAAAGGCACTGTTGAAAGTATTAGTGATTCGTTCAAATTACAAGGCGGGGATATCCTCTATACAGTAAAGATAAAGTTGAATGACTTTAACCCAAATCTGCGATGGGGGATGACAGTTCAGGTGACATTTACGCCATTAATCAAATAAAAGCTTTATTGACAATGCGCTTTATTATGCGTAAAATGATATAAATTATCTTTAATAAATGGAGAAAAAACAATGGCTACTGCGCGCGATCTAATCAAAAATAAAGATGTAACGAAAACCCTCTCGATTTCTCCAACAGCAACAGTTTTTGAGGCAATTACGATGATGGCGACCAATAATGTAGGTGCGGTATTAGTTGAAGCAGTTGCCGACAGGGTTCTAGGAATATTGACAGAACGTGATATTGTTGTTAAGGTGGATGCAAAGGGGCTTGATTTGACAACCACGAAGGTAAGTGAGGTGATGACTGAAAAAGTGTTATATGTAGAGAGCAATCAGTCAATTGAAGAGTGTATGGAACTTATGAATATTAAAGGTATACGGCATTTGCCTGTTTATGAGCAGGGGAATTTAATGGGCCTAATATCAATTCGCGATGTGTTGCGAGAGGTAATTTCTGAACAAAAGACAATGATCTCGCATCTCGAAAACTATATAAGCGGTTTGTAGTACTGGAAATCAAAAAGGCGCAAAAAGCGCCTTTTTGATTCTGAGGAGGTTACCAATGGAAGAATTTACTATTTCTGACTTACAAAAGGAAATGCAAACTGGCGAGTTAACCTCGCGAGAATGTGTTAACCAATATATTGAGCGCATTCAATATATGGATCCGCAGGTCTGTTCTGTGAGCGAGATTAACCCCGATGCGCTTGACATTGCAAATAACCTGGACTCGGAACGTTCAAAAGGCATTGTTCGCGGCCCATTGCACGGTGTCCCAGTTCTGGTTAAGGAAAATATTGATACCGCAGATAGAATGCAGACCACAGCCGGTTCTCTATCACTTATCGGCAATATTGCCAAAGATGATGCTTATTTAGTGGGGCTGTTACGGAATGCGGGCGCAGTGATTCTTGGGAAGACCAACTTGAGCGAATGGGCAAATTTTCGTTCAAGTAAATCAACATCGGGCTGGTCGAGCCGGGGAGGTTTGACCAGGAATCCCTATGCATTGGATCGATCGGCGTGTGGATCCAGCTCTGGTTCAGGTGCAGCTGTTGCAGCAAATTTTTGTACCGCAGCGGTCGGTACTGAAACGGATGGTTCCATCGTGTGCCCTGCGCAAACAAATGGAATTGTTGGAATTAAACCTACGCTTGGCCGTATTTCCCGATCTGGTATCATTCCAATTGCGCACAGTCAGGATACGGCGGGGCCAATGGCGCGAACTGTTGGTGAAGCAGCGATATTACTTCAAGTTATGAGCGGATCTGAAAAAAAGTATAAAAATATACCCGAAACCTTTGATAACAAAATTGGGGATTTATCGCTTGTGTTAATAAAATCCGGGTTGGCAGGCGCCCGGCTAGGTGTTTCGCGAAATTATTTTGGTTTTGATGATCGTGTGGATAAAATTATGGAACACTGCATTGATGTCATCAAATCGCTGGGCGCAGAAGTAGTAGATCCAGCAAATGTTGATAATGAGTCCAAATATGCAAAAAGTGAGCTGGAAGTTTTACTTTACGAATTTCAGGCGGATGTAAATAATTATCTTGCACAGCATCCTACCGCGCCTCTAAAGACGATGGTTGAGATTGCCGAATACAATAAGAACCATAAGTCCAAGATGATGCCTTACTTTGGTCAGGAACGCATTGAGCAAGCTATTAAAAAAGGGCCATTAACACAAATAAAATATTTAAGAGCCCTGGAAAAGAATATTCGCCTTTCCAGGGCAGGGATTGATGACGTCTTGGAGAAAAATCACCTGGATGCCATCATAGCGCCAACTGGGGGCCCTGCCTGGATGATTGACTTGATAAACGGTGACAATTACCCAGGTGGATGTTCATCTCCCGCAGCTGTCTCAGGGTACCCACATATTACAGTTCCAGCAGGTTATGTATTTGGATTGCCAGTTGGTCTGTCAATATTTAGCACAGCATGGACGGACTGGAAACTTGTGCAATATGCTTATGCGTTTGAACAAGCAACCAAAGTTCGAAATCCACCTACGTTTCTAAAATCAGTTGATTTGAATTCTGACGAAATAAGCTGGTAATAAGTTTATAGTTAGGAACTGCGGTATGCATAAAAGAACTTCAAAATTAGCCTCCTGAGATTGACGGAAGCAAAATGATTTTATCGTCTTCCTGGATGGAAGTTTCTATACCATTCAAGTCTTTAATATTGGTGTTATTGAGAAATAGATTAACATAACGTCGAAGTTTCCCATTCTTATCTGCAATGTGGATTTTAATCGATGGGTATTGAGCGTAAAGGTCGTTTAAAGCGTCGGCAATTGTTGCGCCGCTCAGGTGTATTTTTGTTTGGTTATTAACATAAGAACTCATTAAAGCTGGAATAGTTAAGATTGGCATAAGTTATCTTTCGTAAGGGCTCGGTTCAGATTGCAAAATCTATTCCTTGCCAGGCATCATCCAAAAGAGGTGTGTGAATGTGATGATGTTTTTCAAATTTATGTCCTTCGACTTCTTCTTCAAGCTCATCTACTCGTTGCATAAGTTCTTTTATGGATGCTCCAATTATATCTGGTAAAGAAGTGTGGTTTAAATCAGGAGCATCTGTAGCCAGGTGCGGCTGAGACCGTTTCACAATTTGTCCGGGGACGCCGATTACTACCGAGTTTTCGGGCACGGACTTTACCACCACAGCATTAGCACCGATGCGACTATCTGCACCGATCATAATATTCCCCAATATCTTTGCCCCAGCTCCAATCGTTACTCGATCTCCAACGGAAGGATGCCGCTTGCCTTTGTTGAGGCTCGTCCCTCCCAAAGTGACACCATGATAAAGCGTAACGTCTTTACCAATCTCAGCTGTTTCGCCAATGACTACGCCCATTCCATGGTCGATGAAAAGACCAGACCCAATAGTGGCACCCGGGTGGATTTCGATACCGGTAATTCCGCGTGCCAATTGGGATAACCAACGCGCCAGGAGTCGAGCTTTTTTAAGCCACAGCCAATGAGTTATGCGATGAATCCATATTGCATGCAGCCCAGGATAAAGAAGAAATATTTCAAGGGAAGTACGTGCGGCAGGATCACGTTCAAGAGCAGATTTCACATCTTGCCGAATCATTGCCAAATAACCTTTAAATCCTTTATAGTTGCTCGAAACAGTCACGGTTTGAGTGGACATGTGAATGGTCTCCATTAAGTTATTCTTTTCCCGAGATTAAAATATAAAAACGATGATCAAACAGCACGTGTTAGAACATGCGGAGTTCGGTCACCGTCTATTTTTTAGTTAGCTTTGTAAGCTATTTGTATAGAGACGGTGGTTACGAACCCCGCCCCAGACACAAACATTTTATTGTTAATCTTATTGTTTTAACCATAGTAGCTATTTTACTGAAATGTCATGTAAAGTCAATACAAAAATTAATTTCTATGAAATAATTAATAAAAATTCTGGGAGCGCATTGCTGCGTTCCCAGAATTTTTTGTTTGAGCGAATTACTCTTCTTTTTTGGCTTCCATTTCTTTTTTGTGCGCTTCCATGATGGGTTGAGCCAGGTGTATCGGTACCACATCATAATGGTCAAACTCCATCGCGAAATAACCTCGACCGCCAGTTATAGAGCGAAGGTCAGTAGTGTAGCGGAGCATTTCAACCAATGGTACATGCGCTATTACGGTGGTGTTGCCTCGTTCGGAATCAGTGCCCTGTACGCGACCACGCCGGGTGTTCATGTCACCCATCACATCGCCCATGTTTGCATCAGGGACAGTTACATGGACATTCATGATCGGTTCAAAAAGGACCGGGCCAGCATCCATCACTGCAATTTTGAATGCTTCTCGCCCGGCAGTTTCAAAAGCGATGGGTTTCGAATCGACAGGATGTTCTTTACCATCAAACACAATGACCCGTACATTGCTCAGTGGATAACCTGCGAAAACGCCTTTTTCGAGCGCAGCACGAATACCTTTTTCAATGGGTGGTAAATAGGATTTTGATAAGCTCATACCCACAAGTTCATCTGTAAAATCGAAATCCCCATCCATGTAAGGTTCAATGCGCAGGTGTACTTCGCCAAATTGACCTGATCCACCGGATTGTTTTTTATGGCGATATTGCGCAGATGCTTTGCGCGTGATGCCTTCGCGGTATGGAACTTTGGGCTCATCGGTAACCAGGCCAACCTGGAACTTACTATGTGCTCGGCGGATGGCAACATCAACGTGCTGATCGCCCATTCCGGAAAGAATTGTTTGCCCTGTGGCATGTTCGTTTTGCCAGGTAAGAGTAAGATCTTCTTCGCAAAGCCGGGTAAGAGTTGGTGAAATTTTGGCCGCATCCGCTTGAGTCTTTGGATGTATAGCTACTCTGTAGAGGGGCGCTGGGTATTTGGGTACATCTATGGTAATCGGGTGATTCTTGTCACAAAGTGTGTCACCAGTGGCTGTCACATTTAGTTTTGATACAACAGCAATGTCTCCAGCGTGGACATTTTTTATTGAAATTTGTTCCTTACCGCGTTGAATGTGCAACCCGCCCATGCGTTCATCCAGGTTTTTCGTGTTGTTCCACATATGCATATCAGCACTTAGAATACCCGAGATAACCTTGAAATAAGTCATCTTTCCAACAAATGGATCTGCGGTGGTTTTCCAAATATATAGCGCTGCTGGACCCTTGTCACTTTCGTGTAGCTTTTCATCTCCAGATTTGCCATGAACAACAATGTCTGGATGTTCAGAAGGGGCAGGCATAAATTCAATTATTCCGTCGAGCAGAGGAATAATACCCTTTTCGTGGCCGGCTGCTGCAATAAAGACAGGGATAAATGTGCCGTTCAAAACCACATCCTTAAGCCCTCGAAGAAGTTCTTCGCCGCTCAACTCGCCGGTTTCAAGGTATTTCTCCAATAATGCATCTTCCCCTTCTGCGGCAGCTTCGATGAGGATATGGCGAGCTTCATCAACGGCATCCTGGAAGTTTGCAGGAATTTCCGCTGCTTTTCCATCTGCGCCGTAGGCTTTCATGTGAATTAAGTCGAGGACGCCTTTAAAATCGAGCTTTTCGCCCCAGGGAATTTGCACTTGTATTAATCTTTTACCCGCAGCAGTTGCAAACGCTTCTACTGAAGCAAATGCTTTCTCAAAACTGGCATTTTCTCGATCCATTTTGTTTATGACAATAAATCGAGGCAGGCTGAATTGTTCAGCATAGTTCCAGGCCAATTCAGTGCCTACTTCTAAACCAGAAACAGAGTCAACTAAAATGATTGTTCCGTCCGCGATGCTCAAAGCAGAAATCATTTCTCCAACAAAGTCGGTAAATCCTGGCGCATCTAGCAAATTTATTTTGTGATCGCGATACTCAATTGGCAAAACGCTCGCATAGAGGGAAATTTTCCTGCGGATTTCTTCTTCATCATAATCGGAAACGGTTGTTCCATCTTCAATTTTCCCAAGACGCGTACTAGTCCCGGTGGTATGAAGAAAAGCCTCCGCCATCATCGTCTTGCCAGAGCCGCCATGGCCTACCAGTGCGATGTTTCGGAGGTAATCAGTTGTATACTCTTTCATGGAGATCTACTCCTCTATAAGATTGGGATGTTCATTATTGGGAACAGAATGTAGAGACGTAAATTTTATAAGAAGTCTGTATAATTGTCAAAGTTTATTTGTCATAAATAATGTCATATTTGCTATTTTAGAAAATTTGACTCATTTCTACCTGATACAGATAAAATATTTCCCTGCCAGGTCGCTAAATACCCGATTCAATTGATTGGTTCTATCAGTTTGTTTAGCCTAATATGGAAAAGGAAAAATGATGATTCTTTTTATCTTTCTGGATGGGGTGGGTTTGGGCAGTGACGATGGTCAGAAGAACCCATTTGTCTTTGCAGAAATGCCCAATATGCAGAAATTGTTACAAGGTCAAAAATTACTGGCATCTACAGCTCCGTTTATTGGCGAAGAGGCGAGTCTCCTTTCGATAGACGCCTGTTTAGGTGTTACTGGCCTGCCGCAGTCAGCAACTGGTCAATCAGTTTTGTTGACAGGACGTAATATTCCCTATGAGATTGGTTACCATTATGGGCCGAAACCCGACAAAGCTACAGCAGCCTATTTGAGTGAAGGTGGTCTATTCGGAACGTTGAATCGCTCCGGTAAACGTGTGGCGTTGGTAAATGCTTATCCAGACATGTATTTTGAAGGTATAAACTCTGGCAAGAGGCTTTACTCTGCAATACCTCAGGCGGCTGTCAATGCCGGGTTGCGCCTATTCAGAGATGTGGATCTCCTGGCCGACCGGGCGATTTCAGCAGACTTTACTGCCGCTGGTTGGCATGAGCGAAAGCTGGCACCTGATGTAAAAATCCTACATCCTTTTGACGCTGGAAAGAAGCTTGCAACGTTGGCCAGCGATTACGATTTTGCATTTTTTGAATATTGGCTTACGGATTATGCAGGCCATAACCAGAATTTAGATGAAGCGGTAATCCTGCTTGAAAAGTTTGATGTTGTCCTGGGTGGTTTGTTAAATGCTAGCGATGAGAATTTATTGATATTAATAACATCAGACCATGGCAATATCGAAGATCTATCAACAAGAAGGCATACAGAAAATCACGTTCCCTTGCTGTTAATAGGAGATGAACGGGAGCGAGAATATTTTGACAAGGTTATAGATTTGACTGGCGTTTACCATGCGATTTTAAAAGCTCTTATATGAAAGAGACGACCCCGCCAAATTTCCGTACTATCTTGATTAACCGAACAAAAGTGGTTTCCGGATGCGAAGTGGAAACCACTTTTGCTTACTCTTCTTTATGAACGATATTGTGTGATCGCTCGCAAGGCTTTTTAGGAATTTCTCTTTAGCAATTTATCTGTAAGGTCCATCAAAAAATCACCAGCTTCACCTTGCGGGTTGGCTTCGCGCAGAGAATTTATCGCAAGGTCAGTCATTTGTTCAGCTATATTGTGAGCGTATTCATAGCCCCCTTCGGACGCTAATAAGCCTGCCATTTCCTCAATTTCATCCACCCGGAGTGGGCCGATTGCCCACCTGGATTCAAACTTCCCTTTTTTGCTCAGCCCAACGAGAACCGGCAGTGATTTTTTACCAACCAGCAGGTCGCTAGAGACAGATTTACCGGTTACTGCTTCCGATCCCCAAATGCCGAGAATATCATCCTGTACCTGGAAGGCCAGACCAAGGTAATGACCAAATGAACGATAAGCGTCTGTCGTGGCGCCATCGGCTTTTGCCAGGATTGCGCCAATCATGCAGCTGGCAGAAAGTAATGCAGCCGTTTTTCCATTTATCATAGGCCAATAATCTTCTATACGCAGATCGTTACGGCCTTCGTAGGAAATATCCAGATATTGACCGCGGGTTAGATCCAAACAAGTACTTTGAAGTACTTGTCCGACTTGTAACACCAGGTCAGCATCATAATTTGCCCCTAAATCTGTAATTGCCAGGTTGGATAACACAAAAAGCCCGTCGCCTGCATTTATTGCCTGCGGAACCCCCCATTTTGCCCAGAGGGTTGGCCTTCCTCTGCGCTTGTCTGAGTGGTCTTGAATATCATCGTGGACAAGAGAAAAGTTGTGGATTAATTCTACTGCTGCGGCAGCAGGTAAGGCAAGATTCCAATCGGCTTGACAGGAAGCGCAAGTGAGCAAAACAAGCAGGGGACGAATCCGTTTCCCGCTGGCATCCGGTCCAGCACCTTCCCCTGTCCAACCCATGTGATAGGTAAGCATTTGATAATACAATGCGGTGTGAGATTCATCTAATCGTGAAATTTGTTGTTGAAGTGCAGATTCTATCGCTTCGTAATATAAATTTAGTAATTCTTTGCCCATTGTTAAGTTACCTGTTATTGTTGGAATAAGTTTGAATAAGATACTGTAAAGGATCTGGTTATTTGTGGAAAATGAGTGTCGAATTTTTCAGGGCATCAATGTTTCTTGCACCCGTTACAAACATGGTGATTTCAATTTGTTTTTGAACCAATTGTATTACGTCGATCACCTTCTCTGTCGAAATTGCTGCAGCTTTTAAGAATTCACCTGCCATGCCCCCGAGTGTTGCACCCAGGGCAATACATTTTGAAATGTCCAATCCATCTTTCAGTCCGCCACTGGCAATAATTGTTAGACCCGGTGCGCCTCGCTTCACATTTAATATTGATTCAGCTGTGGGAATTCCCCACCCTACGAAACTGGATGCTAACTTCCGCAAAAATTCATCTGGTGCTCTATACATCTCCACCTGAGACCAACTAGTCCCGCCTGCACCTGCCACATCAATGGCTGAAACGCCGCACTCAGATAATCTCTTTGAAGTTGTCTCCGAGATACCCCACCCTACTTCTTTTACAATTACAGGTACACCTAAATTATTACAGATAGATTCAATCTTTTTGCTAAGTCCGCTCCAGTTTGTATCTCCACCGGCTTGTAGAGCCTCCTGGAGAGGGTTTAAGTGGAAATACAGTGCATCAGCCATTATCATATCAACGGCTCGTTTACACTCTTCCAGACCGTATCCGTAATTCAATTGGATTGCGCCGATATTTGCAAACAACAGGATATCAGGAGCTATGTTGCGAACATTAAAAGATTCAGCCAATTCAGGATGTTCAATTGCCGCGCGCTGGCTGCCAACACCCATCGCGATCCCGCAGGCCTGTGCCGCTTCTGCAAGCCGCATATTGATGATACCAGCCTCGCTTGTGCCGCCCGTCATCGATGAGACCAAGATTGGTACTGTCAGGTGCTTATTAAACAACAGCACACTCGTGTCTATGTTTTTCAAATCAAGATCAGGCAAAGCTTCATGAATAAAGCTAAAATTTTCAAGCCCCGTTGTAAGAGCCGAACGTGTATCCTGCTCTAAATTTATTTTTATATGCTCACTTTTTCGTTCAGAAATTGGCGCAACTTTTGACATATTCCTGTGTTCCTGTGTATTGAATGATTGCATGGTGGTAAAATGATTCGTGCGAATAAAACAGCTAAACCTATAGGAGATATATATGGCAGACACTTATGATGAAATCAAGGCAATTATCGTTGACCTGCTGGGCGCAGATGAAAGCAAGATTAATATGGATGCTCGCTTCCGGGAAGAATTGGAAGCCGATTCGCTGGATCTTGTTGAATTGATTATGGCTTTTGAAGATAAATTTGGTGCAGAAATTTCAGATGAAGATGCCCAGAAAATCACGACCGTTGGAGAAGCTGTCAGGTATATCGACAGCCACCGTTAATAGCTGTCCTAATTATACAGGCTGGGCAGGCTTTTAGCCTGCCCAGCCTGTATTTTTTTAAACTATATTGTGTGCACTTGAGAAATTCCTGACCTGACTTATGACATAAGCAGTGAAGGAATTTCTTCCGGGTGACGGGCAACCTTTACTCCGGCAGTTTCAAGTGCTCTTATCTTATCTGCAGCGCTGCCTGAACCGCCTTCAATAATTGCGCCCGCATGGCCCATTCGTTTGCCGGGTGGGGCAGTTTGCCCGGCGATAAATCCAACAACTGGCTTTGTCATTTTTGTAGCGATAAACTCAGCGGCTTTTTCCTCATCTGTGCCGCCAATTTCACCGATCATAACGACTTTGTCGGTCTGCGGGTCATCTTCAAACATTCTTAGCACATCTATGTGATTAGTGCCATTGACAGGATCGCCTCCAATACCAACTGTTGTTGACGACCCCATGTTTACTTGCTTTAGTGCATATAAAACTTCATAGGTAAGGGTTCCTGAGCGGGATACGATACCAATATTTCCAGGAATGGCAATGTTGCCGGGAATAATGCCCACCTTCGCCTCGCCTGGAGTTAATAAGCCAGGACAATTGGGGCCGAGCAAACGAACCCCTTTTTGATCTATATAATTGCGAACTCGCATCATATCGCTAACAGGAATACCTTCAGTGATGCAAACAATAAATGGAATGCCTGCATCTGCAGCCTCAAATATTGAATCCGCAGCAAATCTCGCCGGGACAAAGATGATACATGCATTTGCTCCGCTTGCATCGACTGCAATCTTTACAGAATCAAATACTGGAATTTTTTCGTCGACCCATTCCCCGCCTTTTCCAGGTGTTACACCAGCGACTACATTCGTGCCATAAGCCACCATTTGACGTGTATGAAATAAGCCCTCACTTCCTGTGATTCCTTGGACCAATAGACGTGTATCTTTGTTTACTAAGATGCTCATCGTTAAGCTCCTTTTGCTGCCGCAACGGCTTTTTGCGCAGCATCGGCCAGTGTTTCGGCTGTGATCATATTTGCATTTGCGAGCATAGCCCGGCCCTCTTCTGCATTTGTACCTACCAATCGAACAACCATTGGTACTTTTGGTTTTACTTCAGCCATTGCGATCAAAATACCCTTAGCAACCTCGTCACAACGGGTAATACCGCCGAAAATATTAAATAGTATCGCTTTTACATTGGGGTCGCCCAGAATAATCCGCATGGCTGCTGATACTTTGTCTGCACCAGCGCCGCCACCGATATCCAGGAAATTGGCAGGCTCACCACCAAAGAATTTTAGAATATCCATCGATGCCATTGCCAACCCAGCCCCATTTACCATACAGCCAATGTTTCCGTCCAGCTTGATAAAAGTTAGTCCATATTTTCGAGCTTCTACTTCTGATGGGGCATCTTCGTCAGTATCCCGCATTTCAGCAAGTTCTGGATGGCGGAAGAGCGCATTATCATCGATAAGCATCTTGCCATCCAGTGCCACCAGGCGCTTATCCTTGCCAATGATTAATGGATTTATTTCAGCCAGGGTAGCATCATTGTCGTTATAAACCTGCCAGAGGGCTTTCAGAATTTCTCCAAATGATTTCCAGTTTTCGCGCGGCAGGTCAATACCGGCAGCGATGTCACGAGTCTGGTAATCTTTAATTCCCAATAATGGATTTACATGGACTTTTATAATTTTTTCCGGGTTTGTTCTGGCTACGTCTTCGATTTCTACGCCACCGGCTGCCGAGGCCATAATAACTGGCTTTTTTTCTGCGCGGTCATTGGTGATGCCAAGGTAGATTTCTTGTTCAATCGCGGCCGCTTCATCAACCAAAACCTTACGAACTGGCAGGCCCTTGATCTCCATTGAAAGGATCTGCGCCGCAAACAGCTCCGCTTCTGCAGGATCTTTTGCAACTTTGATGCCGCCAGCCTTGCCTCGTCCACCAACAAGCACCTGAGACTTAATAACAACGCGCCCGCCCAGCTCTTCTGCAATTTGCTTTGCTTCGCTGGCGGTCGTCGCTACCTTCCCTTTTGGAATAGGTATTCCATATCGCGAAAATATCTGTTTAGATTGGTATTCGTGGAGTTTCATGCGAGTTGTCTCCCTGGACATTTTAGGGCATTGCTTCCTGTTTTATCTTCAAGATTATACCATCACCACCTGAGAGCCTTGATGGTGACGGTACAAGAAAACAGGGTGAATGAATAAACTTATTTTTCCGGAACAGTAAATCGCATCAAGCGGTTATTGCCAGCATCCGATACCCATACATTTCCTTCCAGGTCAACGGCGATACCACTTGGCAATCCAAATGTTGAATTATCTGTGCCATATTGGCCCCAAAGTTGAACAAATTGGGCATCTTTTGTAAACTCAATTACTCGAAAGCCCTCAGGGTCGGTTATATAAATTTTCCCCGTTGGTCTTATCGCAATGAACGGTTTGTTATCGAGAGATTCGCTTAGCCAACCAGAGATAGCCCATTGGTTAATGGATGAATAATTAATCCCATCCATAGAATCCAGAACCTGCACGCGCTGGTTCCATGTATCGGTCACATAGACTTTACCTTCCGCATCAACCTTTACATCGACCGGTTCGCTAAATTGGCCGGCCTCAGACCCGAAACTGCCAATCGATGAAAGGATCGCACCATTTGAATCGTAAATAACGATACGTTTATTGCCAGTATCTGCAACATAAACTTTTCCATTTGCATCGACTGTAATTCCTCTGGGTCCGTAAAGAGCTCCTGGAAGTTCAGCAGTTCCGAAGACGCCCCACATTTTGATAGGCGCGCCTGTGGATGTGAATTTTTGTATACGGTGATTCCATGTGTCGCTTACATACACACTGCCGTCTGGTCCAACCGCTACACCCCAGGGTTCATTGAAGGTACCAATCGGGGCAATCCCGGCAGCCTGGTCTGCGAAAGTACCCCAGGTATTGATTACTTTCCCATCCAAACTCAAATGCTGGATGCGGTGGTTGCGTGAATCCGCAACATAAAAGCTACCATCTGCTGCAAATGCAATCCCGCGTGGAGCATTAAACTGTCCTGGCTCTGCACCTGCAGAACCAATTACTAAATTGGAAGAGACCTCAATAATCCCCTTGGCATAAGGATCTTCTTTTGGTTTTGGTTGGGTCTTTATTCCATAGTTCCAAATTTTATCCGCAACATCTTTGCGGACATAAAGACGCATTTTATCCGATGGTTCCCATGTATTTTCGATAACTCCCTTACTGTTTGTCAGTTCACCATAAAGCTTATAGTCTCGATCCAGCCAAATATTAAAGACCGCCATTCGCATGCGAGAATCGCCAATTGCATTACAGAGCCTGGAGAAATCATAGGCTGGCAATAATTTAAATACGCTTAAAATACCGTTGCATGGATAGTTTACGTCAAACGGCTCAGCTGTGTTTGGTCGACTGTTTACCAGATTGAAGTAATCTTGATTCGGCCAAACCATGCGAATATAATCGTAGTGATAATAGCTATCGCCTACTATCGGTTCCATTTTCGAGAAATTATTGTCACCTACAATAATTACTGGTACTTCGCGTAGTGTTCTATCTGGTTGGGCGCCGTAAAAGCGTGCATTGGGGTATTCTCGCATATACCATGACATAGGCCATGAAGTATCATCGTCATAAGCAACAACTATTTCTTTTCCCCCAACTGTCTTTTCTGAAAGATCATTGACCTGTCTTAAGACATCTTTGACTCCGCTATAACTATGTGCATAAACCAGGTATTCCTCAGCGCTGTCGTACTTCAGAAAGTTCGCGCGGAAAGAAGCCCTTACTGTCAAAACTGCGAGGATGCCAAAGAAAACAAGGGTATTAATATAAATAAATTGTTTATATTCCCATCCGCCAAGTAATTTATATAAACCAAAGGCGCTAAAGACAATTCCTAGGATAGAAAAAATAAAACTAATGGTTACTTGTAACTGATTTAATTCCTGCCCTTCAAAAGGACGCGGATTGCCTAATAACGCAATGAGTGCTCCTGCCAGGCCCATAACAAAAATAGCGGATAGCACAAGCACAAGATATGCATTCCATTTTCGCAATTCATTCCATTTTATTCGGTCTACAACCACTCCAATTGCCCATCCCCCCCACAGGACCATCGGTAGTGACATGTGGAAGGTTAACCAGGGCATTTTCTCACCTGCAATTGTAAATGCAACGATGCTAGTGATTGTCCACCACCCAAGTAAGCTGATCAGATTTGTGCGAGTTTCCTGTTCTTGCTCGTATTCAGGGGACATGTTTTCGGGCAGTTTGGGCTTCCGAAGACTTAATAATGCTGCCAAAATACAGGCGATTGCAGGTAGAAATTCGTACATAGGTATTGTGGTCAGCATATAATAATACCAGGGCTGAGAGCCGCGCTGAACACCTTGTTGCTCCAACCAATACCCTAGAGATCCTACAGAACCTGTGAAGAACCCGGAGCCGTTTGTGAAAATGGTGGTGTAAAGCAAGACAAATGGTCCCCAGAAAACCAGAGTCATTTTCCACCAAACATCTTTATTCCACCACATTCCGATTGCAATTGTAATCAACGCTATCGGGCCTAGGAATGCCCCTGTACGAAGCAAGCCGGTAGTTGAGTAATCTAACGGGTCCCAACCCAGTAAATATACTGGGAAGGCAGCTAGTTGAGGCAGGACAATTGTTCCAAAAACGATCAAAAGATCAAAGGATCGTTCCTTGCGAATATTAATCAGCCCAAATCCGCGTACTAAGAAAAATAGAGCGATCGTGAACGCAATTATTGCCAAAGCAGCAAAGATAAGCGTCGGTGAAATACCGGTAGTTTCTCTGGGCGAAAATTCATTGGTTGCAATTGGATTCGCTGGCACTACGGTCTGAGCACTATTTGCGCTGGTTTCTTTTTTTGCCGAAATTTCAGCAATTCCGGTCGCCCCAATTAATACAATCGCCAGAAATAGAGAAATGAGAAATCCTCGAAAAGCGCCAGATCCACCTTCCCAGGCTTTCCTGGTGACTCGCACAATAAAGTAAACGGCTAGGAAGATCAAAATCTGTGCAGTGTAGATAAAAGATGTTTCTTTTGTAAGGTAATGAATAACCAGCGAACCCGCTATGAGATAAATAAATTTTGCTTTACCAGTTTCAAAGTAACGCAGAATACTGTAGAGCATGACAAATAATGAAACGCCTACATAGGAATCTTCACGTGTGTAACGCCCATAATAAAGTAAGAAGGGTGAGATTAGCGCCATAATCGCGGCTGCAATTGCACCCGCTCGTCCCAGGTATCTTCTCCAAACCCAAATGACAAGGATGGTAATTATTGAAAAGGTCGCAGCTGGAATTCGTGCTGTAAAATCGCTTGCCCCAAACATAAAATATGAAAGTGCAATCAAGTGAAACTGTAACGGCCCGTGCATCATCGGGTTATGTTGATACCCCTGGCCTTTGTATAGTAAATACGAAAAATATGTGTGCAGGCTTTCATCATGACTCATGGCACGGGCGCCAAGGTTGTAAAACCTGGTAATAACTGCAATTAAAACAACCGCGGAGAAGATCATCACTTCTGTCGTTAACCACGGAAGAGATGGGAAGGGAGTTCGGTCAAGCCAGTTGCGATTATCGTTGTTCTCACTAATCATTTGTACGCCTTTTTTATGTGGAAAGATGTAAGTTATTTCTACTTATGTAATTTCAAAATTTATTTTTTGGCCAGTATCATGAGATGCCAATTGACCACAACCAGCATAAATATCGATGCCACGCCGGGTACGAATGGTACACGGAATGCCGTTTGTTTCCAATATTTGTTTAAAAGCATCTGCTCTCTCGCGGGAAGTAGCTTTTCCTGAATAACCCATCGTTGGGTTTAGTGGGATTGCATTTACATGGCATATCAAGCCTTTTAAGAGGGTGACGAGTTTATGTGCTTGCTCAGGAGTATCATTTATTCCGTTTATCAGCGCCCATTCAAATGTTATTCTTCTGCCAGTTGTTTCTACGTATTCCCGGCATGCTGTAATTAACTCTTCAATATCATACCTTTTATTAACAGGCATCATGGATTCGCGAAGGTCATTTTCAGCAGCGTGCAAAGATACGGCTAAATTCACCTGGCGTTTTTCAGAGGAAAATTTTCGAATAGCTGGAACAAGCCCGGATGTGGAAATTGTAATCCGACGAGCTCCGAAGTTATATCCATCTGCATCGTTTAGCAGGTCGATTGCTTTCATAGTGTTTTCGTAATTATGGAATGGTTCTCCCATACCCATTAAAACAATATTGGTTACGGTACTGCTTTCAAGATGTAATTGACTGGCATAATACATAACCTGAGCAACAATCTCACCGCTGGATAAGTGTCTCGAAAAACCCATTTGGCCTGTTGCGCAAAAAGTACACCCCATAGCACAGCCAACCTGCGTTGAAATACAAAGCGTCCTACGTTTAGAATATCGCATTAACACAGCTTCAACTTGCCGCCCATCAACCAATTTAAATAATATCTTCCGGGTTTGTCCATCTGATGAATCGAGAACCAGGTTTGGCGTGAGAACGTTAAAGCGAAATTCTAATGCCATTTTTTCACGAACAGATTTTGGCAAATTCGTAAACTCATCGGGTGAATGCCAAAAATTTTTATATAAACCAGTCCAAATTTGTTGAGCTCGAAAAGCCGGCTGACCCCAATTCAGGACAACCCGGCTAAGTTCAGAAAAATCAAGATCATAAATTAGATTCACAAATTAATATTCCGTGACCAATCCAAGCAAAGTAGATAAGTCATTCGAAACAATATTGATAGGCGACAACCATGCATTGGCTTGTAACCGTGTACTTACGCCAGATAAAACCAAAGCAGTCGGACAGCCAAGGTTTTGCCCACCTGCAATATCAGTCTCCAACCTGTCTCCAACAACGAAGGTAGATTCTTTTGTTGTGCCAAGTCGCTTTAGAGCTATATCAAGGATCAAAGGAGATGGCTTTCCAGCGTATATCGGTTTCACACCAGTTGCAGTAACAATAACGGAAATCCACGCCCCTGCACCTGGAATTAAACCTCGCGGAGTTGGGAAAGTCATATCAGGGTTGGTAGCAAAGAAAGGCTTTCCAGTGTTTACCAGCAAAGTAGCTTCAACCATTTTATCAAAATTTATTTTCCGGTCAATGCCAATTACAACAGCCTGTGCTTCACTTGCCTGTTCTACTGACAGGAGTTCGAATTTTGCATTTTGGAGCGCGTGCACCAGTCCCTGTTCACCGATTGCAAATATTGGTGCGCCAGTAGGAATCTGCGATGACATCAATTCGACAACTGCCTCAGACGAAGTAACGATCTGCCAGGGTTCAATGTCAACACCAAAATCATGTAATTTTTCTATGTACTGGGTTACAGTTCGTGTGGAATTATTGGTGGCCATAGTGAAGGCCAAACCCAGCTCTTTAATACGCGAAAAAATTAGAGGCAGGTCACCGATAGCCTCTGAATCTTTCCATAAAACACCATCCATATCAAGGATTAAACCTCTTGCTGCTTTTGGCAATTCTGTCATTCAATAATCTTTCGTAATTGGTGTGTCTGATAACTGTAACGCGAAAATTCAGAATATCTATTATAAACAAAAAATGTGCGTAGCGGGTGCTTTTGGGCAGCTGCTACGCACATTTACAAGGTTTTTCAGATTTATTTCTTTTCCGGCACCTGAAGGACTTGATCAACAAGACCATAGGTAACAGCCTGTTGAGCATCGAGATAATAATCTCGATCAAGGTCTCTCTCTATTACTTCCAAAGGCTGACCAGTGTGTTTGGCCATAACACCATTAAGTAAAGCCTTGAGGCGTAGAATCTGTTTGGCCTGAATTTCAATATCAGTAGCCTGGCCTTGTGCTCCACCCAGGGGCTGATGCATATGAATTGTAGCATTTGGTAAAGCAAACCTGCGGCCTTTTGTGCCTGCGGTAAGCAAAACAGTACCAAATGACGCAGTTACACCAACCGCTACTGTACTGATAGGGTTTGTTATCATTTGCATAGTGTCATAGATGGCAAGACCAGCATAAATAACTCCGCCGGGCGAATTGATATACATTTGTATTTCTTTTTCCGGGTCTTCGTGATTCAAAAATAGAAGCTGGGCAACGATTACGTTAGCCACTTGATCGTCGATTCCAGTCCCAAGAAAAATAATCCGTTCTTTCAAAAGGAGCGAATAAATATCGTAAGCGCGCTCTCCGCGACCGGTTGATTCTACTACCATTGGAACAAGGTTGTTAATTTGAGGTATCATATTTTTTCTCCTGATAACTGAAATAATACCCGTTAATTATTGGAATTATATAAACAATATGCCGGAAAATTATAGAGGCAGGAAGTTAACCTGCCTCTATAATTTTTTTATTCAGATTTTTTCTTTGCAGCTTTCTTCTTTGGTTCTTTTACGACCTCTGGAGCACTTTCTTGAACTTCCATCTCAGTCTCTTCTTTTGAAGCGACTTCTTTCGGCTTTCGTACCTTCTTAGTCTTGGTCTCTTCAACGGCACTCTCAGAAGTTGCAATGGCTTTAATCCTGTCAAGGACCTGGCGCGTGAGCAAACGGTTTGCAGCATCCATGGCAACAGCATCAACAATTTCGCGCGAAGCCTTTGTACCATTTTTTGTTCGCTTTGCAAAATCTTCATCTGTCATTGCAAGAGTGGCCCATGCATTATTAAACTCGGCTTCAAGCGCAGTATTGTCAACTTCTACCTTTTCAACCCTGGCTAATTCATCCATAACCAGGCCGCGTTCAAGGCGTTTGATGGCAATTGGGCGGGCCTGTTCATCGATAAATTTTTCTTTGGTAGTGTCGACCATTTTGAAATAGTTTTCAAGATTTTCGACACCCTGGTTCTTTAACCTGTGCTCCAGATCTTCCAAAACGTGTTCAATCTCATGTTCGATTACCTGAGGAGGGTACTTAATAGTTGATCCAGCTTTGATCTGGTCAATTGCCTTTTCATAATAATCGTCTTCGTAAGCATTGCGAGCTTCCATTTCCAGGTTTTCTTGCATCTTAGCACGCAACTCAACCATGGATTGTCCAAGGCCAGTCTTTTTTGCAAACTCATCGTCCAATTCAGGTAAATTCACACCACGAACCGTTTTGATGGTCACTTCAAATTTAACGTTTTGCCCGCAGAGTGTTTCATCAGAAAAATCTTTCGCATATTTATAGGAAAAAGACTTACTCTCACCGGGCTTAATATCAATGAGCTTGGCTGCAAAACCAGGGAAAGGCCACTCGGTATCTTTTTCTTCAGTTCTAGCCACTATGGCAAAGCCATTGCGTTCAACCAGTGCGGGTTCATCGTCTTTGGCTTTGGCTTTTTTACCAATTACATCAAGGAGCACATAATCGCCATCGACTATTGCGCGCTCAACAGTTTCGGTGTTCGCATACATACGGCGAAGATTTACAATTTCCTCGTCCAACTTGCTTTCCTGGGGAGAAGTAAACTCATATTGCAATCGTATCGATTTGTAGTCGCCAAGATCTATGCTAGGCTTGAGAGGAACCGTGAAAATGAACTTCGGCGGATCCAGACTTTCAATATTTTCCAGCTGCCCAGCGGCGCCCGGGTCAATTTTCGATTCTTTTAGTGCTTCCGGGTAAATCTCGTCAACTAATAACTCGACTGCTTCCTCGTTAATAACTCCATCGCCATACATGCGTCGCACCACATCGTAAGGAGCTTTTCCAGGCCGAAATCCGGAGATTTTGACCTTTTCAGCAATTCGGCGGGCTGCGCGGTGCCGGGCAGATTCCATCTGGTCAGAGTCAATCTCGACAATCATAGTCACTTGATGGTCGTCGCGTGGGTGGGTTTCTATTTTCAATTTATTTATTCCTTCCTTGAAATGTGTCAGCATAAGTGGGGACAGAGGGACTTGAACCCTCACGCCTTGCGGCACATGATCCTAAGTCATGCCTGTCTGCCAATTCCAGCATGTCCCCAGAGCTGCGGGTTTAGCGGAGAAATTATACGCTATGTTGGAGTTTTGGTAAATTGCCTACAAAGGGCCAATATGCCTATTTTGGGGGTATTTCAATGCTTATTTTATCCTTTTCCTGGCGTTTCTGGGCAAATTGGGCCAAACCAAATTTTATTATTATTCGGTCCGGCATAAAATGACCGCGTATTTTAGCTTCCTAATCGCTAAATTTATTTTCCCCACAGTCCAAAACCTGCATTTCGGCGTATTTCACGACGGTTTTGCTGTTCGTGAATTTCTGTTACATGCTGGACCTTTTCCTGGATTGCAGCATTCAACCAGATAATCCCTTTCTCTGCTGTTGCCAGGCTGCCTGCGCCATAAGCCCCATAAATGGAATCATCATCCCAGGGAGGGTTGGCGATTAGAGCACCACCTTCCACCCAATCCATGTAATAAGAAGGTGTATTTATGAAATCTATATCATCAACTACTCGGCTCATGCATACAAGGTCCGGGCGCAGGTGCAGCATTAAGGATGTTTCTAATTCACATGCATGGCCCATACCGCCAATTTTGGATTGCCGGTATTTCTCAAGGGATGCAACTCCTTCTGGACCAGACAAGTATAGGAATGATGTAGCGCAAAATATTCGCCTGAACCGTTCTCCAGCATATTTGACTACATTTACAAGGAAAGAACAATTGCCGCCATGTCCACTTAAGAAATAGAAACGATCGCAGCCTTTTTCTACAAGAGTTCTTATCACATCTACCCAGAAATCTTCGAAGGCTCTGCCGCCGGCATTCATCGTCGCCGCGAAAGAAGAACGGTGAGTGCTGACGCCATATGGCATAACCGGTAAACAATATG
>Ga0335397_10003203_pt1 | contig 22031 bp, 17 predicted proteins | sample MAT04_FD_205740 | JGI IMG/M metagenome (GOLD analysis project Ga0335397, IMG submission 205740) | Freshwater microbial communities from Lake Fryxell liftoff mats and glacier meltwater in Antarctica - MAT-04 (spades assembly) (version 2) ... | reverse complement strand
CTGGCGCTGCACCCAGACGTACATCGTCGACGACCCCGACTTCGTGGACGCGGCGCAGGAGACGGGACTTCGCAAGGCCGCGCAGGCGATCCTCGACGTCAAGAGCCAGAAGCAGTACCTATTCGAGGTCGGGATCGCGACGCCTTGGAAAGCCGCGCCGCCCGGCGCGCTGACGGCGGCCTCGACCGCGCGCTGGGCCGGGATGAGCAAGCGCATCACCCTGTCGTCCGCGCTGCGCGTGACCCAGTTCGAGACGGCGACGGATCTCCAAGTCTTCAAGGTCACGTGGGACGTCTTCGGGAACCGGACGATCCTCGAAGCTGGAACGGCCAGTGGCTGGATGGCGTTCGAGGGGATCGACATCTCGAAGGCCTTCTCGGAAGCGCGAGTCTTGAAGAAGGCCGCGCGCATGATCAAGGACGTCGAGGACTTCCGAAACTGCATGCTCACGAAGCCCGAGGACCGCATCGGCGGCGTCCAGAAGGGCCCGGTCGACGCGTGCGACGTCAACATCATCAACGAGCAGGTGCGCCGCGTCGTCACCGTCGAGAAGGACGACGCCGACAAGGTCGAGAACATCACCCACCAGGCGATGCGGACCTGGCTCGACGAGGAGCTCTCGATCGGACCACACGCCGACAACCCGGGCGCGAACATCGCGGTGCCCGGGCGCGACGGGCTCGCGGCACGCCAGGCGATCGACGGGCCGGTGTTGCGCTCGCACGCCGATCCCGACTTCCCGTTCCAGGGGCCAGCGGTCGGGAACAACGGCGACCGCGGGCGCTACGGCGGACAGATCGTGACGGACGCGGCGCTCGACGGGCGGCCGCCGCGCGAGATCTACCGGCGCGGCGGCTTCGCGTTCCGAAAGCGCGAGGACGGCGCCTCGAACCCGGCGGGGGGCCCGGGCGTCGAGTTCTCCTCGGTCGGCGTCGACGGCGCGCCCACGGGCGCGTGGCAGCCGTTCGTGTCGGCCCGCAGCCTCCCGAACCAGCGCGCCCCGCTTGCGATGCTGGCCCACGGGTCGACCCAGCACCAGCTCTTGGAGATGGCCCACGAGCTCGCCCGCGCGCTCGGCCGCGTTGAAGACGAGGTCACGCAGGCGCTGCTCGCCCCGGGCGACGTCGGCGCGGGGTACGCCGACGGCGCCCCTGCGGACCTCGGCTCGATGCTGCGCGTCGCCGGCGTCGCGAACCCGTGGCTCCGCCCCGTGCCGGGGTCGTTCAGCGATCCCGGGGGGCTCGTCTTCCAGGGGCCGGTCAACGACATGGGCGCCGACGCGGGCCTCCTCTGGCGCGTGCGCACGCCCGAGCTGCTCCTGATGCGGGTCACGCAGGTCAGCGCCGGCGCGGGGACCAACGGTGGCAGCTACGCCTGGAACACCTCGGGCCCCGGCGGCACGACCGAGTTCCTCGCGAGCGCGTCCGTGGTCCACAAGCAGATGGACCCCGTCGCGCTGTCTCGGGACCTCCGGTTCGGGGGGAGCACGTCCCCGGTCGCGGCGTCGAACCCGTTCGGCTTCGTCAACGAGGGGATGCTGCTCAACTCCACCGGGGCGGGGATGGTTTCGGGCGCCGGGGGGGTGCTCCCGATGCCGCCGTACGCTCGCGGGACCGTGGGGCTCTGGGCGCTGCTTGGCGAGAACCCCGCCGGCCCGCCGCTCCCCGCCGGCACGACCTATCGGGTCCGGATGGACGTCGCGTGGAAGTCGTCGCCGTGGGCCGCACCCGCGGTCGGGGCGCCGACGCTGGTCCCGGTGGCCGACGGCACGGGGCAAGGCGCCGCCGTGTTCAAGGGCCCCGGCGGGGCGGTTCCCCCGGGGCTGCGCAAGCCGAGCGACCTCGCGGTGTCCGTCGTCTACCCCCCGGGTGGGGGCACGGCGCCGCCCAACGCGGGGCTCGTGCTCCTCGGGATCGGCGTCGAGATCGCCGTGGTCGAGGGTGGCTATGCGCTGCTTACGAAGGAGGGGCTCGAAGCGTCCGAGGACTGGCGGACCAGCCACGCCCAGCCCGTCGAACGCTTCGCGGCACTCGACGTCTGGGAGATGGAAGTCACGAAGGCCATCGCCGACACGCTCGAGGCGACCGAGTCGTGGGCCCTCGAATTGAACCCTTGCGTCTCCGAGTTCGACGCACTCGAGGTCGCCGAAACGTGGGACCTGTTGCTGATCCCCTGACCCATTCGTCCCGTACAATCCCCTTGTTCTTCGCGCGCCCGACTCCAGCCCGGCGAGCGAGAGGAGGCTTCGATGCCCTCTCCCCTCGGCTGGATGAGCTCGTCTCTTCGCCCTCGTCGCGCCCACGAGCGCCCCATGGCCCTCAGCGCCGTGTGGGACCTCGCGCTCCTCGGACCCGACGGTCAGGTAAAGGCCCGGCGGCGGTTCAAGAACCTGATCGTCAACGCGGGACTCGATCGCGCGAAGGACCGTCTCTTCAATCCCGCGACGGTCGCGCCGCTGTTCGGTTACGTCGCGATTGGGACCGGCGCCCTCGCCGAGACACCGGTCGACGTCGCGCTCGGGACCGAGGCCGCGCGCGCCGCCGTCGCGTACACGTCCGGCGGCACGGGCGTCTGCACCGTGGACCACACGTTCCCGGCTGGCGTAGGCACGGGTGCCATCACTGAGGTCGGGCTGTTCGACGACCCCGCTGCGGGGAACATGTTCAACCGCAAAACCTTCCCTGCGATCAACAAGACCGCCGGCGACGCGCTCAAGGCCTCGTGCACGATCACGCTGGTCGCGGCCTGACATCGTGGCGTACGCGGTCTTCAACGACGGGGCGACCGACGGGCGCGAACCGTGGGTGGACTACGAGTTCACCGACGAGCCGTTCGTCGAGGTCCTCGAAGAGAAGGGCCCCGGCCGCACGGAGCGCGTCGAGCTGTTCGCGTGCCCCCGGCGCCACTACCGATGGCCCGCAGGGCTCACCGAGCTGCAGCGCGTGGCGTGGGAGGCCTTTCTCCTGGCGCGGGGCCACCTGCGGGACGCCTTCCTGATCGAGGACCCCCGCGATCCCGTGCGCGAGCTCGTGACGCTGGAGCCCGCCGTCGGGGACGGGGCGCGCGTGACCTTCAGCCTGCCAACCAGCGAGGCGAGCCAGGACTTTCGTTGGTACCCGAAGCAGGGCTCGGTCACGGGCTACGTCGCCGGCGCGGCGGTTGCGCTCGCGAACGTGGACACCGACGCGCGCACGGTGACGTTCGCGGTGGCGCCCGCGATCGTCGCTGCCCTTGCGGTGACCTACCGGGGCCTGCGTCTCGTGCGCCTCTCGGTTCCGCCGTCATTCCAGGGGGTCACGAAGCGGTATGGGCAGTACGAGCTGGCGATGGATGAGATGCTGCGGGACTGAGAGACCGACGGAGGGTCGTCGGGACCGCGGTGGCGGCGGGGATCGCGGTGCTGGCGAGGTAGCCAGGGCGTTACGCCCTACCGGTACTCAGTCCGTGACCACCAGGATGATCTCCCGCTCGCGTCGCCGGACGAAGCGGCTGGGCGGGCTTTGGGGGTCGACTCCACGCACGAGGATGAGCAGAGGCAGATCCGCCACGTCCATGAGATGCACCTCCCCATTCGTGTCAGAGACACCGCCACGATACCGAGACTCCTGTCGGACGCTCAGGTCCCCGGCAACCATCACGCTGACGGCCCGACCTGGAATGGTCCGCCCGTGAGCGTCCCGAAGCCCTATGGTCATGGGCCCGTCTGGGCTGACCCTCCAGCAGTGTAGGACCACGCCGGACGATGCCACCAAATCGGCGGCGAAACCAGCAAGCTCCGTGTCGATCACTCCGCGGCCCGAGATGCTACTGCCAAGGAACACAACATCCGATCGTCCCGCGAGATCCCTGACCACAAAGCGACCCTGCATGTCGGCGAGCACCTCGTCGACGCCGCCCGTGCTGCGCAGCACCGCGAGCACGGCGCCTGGCACCGTGTGGCTATGGTCGTCGATAACGAGTCCCTCTTGAACCTCGTGCGGCTCGATCGTCAGAACAGTAGGACCTGGCCACTGCAGATCCTCAACGGTCGAGGTTACCTGCCGACCGGCGACGTACTGAGCGGGCACACGCAGGCGAACCGGCAGTGTGGGCAACCTCAGGACGGCCATGCCCGCGTCGTCCGTTACTCCAGTGGATGCTTCGCCCCCCCGGCCGGTAGCCAGCACCTTGATCGCCGCCTGCGGGACACCACCACGATCGACGACGCTGACGGTTGCCTGCTCCACCTTCGGGACCACGACTTTCTGCGAGACCATTCCGCCACGGGGGACCTCGAAGAATCTGCGTGTGCTCCAGCCACCGTCGAACAAGGTCAGCGAGCAAGCGCCGGGCTCCAAGCCATACGCCTCGCAGGTGCCAGAGGCGCCAGTGGTCAAGATGCGTCGAGGAAGAACGGACAGGACTTCAACCGCCGCCGGATCCACGTCATCTGCCAGCGCATAGAGCTCGATGGTCGCACCCGCTACCGGAGTTCCTCCATCGTCCACTACCAGAACCTCGACAACCGAACCCGAGGTCATTCGAACCGCACCCAGATCCGTCGGCGTAGACGTGAGTTCGAACGCCACGGCTCCGCGGAGGCCGCTCGCGCTTATCGCGTGCAGGACGTAGCGTCCGCTGCAATCCACGTCTCCGAACTCGAAGCCACCGTCTGCGCGAGACCGCCCGACCTGACTGGACCTTGAACTGGAAGGAGGCTCTCTATCGGCGGTGCCTCCCGGCACCGGGAACAAGGCGACTTCCGCATCAGAGACTGGTACCCCGCCCGGCCCATCGAGCCGCCCTGTCACCGAGCCACCCCGCCGCAGTCGAAACGTGACCTGTGGGCCTCCGAGCGCCAGGTACGTGTTGCGGGGATATCCGGCGGCTTCGACCTGGAACTTGGTCCATGTGCCATGGACTGGGACTTCTGTTTCGCCTCGTGCATCGGTGGTCCACGACGTGCCTTGGCGATCCGGCATTCCGGCAGGAGCGACCCGCGCTCCCTCGATCCCGGCATCAGTCTCCGCATCCAAGAGGCGGATGCGGAGTGCTTTGCGGGGCCGTGCCACAATACGCACATCCCGGCTGCCGGTACCTGGCATCCGGACGAACGTTGGCTTGAAGGCGCCAGATGGCGACGTGATCTCGACGACGGCACCGCCGGGGATGCCGACGAACACGGCGGTTCCGTGGGCGCCCGTGACCAGGGTCTGCGGGGCCCTCGCGTTCGCGGCGCTGACCAAGCGCAGCACAACCGCGATGTCCATCGCAGGCTCTCCCCCTTCATCGACGAAGACGTTGAGTCTGGCCCCTGGATGCCGAGTGATCGAGTGCCGCTCTCCCGTGCGGACGCTCGCAATCTCGACATGCTCATAGGTCTCGTCACCCGGGACGATGATCCGATACGTGCCCGCCGGGTCGAGTTGGCGGAAGGCGAAGGAGCCGTCCTCTCTCGCACGCGTCCATCGCGCGCTCGCTGCGAGATCATCCGGGTGGGCGAGAGACCACTCCCGGCGGAGTGCGATGCTTGTTCCCACGGACGCACGTCCTCCTGCATTCAAGATGAGTCCAACGACGGCATCATCCCACACTGTCGGATCGCGGGGCCGAAGAGGCACGCCCCGCAGAATCGACCGGTCCTCCGTCGCGTCCGCAGAATCCCGCTCAGGCTGCGACGGGTCCTCCGATACTCGACCGTTGCCGCCCTTCGCGACGGCGAGGATCAGTGCCAGAATTGCGAGAAGTACCGCGACAAAGCCCCATCTCGGCATCAGTCACTCACCAGTTTGACGACCACGACATCTGAGGCGTCGGAGTCCACAAACAGATGGAACTCGCCGCCGCCAGCATCCACGTGCGCCGGACCATCAATCGTGACTCTCGTGTGGCTCGCGAATTGGCCAGCCCGAATCTCCTCCCACGAGAGCCCCGGGGCAACGCGCGCCCACGGCTCTCTCACCTTCAGATCTCCAGATGGCGCTCGTCGTTCCTTGGATCCTCCGTCGTGGAAAAGGGAGAGATCCAGGGTCGTCACACTTGAAGTGACCCGGCGTGGCAGACGGACCACCTCGGGCGCCACTGCAAGTCCCGGCTTGAAACCAACCTCCGCCGAGAACTCCAGGAGGAGTACGTCTTCGGCGCGGTTCGGACACGCGAGCCCGATCGCGAGCACGCCCGCGGCCTGGCCGACTCGAGGGGCCTGGCCCCGGATGCGGACAACACCTCGTTCGCGGGGCCCGAGTTGCGAAGGAAGGTCCACCTCCCAACAGTGACAGGACACGTGGATGGGTCTCAGCCGGCAGACAAACGGACGCAGGTTGCGGACAGGAACGGCCCACTCGATCTGCGAGTACGGGACTACGCCCCGCAGAGACAGCGCCGACGCGTCTTCAACCACCAGGCTGCGGTCCGCGGAGCCATCGACGAACAGCCAGGCACTGCCGAGTCCGGCGCACAGCAGCCAGAAGGCGACACGCAGTACCGGCCTGGAGATTGACACGCTAATTGTGCCGTCGCTTCCACCTGAGAGCGGCGAGACCGAGGGCCAGTGCGAGGGCGACGGCAGCCGCCGCATAGAGCCATTGCCTCACGTCATGCTGCTCGCTCTGCGGAGCAACACCCCTCTCGTCCTCGACCTTCCATGGCTTGGGCGGCTGGGATCCTTCGGCCTTCCATGTACGACCCGTGAGATCGTCCGTCCGGAAGTAGACGGGGGCGCCCTGCGTCTCAGAAAGGCGTTCGCTCACCAAGAACGATGAGCCGCCGCACTCCAGCGTCGGCGCACTCCACGCCAACTGGTGTTCCTCCGGCGCCTCATTCAGACGAAGGGCACGCAGTTCGGTGGGCAAGGCCACGCCTCGCCATTCCTGGGATGCTCGGACTGTCAGGCTGAATGAGTGTCGCTCGTAGTCTCGAGGCGTCCCGATCACATCACCCCCTGACCGCAGATCCGCCACGAAACTCTGCGCTGACTTCACGGAGTCGCAGACGGTGTACTTGATGGCCGCTAGCTGCCCAGACTTGCGGAATTCGAACCGCATGTTCATCAGGGGAACAGCCTTCTTCAGCGCCTCGGTACTCGCGTCGGGATTCAGCGCCCCGGCCGCGGTGTATGGAATCAGCCACGTGCTACCCGCCTCGGTTTCCGCGACGAATCCGTAGGGCAGGCGCGCGATAAGCGAGTGGATGGGCTCGCCTGCAGGGCCGTCGAGCCAGCCGTAGAGTGCCGCTGGCCGGAGATTGTAGTCGTAAGACGTAAGAAGGCGCTCGTTCCACCAGCCTTCTCGCGATCGACCCGCGACGAGCGTCCGACTACCATCGTAGACGATCACCGCGTCGAGCGGCCGCGAGGACATCCACTTCCAGACTGCTTCCCTGTCCCCCGCCTCGAGTGAGTTCGTGGCGGCTACCCATGCCGCGTCCGGGCGATGTGGCCGTAGTGCCACCCGTCGTTCCCACCGCTCGCAAGGGTAGGTGATCTCCACGCTGTACGACTCAAGGACCAGAGGCTCCTTCTCCTTCGGAAGCCACTTGGCTGTGCGCATCTCGAGATGGGCGTCTTGCGCAGCGGCGGCGATCTGCTTAAGCATCTCGGCGAGGTGGGACTGTGGCGTACGAGGCTCGGCCGAGGCGACGCTCGACGCGGTCCCAAGGCCCGCGACGAGGAGCGTCAGCGCCATATGACGAACCGCGCGAGGACGAGAGCGGAGCAGGAGAACGAGTGCGCCGATGGTGCATACGACGAGCGATGCCGCACGCACCGCCGGAGCGTTGAGGACTGTGAACAGGCCGAAGCACGCGCAGGAGGCCTCGCCCCCTGGACGTGCAAGCAGATAGATCCAGGAAACAGCGGCGATCACGAGCGCAACTGCAGCCGCGTCCTTGCGTAGAGCCCGTGGGCCGAACGTGAGGACGACCGCGATCAGGATCTCAACGGCCGCGATGCCTGCGGCGAAGACGACTGCCTTGTTCCACGGCAGAGCAAGCGCTCGCGCAATCCAAGCGGCGGTCGACTCAAGGTCGAGCATCTTGCCAATCGACGCTGTCGCGAGAACCAGCGCCGTGGCCATCGATGCGGCGACGAAGACGCGGTCCGGCGAAGCGCGGTTAGCCACGAGCGGTAGCGGGTGCACCTGCGGTTCTCCGGGAGTGGCCATGATCTGGTGCGCCGGCCTTCTGCCCAGTGCCTCCGGGGATGAGGTCCGTTGCGTCGGTAGGCGACTGCGCCGCTCTCGCGGGCAGGCACACGAGGTGTCGGAGGCCCGCCTGATCAGCCGCTTCCCACAGAATACGCCTCACGTTGGCGACCGGCTGCCCGATCTTTCGGGAGCGCGCTCCCCAGTACGGTAGTAGTATGGCGGCCCCACCGGCCCCGCGACTCCGTCGAGCGCGGGTGGGGCCGCCGGTCCAACGCCTACTGGCAGAACAACCGCCCGCAGTACGGCGAAGCAGACGTCCAGTTGGTGCACTGCTCGAAGCCGTTCTCGTTGAGTACACAGTCTGCCTGTTCCTCGAGGCCGCAATCGGGATCCGGGTCGGTGAACGGTTCGCAGGGCGCCGTCGGCCCGACGCAACCGGCTCCCGCCTTGGTGATGGGGGGGTAGCCGCAGCGATGGCACTTGTGGGGCGTCTCGGTGCTGGCGGCGCAGCTCCTCATGTAGTTCTTGCAGGCGTTCGGGATCGGCCTGCAGAGGTGTTCGTCCGCCGATGCAACGGCCGACGCTCCAAACGCAAGTGCTGCGGAAACGAGGACCAACAGCAGCGGTGCGACTCCGATGCTCCTCTTGATGCGCTCGATGCGATGGCCTCTTTGGTTGCTTCTGGGATTCAGCGGGTTCTATGCGAATCGGATCTGGCTGGCGCCAGTCTTGGGTCCATGCTTACCAGACCGGGCGCTCCAGCGCAAGGCCCCGATGAAAAGCGCGGATCCCGCCTTCATCTGGGCCGGACGAGGGCGCCCCTCCCTCGTTTCGGTGGGCAACGTTGCGCCTGCGGGGGAGTGGTGTCAGCCTGTCTCTCGGACGTCCCTCCCTGGCCGGGACCTCCCTGCGCGGGGGGGAGGGGGGGGAGCCCGACCACGCCATGCCTCACAACCAGGGCCACCGCCTCTGCCGCCTGCCGCAGTCGTCCGTCGTCGGTGTGCAGGTACCGCAGCGTCACCACGCTCCCCGGCCGGTGCCCGAGGATCCGCCCGATCGTCGCGACGTCCGTCCCCGCCGCCGCCAAGAGCGTCGCCGCCGTGTGCCGGAGCTGGTGCCACCCGCTGCGGGGGACCTCGGCCCGGTCCATGAGCCGGTGGAGGGCGTGGTAGAGGGACGAGTCGTCGTCGGGGATCCCGCGGCAGACCCGGCCCGTCCGGTGGCGCTGGCGCTCCAGGACGTCCTTGAGGGGGGCCGAGATCGGGAGCCGGAGCCGGGTCCCCGTCTTGTGGCGGGGCCGGGCGATCAGGCCGGCTTCCAGGTCGACCTCCTTCCAGGTGATGGCCCGCAGGTCGGCGCGGGAGAGGCCCGCGAAGAGGCCGAGCGCGATCGGGACCTCGAGGTAGTGGCCCCGGGCAGCGTCGAGGAGGTGGCGGCACTGCTCGGGGGAGAGCGCCTCGCGGTGCTCCTGCGGGCGGGCGCGGGGCGGCTTGAAGTCGCCGACGAAGTCCCCGCACGCGAACCCGACGGCCTGGCACCACGCGATGAACCGACGGTAGACGCCGAGCGCCCCTCGGACCCGGGACGTGCCCCAGCCCCGCTCGCCGAGCAGCGTCTCCAGCATCCCGCGGGACCACTTCGCCATCGGGCGGTCGGACCACTCCGCCAAGAGCGGCTGCATCTTGTCCGCGGCGTGGTCGACCGTCCCCTGGCGGCGCCCCGAGACCGCGAGGTGCTTCAAGAACGCCTCGACCGCCTTCTTGGGGGTCGTGACCACCGGCGCCCCACGCCGGGAGCCGCCGCGTCCCGCGCGCTCGGCCGCGAGCTGAAACTCGGCCTCTTTCTCCGTGACGGGACCGAGCGAACGGGAGCGGACGACGCCGTCGCGGCCGCCCTCCCGCCACTCGATGGCCCAAGTCGTGACGCCGGTGGATCGTTCGATGCGAGAGCGCAGCCAAGCCATGGGGAGACCTCCGCGGGACGCCCGGAATGTACCTCCGGCGTCCGACGGGAAACGCCTCAAGTCGTGCTGCTACATGGTGTTACGAGCCCGTTTCGAGAACGGGCGTCGAACGGGCGCGGATCGGGCGTCGATCGGGAAAAGTGATGCGCCACGGCGGCGCTCGGCCCGGGAGCGCTTCCCGGGCAGTTCACTTGCGGTCGTACAGGATCCGATCCGACTCAACGGGTTTGCCCTCCTCCGCGAGCGCGGCGAGTCGTTCGAGTTTCTCCTTGAGCTCAGGCTCTCTCTCCGCGTTGGCGAGCGTGCGGAGAAGGTCCGCGGTGGCGGGCCCGAGCCCGTAGAAACTCCCGCGGACAAGTTCGCGACGAACTCCAGAGTCGGTCGTGCCTCGGTACATCTCGATGAAGTCCGCGCGCTGCTTTTCGACGCGCGCCTTACGGTCCTCGGGGGTTTCCCCCGGGTGGATCATCGCGCTCATGCTGTTCGCCGCTCTGACGAGTCCGCTCGCGAGACTGTCCTTGAGGTCCGGGGAATCGGCCCGGCGCCAGCGGTCGTAGATCTCCTGGCCCCCGTCCACCTGGAAGGTTCCGCGGGCGAGCGCTCCGGCCACGAGCCGACGCTGCTCGGTCGGCAGCGGCCGTTCGAGCGCTGCGCGGATTGCGTCGAGGAGTACGGGCTGTCTCATCGCGTGATCTGCTGACCAGCGCGCGACGGCCGCGACGACCTGGGGGTCGGGGTCGTCGCGGACGGCATGGGCGAGCGCCTCTAGCCCGCGCGCGAGTAGCGCTGGATTCTGCTGGCCGGACGTCGCCGTCGCCACCGCCTGCGCCGCAGCCATGCGCCTCTCCCCAAGGTCCCCGGACTGCACGATCGTGAGTAGGCCGTTAAAGGCCTCCTCGGGCACGGCAGAGAGTCCGCCGGCACGGACGATCTCGGCCGCCATCCGGAGCACGTCAGGATCGTGAGTCTCTTGGATCACCGCCAAGAGCTCTGCGGACTTTTCCGGCTTCTGAGCGAGGTCCCGCCCGAGTTTCCACGCCGTCATCATCCGCTGCGAGTCGGGGAGGGCCGCGATCGCGCGGAGTTTTGAGCTCAGGTCAAGGCCGGAGTAGAGGATCGCGTCTATCGGGTCCATCGTCTCGAATGGTGCAAACTTCGCCTTCGTCTCCGTAAGCGCGTCCTGAGCCGCCTGTAAGCGAGCCCGAAGGGCGGCGACGCTGTCGGAGGAGTCCGAGGCGTTCCGACCGAGGAGCGCGGCCTCCCCGGGCGCAGGGGGAGCGACTCGATCTCCGTCGCTCGCGCTCTCGCGGTCCTGCTCGCCCTCTCCCGCGCTCCTGGATCGTAGGCCCAGCCAGAGGTTGCCGACGAGCGAGAGCGCGAGAATCGCCACAAGGATACGTATTCGCATGCGAGCGTCCTCCCAAGTCGTGCAAGCCTACTTCCCCCGCGAGCGCCGGCCGGCGTGCAGACGTTGGCGCGGACCGCCGCGGCAAGGGGCGTGACCTCCGGTGCGTGACCCGAACCTACCTTGGGCCAGCGACAGCCGTAACGCGCTGAAACCACGGCGCTTGCGCGCGACCTGCCCCCCGGTGTGTACCGCCCGTCCCGGCACGTCCGGGGCGCGCGTTCCCCCTACGCCGCGCGATCCGGCGTCGAACGGGCGCGGATCGGGCGTCGATCGGGAACGTTGGCTCGCCAACTCCAGCACATGTGCTGGGACGGACCGCTCCCTACGACTGGCGCGCGTCAGAGCGCGAGAACGGGAAACGCCGTAAACCGCGCCCCAATGGGCGTTTACGTGCGGTATGAATGGCGGGAGTGGCGGGACTCGAACCCGTGACCTCCGGCTTGACAGGCCGATCAGGACAAACAGAGGTAAGACGCGACAAAGTAGATGGTTACGGCGGATGTACGCCCCCGGGTAGGTCACCCCGGACTCCCCGATAACTCCCCGATCAGCGCCCGTTTTCGGAGGCGTGCTGGGACGGGTGCTGGTACGCCGCAGACCCCTACGTCTCGGGACCGTCCCCCGCGACGGGTAGGCTCCCGTCCCCCCCGAAGCCCAGACCAGGGGGCGTGCCAGGAGCCCACGAACGGCGGGGAGGCCCCGCCCGTCCGCGCCCGCGTCCGCGGTTCACGTCCCTCGGCTCCCGGCGACCCAGAGGACGGAACCCCATGCTGATCGTCGACCACGAGCGCCTGACCCGGTCCTTCTTCCGCGGCGTCAACTCCACCGCGCTCTTCCGCCGCTTCTTCGACGCCTACGGGGTCTCGGCGGCCATGGGCCTCGACGAGAAGGCGGGGCCCAACCAGATCCACGAGGCGTGGGAGAAGCTCGCCTGCCCGAACCGCGAGGAGATCGAGGAGTCGCTGTGCCAGATCAACGACATCGGCCGGGAGAAGGGACGCTTCGCGCTGCAGGAGCGGGCGATGCTCTGCGGCGTCGAGGGCTACGAGGACCTCACGCTGGAGAAGCTGGCGATCGTCCTCTTCCTCGACCACCGCGACGTCTTCGACGCCGCGTACGAGTTCCACACGCTCGAGAAGGCGGAGAACCTCCACACGCTGATCGGCCGGCACCCCGTGCCTTGCGAGCCGACGTCGGCGAGTATCGAGAAGTTCAAGGACGAGCTGGGCAAGGCGCTCCGGAACGAGGCGCACGGATCCCACTTGCTGGTCGAGCCGGCACGACGCCACGCGGAGAAGTGGATGGCCGCGATCCGGCACCAGACCTTCGTGAAGCCGGACCACGAGTTCGACGAGCGAGACGGAGAGAAGATCGTCACGCGCGACCGCCGCCCCGTCTACGAGATGGTCCTGATCTACTACCCCGGCAAGGGCGTCCTGAAGTTGAAGGCTGGGCGTGGCCGGAAGAAGGTCGAGCGGGCCGCCGCATGCTTCGCGACCGAGATCCTCGGCCAGACTCCGGCCTTCTTCCAGATCTGCAACGTCGTCAACTTCGCGCCGCTCCAAGAGCCTCACTTCTCCTTCGCCCCCGGGCCGAAGGACCACTTCGAGTCGGTCCGTCCCACGCGGATTCGGTTTCACAAGCACGCGCATCCGGGCGTCGAATACGAGGTCCACTGCAAGGAGCGCTACGACCGGGCGACCAACGTGCTCGAGCAGTTGGTCGCCGATGGCATCAACCTCTCCGAGATCGAAATCCAGGGCCTGAACTTGTGCTTCCAGTTCCCCGAAGGCAGCCGCGACACGCGCACCGTCGAGCTCGGGGTCCCCAACCGGAGCAGCCTCGACGAGACGGAACGGGACCGCCACATCGAACGCGCGCTGGCGCGCCGAGGAATCATCGACTATGCCGCGAGGGACCGCTTGGCCCGGGCTGGCCTGCCTGGATAGGCGGTTCGTCGCCGAGTTCTCCGGCGACGAGATCGACCGCCAGTTTCCGGGCGGGATCAGCGACGACCTGATCCGCGGCGGCGTCCTGGCCGACGCGGGGATCGCCTCGGAGATCGGGCGCTGCGTCTGCGACCTGCGGCGGCCCGAGTGCGTGTCCCGCGTGGACGTGAAGGGCGGAAAGTACTGGTCGATGTGCAGCGAGTACGGGCTGCCGGTCGAGGTCTCCCGAGCGCAGGTGCAGCGATACCGCTTCAACTGGAAGGCGTGGGCCGACTGGCTGCGGCGCAACAACGCTCTCGGTGGTCCGGGTCCGACGATGGGTGCTGGAACGCTGTTCGTGGGCAGCGGTAGCGTGGGCGGACGCGAGTACGGGCTCATCGTGGTGGCCCCCGGCTGCCTGCGTGCGGAAGACGTCGTCCTTCCGGAAGGCGCGCGCCGACGGGAACGCTCGCTCGTGGCGCTCGCCCTCGGTGAGCCCATGGACGATCTCTCCGCGGACGCAGTCGTGCCGATAGAAGCCCTCGGCCAGGACCTCACGACGCTCGACGTCGCCGCGCTCGAACGCGCGGTGGCGCCGAAGGAATCGGCCGACAACGCGTCGCGGTGGACGGGCCCGCCGCTGACGGCGAAGGAGGCCGCGTCGCGACTCGGATACGACTCCGGCCCCGCGCTCCTCAAGGCGGTGAGGCCCGAGCGGGTCCACGAGGGCGACCCTCTCTACATCCTTCGCCAACACGGCCCGGGCCGCACGCCTGGAGGCAAGTTCCGCGAGGACGCGGTGGCCCATGTGAAGGGCCTCTTGGGGAAGGCGGGACGAGAGTACGACGCTGGCGTCGGCAAGCGGATCGAGCAGGCACGGGCGGCCAAGGCCGCGACACCCCCGCCCGATCGCGCGGCGACGGAGCGCCGGCTGCTGCAGCGGCTCGCGCGGCAGGAGAAGAAGAAGCCGTAGGCCCGCGCTGCTGGGGCTGAGGCGGCGAACGGGGAAAGTTCCCGCGTCGTCCGCTCGCGGGGACGAGCGCGGACAACGCGGACGAACGCGGACAAAGACGGACGTTCCCGTCGCGTGCAGTAGGTGAGTCCTACTTTCACGCGCGTGCCCAGGCTGCGCCCTCTCCCGATCGACGACGCGCTCCTCGCCGCCGCCGAGGCCTGCGCGCTCGTCAAGGTTTCCCGCAGCCGATGGGACGCCTACGCGCGCCGCTTCCGCGCCCTCGTGCGCGGCCGCCGCATCGTCCAGGTGAACCCGCACGGGAAGGGCGTCGTGCGGTGGCTGCGTAGCGCGGTCGTCGCGCACATCCACCTCGAGCTCTCCTACGACCGCCCCGCACCTTCGGGCGACGTCGTCGACGACGTCACGGGAGGCGCCGCGTGACCGCCTGGCACCCATGGATGGCAAGGGCCCCTCCACGGTGACGCGTTCGAGGCGCAGCCCCATCGCAACTCTCTCGCAGGCCGGGGCCCCGCTCGCTCGGAACACCGAGTGGTCTGGGACGACAACGGCGGACCTCCCCGGCCTGCACTTCTCCAGCGAGGTCCTCGTGGTTGAGCCGGCGATGGATGACTCTCGCGGTCGCGTGCACGGGCGGGAGCGATCGATGACCGATGGCGCGACGGGCACGCCGGCGAGTACGGCACGACCCGACGGCGGCAGCTCGTCCGCTCCCAGGTCCGACGCGCATCCCTACGACGCGCGGCGGCCTTCGACCTGGCTTCCGCGCTGCAGCCGCTGTGGCCGGTGGATCGGGCCGCCGGGCGGTGCCGCGTTCGGCGGCGGGCAGACGTGGTGCGAGCCCTGCGCCGTGCGGATCGACTTGGCCCGCGGCGAAGGGCGGCCTCGATGACGGCGCCTCGCGTGCTCGCGCCCGACTTCGACGTCGTTCCCGCCGCGCTCCGGGGCCGTCGGCAGTGGGTCCTCTGGCGACTCCTCCACAAGGCCGGGGCGAAGAAGGCGACGAAGGTGCCCTACCAGCCCGGAGGTGCCGCCGCCTCCTCCACCGACCCCGCGACGTGGAGCACGTTCGACGACGTGCGGGCGGCGTACGAGGCCGGAGGTTTCGACGGCGTCGGGTTCGTCTTCGCCGCCGACGACCCGTTCGTCGGGATCGACCTCGACGGTTGCCGCGACGCCGGGACGGGCGAGTTGGCCCCATGGGCGCAGGCGGCGATCACGCGGTTCTCCACGTACTGCGAGGTGAGCCCGTCGGGCACGGGCATCCACCTCATCATGCAGGGCGCGCTCCCGCCGGGCGGCAGGAAGCGCGGCCCCGTCGAGTGCTACGAGCAGGAGCGCTACTTCACCGTCACGGCGCGCGCCCCCGACGGCGTCCCCGTCCGCGGGGTCGAGGATCGCGCGGCCGAGCTCGCGGCCTGGCACGCGGAGGCGTTTCCGCCGCAGGGAGAGCGCTCCCGTTCCCCGTCGCCCGACCCCGCGTCTCCGCCGGTCGATCACGACGACGAGCGGCTCCTCGAGCGCGCGCGCAATGCGAAGAACGGGAAGAAGTTCCGCTCCCTCTTCGACGAGGGCGACGCGACCGCGTACGGCTCGCAGTCCGAGGCGGACCTCGGGCTGTGCATGATCCTCGCCTTCTGGACTCACCGGGACGCCGCGCGCATCGACCGGCTGTTCCGGCGCTCGAAGCTGTTCCGCCCGAAGTGGGATGCGAGCGCCGGGCACGGGGAGACGTACGGCCAGCGGACCGTGAGGGTCGCGGTCGAGCGATCCGCCCCCGACCGGCCCGAGATCATCTTCTCTGGCCTCGGCGGCGACTGTCCCCTCCACCAGATCCTCCCCCCGGCCGTCGGCGCGTTGGCGAGGCGCTGCGCGGACACCGTCTACGCGCGCGGTGACGTGCTCTCGCGCGTCATCCGCACCGTCGAGCCCGGGGATGACGAGATCGAGCGGAGCGCGGCGCCGCGCATCGTGCGGCTCCCGGACTCCATCTTGAAGGAGCGCCTCGACGAGGCCGTTCGCTGGATCCGCGAGAAGAAGAACCGTCAAGGCGATGTGGTTCGCCTTGAGGAGTGGTGTCCGCGCCCGATCGTCGAGGCGATGCGCGACCGGGCGCACTGGCCCGGCGTGCGCCCGTTGCTCGGCGTCGTGACCGCCCCGACGCTGCGCTCCGACGGCTCGGTCCTCGACCGCCCGGGCTACGACCCGAAGACCGCGCTGATCTACGAGCCCGCCCGCGACTACGCCCCGGTGCCCGAGCGGCCCACCGACGCCGAGGTCGCCGCCGCCTACAAGGCGCTGCTCGCCCCGTTCCGGGAGTTCCCGCTCGCGACCCCGGCGGACGAGGCGACCGTGGCCGCGCTCATGCTCCAGATCGCGTGCCGCTTCGCCATCGCGGGCTCCGTCCCAATGACGGCGGTGATCGCGCCGGAGTTCGGGAGCGGCAAGACGCTGCTGGCCCAAGCCGCCACCCGCGCGATGACCGGCCACCCGCCCGACGCGATGCCGCCCGTGGGCGGGCGCCGCGCCGACGGCGAGTCGGAGATGCGCAAGCGCCTGACGACGGTGGTCATGGAGGCGCCGCGGGTGGCGCTCCTCGACAACGTCCCCGACGGCTCGACGCTGGAAAGCCCGAGTCTCGCCGCGCTCCTCACCACCGACCAGTGGACCGACCGCATCCTCGGCGTGAGTCGGCAGGTGACATTGCCGCACCGCGTCGTCTGGGTGGTGACGGGCAACAACATCCGCCTCGCCGGCGATCTCGGCCGGCGATCGCTCTCGATCCAGATCGACCCCGGCGTGGAGCGGCCGAGCCTGCGGACGTTCGAGGTCGGGGACCTGCTCGAGCACGTGCGGGAGGAGCATCCCCGGCTGCTTGTCGCCGCGCTGACTGTGGCGCGCGGCTTCCACGTCGCCGGGTGTCCGGGCCACGGACTGCCGGCGCTCGGGATGTTCACCGCCTGGGACGCGCGCATCCGCGCGGCCGTCATCTGGGCGCACCGGCTGGCCGGCGGGGAGGCCGACCCGCTCGAAACCCAGGGGCGGCTGGTCGGCGAGGCTCCCGACCGGGAGGTACTGGCAGCGCTCCTCTCCGTGTGGCACTCGGAAGTTGGCGAAGATGTCAGCACGACGGCAGAGGTGGTGAAGCGCGCCGCCACGAGCTCGGGCCTCCACGACGCGATCATCGGCGTCGGGGCCGAGCACGGCGGGAAGCCGGACGCGCGGCGGCTCGGGAAGTACCTCCAGAAGGCGGCCGGGCGAGTGGTTCAGGGGCTGGTCGTCGAGCGTCGAGGGACACGCGACGGCCTCGCGCGCTGGGGCGTCCGGGTCACGGGCGACCGACCGAATCCTTCCGAGGATGGGGAGTGGAGTAGTGGAGACAGTGGAGTAGGGCGGAGCCCTTCCCACTTCGTGTACGTACGCGGGGGCCCCGCCTGCCCGCGCGCGGGGACCGACCCGCAACACTCCACTTACTCCACTGACTCCACTTCCGACGACCCCGTCGAGGCGGCCGAGCGGGAGGCCATCCGGGAAGAGGCCGGTGGCGGCTCCCGCTGGCCTACGTGCCCGATCTGCACCCAGACGGACCGGCCCGCGGGCAGCGCCGCCGGGTGCCGGGTCTGCCGGGAGTTCCTCGCGGCGACGGGTGCCAGCGAGGACGGGGAACCGCTCTCGGCCCGGGACGGGAGGCCGTCATGACGGGGCCGGGCACGGCAGCCCTTACAGATCCGAAGCGGCCCCCGAAGGCCCGCTTCTCGGCCTGTCGGGGCGGCAGAAGGCCCTTGAGGGATCCCCCGGTCAGAGCCCTGATGCGACGCGACCGGTGGGGAGCGCCCCCGCCGCGAGGAGACAGACATGACGACGAAGAAGACCGCGAAGAAGGCCGCCCCGAAGAAGGTGGTGACGACCCCCGCGAAGGGGAAGGCGAAGAAGGTTCCGCCGACGCCGGCGACGACCGAGCCCCGCACCCGCGACCCGCGCCTGCCCCGCGCGGGCGGGATCCTGACCCGCACGTTCAACGGGAAGGAGATCAAGGTGGAGGTCCTCGACGCCGGGTTCCGGCACGACGGGAAGACGTGGCGCTCGCTCTCCGCGATCGCGAACGCGGTCAGCGGGACGAGCTGGAACGGGTTCCTGTTCTTCAACCTCCAGACGCGCGGGGCGAAGGCCGCCGCCGCAACGACGGCGGAGGCGAAGTGACCATGGCCTCGCGCGAGACGAACATGCGCCCCCTCCTTCGGGAGGGGGCCCTCTACTGGGCAGACAACGGCCGCGTGATCTGCGCGAAGTGCGCTGGCCAGTCGGCCCTTTACACGGGCCGCGACATCTCGGGTCAGAAGGTCGAGCGGATCAGCGTCGCCGAGGTGCGCGGCTGGCCCGACGACCTCGGGATCTTGCGGTGTGCGTCCGGATGCACGGCGCTCACCGCGGTCGCGGGGCCGGACGGGTGGCCTCTCGGGCGGGGGGACGTGTGGTGAAAATCGACCAGAAGACCCCGATCTGGGTCGTCACCGACCCGACGCCGCACTCGCCGCTGCCGGACCTGTTCTTCGAGTCGGCCCTCGACGGGCTTCGGCTCCAGTTCGCGGCCGCCGCTCCATGGACCAACGGCCGACGCTGTTGACGACCGGGGAGAAGGTACAGGAAGCCTTGCGGCACCGCCGCGTCCGGTTTCCCTCCAGATGGCCCCACTGAATCGTAGATTCTCTTGACGCCGCCGACTCACGCGAGTAACCTCGGCTCACGCAGGAATCCCCGTCATGAAGCGTCTCGCCATCCTGCTGTTCTTGGTACTGCTCGCGGGCTCTGCACCGCAGGCGCGCCGGGCCGAAGCTAGTTCTCCCACGCTGATGCTGGGCGTGGGCTGCGACCTGTTCGAGATCAGCAGCGGATCCGTAAACGTCTCGGTCCCGGAGGGCTTCTTCTCGCCGGGTTCCGACGCGTACTTCGGGAGCGTTCTCCTGCATGGTCAGCACATCGGAACTAGGGGCCCTTGGGAACTCGGGACCACAGACCTAGTTCTGGCACGTCGCTCCAAGATTGCGCTTCCGGATGCACCTTCATCGCAGAACGAGATCGTAAAGGCCATGGAACTCTCGGTCGTCGGTGGCCCGATCTCCGTGGTCGTCGGCGGCGTGTCTCAACTTTGGACCGTGAGGGTGGGACTGGACACCACAAAGCCTTTCCCGCATGGGGCGCTAGCACTCGCCCGAGATGGGGCGAGTAACGGCACATTCGACGCGACGCTGCCGATCCTGCCCGTGGTCACTTTCACGCGAATGGGCGTGACCAAGTCGTACACGATGTCGAGCACTACCTTATCCGGGGTCGCTGGAACGTGGACGACCGTGGACTTGTCCGATACCTCAGCGCTCGTCGCGACGAAGCTTCCTTTGGCATTCGCACTCTCGATTTCACTGACGTCCGCGGATCTCTCTCTCGTTTTGGTGGCGCCTGGCGCTGACCCTGCTGCGCCAGGGCCGGCGAGTATCGACAGCACGGCCACGGTTCACTCCACCGCCAAACTCGGCCGAGGCTGCTCTGTGGACGCCGGTGCTGCCATCGGCGCGGGCGCGGTCGTTGGACCCGGGTGCCACATCGGCACCAACGCAACCATTGGGCCCAACGTGGTGCTCGGCAGCGGAACCACGGTCTCGGGGAGCTGCAGCGTCAACGCTGGCGCGTTTGTATCCAACAACTGCTCCATCGGATCCTCCTCGACGCTAGGTGCCGGCTGTTACCTCAGTAAGAACTGCACGACGGGAACCAATTGCGGCATCGCTTCGAACTGCAAGCTGTTGGACGGCGCGACTCTGGCTGATTCTGTCTTTATCGGCGGTGGCTGCCGGATCGGCGCGGGTTGCACTTTTGGTGCAGGCGCGTCGGTGAATGCTGGGTTGGAACTCGCGGCCGGGACCTCTGTGGCTGCTGGAGCCACGCAGTTCTCTTCCACATCCACCGACGTCAGTGGAGTATCGGTCAGTGCGCAGCCCGCCGTGGGGCCGCTCACTGGACTACCCGGGATTTTGGCCACCTGTATTCCCGTGGACGCACCTTCTCCGCCTGCTCCTCCGCCGACGGTTACTGAAGATCTTGAGAAACTTAAGGACGACATCGGGAGCGACAAGGCTAGATCCGATAAGGGCATTGGAGGTTCGGGGCCGCCATATGTGGAGAACGGCTACGATTGTGAGGACTACGCTGAGGCGCTGCGCGCCAAGTTGGCGAGCACACCCTATGGCTACAGCACTACATTCACTGTTGTGCGAACGGTGAAAAAGAACCCGGACTACGGTTGGTGGGACCAATATGGATTGGGTACCGATCCGGAGTACATACAGGTGAGTTCCCATTGCTTGGTCGACATCCACGTTGGTAATAGGGTGAGATGGTTGGAGGCTCAGATGTGCGGGCATCCGCCGCCTCTCAAATGGGGGGCGACGAACAATCCAAGCACGGACCTTGACAAGAACGACGATGGCAAAGTCACGTACGCGTCGGATGCCGGAACGGAGCCGACGGAGACCGCGCCCGACGGCACGGAGATTCGCGTCGAAGTCTACAGCAGCCAGGCCGACGCCAACGCGCACGGTGCGGCCGCCGGGGACGACTAAGTCGTGCGCGTGAACCTCGCGCGCGCTGCCCTAATTCTTTCTATAGCCATCCTCGGCGTCGCTTCGGTGCGAGGTGACGAGGCGCCGACCGGTCCCGATGCGCGCGCGCAAGATTCGAACGAGCAGATCCGAGGAACTGTCCAAGCCGTCTATACCAAGAACGAAGACAGAGCGAACTCCGTCAAGACGTACTATCTGTTTGAGATCTTGGTCAGCGCCCTTGAGAAGGGCGATTCATCGAAGGTTGGCGACCTGCTCTATGTGAGGGCATTCTCGATCGAGGCCAGGCCAGGGAAACTCCTTCCGACTGGGTCTTCAGGTCACAGGCCCCTTCCGAAGACTGGCGACAGGCTCCGTGTCTTCATAGTGAAGGGACCCTACTCTTCAACGGGTCAGACGGATTCCGGACGTTCTGCGTTCTATCCAGACGGCTTCGAGATTCTGCCCTGACGTCCACGACAGCCGCCTGGCCGCGCTCGGGGGTGCGCATGCCAGAATCTGGACGGAGTGCAAACGGGCCACCTGGTGGCCGTGGTGCTCAGTTTCGCGCGCGGTGACGGATGGCGCGCGGGCCGCACCCATGGTAGCCTCTGCATGCGCCTATCCCAGCGGGCGCGAGCCGAGGCAGCAGCATGCCGTCGAAGCCGCGCACTCTCGCTGGGATCCTATGCCCCCGTCGCCAGGCGGACCGGGCCTACAACCGTCTTCAGCGCGACCCCTACGTGCCAATGTCAGGTGCGAGAGGTAGGTCCTCGCAATTAGTGTCCAGGGCGGGGAGAACCAAGCCATGCGGAAGTCCCCGAACGTAGTGATGCCCACCCCCCCGGCCGAGAGCCCCCCGGGAGGGGGAGGCGAGCGAAGCGAGCCGACCCCGACCGGGGGGCTCTCGGCCGGGGCGCCCGTCCCGCCCACCGAGGTCGCGTTCCGCGGCCGGCGGCGCACGTTCACGGCCCAGTACAAGCTCGAGGTGCTCCAAGCACTCGATGCGTGCCGCGCCCCGGGCGAGGTCGGTGCCGTCCTGCGGC